>Ga0318521_10000421_pt1 | contig 11903 bp, 7 predicted proteins | sample GRESIP178b2f17_FD_203513 | JGI IMG/M metagenome (GOLD analysis project Ga0318521, IMG submission 203513) | Tropical soil microbial communities from Luquillo Experimental Forest, Puerto Rico - GRE.SIPMG.178b2f17 | ecosystem: Environmental > Terrestrial > Soil > Tropical forest > Bulk soil...
GAGCTGACCGCCGAGCCGGTCGCCGAGACCGACGAGCTGCGCAACCAGGCGCTGCGCAGGCGGCTCACCCGGCGGCTGCTGGAGGACCCGGTCGTCTACTACGACGAACTGGACGAGGACGAACGCGCCTACCTGCTGTCCCAGCGGCATGCGATCACCCGGCGGATAGAAGACGCCACCGGGCTGGTCCCCGAGATGCGAGCTGAGGGAATCGCGATGGTCGACCCGGAGGACGAGCTGACCGACGTCCGGATGCCCGAGCAGCGTACCGACGGGCACGTCACGCTGCTTGTCGCCGAGCACCTCGCCTGCCGGGAACAGGCCACACTCGACGAACTGCACGCTTTCGTCCGGCGGGCGGCTACCGAGCACGCCACCTACTGGCGCAAGGGCGTGACCGAGCCGGGCGCGGAAACGGAGCTACTCGCTACCGCGCTGGAGAAGCTGTCAGCGCTCCGCCTGGTCCAGGTGGACGGGTCCGTGGTCCGCCGCCGACCGGCGATCGCGCGTTTCGCCCTGGACGAGCCAACCATCCGCGAGACGAGAAAGGCGACAGCCAATGCTGCCAGCGCCCTCTTCTGAGCGGTGGAAGCCGCTGCGTGCCGGCCTTGTGGACATGTTCTACTACGACGCCGAGGAGTTCTGGTTCCACGACGGCCGGCTACTTTTGCGCGGCAATAACGGGACCGGCAAGTCCAAGGTCCTCGCCCTGACGCTGCCTTTCCTGCTGGACGGGGAACTCGCACCGCACCGCGTCGAGCCGGATGGCGACCGGCAGAAGAAGATGGAGTGGAATCTGCTGCTCGGGGGTAAGCACCCCAATCCCGAACGCATTGGTTACACGTGGCTCGAGTTCGGACGCCGTAGTCCTGACGGCAGCTCCGAGTTCCGCACCATCGGCTGCGGGCTGAAAGCTGTCATGGGCCGCGGCATCGCGCGCCACTGGTTCTTCATCACAACACAGCGCGTAAGCGAGGATCTGCATCTGCTGCCCGCCAGCCGGGTTCCCCTCACCAGGGAGAAGCTGCGGGAGGAGCTTGACGAGCATGGGCTGGTGTACGACCGGGCCGCCGACTACCGGCGGGCGGTGGACGAAGCCTTGTTCGGACTGGGCGAGCGCCGCTACGAAGCGCTGATCAACCTACTGATCCAGCTCCGGCAGCCGCAGCTTTCCAAGAAGCCCGACGAGAACCTGCTCTCGCGCGCGCTCACCGAAGCGCTGCCGCCGCTCAGCCCGGGCTTGGTGACGACTGTGGCCGAGGCGTTCCGCGGGCTGGATGAGGAACGCGACGCGCTGCGCGCCTTGGACGAAGCCCGCCAGGCCGCGAACGACTTTCTCCGCTATTACCGCAGGTACGCGATGATCGCGGCCAAGCGCAAAGCCGCGGCGCCGCGGCAGGAGCAGAGCCGGTACGAACAGCTCGGCAGGGGTCTGATAGCGGCCGAGGAGGCGTACGCCGGGGCGGACGCGGAGCTGCAAGCGGCGCAAAGCGAGCTGGAAGAACTTGAGCGTGAGCGGACCAGGCTGGAGGCGCGGCGTGAAGCCTTGCGACAGGACCCCGCGATGCGCGACGCTGGAGAGCTGGACCGCCGCCGCGAGGATGCGAGGCAGCAGGACGAGACGGCCCGGGAATGGGAGCAGGCCAAGGACCGGCTGATCGGGGAACTGACCCGGCGCTCGGCGAAGGCCAGCGAGGCCGTCAAGTACGCGTCGGCCGCGGAGAAGGAACTGGGCGCCGCGCAAGACACCGCGGGCGTCGCGGCCGTGGCGGCACGGTGCGCCCCCGGTCATCGTGAGGCAACCGAAGGCTGGCGTGAGGACTTGCCGCGGGCCCGGCGCGCGGCGCAAGAAATTGCCAACCGCCAGGGCAGGGCGGTCGAGCAGCTGGAGCGCCTGCTCGCCGAGGTCGCCACTCGCTCCTCTGCGCTTGAGGCGGCCCGCGCCGAGGTGGACCGGCTTACCGCGGAGATCCACGCGGCTACTGACCGGGTCGCCGAGGCGGAGCGTGTCGCGGTCATGCGGGCTGCGGAACTGGCCGCTCTCTACCGCGAGTATCAAGCTGGACTCAGCGAGCTGCGAGTTGACGATCCGGACGAACTGATCGAGCTGGTCACGGAATGGGCGGCGACCGGCGCCGGGGAGAACCCGGCCCGGCAAGTGATCGACGACGCGGCCCGGTCGGCGGTCGACGCGCTGAGTCATGAGCGCGCACAGCTGTCCGCCCGCCGGGCCGCCTTCACGACGACCGCGGCTGAGCTGACGGCGGAGATCGGGCGCTTGGAGGCTGGCGGCCACGACGCACCGCCAGCGCCCCACACCAGGGATCCACAGGTCCGTGAAACCCGGCCGGGAGCGCCGCTGTGGAAGGTGACCGACTTCGCGGCTGACGTGCCCGAAGAACAACGGGCGGCCCTGGAGGCCGCTCTGGAGTCGGCAGGCATCCTCGATGCCTGGCTCACACCCGATGGTGACCTCATTACGGGCGAAGTCGTCATGGTCAGCGGGCGCCACCCGGTCACCGGGCCGTCCTGCGACGCCGTGCTGGTCCCGGCGGTCAACACCGGCGACCCACGGGCGGCGGCCCTGCCGCAGTCCGCCGTCCGAGCCGCGCTGTCCGCGATCGGCCTCGGCGAGACCACCGGGACCACGTGGGTAACCACAGACGGGCGCTGGGCGAACGGGGTGCTGGCCGGAGCATGGCACAAGGACGCTGCAGGCTACATCGGGGAGGGCGCACGGGAGACCTCACGTCGAGACCGGATCGCCCGGCTGACCATCGAGCTAGCCGAGGTCAACGTCGCGATCGCCGCGCTCGACGAGGCCCTCGGCGAGCTTGAGCGTCGCAAGGACCAACTGGCCGCCGAGCATCGCGCGGTGCCCCCAGATGCGGCGGTGCGGGAGGCGCACACCAGAGCCGCCGAACAGCGCAGGCACCGCCGGGAACTGCGGGCCTCGCACGCTGACGCGGAACGGCTGCGCGCCGCACGCCAGGCGGAGCTAGAAGCCTCGCAGATCGCGGCGGGCGAGTTCGCCGCCGATACCGGGCTGCCCGCCGGTCCGGAGGAATTGGCCGCCGTCCGCACAGGACTGGGGGACTACCGGGTGGCGCTGGCCGCGCTGTGGCCGGCTGCCGAGGCGTTCGAGACCGCGCGTCGGCATGCGGTCGAGGCCGCCGAGGAACTCACCGAGACACAGGTACGCCTCACCGGGGCCGCCGAGCGGGCGGCGGCGGCGCGGGAGACGGCGACCGGCGCTCAGGCCTTGTACGAGGCGCTGCTGGAGACCGCCGGTGCCGCTATCGAGGAACTGAACCGGAAACTGGACGAGCTCCGCGGGGACACCGAACGCCGCAACGCGGACGAGAAGGCGGCCCGGGAGCTTGAGCAGCAGGCGATCAGCGACCGCGGCAAGGCCGAGGGGACACGGGACACGCTGCGCACCGAGATCGAGGAGGCGACCCGGATGCGCGACGCGACAGTCGCGAAGTTCCAAGCGTTCGCCGCGACCGGGGTGCTGCGGATCGCGCTGCCGGACCTGGAGATACCCGACGTCACGCAGCCGTGGGCCGCGACGCCCGCCGTGATCCTGGCCCGGGCGGTCAACGCTGCGCTGGAGGGCACCGACGACGCGGACGCCCCCTGGGAGCGGATTCAGAAGCGGGTCACTGAGGAGCACAAGCTGCTTGCCGACGCCATGGCCCGGCACGGGCATTCGGCGGGCCTGACGCTCCGCGAAGGGATCATCGTGGTGGACGTGGTCTTCCAGGGCCGCAGCCATGACGTCCCCGGGCTCGCCGGGGCGCTCCACGAGGAAGCCGAGCAGCGGGCCCGGCTGCTGTCTGCCAGGGAACGGGAGATCCTGGAGAACCATCTGCTCAACGAGGTAGCCGGCACGCTGCATGAGCTGATCACGGCGGCCGAGACCGAGGTGCGCGGGATGAACGACGAGCTTGAATCCCGGCCGACGTCGACTGGCATGAAGCTGCGGCTTGTCTGGCTGCAGGCGCGGGACGCCCCGGACGGGCTTGACGGCGTCCGGCGCAAGCTCCGGCAGACGGTCGACGCCTGGTCCACCGATGACCGCGCCGTCGTCGGGTCGTTCCTTCAGCAGCGCATTGCCACCGAACACGCGAGCAATCCGGCGGCCGGGTGGGCCGAGGCGCTAACCGTCGCACTTGACTACCGCAGGTGGCATGAGTTCGGGATCCAGCGATACCAGGACGGGCAGTGGCGCCCGGCGACCGGCCCCGCCTCTGGCGGTGAGCGGGCCTTGGCCGCCTCCGTTCCGCTGTTCGCCGCCGCGTCGGCGCACTACAAGTCCGCGAGCAACCCAAACGCGCCGAGGCTCATCGCGCTGGACGAAGCCTTCGCGGGAGTCGATGACGACTCCCGTGCGAAATGCCTCGGGCTGCTGGCCACGTTCGACATGGACGTGGTCATGACCAGCGAGCGGGAATGGGGATGCTACCCGCAGGTCCCCGGGCTTGGAATCTGCCAGCTCGCGCGGCACGACGGTATTGATGCGGTCCTCGTCACGCCGTGGCGATGGGACGGACGGGAACGCCGCCCGGCCGAACAGTGAAAGGGGACAGGGGAGGCGGTGGGTTGACCGAGACCGACGCTAGGCTGCGCCGCCTGCTCGGTGAGCCACTTACGTGGCTGGTGCAGCGGGCACGGGACCGGCTGGAAGCCGGGCGCCCGCTGACCGGTACTGTCACTTTGCCCGCCGCCACCCAGGAGCAGCGTCGCGCGATTGAGCGGCTGACCGGCAGAGCAGCCCGTTCCGGGGCGTCACTGTCAGTGTCACTGACGGACGTCGACCGCATCCTGCGAGACAGCGGGGCCGCGCCAGGCGGGCTGACCGAGGCGGTGACCCGCCTGACCGGTCCGCTCCGGGATCGCAACCGCGAACGGGCAGACCTGGCGGCAGAGTGGGAGACCGCGTTCGCGTCACTGGACGCTGCCGTGGATGGCCGTGACGAGCTTGCACCGTGGCGTGCGTGGCTGGATGCGACCGGCGTGGTACGCCGCCTCGCTCCCGACCCTGATCAGGCGAGACTGCTACTTGCCCAGGCCGCGGCGGTGCTCCGGCGGCTGCCCTCAGGCGGCATCCCCATCGGTCGGCTCGCCGCCGAATGCTGCGGCGACGCTCACGCCCTGGACAACGGACGCCCGGCCGGCACACTCGTGCTGTCGGCGGTCCGTGCGCTGGCGGGCCTGCCGTCCGCGACTGAGGGAACTGCCGACTCGCGCCGCTCCGCGTGGGCGGCCGTCGGGGTTCACCTCGACGAGCTATCGTCGTTGGTACTCTGCCTCGGCCTGCCTGGCGACACGCGCACGGCCCTGGGGAGGACGCTGGCGTCGTGCCGTGAGGCGGGACAGCCGGCGGTGCTCACGCTCCGTCAGCTTCGCTGTCATGACGAGCCGCTACGCGCCGCCGGGGTGCGGATATGCGAGAACCCGGTGGTGGTCGCGGCCGCCGCCGACGAACTGGGCGCACGGTGCCAGCCGCTGGTTTGCGTCGGTGGCCAGCCCTCCACTGCCGGGTGGCGGCTACTGGAACTGCTCGCGGCCGGCGGTGCGGTGTTCGGCTACCACGGCGACTTCGATTGGGGCGGCGTCCGGATCGCCGGCGCCGTTCATAACCGAATGAAATGGCGGCCATGGCGGTATGACCACGTGGCCTACCAGGCTGCGGTGGCAGCGCATCCGCTCGTGGTGTTCAGCGGCCTCGCCGGCGAGCCGGCCTCGACGCCGTGGGATCCTGAACTCGCCGCCGTCATGCGGCACCACAGCCTTCGCATCGAGGAGGAGCTCACCCTTGACGCCCTGCTCCAGGACCTAAGTTCTTAGACGCGATCGGTGCTGCGGTGTCCCCTGTGGATGAGCGGCAGGTGCAGAAGACAGCGGTAGCGCACTACGTGGATGGCCAATGGGGACCGAGGTAGGGATCGGGATGCTCCTGCGCCCAGCGGTCGAGAACCTTGGCGAGCGCGGCGGCTTGCCCACCCCCTGAGGGCAGGTTCTTCTTGAGCACGAACACGAGCACGACGTCACGTTCGGCGGCGAAGTCCGCGACGTTCTCAGTGACGACCGCCCGGCCTTCCCCCCGGGCGACCACTGCCACTTGTGCGTCTTCAGCTGCCAGAAGACCGGCCTCGGCAACGTGTACCGCGTCATGACCATGGGTATCGCGCAGTAAAGCTGCGGCAGCCATGGGGAACATCTCATCGATTAGGAACGCGGTCACGTCAGCAATGCCTCGCGCTGCTCCGACGTTCTGCGGCTTCGCGCGGCCATGGACCGGTTGCGGTTGATCCGCTCGCGTATCTCATCTGCATGCTCGGCGGCGTAGTCCAAGGCGATGCGAATGAGCCTCGGATGCAGATCCGATTCGGAACTTAGCAAGCTGATCCTCTGTTCCTCGCTGCCGTCAAGTTCCTGAAGGCGGCCGACGATCTCCCAGACGTCCGGGCCAGCGGCAAGTGCGGCTCGGCGGTCATGTGTCGGGCCACGGAAGATGATCCCTGGGTAGTCGAGTTGGTCTATGCCCTCGACGATGAGTTGGTCAAGCAAGGCCGTAACGGTCAGGCCCTCGTACGCGGCCCGTGCTGCCAGCCGACTCTTGGTGGTATCGCTGATGCGAAACGATGTGCTTACGGCCACGAGTAGCCTCCCTGTTCATCAACGATTGTACCGCAGTGCAGTGCTGGTGCGCTACGTCATCTGACGGCGAGAATCCGGGCGCGTGGGCAGCACCCGCTTGACCTGTGGCCGGCCCGGCAGCCAGGCTCCCGTTCGCCGAGGTGACCCCCAAACGTGAAGGCCTCACCAGGTTTCAGCAAATCTGTCGTTTGCCTGGCCGTTGATCTTGGCTCGGCGAGGAGCCATGCGGGAAGCCGGGTAGTAGCCTGGTGTGGCGGCGCCGCGCGGCTATGGCAAGGACGGCATCTACTCAATCACCGTGGCGACTGCCGTGACCGCCTTCATCATGGAGGCTGTCCGGGGCGGTGGCGCGGCGTCTTGTCGCTGGGGTACGCCCGGACGGGAAGCGGGCCCGAAGAAGAGCGGTGAGTCGCCCTGAACGAGAATGGTGCCCCAAGACCCGGGCGCCACGGTGAGCCGCGTCTCCCAGCGGACGAGGTAGCCGGCATGTCACCTGACGCGGACGCGCCTGGGGGCTCGCGCTGGAATGCCATGACGGCACGCGTGATGCTGCGACGGCACTGGCTGTTCGCCCTGGTGTTCGCGCTGGGCGTGCTGCTGCGCGTCATGGCCCAAGTGGCTTACTGGCCGGCGATGCTCTACTTCGACTCGCCGTTCTTTCTGAGGAACGCATACCGGCTCGACCCAGCCGGGCGAGACCCGCTGGGATACTCACTGGCCGCGCGTCTCCTGTTGGCCGCGTTCCACGACCTGGCCGTGCTCTCGGTGTTCAACCATCTGCTTGGGCTCGGCATGGCCGGGCTGATCTATGCCGTTCTGTCGCGCCGTGGTGTCAGGCCGTGGATGGCGGCCCTGGCCACCGTCCCGGTGTTGCTTGACGGTTTCCAATTGCTCATCGAGCAGATGGTGATGTCCGACGCCTTGTTCCAGTTCTTCGTTGTGCTCGGGATCGCGCTGCTGCTGTGGCGCCGCCGCCCGGACCTGGTGACAGCATCCGCGGCAGGGCTGTCGTTCGCGTGTGCCGCGCTCACGCGGTATATCGGCCAGTCGCTGGTGGTGGTCGGGCTGCTTTTTTGCGTGCTGGCGGCGGGGCGCCCGGTCGCCCGCCGGGCGGTGACGGCGGCGGCCCTGGTGGTGGCCTTTGCCCTGCCGATGGTCGGCTATGCCGCGTACAACGACCAGGTCCACGGCACCTTCGCACTGCCGTCGGAGGCGGCCTCCCGGCGTCTCTACGCCCAGGTTGCGGTCTCGGTGACCTGCTCCCGACTGACGTTGCCCGCGTACGAGCGGCCGTTGTGCCCGCCGCCGGGCACCGTCAAGGCGCACGGCGGATCACTTGTCGGGGCCTATGTTCAGGGATCCACCAGCCCGCTGGTGTCCTACCGGCCGCCGCCGGGTGAGACGGAAAGCCAGGTGCTCAGGGACTTCGTTAGCCGGGCTGTCCGTCAGCAGCCGCTCGCCATCGCCAGATCGGTCGGCGGCACGCTCCTGCGGCCATTCCTGAGCTGGAACCGGGACCGCAGGCCAGGCGAGATGGCAACGGCACAATGGTCCTTCCAGACCAAGTTCCCGATGTTGTCCCGCTTCAGCCCGATGCTGTTCCGTCAGTGGGATGGCCACCTTCCGGTGGCCAATCACGAGCTGGCACGGCTGCTGCGCGGCTACCAGCTCGACCTGGGCTACACGCCGGGCCTGGTCCTGCTCGCCTGTGTCGTTCTCGCGCTCGCGGCTGGCCTCGGCATCGGCCGGGCCCGCCACTCAGGCCAGCAGCTGGCCTGCCTGCTCTGGCTCGCCGCCGGGTTCGGGCTGCTGTTCGCCGCTGCGCTTTACCAGTTCTCGTGGCGTTACCAGCTGCCCGCTCTGGTGACCATCCCCCCAGCAGCGGCGCTCGGCCTGTCGGCTCTCACTTCATCTAGGGCAGCGCGAGAACCACCGGCGACCCAAGAGCCGACCGGTCCGCACGACCCGGCGTCGGCGGCGCCTGACGACCGAGCAGCTAGCCAACATGGCGCGCCGGTGGAGTCCGGGGACGGCGAGACGAGGGCACCTGAGCCCGTCAGGCTCAACCCGGTGCAGCAGCAGGTGGACATCCACGAGAACCATCGCGCCGTACGGCCCGGTCACACGGACCGCGATGGACTCATCTGAACCCGCTAAATCTCCTGAAACCAGAGCTCTGGCCGCAGACCAGCCACCTCAGCAGGGCCTGCAGTCCCGGCCTGTGACTCCGCTGTCATGAGTGCCGCCCGAGCACGAACGCGAACCGGTCATCGAATTCCAGCACTTGTTCTGGGTGTTCACGCTCGATTTCGCTGATGCCGTTCTCAAGCTCAGCGTCGTCGAATTTGGACAGCAGCGACATGTGCCGGTCGCGGACCATGGCCATATACCGGTCCTTCGCGAACCGCCGCCGGTAGGTGTCATAGGTCACCGTGACGGCCAGCCCGGCCGCCTGCATCGCTGCGGCTATGTCTGCGGGGTCTGGCTGATGCTCGGTAAATACCTCAAGCGCGCGCCGGAACAAAGGATAGGAAATCACCGTAGGAAGCGTGACCACCAGCATGCGGCCACCAGGCGCCAGCAAACTGGCCAGCCCAGCAAGCACCGTCTCGCGGTGGCGGACGTGGTGCAGCGCTTCCTTGATCAAGATTGCGTCGACGGTATCGTAGGGAAGCCTGACTGCCCGTGACGCAACCTGTTCCGCTGAAGCGTGGACGGGCACGAGAGCCCCGCTGGTTGTGGGCAGCTCCGCCAGCATGCTCAACGATGGGTCAACGCAGACTACTTCGCGGGCTTGAGCGGTAAGAGCATTGCTGAAGATGCCAGTGCCGCAGCCAAGGTCAACGACCCGATCATCAGCTCGCAGATCGAGCCGCTCAAGAATGCGCTCGCTCATCCACTGGTTGAAGGCCCCGCTGTGGGCGGCCCAGTTCTCGTCGTAGCTGGCGGCTAGGCGCTCGTAGTGATCTCTAGTGCTTCCTGACACTGGTTCTTCCCCTCTACGGCCGCCCTGCGCCCGATGGACTACGGTGCGGCGGCAAGTCGCCGGGAATCGTCATGGACACCAATCAACCAGCACCAGACGGCCGCGGGTACCCCTGTGAAGGCGGCCAATCACCCCCAGCGTCCGCAACGTCTGGGGGAGACAGGCGTGATCATGTCCAATACGGCTACCGGCGGCGGCGGGCCTGCGCGCGGCTCACGATCGGTCTTGTGCGTCCTTTCGTAGCCTCGGTGCTGGTGTCTGCGGTCAAAGGGTTTACCCTCGGGATTAGCTACTGGAGAGAAGAGGTGGCCATGTGCCGCGGAGATCGCCTGATGGCGGACTTCGTGGCGGGTACTGACGCCCGGCCCGCCCTGCCTGAAGGCCTCGAAGAGCATCTGACCACGACCGTGAACGGGCTGTGGGTGGTGTGGGCTCACAAGTTGGCCCAGCCAGCGGGTGATCTGTTCCTTCCGCTGACCGGCGGTCCCGGCTATCCGGCGGACGCCAGGGCCGAGTGTCGGGCCCGGCGCGGCCGACCCGCTCACGACGCCCCCGATCCGGGGTGCACGTGCGGCTTCCACGCCCTCTCGAGCCGGAGGTTGCCCGGGCTGCCCCCTGGGTTCACGGCGCTGACCGTGGCCCTGTCCGGACGGGTGCTGGCTTTGGAGTGGGCCGGCGAAGGAGTGCTGTGGCGGGCGGAGCGGCAGACCGTGGTTCGCATGGAGCGGCCGACCGTGTTCGGTTGGACAGAACCGGTCCCGGGCAAGCGCCGCCATCCCGATGATCCCGACGGCCGCCCCGCTGCCGTCTCCACTCCCGCACCTCGCGATTCGGGGCCGATACGGCTGAACCTGCCCCTCTCCCCTGCGGTGCTGGCGATGTGCCACGACGACGCCGGCTGGTGCGTAGCGTCCAGCACGGCCGAGCGCCCGCCGGCATCTCTGGTCATGACCTAACGCGAGCGGTCCAGCCGAGGCAACGCGGCGGTTCACCTGCCGGGTCGTGGACCCAGAGTCAGTAATTCAGCAGAGCAGAAAAGACGAGGCAGAGCCTCTCAACCGTTCTTCTGGAGGTTCGCCGTGAGGACGAGCCCGGTCTGGTTCACCAGGCCAGCCAGGCAAAGGTCGGCGTAAAGCGAGGGCGATTACGGAGCGGCGGGGGAGCGATGCGCGGGTCTCGTGTGGCGGTGCGCCCGCGCGCGGGCCGCGGAGCCGGGTGCTTTCGCCGGATAGATGGACCGGGCCGTGGTGGCAAGGGCTTGGATGCGTGCGTTGTAGTGGGCGCTGCGCCAGATCAGGCCGAGCCGGATCGGCGGCAGGTCGGTGATCGGGACCAGGACGATGTCGTCACGGCGCAGCAGCTGAGCTGTGGATGCCACGGTGGGATGGACGAGCAGCCCGCGGGCCACCATTGCCCAGACCTCGTGGAGGCTGCGGACCTCGTAGCTCTGCGGGATTGGCTTGCCGGAGGGCGTGTTCGGCGGTACGAGCACCTCCCACAACGCGAGCGGGAAGGTCGCCGGCGGCCGGGCGACCGGCTGCCCGGCGAGATCCTCCACGCTGACCGTCTCCTGACTGGCGAGCGGGTGGCTGACGGCGACAGCGACCACCCGGTCCTGGCAGTCGATGGCCGGGCCGGCGGTCAGGTCGGGCTCGTAGACGACCAGCCAGTGGATCAGCACATCGATCTCGCCGGCGCGTAGCGCAGAATACGCGTCGGTGACCGGGACTTCCTGGAGCGTGACCTGGCTGCCGGGATGGCGGGCTTCGAACACAGCGACCAGGCGGGACAACGCCGGACCCTCAGTGGTGTTGGTGAACCCGATGCGTAGCTGCCCGGCCGATTCCCGTGCGGCGCGCTTGGCATGGTCCAGGGCTGCCTGTATCTGGGCATAGCCGGCGCTCAGCTCGCCGCGGAACTGCTCGCCGAGGGGAGTGAGGTTGACCCTCCGGCTGGTCCGTTCGAACAGCGCTCCGCCGACCTGGCGTTCCAGGGCCGCGATCAGGCGGCTGACCCGGGGCTGGGACACATGCAGTCGGTCCGCCGCCCGGCCGAAGTGCAACTCCTCGGCGACGGCCAGGAACGCCTCGGCCTGGGCCATGTCCACGCGCGACTCCCTCCATGCCCACCGCCGGGATCGATGCGCTCTGGTTATCAATTGTTGCTTAGTTAAGCGTTGATCACCAGTGGCGCGGGACGCAGGCTGGTCGCAGTACGGACATCCGACGAGGTTGACTGCCTGGTCGCGAGG
>Ga0318521_10000423_pt1 | contig 11896 bp, 7 predicted proteins | sample GRESIP178b2f17_FD_203513 | JGI IMG/M metagenome (GOLD analysis project Ga0318521, IMG submission 203513) | Tropical soil microbial communities from Luquillo Experimental Forest, Puerto Rico - GRE.SIPMG.178b2f17 | ecosystem: Environmental > Terrestrial > Soil > Tropical forest > Bulk soil...
AGTCCGGACAGGCCCGGGTGGCGGTGGGCACCCAGGCGCTCATCCAGGAGGGGGTGGCGTTCCAGCGTCTGGGCCTGGTGCTGATCGACGAGCAGCATCGGTTCGGCGTCCTCCAGCGGCAGGCGCTCGGCCAGAAGGGGCTCCGGCCTGACGTGCTGGTGATGACTGCCACGCCGATCCCCCGCACCCTGGCCATGACCCTCTACGGAGACCTCGACCTCTCGGTCCTAGACGAGCTGCCGCCCGGACGAACGCCGATCACCACCCGGGTCGCCCGGCCCCACCGCGAGGGCGAGGTGTGGGAGGCGGTGGAGATGGAGCTGCGCAAGGGCCGCCAGGCCTACGTGCTCTATCCGCTGGTGGAGGCCTCGGAGAAGATCGACCTCGCCGACGCCACCCGGGGAGCGGAGGAGCTCGCGGCCCGCTGGCCGGACCGAGCCGTGGCCCTGCTCCACGGCCGCCTCCGGCAGGAGGAGAAGGACCGGACCATGGAGTCCTTTCGCGCCGGGCTGATCGACGTGCTGGTCTGCACCACCGTGGTGGAGGTTGGGGTGGACGTGGCCAACGCCTCGGTGATGGTGGTGCAGAACGCGGAGCGCTTCGGGCTCTCGCAGCTCCACCAGCTCCGCGGCCGGGTGGGGCGCGGGGCGGCGAAGTCCTACTGTTACCTGATGCCCGCCTGGGCGGACGGGGCCGAGGCACAGACCCGGCTGGAGGTGCTGGAGCAGAGCACCGACGGATTCGTCATCGCCGAGAAGGACCTCGAGCTCCGGGGCCCCGGCGAGTTCCTCGGGACGCGGCAAAGTGGGCTGCCCGAGCTGAGCGTGGCCAACCTCGGCCGGGACCAGGCGCTTTCCGCCGTCGCCGCCGAGGAGGCCCGGGCCATCGCCGAGGCCGACCCCCGTCTGCAGGGTCCGGAGCACCGCTCCCTGGTGCGAGCCCTGGAGGAGCGCTGGGAGGGGAGGCTGGCCCTGGCGCGAGTGGGGTAGCCAGGGCGGGGGGCCGGGCGTAGCTTGCCCCCGGCATGGAGGAACCCGAGCTCATCCTCACCCTGCGCCGGCAAGGCATCCGCGACGAGCGGGTGCTGGCGGCGATGACCCTCCTGCGCCGCGCCGACTTCGTCCCGCCCCGGCTCCGGGAGGCGGCCTCGGCGGACGAGGCGCTGCCCATCGGGGAGGCGCAGACCATCAGCCAGCCCTACGTGGTGGCACTGATGACCGAGGCGCTGGAGGTGCGCCCGGGCGACCGGGTGCTGGAGATCGGCACCGGGTCGGGATACCAGGCCGCCGTCCTCCATCTGCTCGGCACCGACGTGTACAGCATCGAGGTGCGCGAGGGGCTGGCCCGGACCGCCGCCGAGCACCTCCAGCCCTACCTCGGGCCGCGGCTCCATCTCCGGGTGGGCGACGGGTTCCAGGGCTGGCCGGAAGCGGCTCCCTTCGACGCCATCGTGCTCACCGCCGCGCCGGAATCGCTGCCCACTACCCTGGTCGACCAGCTCGCCCCGGGCGGGCGTCTGGTCGCGCCGGTGGGTGGCCAGCACGAGGTGCAGTCGCTGGTGCGGGTACGGAAGGGTGCGGAAGGCGCGGTGCGGACCGAGCGGCTCCTCGCGGTGCGCTTCGTCCCGATGACCCCCGCCTCACCGCTGGCCTGAGCGGCGGCGGGTGGGCGAGACTCCTCACGCCATGCGGCCCTGCCCGGTGTGCGAATCGCCCGTCTCGGGGTGGGCCTGCGAGGTCTGTGGCAGGCAGCTGGGGGCACCCCCTCCCTCCGCCGCTCCCGTCGCTGCGCTGGAGGGCCTGGAGCTGACCGAGCTCCCCGGGCTCCCGGCCGCCGGTGAGCGCTTCGAGGCCGCGCCGGACGTCGAGCCCACGCTCCGGGCCGCGGTCCCCGAGGTCCGCGGAGATCCGGTGGTCGGGCTGGAGGGGACGGAGCCGGGCGGTCCCGACGTCGCTGCCGGAGGACTGGCCGACATCGACCTGGGGCGGGAGACGGTGGTCGAGGCGCCGACGGTCGTTCCCGCTGCCGCCACCTGCCGCTACTGCCGCCACGTGCAGGCCTCGGGGCTGTTCTGCGACCGGTGCGGGATGCGCCTGCCGTGGGCAATCCCGGCAAACGATGCCGCCTTGGCTGCTCCGGTGGAGCGCGTCGTCTGTCCTCGCTGCTTCGAGCGCACGCCGGCGGACCATTCGCGCTGTGGCGCCTGCGGGGCCCTGCTCCGGACGGAGTAGCGGGGCCTTGCTGCTCCGGCGGCTGCCCGTTAGGGTCCGCCCGCCTTGCCGACCCTCTCTCCGCAGGAAGCCCAGACCCGGTTGCCCGAGCTCCAGTCGCAGCTCGCCAGCCGCCAGAGCACCGCCTATTTCGCACGCACCGCCGTCGCCCTGGTGGCCTCGGCGGTCTTCAGCGCCGCGGCAGCGAAGCTCTTCTGGGACTCGATCCGCTTTCCGGTGCTCGGCGCGCTGGCGATCCTCCTCGCCGGTGGGCTGGTCGTCTACGCCTGGAAGCAGTATCGGCGCGCCCAGGCCCATCTGCAGACCGAGCTCCAGCTCTACGACTCGCTGAAGGACGTCCACCGGGCGCTCCAGCTGGACGATCCGGCGGCGCTGCTGCCGCGATGAGCCGCGCTCCGGGGCGCTTCCTGGTCCTGGAGGGCATCGACGGCGCGGGCACCACGACGCAGGTCGCCCAGCTCGCCGCGGCGCTCCGTGCTGACGGCCACTCGGTGTGGACCACCCGGGAGCCCACCGACGGCCCGGTGGGGATGCTCCTCCGCCAGGCGCTGACCCGGCAGCTCCAGGGGCTCTCCGACGCGGCGCTGGCGCTCCTCTTCGCCGCCGACCGGATGCACCACCTGGCGACGGTGGTGGAGCCGGCGCTGGCCGAGGGCCAGGTGGTGATCTCCGATCGCTACGTCCTCTCCTCGCTCGCCTACCAGGGGCTGCGCTTGCCGATGGCCTGGGTGGAGGCGCTGAACTCCCGGGCGCGGCGGCCGGACCTGACGCTGTTCCTCGAGGTCGCTCCGGCAGTGGCCAGGCTCCGGCGCCACGGCAGGGGAGGGCCGGCGGAGCTGTTCGACGACGACGCGTTGCAAGTGCGGATCGCCCGCGCCTACGGCCGCCTCGTCCGCCGCCACCAGCGCGGACATCGGATCCAGCGCATCGACGGGGAGGGAGCGCCCGAGGCGGTCACCCGGGCGTTGCTGCAGCGGGCCCGGGCAGTGCTCGGGCGGGTCCGGGGGTAGAGTCCCCGCCAGTCACCATGGCGGCCCACGGCGCGGCGGCGATCATCATCGGCAACGAGGTCCTCTCGGCCAAGGTCGAGGACGCCAACGGCCCCTTCCTCCTCCGCCGCTTCCGGGAGCACGGCATCCCGGTCCGCTCGCTGGAGGTGGTGCCCGACGAGGTGGACGCCATCGTCGGGGCGGTGGCCCGGGCCCGGGCCGCGGCGCGGTGGGTGGTGACCAGCGGCGGCATCGGCCCCACCCACGACGACGTGACGGTGCGGGCGGTGGCCCTGGCGATGGGACGGGGCGTGGTGCGGCTACCGGAGATCGTGGCCCTCCTCAAGCGCGGATACCCCGAGCTCCCCCCCGAGGCGCTGCGGCTCGCCGAGGCGCCGGAGGGGACGGTGCTCCTCGCTCCGCCCGGCGCGCCGTACCCGGTCCTCGCCGTGGAGAGCGTCTTCCTTCTCCCCGGCATCCCCTCCCTCTTCCGGATGCAGCTGGAGACGGTGCTCTCCACGCTCCCCCGGGGCGCAGTCCACGTCCGCTCGCTCTACCTCTCCCGGAGCGAGGCGGAGATCGCCGCCGCGCTGGATCGGGTGGCGCTGGGGACCCCCGAGGTCGACATCGGCAGCTATCCGGCGGTGGTGGCCGGAGCCGACCATCGGGTGAGGGTCACCGTCGAGGGCGACGAGCCCACCCGGGTGGACGCCGTCGTCGCCCGGCTGCGGGAGGAGCTCCCTCCCGACGCGGTGCTCCGCGTCGAGTGAGCTGAGCTCAGAGTGCCCGCTCGGGAAGGGTGGGGCCCACCCGCTCGCGAAGGGCGAAGAGCTCCTCCGAGACCGCGAAGGCGACCAGGTCGCGCAGGTCCGCCCGCTCCAGCACCGCCGCGGCCATCGCCTCCGGTGACTCCGCCCGGCTGGGGACGAAGCCCGGGTCCTCGCGGAGCACCATGGAGAGGGCCACCAGCGGATCCCCGCAGCAGAGCAGCCCCGCCCGGTTGGCCGAGGCGTAGAGGCCGTGGAGGGTGAGGCCCACGTCAGGCACCGGCCCCCGCTCCAGCGCCCGCGCCGGCTCCTCCAGCATCCGCACCACCCGGCGGGGGAGGAGCTTCTTCAGCGTTCGCACCCGCGCCTCGTCGCGACTCCCCAGCCCCTCGAAGCGGGGGGCCACCACCCGCACGCAGTCCCCGAGGAAGTCGGTTAGCTCGTCCTCCCGGAGCCGCCCGAGCAGCGCGGTGCGCTCCATCAGGGAGAAGACGGCGCGGCCGGTGAGGAACCGCTGCTCCCGGGAGTTGAAGCGGCGCACCACGTCCTGGCCGACGCAGATGCTGGGCGGGGCGCTGGTCACCGCGGTCATCAGTCCCCGCTTTGCCTGGTAGACCTCGAAGTGGTCCACCGCGAAGGTCTCCGTCACCAGCCGGATGGAGCGGAACATCGGGTGGTCGTTGCGGAGGCGATCCACCTTGGGGTCCACCGCCAGCGAATCGAAGGCCGGGGGGAAGAGCTTCGAGACGTGGTCCCCCACCGCCCGCAGCACGTCGGCGAGCGGATTCTGCGCCTCGGGGTGGACCAGGAGCATGCGGGAGGTGGCGTCGAGCCGCGCGTGGGCATCGGCCGGAAGCCGTCCCTTCCAGTCGAGGTGGAGGTGGATCGCCCGGGGCAGCGTGCCCTGGAAGAAGGCGATCACCGCTGCGCAGCAGAAGGCGCGGTCGAGCATCCGCTCCGAGTCCCAGTGCTCGAAGAGCGCCTCCACGCTGGCCAGCCGGGAGGGATCGAGGGCCAGCACCCTCCGATGGGCGTCCACCGCCAGATCCGCCGACCCGGGGTCCTTGCTCAGGGCGTCGGCGAGGCCGGCCCGGGCCTCGATGCTGGTCGGGTCCAGCTCCACCGCGGCCCGGCACAGCGCCACCGCCCGGGAGAGGTCCCCCAGCGCTCGGAGATAGAGAAACGACAGGCGCACCCGGATCGCCGCCACCACCCGCGGTGGATGGGGTCCGGAGGCCAGCTCCTCCAGGAGCGGGAGGAGGACGTTGAGGCGGCCCCGTCGCTCGTGGAGCGCGGCGAGGCGATCGACCGCGTCCGGCTCCTCCAGCACCACCGGCAGCGCCAGCCGGGCCTCGGCCAGTGCGCGGTCGCCGTCGTCGAAGCCCTCGCTCAGCGCCTCCGCCAGCCGAAGCGAGGCACGGGCCTTCTCCCCGGCGGGGAGTTCCAGCTGCCGGAGCTGCTCCAGGCAGTCCACCACTCCCGTCCAGTGGCCCGAGGCTCGGTGCAGCGTCGCCAGCCGGTCGAGTGCCTCGGCCGAGGGAGCGGCGGCCACCGCGGCGCTCAGGGCAGCCACTGCCCGTGCCGGCTGGTCGAGCCGCTCCTCGTAGAGGATGGCCAGCCGGAGGTGGAGGGTGGCCAGCGTCTCGGCGTCTCCGCCGGCGGCCAGCCGGGCCTCGAGGGCGTCGGCGGCCTCGGCCCACTCCTGGCGGTCCATGGCCAGCGAGGCCCGGAGCTCCAGCGCCCCGAGGTGTTCGGGCTCCGCCTCCAGCGCCAGGTCGAGCGCCGCCACCGCCCGGCCCGGGTCGCCCACCGACTGCAGCCAGCCCTGGGCCGCCTTGAAGAACTCCTCCGCCGCCCCGGGCCGGTCTCCGCCGGCGAGCCGGGTCTGTCCCCGGCGCTCGTTGAGCATCGCCAGCTCGACCGCACCCCCGCGGAGGGCGAGCAGCGACTCCACCCCGCCCGCGGCCTCGACGCTCAGCGGGTCCAGCTCCAGGGCCCGCTCGAAGGCGTCGATGGCCCGCTCCGGGCGGTGCAGAGTGTCCATCCACAGCCGGGCCGCGGCCAGCCAGGCCTCCACCGCCCCCTCGCGGGCCCGGGTGGCAGCCGCCTCGCCCTCCCAGGCCAGTGCCGCTGCCTCGGCGTCGCCCTGCTTGAGATGGACCCGCCGCAGGCCCTGCAGCGCGACCAGCTCCGCCGGCTCGAGCTGCAGCGCCGCGCGGTAGGAGGCCAGGGCCAGCGCCGGGTCCGACAGGGTCGTCTCCGCCAGGTGACCGAGGCGGAGGTGGAGCTCCAGGCGCCCGGGGGAGTCGGAGGTGGCGCCGAGCCGTCGCTCGTAGAAGCGCCGGAGGGCGAGCGCATCGCCCGCCTGCCGCAGCGCGCGCTCGAGCTGGAAGGCAGTCCGGGGATCGTCGGGGTCGGCGGCGAAGGCCTGCTGCAGCTGCTCCACCCGCTCCTCGAGGCGCGGCCGGGGATGGTCCAGCCCGGCCGAGAGCCGCAGCACCGCGGCCAGGGCGGGGTCCGCCACCGCGTCGGCCAGCCGGGCGCGGACGTCGGCGCGCCGGGCCCGGTCGGCGGCGCGGGTGTGCTCGAGAAGGATGAGGGCCCCCAGGTTCTCCGGCTCGGTCTCCAGCGCCGACTCGGCCAGGGCCGCGGCGCGCTCCAGGTGCCCCGCCTGGGCCAGGGCGTGTGCCAGCCGGAGCCGGGCCGCCGTCCGTTCCGCGTCGGTGCCGGCCAGCGTCGCCCGCTCGAGCGTCTCCAGGAACTGGGGCGCCGCGGCGTCGGGAGTGAGCCGCTCCAGCTCTCGCAGCGCGAGGAGGTGGTCGCCGGCCAGGCGCAGCACCGCCTCCAGCGTCTGCCGTCCGCCGGCGACGTCGCCCAGCCGGTCGAGCTGCACCGTGGCCACGGCGAAGAGGGCGTCGGCGCGGGCACGGGGGTCGGTGCGCGCCTCGGCGTTCCGCCGCAGCGTCTCCACCAGTGCCGCCCAGTCGCCCGCGGTGCGCTGGAGCCGGGCCAGCGCCCGGAGCGCGGTGCCGTTGAGCGGGTCGCGCCGGAGCACCTCGCCCCAGGCGGCGCGGGCGGCCACCGGGTCCATCCGCCGGTTCTCCTCCAGGTCGGCCAGCCGGGCCCAGGCCTGCGCGCCCCGGGCGGGGTCTCCCTGCTCGGCCTCCCGGCGATACATCGCCCCCAGCGCGTCCCACCGCTCCTCCCGCGCGTAGAGGCGTCCCAGCGCCTGGAGCGCGGGGATGTAGGTCGGGTCGGCGGCGAGGAGCCGCTCCAGCACCGCGGTGGCGGCGGGCACGTCTCCCAGCCGCTCCTCCAGCACCTGCGCCGCGCGCTGGCGGAGGGCGATGGCCTGGGTCGGCTCGGTGGAGAGATCGGCCTGCTTCTGGAGCAGCGGTACCACCTCGTCCCACGCCCCCCGGCGCTCCGCCAGCCGCTCCAGGTGGATGAGCGAGGGGAGGTGGTCCGGCACCAGGTCCAGGGCCCGGCGCAGGGCCTCGGAGGCGGCGTCGAGGTTGCCCAGGTGCTCCTCCGACTCGCGGGCGATGCGCCCCAGGGCGGCCACCGCGTCGGCGGCCTCGGTCACCGAGAGAAGCTCCTCCTCGTGGAGGGCGATCAGCTCCGGCCACCGCTCCTCGCGCCGGAGGACCCGCTCCATGGCCTGCCGCGCCGGCAGGTAGCGGGGGACGAGCTGCAGGGCTTCCCGGAAGCGCGCCAGGGCCTCGTCGGTGCGCTGCAGCCGGGCATCGAGGATCTCCCCGGAGCGGAAGTGGAGCTCGGCGCGGGCCCGGGCGCTGTCCACCGCCGACAGCTCGGCGTCGTAGACGGCCACCAGCGCCGGCCAGTCCTGCGTCTTGGCGTGGAGCCGTCCCAGCCCGGCGAGCGCCGCGGGATGACCCGGCACGCGCTCCAGCACCGCCTCGTAGCGCTGCACCGCCTGCGGGTCGCGGTGGAGCGTGTCCTCCAGCAGCGCCGCCAGCCGCAGCTGCACTCCCAGCCACTCGCCCTCGTCGCGCACCAGGTCGGCCAGCGAGGCCAGCACGTCGGCTGCCTCCTCCGGCCGGTCGAGGGTCTCGTGGAGGTCGGCCAGGGCAGTCAGGATCTGCGGCTCGTCGGGGGCCTGGTGCCGGGCCGCGTTGAGCGCCGCCACCGCGTCCTCCGGGCCCTCCATCCGGACATAGGCCCGGGCTAGCGCCACGTAGGCGGCCACCGCCGTGGGTCCACCCAGCTCGGCCTCGGCGGCGAGGATCGGCACCAGCGCCGCGTCGTCGCCCGCGGACTCGGCTGCCCGGCGGAGCGCGCCAAGGGTGATGGGGTCCTTCCGATCGAGGGCGAAGGCCTCCCGCCAGGCGACCAGCGCGGCGGAGTGCTGTCCCAGCCGGGCGTGGAGACCGGCGACGGTCTGCAGCGCGTGGGCGGAGAGCTGCGGGTCGGGAAAGGCGCGGGCGAGGAGGTGCTGGACCCGGAGCAGCCCGGCGGTGTCGCCGTGCGCGGCGAGCATCCCCTCGGCCTCGACCAGCAGGCGGAGGTCGGACGGCTCCAGCTCGAGGGCGAGCGAGAGGGCCTCCGCCGCCGCCTCCCACCGGTCGAGCCGCTCGGCCAGCACTTGGGCCTTGTCGAAGAGCAGCGCCGCCCGGGCGCGAGGGGCCTCGGCGGCCCCCAGCTCCGCGTCCAGGAGCTGGAGGACCATTCCCCAATTCCCGACATCGGAGAAGATCCGCCGCGCCGAGCGAAGGTTCTCCACGAAGCGGGGCGCGAGCCGGTAGGCGGCCTGGAACGCGGCTGCCGCGGCGCGCAGGTTCCCCAGCGGGCGTTCCCAGAGCAGGCCGATCTCGTGGTACAGCCGCGCGCTCGCCGGATCGGGCTCCAGCGCCCGGGCCTCGCGCTCCATCGAGGCGATGCGGGTTCGAACCTCGGAGGCCACCGCGTCGGACACCGCCGGAGCCGCGGCGGCGGGACGGGCCGGCGGGGCCTCTCGCTCCGGCGGAGCGGTCATGCGGCCCGGGCCGCGTCGAGGAGCGCCCCCGAGTCGATGAGCCGGGACACCGCCTCGATGTCGCGGTGGATCTCCCGGTCCACCTCCAGCGTGGGCACCGATTCACGGAGCAGCCGGTGCGCGGCGGCCACCCCGCGTCCCGGACGCAACGGCTGGCGAAAATCGAGGGCCTGGGCCGCCACCAGCAGCTCCACTGCCAGGCAGCTCCGGGTGAACTCCGCCACCTGACGGGCCTTCAGCGCGGCGGTCATCCCCATGCTCACGTGGTCCTCCCGGCCGGCGGAGGAGGGGATGGAGTCCACCGACGCCGGGTGGCTCAGCACCCGCGACTCGGCGACCAGGGCCGCGGAGGTGACCTGGGCGATCATGAATCCGGAGTTGAGCCCGGAGTTCTTCGCCAGGAAGGGCGGCAGCCCGCTGAGGGCGGGGTTCACCAGCTGCTCCACCCTCCGCTCGCTGATCGCCGACAGCTGGGTGCAGGCGATGGCCAGGACGTCCAGGGCCAGCGAGACGGGCTGTCCGTGGAAGTTCCCACCGGAGACGATCTGATCCTCGGCAGGGAAGACCAGCGGATTGTCGGTGGCGGAGTTCGCCTCCACCGCCAGGACGCCGCGGACGTAGCTCAGCCCGTCGCGCGCCGCGCCGTGCACCTGGGGCATGCAGCGCAGCGAGTAGGGGTCCTGGACCTTGGAGCAATCGCGGTGGCTCTCCACGATCTCCGAGTCGGCGAGCAGCGCCCGGAGATGGGCTGCCACCGCCTGCTGTCCCGGATGGGGGCGCACGGCCTGGATCAGCTCCTGGAACGGGCGGTGGGACCCGAGCAGGCCCTCCACCGTCATCGCCCCGGCCAGGTCGGCCACCTCGGCCAGCGCTTCGGCACGGAGAAGGGTCAGGGTCCCCACCGCGGTCATCGCCTGGGTGCCGTTGACCAGGGTGAGCCCTTCCTTGGCCTCCAGGACCACCGGCTCGAGTCCCGCCCGGCGCAGCGCCTCGGCGCCCGGCAGTCGCTCTCCCTTCCAGAAGGCCTCGCCCTCGCCGATCAGCACCAGCGCCAGATGTGCCAGCGGGGCCAGGTCGCCCGAGGCACCGACGCTGCCCCGCTCGGGGACGACCGGCACCACGTCGCGGTTGAGCATCTCCAGCGCCAGCTGGAGCGTCCTCGGGCGGACCCCGGAGTGGCCCTTGGCAAGCACGTTGGCCCGCAGCAGCAGCAGGGCCCGCGCCTCGGCGAGCGGGAGCGGCTGGCCGACGCCGGCGGCATGGGACACCAGGAGATTCCGCTGCAGGGTGCGGAGGTCCTTTCGATCGATCCGGACCTCGGAGAGGGTGCCGAAGCCGGTGTTGATCCCGTAGGTGGGGACGTCCCCGGCGGCGGTACGATCGACCAGGGCCCGGGCCCGCTCCACACGCTCCAGGGCGGCGGGAGCCAGCTCGATCCGGGCGCGGCCGGCGGCCACCTCGCGGATCTCTTCCAGGGTCAGGGTGTCGCCGTCGAGCAGCAGTCGGCGTTCGCTCATTCGGCGGCGGAAGGTACCCCGAGGCCCGGTGCTGCGTCTAACGCTGGACCCGGCGTGGATCGCGGGACGGAAACGCGTGCCATCGAGGGCCGGAGCGATCCCCGGCCGGCGTTCGGCGCTATGGTGCGCGCCGCATCCGGAGCACGGCCGTCGATGCAGCGCGCAAGCCGCGCGCCAGCGATCGGGGCTGGGCGTGCCCGGTGCAAGGACAGGAGGAGGAGCGCACGTCGTGGGTCTGTGGGTCCAGAAGTACGGGGGAACGTCGGTGGGAGATCCGGAGCGAATCCGGTCGGTGGCACGCCGGTGTCTCCGGGCGCGGGCCGAGGGGCACGAGCTGGTGGTGGTGGTCTCGGCGATGGCCGGGGAGACCAACCGGCTGCTGAAGCTGGTGCAGGCGGTGAACCAGCGGCCGAGCGAGCGCGAGCAGGACGTGGTGGTGGCCACCGGGGAGCAGGTCACCATCGGGTTGCTCTCGCTGGCCATCCAGGCCGAGGGCGGCCAGGCCACTAGCTTCCTCGCCGATCAGTGCCGGATCGTCACCGACAACGTCTTCGGCCGGGCGCGGATCAAGCGCATCGACGAGGAGCCGCTCCGCGATGCGCTGGCCCGGGGACACGTGGCGGTGGTGGCCGGATTCCAGGGCACCGACGAGCAGGGCAACGTCACCACCCTGGGGCGTGGAGGCTCGGACACCACCGCGGTCGCACTCGCCGCCGCCCTGCAGGCCGAGCGCTGCGAGATCTACACCGACGTCGACGGGGTCTACACCACCGACCCCGGGATGTGCCCCGCGGCCCGCAAGCTCGATCGGGTCAGCTACGAGGAGATGCTGGAGCTGGCCTCCCTGGGCGCGAAGGTGCTGCAGATCCGCTCGGTGGAGTTCGCGATGAAGTACCGGGTGCCCCTGTGGGTGAAGTCGTCCTTCAGCGACGACCCCGGAACGCTGGTGTGTGAGGAGGACACGGCCATGGAGGACGTGCTGGTCAGCGGCATCGCCTACGACCGGAACGAGGCGAAGCTGGTGCTGCGCGGGGTGCCCGACCGGCCGGGAGTGGCGGCGCGCATCTTCGGCGCCCTCGACCAGCGGTCGATCGTGGTGGACCTCATCGTCCAGACCGCGGAGCAGGACGGCCGCAGCGACCTCAGCTTCACCGTCACCCGCACCGACTTCCAGGCCGCCCGCGAGGTGATGGATCGGCTCGGACCCGAGCTCGGCCTGCGCGGGGTGGAGAGCGACGATCAGATCGCGAAGATCTCCATCGTCGGGGTCGGGATGCGGAACCACTCCGGCGTGGCGGCCCGCATGTTCGAGGTGCTGGGCAAGGAGGGGATCAACATCCAGATGATCTCCACCTCGGAGATCAAGGTCTCCTGCGTGGTCCACGCCAAGTACACC
>Ga0318521_10000433_pt1 | contig 11808 bp, 11 predicted proteins | sample GRESIP178b2f17_FD_203513 | JGI IMG/M metagenome (GOLD analysis project Ga0318521, IMG submission 203513) | Tropical soil microbial communities from Luquillo Experimental Forest, Puerto Rico - GRE.SIPMG.178b2f17 | ecosystem: Environmental > Terrestrial > Soil > Tropical forest > Bulk soil...
AAGAACGGCGCGACCGGACTTTGGAACGTGATTATCGTTTGTCCGGGCGTCCCTAAGCCCAAGGTGGGTTCAGCCCCGGAAGTCAGCCCGAGCGTGAAGAGCCGGCTCGCGATATTAGTCGCAACAAAGTTCTTGTCGTCAGGGTCGGCAAGGGACGTGGTCGAGAACAACCCCCCGAAATTGGTGGTTTGACTCATGAAGTCTGGGTCGCCGGCCACGGGGTTGGTGACCGGGGGGAGACCCAACGCTGCGGCGAGCTGGCTGGCCAGACTATGCACCGGCGCCAGCGGCCCCAGCCGCGCGGCGGCAGCCGAGGCACCGGCGTGATAGCCGGCCATCGCCGCCACATCCTCGGCCCACATCCGCTCATAGTCGACATCGGCGGCCGCAATCGCCGGCGCATTCTGCCCGAAGAAATTGGACATTATTAACCGCACCAACCCATTCCGGTTGGCGGCCACGACCATCGGATGAACCGTTGCCGCGCGGGCGGCCTCAAATGCATTGGCCACCGCCCGAGCCTGGCCAGCCGCCCCTGTCGCGTGAGTCGCCGCTGCACTTAACCACCCCACGTACGGGGCCGCCGCGGCCATCATCGCCGCCGACGCCGGACCCTGCCACGCCTGATGTGTCAATCCAGATGTGACGTTCGAAAACGACGACGCCGCGGACCCCAACTCGGAGGCCAACCGATCCCACGCCGTGGCCGCATTCAACATGGGAGCCGACCCCGCTCCAGAGAAGATCCGCGCCGAATTGACCTCCGGCGCCAGCACCGAGAAATTCATCGCCACAGTCCCTTCGCTAACGGTCCGCCGCGACTACGCCGGCTGCGTCATCACCGACAACAGGCCTCGTGTACCCCTACACGAGATCCGCACTCCAAAAGTTCAATGTGACCTAGATCACAGTCCGACTGCCTTGCTCGCCGACCACCGTGGCGAATCCTTCTAGATGAGGTGTGCACGGGGGCGGCACCAGGGTCCGTCGTATGCTGCGCAGTCGGGAAGTATCGAACCCGGCTGCGGCAATGGCATCGACGGTTCGGCGGTTCGGCTCGCAACCGCCGGCCAATCGCGACCAAGGCTTGGTGATCAGGTCCTGGAACCGACCCATCGCGCCCTCCCCGCGGACATGCTCGAGGACGACCAACCTGCCTCCGGGCGCGAGCACACGCCGGATCTCGCTCAGGGTAGCGCCCACATCGTCGACCGAGCACAGCACCAGCCCGACGTGTACCGAGTCGAAACTGTTGTCCGGGAACGGAATCGACTCGCCAACCCCGTCGACGATGTTGACTGCGATGCCGCGGCGGTGAGCGACACGAGACGCCGTCCGCCGAAACGCGGCCACCGGCTCCACGGCGGCGACCGAAGTCACCGCGGGCGGCAGGAACTTCAAGTCGGTCCCCGGGCCGAGACCGAGCATCAGCAGCCGGCCGGTCGCATGTCCGATCGCCGCCCGGCGATACCGGTAATAGAACGCTCGGTCGAAAAGTGGCATGCCGAGGCGATATATGCAGGGGAACAAGGGATTACCGCGCATCATTTACGCCATCCGCGTCAGCGACTGATGTCCGGGACGTGGTCGGGGTCAACGCCGCCCGGAACGGGGTAGGGGTTCGCGTTGCCCGGGATGTTGTCGGGGTTAGCGCCAGGGTAGCCGGGCATATTGCAGTTGGGGTCCAGGTCACACGGATCATCAGGGGGAGCGTTCTGGATAGCGGTGTTGAAGTTGAGTTGGGCATTCGCTGGACTGGCTGTTGGGGTGGCAGCAAGAATCGCCGCCAGGGCGGCGGCCGGAGTTGCCGCGAGCATCGCGGTGAGATAGGTCTGGCGATTTCGCATTTGAGGAGATACTTCCGACATCTCATGTTAGGTCCGCGGTCGCGGTGGACCCGGTTAAACGCCGGCGAGGTCGACACGGCTGCCGGACATTTGCCCACCGCAGGATATTTTTTATCCCCTGGACAGGGTTACCGATTGCGGCAACCGCGCGTTATCAGCCACCCAGATCCAGTTGGAACGGCGGATATTCGTCACGCATCAACGATACATATACCGCCACTCGGTAACGCCATCGAACGATGCCCATGAGGAGGTCGAACATGCCCCGGTGGTTCGTCCCGGTACACAACAACCACACCGCGGAGATGACGCACAGCACCTGCAGCAGGGGTTCCATGGCCCAGCACAGGACTATCTGTGGTAGCCCCAGCAGCCACCACTTCACCAACACCCCCCAGTTCGTGAGCCGCTCCGGATAGTCGACCACCAGATCGCCGGGATAGTCGGGCCGAGATGCCAGCGTGAAAGGCGGGTACTTGTCGGTGCTGTTCATCGGAAATCGGTAATTCATGACCCGCCACGACCAACGCAGCACCCCGACGTTGAAGTCGAAGATGGGGCGCGGATAACGCCCGGTGAACAAGATCGCGACGCCGGCACCGATCGTGAGCAGCGGATACACCAAATAGAGACCTATCAATATGGGATAGTGCGGAACGGCCAGCACGCACCACTTGACGAGCCACAGCCAGCGCGAGGGTGCGTCTAAACCACCGCGCACCCGGATGGGACTGTCGGCATCGTGCACCGCTGTCAGCTCGGTGGTTCTGGAGACGCTCACCGACGGCACGACGCAACCTGAGTTGGTGTCCCGAGCGTTCGATCGATCTGCGCCGATATTCGGCGGTGACTGGTCCAACGCAGGAACGTGGTCAGGGCCGAGGTGTGCAGCCGGTCCGAAATCAACGCCGCCGGTCTTAACACGGACTCGCCGTGGGCCACCTGGAGCGATGCCACCCGGGACACGGACTTGACCCGGCGTCGCCTGCTCTTCTCGTACCAGCGCACCGCCCTGAAAACGTCGGCGTTGTCGCCGTCGGCTTTGTTGTGAAGATTCGCAAGCGCCTTGCACAGCACCATCGTGTCGAGCAGCGCCTGGTTGGTTCCTTGCGCGAGCGTGGGCGGCATGGTGTGCGCGGCGTCGCCGAGCAACGTGAGGCCACGGGGGGCCAACCCACGGGAAATCGGATGCCGGAAGTGGGGGTATGGCGAACCCGCCAGATCTTCGTCGGTCAGCTTTGCGAGGACCAGATCGACGGAGTCGGACCAGCCGGCGAAGCTGGACCGGATTACGTCGAGCGGATGGCGCGGCCTGACGAAGTCATAGGACCACGGAAGGTCGAACCACCACTGCACGTCCGACCCGCCCGCCGGCCACACGCCGGTGTTTCCGTGCTCGCCAATCACGATCATTGCGATATGCCTGTCGGCCAGCTCCGGAAGGGTGATGAGTCCCTGCCAGCTGCACCAGCCGGTCGGCTCGGCGGCCGGCGCTCCGACGAGATCTCGAACCATCGAATGCAGGCCATCCGCACCGATCACCAAGTCCCCCGCCGCGACGGTGCCATCTTGGAACTCGACCCGCACGCCATCGGACGCGGTGACGAGTTTCACCGCGCGGGAGTTGCATCGAATGCGATCGGTCGGAAAGCCTTCCAGCAGCCTTTCCAGCAGGACCCGGCGTGGGACCATCCGAACAGGTGCGCCGAGCCGGTTCACCATCGCGGTCACGTCCAAGGTCGCAAGCCGACGCCCGCTTGACGTCAGCACCCGGACGCTGGAAAGCAGTTGACCGGCCCCATCCATGTTGACGCCCAGCTGCCGAAGAACCGTCTCGCCATTGGACCAGATGGTCACGGCGCCGCCGCCTGCTCGCATATCTTTGCGCTGCTCGAAAACCGTCACCTCATGACCATCTCGCAGCAATCCCCGGGCAACCGAAATGCCGCTAACACCGGCGCCGATCACAAGTATCCGAAGCGGCCACGCCGACGGGGCTTCAGCAGCCCCCGGCACCCTTCCCGAATCTTCGTGACCGGACATATCTCGGATTCAACTTCCCGGGCCCGAGCGTTCGGCAGGCGGGTGCCCGGATGCCTCGCTTCCGCTCGTCACTCTGTTGGATACGTAAGCGCCCACCGATCGGTTCAAGGAAGCCGGCACTCGATTGTCGGCCCAGATCAGACCGCAGTTTCGGAGATGACCACGCTCATCGGGTGGCCGATGCGGCGCCGATCATCTTGTCATCAACAAACAGCGATCGGCACCCGGCGCGTTGCGCGACCAACTGGAGTAGCCGGTACCTCACCCGCCGGGGCCCATCAGGCCCTTCAGCGACGTGACGCAATGTACTGTGCGATTCGGGAACGAATCGACTGTGTCGCCAAGTGGCGCCTGGAAGGAGCACGACGCGATGAGCATTTCTCAAAAGGTGGTCGCGGGCGTAGCGGTGGCGACGGCCCTGACAGTGTCCGTGGCTGGTTGCGGCGGCCAACCGAAGTCATCGACGTCAACGTCGGGATCGGCCACCTCGGCGACGAGTGCGCGCAGTTCAGCGCCGACTCCCACGGCGACGGCGCAGCCGACCGACTACACCGGGCTGCTGATTCAGGCGACGGATATCAATGCCCCGATACAGTTCAATGGCAGCCCGCCGACGAAGAACCCGAATGGTCAACCGGGTGTCGCGACGATATTCAGCACGGACGACAACAGCCACGTCATCAAGGACACCATTCTGGTTTTCGCGGACCCCGCCGCCGCGACGAACGCGCTAAGCGCGGCAAAGGGCAACCAGGGTAACGCCGTCAAGAACCCGAAAACGGATTCGTTCAACGTCGGCACCGGCGGAACCACGCTGTCCGGGAACTCACCGGACAACTCGAAGGGCGTATTGGTAGTGCTGTTCACCGAGGGCAAGGCGTTGGTCACGCTGGAATTCGACGGCCCGGTCGACTCGCTCCCGCCGCAGGACTTCGTCACCGACGTGGCCCAGAAACAACAAGCGGCCGTCAAGAAGGGTCTCGGCGGCTAAGCCGGGACCGGCTCAGCGCCACCGGCTGCCGATTTCTATGAACGTCATCAACGGCCTGCCGGCTCATGCCCTATGGCTGCATCTGGTGGTGGTGCTCGTGCCGCTGACCGCGCTGCTGGAGATTGTGTGCGGTTTGCGGCCGGCCGCACGCCGGGGCCAGCTGTTGTGGCTCACGTTGCTACTGGCCACCGCCACAATGGTATTGACGCCCATCACCATAAATGCCGGGGAATGGCTCTACGACCTGAGGACCAAGCCCGGCCCCATTCTGCGCGAGCACGCCGAGCGGGGCGAGACTATGGTCTACTTCGCGTCCCTGCTGGCGGTCGCGATCGCACTCGTCGTGCTGCGCTTGCTCGAACGCCGATCCGAAAGGCGCCGGACGGTCACCCAAATCGTGGCCGGAATAGTCGTTCTCGCCGTTGGGATCTCGTCAATGATCCAGATCTACCGCACGGGAGATGCGGGTGCCCATTCGGTCTGGGGCGGCGAGATCGCGCGCCTGAAAAAATCCAACGGAACTTAGGGCTGGATCCCTTTGACGCCGACTCTGCGTCCATTGCTAACGTTTCGCGCGGTTTGGCACTCTCAACGCGGAATCGGCGCCGCCAGCGCAGGCTCGACACGCCCGCCAGTGGGTTGGAGGCTATCAGTCAGAAGCACCGACGGCGCGAGATCCGCGTCATGTCACGCTCAAGCCGACCCGGGCCCACGCGTTGTTGCCGTATCCGCGCGGATTCCACAGGGACGCCGGCGATTCCGGTTGCACGGCAGCCGTCCCGTCCCATGCACGGGCAGTGATGCGCAACGGGCCCGGTGCGACGTCGACCGTCAACGACCACGGGCGCCACGACCACTTGCTGGGCGCGGGGTGTAGGTCGGCCTGCCGCCAGGTCAGTCCGTCGTCGAGGGATACGTCGACTCGCTCAACGGTGTGGCCATCGCCGGCGATCCCATAGCCACGAATGGTCAGCCCGCCCCGCGGCACCCGGTCGTCGTCGGTCGGATCGAGGATGTCGCAGTTGAGCGCAAGCGACGACAGCGAAATGCCCTCGCCCGCCGCGACGGTGTCGGGGTCGGCGTCTGAAGGCAGGATGCGGTAATCGAGCGACTGAAAGTAGTTTTCCGACGGGCCGGGTTGCACGGTGATGGCTGTGACCCACTTGACGCTGCGAGCACCGATATATCCGGGCACCACCACCCGAACCGGACCGCCGTGGGCGCGCGGGAGCGGCTCGGAGTTCATCTGCCAGGCGAGCAGGACCTCCGGCGACATCGCCTTACTCAGTGGAATCGAGCTGCCGTAAGGCTGGACGGGTCGCGCTTCCCGGGCGACGTCCGGGGCTTCGAAGGCGACATGCAGCCCCTCGCGTTGTTGCACTCCGGCAGCCGTAAGGACGTCAGCCAGCCGAACACCGCGCCACTCCGCGGTTGAGATCGCCCCATGCGCCCACGGATCTTTTCCCGGCATGGGTCGCAACCGCAGCAGCTCGGCACGCCGATTGCCGGCGCATGCCAGCGTCGCCACCACGACGTGTTGGTCGAAATCGGTCGTCAGCTGTTCGTAAGTCACGGTGTAAGGCCTATCCACGTGACCGGTGACCGCTAGTCGCCACTGCTGCGGCGTGATGTCGGGGAATGCGCCGTGATTGCGGCCATAGAATGCGTCGATCGGGGTGATGGCGCTGCCCGCCAATGCCGAGGGTGGCGGTTCGGCGTTGTACGGGAGCCGTCCACGCACGATCATGTCGTCGCGCTTGCCCCACAATGCTGTGGTCGGCGTCATGGTGTCCGTTGGTCACCGCCTTTCCTCGGTCGGCTGGGGACGTTGCAATCGTCCGTCCATTGACGAGGCGCGACTAGCGGGGTGGATTTTGTCAAATCACAAGCTCTGCTTGTGTGGGCATCATCGATCGGCGTGAGAAGAAACAGACGGAATCGGCGCGCGCCGGCGCAATCTTGGGCGATCTGATAGTTCGGCCAGTGCACTAATACCGTGGCCCACGCCTGATCGCGCTCCTCGCCAGTCAGCAACCGCACCTTTGCGGTGAAGCGATGGCCGCGCTCGCGAACAGTTACCCGTTCTGTCGCTTTGAGATTGGCGGACCACGACGGGTGGCGCTCTCGCCCCCAGTTGGAACCAATCACAATCAGCCCATCCCCGGCCGGCACGTACTGCACCGTTGCTGTGCGGGCAAGGCCCGTTTTGCGCCCCGAGGTGGTGACCTGCACGTTGGGCAGGCCGGTGAGGTCCAGAACACCCACGCGTCCAGTACTTGCGAACCGCAGCAGGGATTCGAGCGCGACAGCGATCGGTCGGCCTTTCAGGACCAGCCAGCGGTATGCGGTCGGGTTTCGCGCCACCCGCTGCAGCGGATTCACCCGATCACTGTATTCCCTATCCGTTCGGTCTGGGGGTCCGGACGATGAAATCATCCTGGCTACTTCGGATTCCGAATTCGGCCGATCCCAGCGCTGATTTGGCCGCGGCCATTGGTGGCGAAGCCATTCGATGGCGCGACCCGGCTGCGACAACCCGTGTGATTAAATAAATGGCTTGATTTAATCCGGTTGGGCGTGTTCACTGGGGCGATGATCGCCGAGCGGGTGGCTCGCTCCGACAGGTCGACGGGCACCCGAGAGGCGCTCTTGTCGGCGGCAGAGGTGTTGTTCGCCGAGCGTGGCATGTATGCCGTGTCCAACCGGCAGATCAGCGAAGCGGCGGGACAGGGTAACAACGCCGCGGCTTGCTACCACTTCGGGACGAGGACGGACCTGCTCCGCGCGATCGAAAGCAAGCACCGCGAACCGATAGAGGAGCTGCGTGAGCGGATGGTGATCGGCATCGGCGATTCGACCGAACTTCGGGACTGGGTGGGCACCCTGGTGCGCCCACTAACCGATCACCTGGCCGCGCTGGGCACCCCGAGCTGGTACGCGCGGTTTGCCGCGCAGGCAATGGCCGACCCCACGTATCGCAATGTTGTCACCAGGGACGCACTTACGTCGCCGATGCTGCTGCGGACGATCGACGGCATCAACCGGTGCCTGCCGGACCTGCCCAAGGGAGTGCGCTTCGAGCGAATCGTGATGGTCCGCAACCTGCTGATGCACACCTGCGCCGAGCACGAGGGTGCGCTGGCCGAACACGGGCCTCGGTCGCGTTCCACCTGGGCGGTTGCCGGCGAAGGACTCATCGACGCGATCGTCGGGCTGTGGCGCGCGCCGGTCCACGCGAGTGCGTCCGGCGGTTAGCCGTCGGAGAAAAACAGGGCAGGCGAACAAGCGAGGAGCACGATGACCGACATCTCGACCGCCACCGATGTCCCCGAGTTTCCGATGACGCGGGCACCGGGTTGCCCCTTCGCGCCTCCGCCAAAGGCATTGGAGCTCAACGCCGTCAAGCAACTGAGCAGGGTGCGGATCTGGGACGACAGCACACCGTGGCTGATCCACGGCTACGAGGCGATACGCGAGTTGTTCACCGACTCCCGCGCCAGCGTCGACGACCGACTGCCGGGCTACCCGCACTGGAACGAAGGGATGCTGGCGACGGTGCATACCCGGCCGCGTTCGGTGTTCACCTCCGACGCCGAAGAGCACACCCGCTTTCGCCGGATGCTGTCAAAACCGTTCACCTTCAAGCGGGTCGAAGCGCTACGTCCGGCGGTGCAGAAGATCACCGACGACCACATCGACGCCCTGCTGGCCGGCCCCAAGCCGGGCGACATCGTCAGCACCCTGGCGCTGCCCGTCCCATCGCTGGTCATCAGCCAATTGCTCGGCGTGCCCTATGAGGACGCCGATTTCTTTCAGGCGCAGGCCCACCGGGGCATGGGCCGCTACGCAACCGCCGAGGACACGGCACAAGGTGCCGCCTCGTTGGCCAAGTACCTGGCCAACCTGGTGCGCGCCAAGATGGGAAGTCCCTCAGAGGATTTGGTGTCCGACCTGGCTGAGCGGGTCAACGAGGGCGGGCTGAGCGTGCGCGAGGCCGCGCAATTGGCCACCGGGGTGCTGATCGCCGGTCATGAGACCACGGCGAACATGGTCAGTCTGAGCGTTGCGGCCCTGCTCGAGCATCCCGACCAGCTGGCACTGCTCCGCGACACCGACGACCCGAAAGTGGTCGCCACCGCCGTCGAGGAACTGATGCGGTATCTGAGCATCATCCAGACCGGTCAGCGACGGATAGCGGTCGAGGACATCGAGGTCGGCGGCGAGACGATCCGGGCGGGCGAGGGCATCATTCTCGACGTCGCGCCGGCCAACTGGGATTCCCGCCAATTCCCGCACCCGGATCGGCTGGACCTGCGCCGCGAACACGGCCCGCACGTGGGGTTCGGCTACGGCCGCCACCAATGCGTGGGCCAGCAACTGGCCAGGATGGAGTTGCAGATCGTGTTGCCCACCTTGCTACGTCGCATCCCGACGCTGCGGCTCGCGGTGCCGCTCGAGGAGCTTCCGTTCAAACACGACTCGCTGGCCTACGGCGTCTACGAGCTCCCCGTGACGTGGTGAAGCGGAATGAAGGGACGATGATGTCAAGTCAAACCCCCGCCCTGTACCCGGAGGGCATGATCGGCGCACCCAAGCATCGCCGCGGTCACGCCGCGGAATCGACTACCGGCCTGCCCGCCGGCACGGAGGTGTTCTCGGCCGACAACCACATCTCGGTGGCCGACGACATCTTCTACGAGCACTTCCCCGATGACCTGAAGGAACACGCACCGCGGATCTGGTACGAAGATGGCGCATACCTACTCGGCCGTCCGGGACAATCGATGGTGGTCGGCGATTTCAGCGCAGTGCTAATGCAATACGACGATCTGGCCGGCGCCGTCACCAACAACATCGATGCCCGCGTCCGCGAACTCGCCGAAGACGGCGTCGACAAGGAATTGGTGTTCCCCAACGCGGTGCTGGCGCTGTTCCACTACCCCGACAGGGACCTGCGCGAGCGGATTCTTCGCGTCTACAACGAACACATCGCGGAGGTGCAGGAGCGGTCCAATGGGCACTGCTACGGAGTCGGCCTGATCAACTGGTGGGATCCGCGCGGCACCCGGCGCACCCTGGCAGAGCTCAAGTCATTGGGGCTCAAGACGTTTCTGATGCCACTGAGCCCGGGCAACGACGACAGCGGCAACGCCATCGACTACTCGAGCGCCGCGATGAGCGCCGTATGGGACGAGATCGAAGACGCCGGCCTGCCCGTCGCCCACCACATTGGCGAAAGTCAGCCTAAGAGCCCGAGCGAGGTCAACAGCGTGGCGGTCGCGATGATGGTCAACATCGATTCATTCCGGGAGATGTTCTCCAAGTACATTTTCGGCGGCATTCTCGACCGGCACCCCCGGCTGCGTGTCGGCTGGTTCGAGGGGGGAATCGCCTGGGTCCCACCGACCCTGCAGGACGCCGAGCACGTCCTGGCCTCCTACCGGCACATGCTCAAACGCCACCCGGAACGCGAGATCCGCTACTACTGGGACACCCACATGTGCGCCTCTTTCATGGTTGACGGCCTGGGCCTCAACCAGATCGACGAGATCGGAATCGACAAGGTGATGTGGTCATCTGACTATCCGCACAACGAAAGCACCTTCGGTTACTCGGAGAGGTCGCTGGCCGCCGTGGTCGACGCGGTCGGTCCCGAGGACGCCGTGCGCGTCGTCAGCGGCAACATCAGACGGTTTTTGGGCGTTTAGCATGAGCGTCATCGACATTCCCGAGGAGCCGAACTGGGCACGCATGCGCGCCGAGATCGGCGCACGGCTCCGGATGGCGATGGCCGACCACGGCGTCGACGCGCTGATCCTGTTAATGAATGGCCATGTCGGGTATGCCACGGGTGCCAGCTGGCCATTGCTCGACGCGGGCCTGTCGCACGTGGAACGCCCGGTGGCCGTCGTGCTGGCGGACGACGAAATTCCGCATCTGTTCATGCCATTTCGTGGCGGCGCGGCCCCGAATTCACCCCGTCCACCGGTGCCCGACGATCACCTGCACGGCCCCGTCTATCTCGAATTCGACCAGGGTGTAAAGGATTTCGCCCATGCGCAGGCCGAGTTGATCCCACGCGGTGCGACCGTTGCCGTCGACGAGCTGACGGGGGCGATGCGGCGGTCGGCGGCCACGCTCTTCGGATCGTCCCCGCCGTCGGATGCGGCGATCGTCGTCGGCGCGTCGCAATTGGTCAAGACGCGCGACGAGATTGCCTGTCTTCGCCGGGTCTGCGGCATCACCGAGCAGGCCATGGTGGATGTGCAGGTGGCGTTGGCGCCGGGCGTGCGGCAGACCGATCTTTCGGCCAGGCTGGTGCGCCGCGCTTTCGAGCTGGGCGCCACCACCAACATGCTCGAGCCCATCTGGCAGGTGATGCCGAGTTCACGGGAAGCCGGCGTGTGGACGACCCACGGCGATCTCGCGTTGCCCCTGCTCCCCGCCGCTCGCGAACTTACCGCCGGTGACGTGTTGTGGACCGACATCAGCATCAGCTACGCCGGCTACTGCTCGGACTTCGGCCGAACGTGGCTGGTTGGCGAGCAGCCTTCGGCGCGGCAGCAGGACCAGTTCCGTCAATGGAAATCCATCCTGGACGCCGTGCTCGCGGTGACCAAAGCAGGTGCGACGTCGGGGGATCTGGCGCGCGCGGCAATCGCCGCCAACAGGGGCCGCAAGCCGTGGCTGCCGCATTTCTATCTGGCCCACGGCATCGGCACCTACCCTGCCGAGCCCCCGATGATCGGCACCGATCTCGGCGAGGAATTCGACGACAACTTCGTCTTTCCCCCTGGCATGGTTTTGGTGCTGGAACCGATGGTTTGGGAGGACGGCACCGGCGGCTATCGCAGTGAGGAGATCGTGGTGATCACCGAAGACGGCTACACGCCGACCACCGACTACCCCTATGCGCCCTATGGTGTC
>Ga0318521_10000457_pt1 | contig 11557 bp, 10 predicted proteins | sample GRESIP178b2f17_FD_203513 | JGI IMG/M metagenome (GOLD analysis project Ga0318521, IMG submission 203513) | Tropical soil microbial communities from Luquillo Experimental Forest, Puerto Rico - GRE.SIPMG.178b2f17 | ecosystem: Environmental > Terrestrial > Soil > Tropical forest > Bulk soil...
GGCGGGGTCTGCGGCGCCTTGGCGCTCGACTTGGCTGCGGCCGCCCACGCCGGAACCCCCAGGGACAGGGCGAGGAGGAGCATCGCGACGACCGACGCGCGGCTGGCTGCGGCGATGGCCCTCATGGTGCCGGCCTCCTCTCCTTTCGATGCCGGTTGTAACGTCGCGTCGGGCCCGGACGCCACCGATCCGCTGCGAACGGTCGATTCGGCCGGTTGACCGGTCCCTACCACGGGATGATCTCCCGCAGCTTTTGGGCCTGCCGGCGGGAGAGGGGGAGGGGGGTCAGGGACTCGTCTTTCATCACCACCCGGTAGGTCCCGCCGTCCTCCGGGACGATCGCGCCGATGCGCGAGAGATTGACGAGGTAGCTCCGGTGGATCCGGAAGAACGAGCCCGCCAGGAGCTCCTCGAGCTCCCCCAGGGACCGCTCGACCAAGGCGCGCGCGTCGGCGGTCCGGGCGTGCACGAGCTCCCCCTCGGACTCGAACCAGATCACGTCGGCCGGGTCGAGTAGGAGGATCTTGGCCCCTCGCTTGGCGGGAATCCGGCTGGGCGCCGGACGTGCCGTGGCGGCCTCGACCGCGGCCGGCAGTCCGGCGCGGATCTCCTCGAGCAGGCGCATCATGTCCGCCGGGGGCGTGCGGCCGCCATCGGCCGCTCTGCGGGCGCGCTCGACCGCTTCCGCGAGCCGGTCCTTGGGCACCGGCTTGAGCAGGTAGTCGAGCGATTTCACCTCGAAGGCCCGGACGGCGTAATGGTCGAACGCCGTGATGAAGACGACGAGGGGGAGGCGCGCGACGCGCCGCAGCACCTCGAAGCCGTCCCCGCCCGGCATCTGGACGTCCAGGAGCAGGAGATCGGGCTTTTCCCGGTCGGTGAGCTCCACGGCGCTCGCGACGTCTCCCGCCTCGCCGACGACCGTGAGGTCGGGGATCGAGGCGAGCATGCGCCGCAGCCGGTCCCGCGCAGGCTTCTCGTCGTCCACGATCGCCACGCGCAGGCTCATGCGCGGCGCTCCACCGCGCCGGCGGGGGCGGCCGCATCGGCGGCCTCGGCGCTCTCCCCGGCGGGCAGGACGATACGCGCCAGGGTCCCACGACCCTTCGGCGCGGGCAGGAGCTCCAGCACGCCGCGCTCCTGCGTCGTCGTCGCGATGCGCCGCCGGACGTTCCCGAGGCCGTGGTCGTCCCGGATCAGCGAGGCAGGTTCCCGGCGCAGGCCCGGCCCGTCGTCCTCCACCTCGACGACCAGGCGTCCCTCCGCGAGCGACGCCCCGATCCGCACCGTCCCCCCTCCGGGCATCGGGGCCACGCCGTGCCCGACGGCATTCTCGACGAGCGGCTGCAGGATCAGCCCCGGAACCCGCGCGCCGCGGGCGCGCGGATCGATCGCCCAGGTCACCCGGAGTCGCTCCCCGAAGCGGGCCTTCTCGACGGCGAGATACCCCTCCACGAACTCCAGCTCCTCGTGGAGCGGCACGGCGACGGCGTGCGCCGCCTTGAACGTGTAGCGGAAGAGCCCGGCGAGGATCTGGACGACCTCGTCGGCCTTTGCCGGGTCCTCGGAGAGGAGCGCGGAGATCGTGTTGAGCGTGTTGAAGAAGAAGTGCGGATTGATGCGCGCCTGGAGGGCCGCGAGCTCCGCCTTCGCGGCCTGCTCGTGGAGCTCCGCCTCGACCAGGCGGACCTCCTCCACCTCGCGAAGCGACTCGGCGAGCCGCCACCGCATCCCCTCGTAGGCGTGGGCGAGGCCGCCGACGATCAACGCCAGGACCCCGTTGAGCGCGAAGACCGCGAGCGATTGCCGCGGATCGGAGAGGACGAAGAACGGGTACCGCGCGGCGACCAGCGCGGTGCCGGCCACCGATCCCGACACGAGGCCCACGCCCAGAACCAGCGTGCGCACGATCGGGGAGAGGCCGCGCAGGACCGGGTAGAGGGCCACCGAGCAGACGAACACCGTCAGCCCGACGACGTTGCCGAACAGGATGCTCACCATGAACAGAGGGGCATCGAGCGGCTTGTCCCGGAACATCCCGACGACGAGCCCGACGACCGCTCCGGCCGCGGAGCTGCCGGCGGCCCACAGCAGGACCTGCACGGGGAGGGAGAAGGTGCCGTGCCGCCTCATCGCACGCGCGCCAGGACGAGCGTGATGTCGTCGTGCGGCGTGCCGCCCCCGCTCCACGCGCGGATCTCGTCGGTGACGGTCGCCAGGATCTCGGCGAGCGGGGCCTCGCGCTCGCGGAGCAGGATCTCGACGAGGCGCCCCTCCCCGAACTCCTCCCCGTCGCCGTTCGGCTGCTCGACCGCCCCGTCGGTGAAGAGCACGACGAGATCGCCGACTCCGAGCTCGCGCCGTCCCTCGCCGTAGAGCGACCCGGGCATGAGGCCGATCGGCAGTCCCCCCTGCGAGAGGCGCCCCGGGCCCGGGCCGCCGAGGTGCAGCGGCGGAAAGTGGCCGGCGTTCGTGTACGTCAAGGTCCTGTCGCACGGATCGTAGAAGCCGACGAACAGGGTCGCGTATCGGGCCGCGGAGGTCGTCTCGTGCAGCAGGTCGTTCAGGCGGCGGCAGACCTCGCTCGGCGCGACGCCGGGGAGCGCCAGGCTCCGGACCGTGGCCTGCAGCCCCGCCATCAGAAGCGCCGCGGGGATGCCCTTGCCGGAGACGTCGGCGATCACGAGCCCGATGCGGTCGTTCGCCAGCGGGAGGTAGTCGTAATAGTCCCCGCCGACACCCACGGCGGGCAGGCAGACCCCCGCGAGCTCGAGGCCGGCCACGACGGGGGCGGCGCGGGGAAGCAGCTCGCGCTGCACCTCACGCGCGATCTCGACCTCGCGCTCGAGGGCCTCCTTGGCCCGCAGCGCGCGGAAGTTCGCCTCGAGCTGTCGGCGCATCGCGTCGTAGGTGTGCAGCACGATGCCGACCATCACGGCGAGCACCGCGTTGATCAGGATGATCACGGCGACGATCCGGAAGTTCGCGAGCAGGTAGAGCGGCTGGGCGAGCACGATCGCGGCGGATCCCGCGACCGTCCCGGTGACCAGCGTGAGCACCTGGAGCACGCCGCGCAGGGCCAGGGGAAGGCGGGCGTAGAAGGGAAAGACCAGGCGCGCGGAGACGAGCGCCGTGAAGCCGACCACCTGCGCGAAGAGCACGCTCGAGATCAGCAGCGGCCGGAGCTCGGAGGTGCCTCGCGAGAACGCGATCCCGGCGGCGACGGAGAGGCCGACGAGGCCCCAGCCGAGCGCCCACGACAGGATGAACCCCCAGGCGCGCGCCGTGCTCGGCGACGCGGCCGACGGCGCCGGCACCGCGCTCCCCCGGCCGGAAGCCCCTGCCGCGGGCTTCGCGACCGTGACCGACTCACTCACGCCCGAGATCTCCCTATCCCTTGATGAGACGCACGACGAGGTTCCGTGGTTTCCCCTTGCACGGTTCGTGCCGCCAATTCCGGCGATTCCTTGGGTGTCTATAATACGCGGGCAAGAGGGCCGTGTTGTCATTCGTCGACTCGTTCGGGCGCGTTCACGACGATCTTCGCGTTTCCGTCACGGATCGTTGCAACCTGCGCTGCGCCTATTGCATGCCCGAGGAGCCCGACTGGTTCCCGAAGAGCGAGATCCTCTCGTTCGAGGAGATCGAGCGCCTCGTCCGCGTCGCGGCCGCCGGCGGCGTCCGCAAGCTGAGGATCACGGGAGGCGAGCCGCTCGTCCGCCGCGAGCTGCCCCGCCTGATCGCGCGGCTGACCGCCGTCCCCGGCATCGACGACGTCTCGCTGACGACCAACGGCGTGCTCCTCGCCCCGCTCGCGCGCGATCTCGCGGCGGCGGGCTTGCGCCGGATCAACGTCAGCCTCGACTCGCTGGACCCGGCGCGGTTCGTGGAGCTGACCGGACGCGACCGGCTCGCCGACGTGCTCCGCGGCCTCGACGCGGCGGCGGCCGCCGGCCTGGCTCCGATCAAGCTGAACGCCGTGCTGCTGGCGGGGATCAACGACGACGAGGCGGTCGCGCTCGCCGGCTTCGGCCGCGAGCGCGGGATCGAGGTCCGCTTCATCGAGATGATGCCCCTCGGAAACGACCACGCCTGGAGCCGCGAGCGCGTGATCACGGGAGATTCCGTGCGCCGCCGGATCTCCGCCGTGTGGCCGATTCTCCCCGATCCCGCGGCAGACCCGCACGCACCGGCCGCGCGGTGGCGCTACGCCGACGGATCCGGGTCCGTCGGGTTCATCGACTCGGTCACGGCCCCGTTTTGCGGCACGTGCGGCCGGATCCGGCTCACGAGCGACGGGAAGCTGCGCGTCTGCCTCTACGACGACCGCGAGGTCGACCTCAAGCGGCTCCTGCGCGCGGGTGCTCCGGACGCCGAGATCGCCGCCGCGATCGAAGGCGCGGTGCGGCGCAAGGGGCGCGGCGGGGCGCTCGACATCCTCGAATCGCGGCGCGCGATCCCGCTCGTCCGGACGATGCACCAGATCGGCGGCTGACCTCAGTTCAACCCGCTCGGCCCCTCGTCCCGCGAGCGCAGGGACTTCAGGTGGAGCACGCGCCGGAGCAGCTCGTCGAGGATCCGGGCGGCTTCACGCTGCCGGGTGGGCAGGTCGTCCAGCTCGAGCAGGTTCTGACGGATCGCCGCCTCCGTCGGAAGGCTCGCGCAGATGCCGTTCAACGTCTCCTCGAAGCTCAGGCTCTCGTCGAGGACGATCCCCGGGACCTCGCCCCGCGAGAGCTCGCGCACCAGGAGCCCCTGCGAGGCCAGCAGAGCGAGGTTGGCCTGCCGCACGGAGGCCTCCCGCTCGTCGAGGGCCCTCTCGGGGATTGCCGTCGCGCTGGCGGTGCGGTAGGGCGTACCCGAGGCGACCGTGCCGAGACGCACCCGGGCCTCGCCGACCAGACGGAAGAGGAACCGGCCGTCCGGCGTCCGCTCGAGGTCCTCGATCCGGCCGATCGTCGCGATCTCGTGGTACGCGGGGCTTCCGTCGTAATCGGCCTCCCACCCCTTCGCGAGCAGGGCGACGGCGAGGCGCCCGTCGGCGGCGAGCACGTCCTCGACCATGCGGCGGTAGCGCCGCTCGAACACGTGAAGCGGGAGCGTCGTCCGGGGAAAGAACACGACGTCCGGAAGGGGGAACACCGGAACGAGCCGCGAGCCGGCCATGCCGAGATGCTAGCGCGCGGCGAGGGCGCGCGCCGGTGCGCGGGTCTGCGCTACGCCGGCTTGCGGGCGACGATCCCCGCGAGCGCACAGGGCTTTCCGCCGGGGACCGCCGAGTCGATCCGCTCCTTCACGCGGAGGATCTCGAAGTCCGCGAAGACCTCCTCGAGCTCGCCGCGCCGGAGCAGGTGCGCCGGGTTCGTGGGCTTGCCGAACTGGATCTGGTCCTCGAGGTAGGTCTGGAACACGGCGACGCCCCCGGGCTTCAGCCCGTCCTTGATGTCGCGGAAGAGCGGCCGGTGGAGGTAATTGAAGACCGTGATTACGTCGTAGGCTTCCATCGGGATGATGTACGTCCCGTCCTCGACGTTGCCGACCACCGCGCGAATGGGGGCGTGGAAGCGGCGCGCCGTCGCGCGCGCCTGGGCGACGACGTCGGGATCGACGTCGACCCCGTCGACGTCGAAACCGCGCGTGGCGAGGTAGATCGCGTTCCGCCCGTTCCCCATCGCCAGATCGAGGGCGAGCCCCTTGGGGAGGTGCTGGAAGGCCTCCACGAGCCAGGGCGTGGGCGCGACCAGGAGGTGCGTCTGATGCGAGCCGTTCAGGCCCGCCGCGAGCGGGCCCGGCCAGTCCCCGAGGCCGCGGCCAAGGTTGTAGAGGACGTCGAACCCGCGCTCCGCGAGAAAGCCGCACGCGCTCGCGCTGCGCATGCCGTACTCGCAGACGACCGCGATCGGCGTCCCGCCGTTCGGGAGCTCCTGGAACCGCGTCGGCAACTCGTGCAGCGGCACGAGGATCGAGCCGGGGATGTGGGCCTCGGCGAATTCGGAGTCCGTGCGGACATCGAGGATGCACATCGACTCGCCGAGGGCGAGACGCTCGTACAACTCGTCTCCGCCGATCGTCTTGAAGCGTGTGGTCAGTCGCAACCCCATCCTCCCGACCGTGAACGGACGTTCGTCACTATAGCGAACGTAGTCCGCGAGCGCCGCCCGTCAAGCGGGGTACGGACAGTCGGGACGGAGCGTGCACCGATCGCAAGCGGGGTGCCGCGCGGCGCAGACGCGGCGGCCGTGCCAGATCAGCGCGGTGGCGGTGAAGCTCCAGTCGCTCTCGGGCACGAGAGACTGGATTGCGGCCTCGATCTTCTCGGGCGCGGTCTCGTCCGTGAGGCCGAGGCGCCCCGCAAGACGCTGCACGTGAGTGTCCACGGGGACCGCGGGTCGGCGGAACACGCGCACAGCAGGACGTTCGCCGTCTTGCGCCCGATTCCCGGGAGCGTGACGAGCTCCTCCATGGTATCCGGAACGTGCCCGCCGTGCCGCTCGGCAAGCGCCTTTCCGAGTCCGATGATCGATTTCGCCTTGTTGCGGAAGAATCCCGTCGAGTGAATGAGAGTCTCGAGCTCGCGGGGGTCCGCGCTGGCGTAGTCCGCGGCCGTCTTGTAACGTGCGAACAGCGCGGGCGTGACCTTGTTCACCCGTTCATCGGTGCACTGCGCCGACAGGATCGTCGCGACCAGCAGCTCGAGCGCGCTCCGGTGCGTCAGCTCGCAGTCCGCATCGGGGTAGAGCGCGCGCAGCCCCGCGACGAGGCGCGCGACACGCGCTCTCTTGGCTTCGGGACGCTCCTTGGAGCGGCGTGTCATGCGCGGGCGTGCTTCCGGCGGTAGGCGAGCCAGTCGAGCAGCGTCGCGAGAGGCCGGGCATTCAAGACGTCGTCCGCGCGCGCCCAGCCGCGGCGCGCGGTGTCGATCCCGAACGACACGTAGGACAGCTCCGAGGGGGCATGGGCATCGGGGTCGATGGCGGTCTTCATCCCCCGGGCAAGCCCGTGCCGGAGGGCCGCTGGGTCGAGGTCGAGCCGCTGCGGGTGGGCGTTGATCTCGACGGCGACGCCGGCCTCCGCGGCGGCGTCGAGGACGGCGAACAGGTCGAGCGGGTACGGGTCGCGCGTGAGCAGGAGGCGCCCGGTGGGATGGCCGACGATATCGACGTGCCCGCTGCGGATCGCGCGGATCATCCGCGCGGTCTGCTCCCCGGAGGTGAGGTTGAACCGGCTGTGCACAGAGGCGACGACCAGGTCGAAGCTCTCGAGCACGGCGTCGGGGTAGTCGAGCGCGCCGTCGGCGAGGATGTCGACCTCGATCCCCTTGAGGACGCGGAACGATCCGCCGAGCGTGGCGTTGAGCGCATCGATCTCGGCGTGCTGCTCGCGGACTCGCTCGATCGAAAGTCCGTTCGCGTACGCCGCGGAGCGCGAGTGGTCGCACAGGCCGAGATAGCTCATCCCGAGCGCGCGCGCCGCCTCCGCCATCTCCGCGATCGAGGCGGAGCCGTCCGACCAGGTGGAGTGGCAGTGCAGGATGCCCTCGAGGTCGGACGCCTCGATCAGGTCGGGGAGGGTCCCGGTCTCGGCCGCCTCGATCTCGCCCCGGTCCTCGCGCAGCTCGGGGGGGACCCAGGCGAGCCCGAGCGTCTTGTAGATCGCGGCCTCGTCCCTGCACGGCACCGGCTTCAGATCGGACTCGCGGACGAGCGCGTACTCGTTGAGGCGGAGCCCCATCTTCTGCGCGCGCCCCCGAATCGCGATGTTGTGCGCCTTGCTGCCGGTGAAATAGAGCAGCGCGAACGGGTACGATTCGGGAGGCACGACGCGAAGATCGGCGCCCGGCCCGCCCGCGAGGCGCACGCTGGACTTCGTGGGTCCGCGCCCCGTCACCTCCGCGACACCGGGGTCCGAGGTGAACGCGTCCATCACCGCCTCGCCGTCCTTCGCAGTGACGACGAGGTCGATGTCCTTCGAGGTCTCGGCGCCACGGCGGACGGATCCGGCGATCGCCGCCTGCCCGACCCCGCGGACCGCGGCGACGCGGGTGAGGAGGCGCTCGGCCTCGGCGAGGACGACGTTCCGGAGGTACCGGCCCGAGTGCGCGCGCACGCGGGCGATCCCGTCCAGGATCTTCTTCTCGCTGGCGGGCCCGAACCCGTCGATCGTGCGCAGCTTTCCCGCTTTCGCCGCCGCTTCGAGCTCGTCGAGCGTCGCGATTCCCAGCGTCAGGTGGAGCATCCGGGCCTTCTTCGGGCCGAGCCCCGGGATCGCGAGCCATTCGAGAAGCCCCGGGGGAACCTGCTTCCGGAGCCCAGTCAGGTAGGACAGCTCGCCGGTCCTCACGAGCGTCGAGATCTTCTCGACGAGAGCGGGTCCGAACCCCTTGAGATCCCCGAGGCGCCTGGTGCGCACCAGCTCGCCCAGGTCGGTGTCGAGCCCGCGGAGCACCCGCGCGGCGTTCGCGTACGCGCGGGTCTTGAACGGGTTCTCGCCGAGAAGCTCGAGCAGCAGCCCGATCTCCTCGAGCGAGTCTGCGACCGCCGCGCGATCGGTCATCGGAGCACGCGGTAGCGGCAGAAGATCTCGCCGTCGATGATCTCCGAGGCGAACAGCTCGAGGCGGAGCTGGTGAGCCATCGCGAGCCCCTCGCCCTCGCACAGCGTGGGGGCGTCGCGCCCGCCGAGGACCGACGGTGCGATGGTGACGTAGATCTCGTCGAGGAGGCCGTCCCGGACGAACCCCCAGTTTGTCTCGCCGCCGCCCTCGACGAGGAGGCGCTCGACCCCGCGCGCGCGGAGCCGGACCAGGAGCGCCCGGAGATCGACCGCGCCGCGTCCCAGCGTCCACACGTCGGAGACCCTGCGGAGCGCTTCGACCCGGTCGGCCGGGGCGTCCTCCACGGTCGCGACGATGCATCCGGCCGCTCCGGCGGTCCGGAAGAAGCGCGACTCCGGATCGACGGAGGCGCTCGCGGTGACGAGGACGTTCAGGAGTCCGTCCGGCTTTCCCAGCGCGGCGCGGTATTCGAGCATTCCGGGATCGCGGACGTGGAGCGGGGGATCGTCGGCCCGGAGCGTTCCGGCCCCGACAAGGATCGCATCCGCCTCGGCGCGGTAGCGATCCATCATCCGCTTGTCCTGGCGCGACGTGAACGCGGGATCCTCGCGGGCGGCGGAGGTGATCTTCCCGTCCACCGTCATCGCCATGTTCATCGTGACGTACGGCCGGTCCATCGCCGCATTCTATCCATAGTGGTTCCGAGATTCTCCGGGCTGCCGCTTCGAGCCGACGGCCGCAAGTCCGCCGGGACTCCGGATCGGGATCAGTAGGCGAGCTTCAGCGCATGGGGTGGGAGCCCGGCGAGGATCGGGGTGCGCATCTCTCGCCGGTAGAGCTCGGGCCAGGGCACACCGCCCTCGATGCGCGATGGCTGCAGCCGCTTGGCGAACACGCGCTCCCACGTCCAGATCTGGCTCGTCAGCCCCAGCCACATCGCCGGCGTCGTGCGCACTGGCTGTCGCTCGGAGCGTCGCTTTACGAGGTTCCGGAACACCGCAAACAGGTACAGCCGCTCGAGCTGTCCTTCGACCCGCCGTCCGAACGAGATCGATTCCCGGGCTTGAGACTTGACCGAATGCCGCGTGAAGCCGTGAAGCGCGTCGATCGGATGCATCGCGCGATCCCGGGCGATCGCCTTTGGAGTACGCGGGGACCCTTTGGGTCCTCGCTTCGGGTTCGGGAAGATTAGATGTCGGATTCGATCTCCTAGGGAATGCCTCGCAAGAGCCCTCCCGTACGCTTTCATCTCATCGGAGATCAAGGTCGGAACCGCTCCGGTGAGCCAGGGAGCCAGAGAATCAAGCTGTTTCGTGAGGGAGTGGGCATAGGCGTCCCTGGGAGGCTTGCCGAACGTCACCTCGAGTTGGTCCCGCTTGCGGCGCTGCGCCGGGGAGAGGATTCCGGTGCGCCGATGGGGTGCATATCCCAGGGTGTACTGGAACCACGAGTGATGGCCGATGCTCATGCCGATGCCGCACGGGAAGTACTGGGAGCCGGTGAATGTCTCGAAGTCGTCGTAGTTTACTGGCTCGTCGACGCGGGGGAGCGCGTTCAGCAGAATCTGCTGGAGCAATTGCGCATGCCGGCCGAGCCGGCGCACGCGCTTGGTGACCGTGCTGTGAACACACCCCGCCATCCGCGCGACTTGGCGATGCGCGGCGCCGTTGACGATTCCCTGGGCGATCGGGACGGTGAGCTCGGGGCGCTTGAGAAAATAGCTCGCGGCGAAGCTCTGCAGCGAGAAACCGTGCTTGCAGGCGCGGCAGATGAAGTTCGGAACCACGCGTCCGTCGCACTTTCGGGTGTAGGTCCGTGTCAGGCGCCGCACACGGAATGCACCGGGATCGACCCGGTGCTGGACGCAGTCGGGACGAGGGCAAAACGCCGGCTGGAACTCATCCGGCGGAATGCTCTCGACAGGAACATCTGGCCAGTCCACAGCCGAATGGCCAGGGCAACCGCCGTGCCGCTTCTCGGAGCTTGGTTTCCCGCGGTTTCAGTGTCCAGTGTCCGTCCGCCGCGTCCACTCGCGGACGGACACTGGACGCCGAAACCTGGAGAATCTCGGAACCACTATGCATTCAATCCGCTCGCCGCATCGCGCATCTCCCGGTCCGCGGCCCGGCCGGCGCGCACGACGACCTCGGGGACCGCGAGGACGTCCGCCTCCGTCGTGCGGAAGTTCACGATGCAAGCGCGCAGAAGGAAGCGGCCGCCAACGACCGCGTTCGAGACGAAGATCTCGCCCTCCCGCTGGAGCCGGACAAGGATCTCGCGATTGAGATCGTCGAGGTAGCGGGCGGTCTCGACGGGATCGCCCGTCAGGCCGGGAGGAACGTACCGGAAGGTCGCGATGCTCAGGCCGCACGTGACCGCCTCGAGCTCGGGATGGGCGCGGACCGCCTCGAACATTCGCGCCGCGAGCGCGATGTCGTCACGGATCATCCGGACATGTCCGTCGCGGCCGGCCTGGAGGAGCCCGAGCCACACCTTGAGGGCCCGGAACCCGCGGGAGTTCTGAAACCCCATCTCGTGGTAGTTCAGCGGCGGCTCTTCGTCCTCTTCCCGGAAGCGGTAATAGACCGGATGGTAGGCGAACGCATCGCTCAGATGCCGCGGCTCGCGCACGAGGACGCACCCCGCCTCGACGGGAGCGTACAGCCACTTGTGCGGATCGAGGGCGACCGAGTCGGCGGCGGCGAGGCCCTTGAGGCGCTCGGGCGCTTCCGGGAGCGCGGCCGCGGGGGCGCCGTACGCGCCGTCGACGTGAAACCAGAGGCCGTGGCGCTTGCAGACCGCGGCGATCTCCGGCAGCGGATCGATCGCGCCCGTGCTGACCGTTCCGGCGGTGCCGACCACGAGCATCGGGAACGCTCCGGCGGCGCGATCCGCGACGATCGCGGCGTCGAGCGCATCGGCCCGCATCTCGAGCGCGTCGTTCGTGTCGATCCATCGGATTGCGTCGGTGCCGAGACCGAAGAGGTCGGTCGCCTTCTGGATC
>Ga0318521_10000458_pt1 | contig 11555 bp, 10 predicted proteins | sample GRESIP178b2f17_FD_203513 | JGI IMG/M metagenome (GOLD analysis project Ga0318521, IMG submission 203513) | Tropical soil microbial communities from Luquillo Experimental Forest, Puerto Rico - GRE.SIPMG.178b2f17 | ecosystem: Environmental > Terrestrial > Soil > Tropical forest > Bulk soil...
GGCCGGCCCTGGCCCGGGTGATGCCGCAGGCGGCGGCGATGGATTCGCAGGCCTGGCCGCGGCGAGCTTTAGCGGCGGTTGCGCGGTCTGGTCCGGCGTCCGGCTCAGGCCGGTTCACACGCTCCCGGACGGCACGGTGACCTCTGATGCAGCACCAGCGTAACGAGGCCTGGGATGGTTTACGGCACGGCGCGGCCAGGCGGCCGGCAGGCGGCGCATAGGGGTGAGCCGTCCGGGCCGTAGCGGGTCGTGGTGGCGCCGCACCTGGCGCAGGGTCCGGTGGCGGGGAGCGGGGCCCGGGCGTTGGGGTAGTTGGCGATGACCGTCGCGCCGAGCGCGTCTCGCAGCAGTTCCAGGGCGTGGGTGTGCGTATCCGTGCAGGGTCTGTTCCCCGGCGGGGCCTGGCTCATGCCGGGCGGCCGGGGCGGCGGTGCTGATCGGCCGCATCTTGTTAGGCGGGCCGGCCGCCGCGCGGCGGCTGGCGGGCGGCCCGGGCCCGGCGCCGTCCTTCGGCGGCCCACTGCGGGATGAGGGCGTCGTCGGCTCCGGCGAGCCGGCACAAGGCGGCGGCCTGGCGGGCGAACGGCTCATCGTGCCGGCCGGCCGCTTCATACTGACTTGGTTCACTGTGTCAGGATCGAACGCGCGAGCGGTTATCTCAAGCAGGCTGGGGAACTATCACGGCAATCGTGCAGTGGGTTGCCGTGGGTAGTAACGCCCGGCGCCGGGGTGGCGGGTCTCCAGGCCGCCGATCTCATCGACGCCCTGGCGCGATCCTGCACCGGCGGGCGCACGGAATCCTTTAGCCACGAGACAACACTCAATCTGGCGCACGAGCTCCTGCGGGCCATGTCGTCACGCCTGGACCCCGGAGGGCAGCCTGGTAAGGCCTGCCCGGCGGAACGCCCGAGTCCGCCGATGGAGGCCGGGACTAGGGTGCTGGGGGAGTCTGGGAGCGGCGATGCCTGTCGTGCATCGGCGATTCTGGCTCGCGCCCAGCGGCGGGATGTGCGTCCGAACATCTGAGGGAGTCGGCGTTCCGAGACCGGGTTGCCGGCCTGCACGCTGAGCCGGTACGCGGCCACCGACGCGTCATTGCCAGCGCTGGCCCCAAAGCACCTCATCGTCACGCTGCCCGCTGGCAGGGATGGTCGACTGTCCGGCGGCCTGATCCGCGAGCCGCCACACGGGGTCTGACGTGTCGCGCTCGCTCTCTCCGGGACGATCGCCGTCAGCAGCTGGGGGGAGAGGACGCGTCGCAGCACTGCAGGCCGCGCCTTCGCAGAGGTGCTCTGCGGAGGGCCTGCGCTCTGCCGCCCCGGAGGTGCGGATGAGCCAGACCAGAAGTTCGTACGAACCGATCAGGCTGACCGCCGGGCAGGCCGCGACCACCGCCCCGACGGGACCGTGGGACCAGCCCTGTGCCATGTTCGCCGTGAGGGTGGCCGCGATGCCCAGCCCGAGCAGCCAGCGGGCCAGGGAGGGGACCGGCACCCGGTGCCGGGCCGCGTACAGCACCACCATGCTTTCTCTTGGGGTACAAAGCGGACGATTCGGATATTTTCTTTCTTTATCCAGGTCAGCGGCAGCCCGATGCGGGGCAAGTCTGCTGCAGGTGCGGCGCGGGTGCGCGGGGCTGCCGCGCTGGCGGCGCCCGGAGGTGGCCGGGCTGGCAGGGTTGCCGGTCAGCGGCGGCGGCACCGCCACAGCAGGTATGCCGGAACCGGGGCGGGCGGCTCGACGAAGCGCTCGGCGTCCAGTCTGGCGTCAAGCAGGGCGTTCAGGAAGGTGGACAGCTTGCGGTGTGTCGCACCTACCCGGATCCGGACGCCGGCGGGATTGTGGTCTGGTGAAGTCCACCAGCCCTCGGACTCATAACCCTGTCCTGGCGGCCAGCTGCTGCGGCCACGCTCATTGCCGGGAAAGCACGGATGCACGATCGAGGCGGCGAACCAGCCACCCGGACGCAGCACCGCCGTCACCGTGGACAGGGTTCCCGCCAGGTCGTCGATGTCCATGAGCGCCAGCTCGCAGGTGCAGCCATCGAATGGCCGCCCGTCCCACCAGGCGGGGTGACGGGTAACGTCGGCGTGGATGTAGGTGATGTTGCCCGGTCCGGCGGCGCGTGCCTTGCCGAGCATCGCGGCCGAGATGTCGATGCCGGTCACGTCGGCCCCCAGGCTGGCCAGATAGCGGCTCATCCGGCCTTGCCCGCAGGCGATGTCCAGCACCCGGTCACCGGTCACGGCGGGCAGCAGGCCGGCATGCGCCGCGATCAGTGGCGGCGCGTCGCCGACCCACTGCTCGTACCACTCGGCGAACTGGTCATACCTCGCCTGGGTCTGCGCCACGCTCCCACGTTAATTGCCCCGCCCGGCGAGGACCGGCTGCGTTCGCGAGACGCTGACCGCAGCCGTTGACGAGTTAGGACCGCAGCTTCTTCCCGGCGAGATCGACGTGCGTGGTTGCGACGTCACCGGTGGTGTGCAGCGTTGAGCCGAGTCATGAGCTCGCGGTTGGCAGCGCGGGCGGCGGCGAGCTCGCTGTCGCGTTCTTCGAGCTGGATGCGCAGATCGGCGACCTGCTGTTCCAGGCGGGTGATCGTGTGATTGAGAGTATCGATGCCGGCGGGTGCGCCGAGCCCGGATTCCCGCCAGGCCTGCTCGCCGAGCGTCTCGGACAGGCGCTTTTCGAGCTGCTGGGTGCGGGCAGCGAGCCGGAGGGCGCGTTCGTGGGCGGCAAGCAGGTCCGCTTGCAGAGAGGCCCGGCTGACGGCCGGGCCGGCGCCGCTGCCGGCGGGCGGGCTGGCCAGCGTGGCGTGGATCTTGCCGAGCAGGTCGCGGTGCCGGTAGAGGAAAGTGCGGTCGACGGCGGCTTCTCTGAACTTGGGCGTTGTGCGCGGAATTGCCTTGTCCGTGCTTATTTGTGGCCGCCGGCGTCTCTGATGGCGTTGGTGACGAGGTAGAGGTTGGCCTGGTCGAGTCCGGTGATGGCGTGACGCAGGACGACAGGCGTGGCGGTGGCGAAGCTAGCGGCTAGGCCGAGGATGGCGGCTTCGCTGCTTGAGCACGGCAGGTCACCGGCGTGCAGGGCGGTGATGGCCTGTTCCCAGTCGATCGCCGCCGTGATGTCCCCGGCCTGGCTGGTGCCGATGAGGATATACCGCGCGGTGAAGTCGTCCCTGCGCAGCCAGGATCTGTGGCGGATGAGCAGTTCGGTGGCGGCCTGGTCGCAGTACATTCCCTTGCTGCCTGCGCGGAGCGCGGCGGTCAGCTGCCATCGGCCGGGCAGCGCGCCGGCGGGCTCGGCTGCCTGCACGGCAAGGTCGGTCAGCCGGGCGAGTTCCTGGCTGGTCTGTTCCGGGAGGCTCGCGGGGTCGGCCCAGCAGTGGGCGATGCGGGCGTGCCGGCAGATCTGGAGAGGGTCGGCGCAGCTGGCGGTGAAGACGAAGACGCGGATCACCTCTTCGCCGTGCACGCGCTCGTAGCTGCCGAGGTAGGCGCGGACCTGGGTGGTGTCCAGCCCGTAGTCGCAGGCCAGGATGCGGTCGAGGGCTCTGGTGAGGGTTTCGCCGGGCAGCGCCATCCCGCCTGGGAGGTCCCATTCGCGGTCGAAGTCACTGGTGTCGCGCCCGCAGAGCAGGATGCGGTCATCCAGGATGACGGCGGCCGCGACGGCGAACTGGTCTCTGCCTTCGGCGAGGGAGGACATGACGAGGTCGTGGAGCAGGGAATCGGTGACCGCGGCGGGTCTCATGAGGGCTCCTTGCGGGGGGCGGCAGCATCGGGGAGACCGGGCATGCCGAGGCTGACAGTGGCCTGGACCTGGGAGCGCCGGTCAATCTGGGCGAGCTTGCCGTCGGCGCCGGCGAGGCTGATCTTGAGTCCCTCGATCTCGCCGGGCCAGCCTTCGCGCTCGGCTTCGGCGATGCGGGCGTTGATGTTGTCGCGGATCTCGGCGATCCGGTGCCGCTGGGCGGGATCGGGCCAGTGCATGCTGCACCTCAAACACGCATGTTCGTGGATGCAGGGAGTGCTGAATGCGCGGCCGCATATCCCGGTGGCGACCTTCCGACGCTCGAAGTGGCCGAGGAACTCCTGCCATTCTTCTTCGCTGGGGACCCGGTATTCATCGGTAGGCCGCAACCCCCGCCTCCGGGCAAGGAATGCCAGGTGGGACTGGATTGCCTCTTCAGGGTAGACGGCCTTGTAGCCGATTGTCACATTAATGTCCCGGTGGCCGACGATGACCTGCGCTATATGCGGCGGGAGCCCGTTCATGACGGCATCCGTGATAAAGAGCCTCCGGAAATCATGGGGGGTATAGCGCAGGGGGCCGCCGTCGGCCGGGTCGGTGAGGCCGGTGTCGTGGAGCGCGTCGGCGAGCATGTCCCGGGCAACGTCAGGGCTGATCCGTCGGTTCTCGGCGGCGATCCGGCGCTGGAACAGCAGGGGCAGCGGCGGGTTCCAAATCTTCTCGTGATTATCGTATGCGGTAATAGACGGCACCTTCCCGGTCCTGTCAAGGACGCGCCTTATGATGACGGAAAGGACTTCCGACAGCTCCGGGGAAACGACGAGAAGTCTTTCCGCGTCAGTTTTCGATGGGGCTATCTGCAAGAGCGGGATTATTTCCCCGGTAGTCGGCAGCTTGTACTGCACAAGGCTGTGATGGCTGATTTCCAGGAGCTCCTCAATGCGCACGCCCGTGTTCCTGAGGACTTCCACGATCGCCCAGGTCCAGAATGCCTTCTCTTCTTCGAAGGTGAGGTCGCGGCGTTTCCCTGTCACGGGGTCGGCGCCCCATATCCTGCCCACGGCGGTGCCGCGCCGGGTGACGACGCGGGCCAGCGTCTGCCCGCCGGCGGTAAAGGGCTCCCCGTGCCCGGCCGGGCGGGCTGCCTCCAGCAGTTCCCGGGCTTCCTGCAGCCGCTGGGTGACGGTCTGGACCAGGACCGGCAGGACGGGCAGGCGCTCGCGGGTGCGCGCGTCCATGCGGGACTTGCGGTGCCGGCGTTCCTTGCGCCGGCTGGTCTCCTCGTCGCGGACGGGGCAGGGCGCGACCCACGGCCCCCACCGGGCAGGGTCACCGGCAGCCCACTGGGCGATGTCCAGGTAGAAGGCCCGCACCGGGATGAGGCATTCCCAGTAGTTCAGCCGGGGCACCTTGACCTGGGCCGTCGTGCCGTCCGGGCGGGTGACCGTCTCGGTCTTGGTGCGCAGGCGTTCCTTCCACGCGTCGGCGACCTCGCGGGACAGGTTCAGGCTGCTGATGCCGGGATTGTGGCGCTCCAGGTCCTGCCAGAAGCGCATGCCCAGGTTGCAGGCGAGGGAGGTCAGGCTCCCGTAGTCCAGCACCGGCTGGCGCTCGCGGAGGTAGTCCACGAGCAGGTCGCGGACGGGACGGCACTCCAGCCGGTAGCGGCCGATGAGTTCCTCGGGAGTGCGCTGGCCGGTGCTGCGGACCTCCCGCCATGTCGCCGGAGCGCCCGGCCCGAAGATGCCCATGGCGCGCAGCAGCCGGTAGAACACCGCGACATCGCCGGGAATCGCGGACAGTTCCCCGAGCTCGACATCCAGCAGTTCCAGCACGTCGCCGACGGTGATGTCCGCGATCCCGCCGCCCCTGGCCGCGGCGATCTCCGCGGCACGGTAGAGCGTGTGGCTGCCCGATACCGCGGACACATGCGGGTCCTCCGCGCAGAGCGCCCGGAGCGCGGCGAACCCCCCGGGATCGCGGGCGCGGGCCATGTGGCGCACCAGGCTGCCCGGGCCGGTCGGCTTCACCGCCAGCCAGCTCAGGGCGGGGCGCACGACATCACCGCTGATCAGGGTCAGGAGCGAGGAGCCGAGTGCGTGCAGCCGCCAGTCAGCCGTCATGCCCCTGTCCCGCAGCCACGCGGCCGGCGTGCCGCGCCATGCGGTCCCGGCCGCGTCGGACCCGCTGGCCAGCCAGCGTTCCTGCCACGTCGCGCCCGGCTGTTCCTCCAGCCAGTCCAGCAGGAACGCCAGCCCGCGCCGCCGGATCTTCTCGGTGTAATCGTTGCCGGCGGTGAACGGCGCCCGCACCAGCCGGTCCTCCAGCCGCCCGCGGGACACGGCGGTCGCCGGCCAGGAAGCGAGCGCCGGGCGTGCCGGGAACCGCGCCCGTCCCGTCTCCCGCGGTGTCGGCAGCGTCCTCATGTCCGGGCCGGGCCGGGCCTGCGTGGCGGTCACGACGCGCCGGTCCGGAACAGCACGTCCAGCGTCTCGGGCCGGTACCCTTGCGCCGGGGACGGACGGCTCCGCGCAGCCGCCTGCCGGGTCTGCTCGGCATGATGGGCCAGCACCCGCCGGATGACCTCCTCCTTGCGGGGAGTCAGGTAAATCTGCGTAGTGGTCAACTGGGCATGGCCAAGGACAAACTGGACATCGGTCAGCGGGAGCGAGGAATCCTCCGCCATCCTGTAAGCCGCAGTGTGCCTCAAGGAATGGAGCGTGGCAGAGGTCCCGGCCTGCTCGTTCACCCGCTCGAACATCCGGTGGACGGCGTGGTAGGACAGCGGCCGGACCGGCCGCCGCAGAGTCCACCACAAGGGCTGCCGCCGCCCCTTCGGGACCAGTCCGTCCATCTCAACCTGGTAGAGCCGCAGCCAGACGAACGCGTCGATGGAGGCGGGCAGCTCCTGCAGCTCGCGGGTGCCCTTGCGGACCACCGTGATCACCTGCCGGCCGGGATCGGTCCCGGCGACGGTCGCCGACAGCAGTTCCGAGGCCCGGGCGCCGGTAGACACGTAGAACGCGACGAGCGCCCGATCCCGGTGCGACGGCAGCCGGGCGAAGATCTCGTTGAACTCCCCGTCCGGGATGCTGCGGGGCACCCGGCTGGGCACTTTCGGCCGGTAGAGGCCGCTGCGCTCGTTCCGGTACGGCTCCATCGGATTGTGATGCGCATGCGCCCGCCCGTGCCGCCTCGACCTGTCCAGCGGGAACGGGTTGATGACCGGCCCGGTGCCCGCGTCGAGGTGGAAGCCGTAAAACGACCGCAGCACCGTCTCCGAATGCGCCCGGACAGACGGAGCGTACGCCTCGCCGCCGGCGGCGCCGGCCGACACTGCTGCCAGCGGCCCCGCCCGCCAGTGAGGACGGGACTGCTTCCCCGCGACCTGCAGCCACCGGCTGAAATCACGGGCCTCGGTCCGCGTCGCCCGGTCCCAGTCCACCCGGACCGCCCAGCAGAACCTGAACCACCGCAGCAAGTCGGTCCCGTACGAACGGACAGTGGACTCCGCCTTCCCCGCCGCCAGCAAGTCCCGGAAGAACTGGGCTGCACCGTCCATCACGACGCCGTCCGGGTCGACGACCTGATAGGGCTCGTACCGGTTCCCCGTGGCCACGAGACGGCCTGTTTGCGGCACCCTCAGCACCGCCAAGTCCCGGTCCGGATCTCCTTCTTCCATCACGACCGGAGAACGTATCGCCAGGAACAGCTATTTACCCGCTGAACTGCTGAAACTCCAGGCATAGTTCAGTCAACAGGGCCTGGGCCGCGACGGCCTCGAAGGTGACCGGCTGGCCGGAGTTGTCGAGGACGCGGAGGGCCTGGATTGCCTTGGCCCGGGTGTGCTCGCTGCGCCTGCGGGCGGCTTGGACGATGTGGTGCCTGTTGTCAGCTCGCATCGGCGGCCTCCTGCCCGCCGGTGCCGGGCTCGGATTCTAGCGCGGCGATCATGCGATCGAGGCTGGTCAGGACCTGCCGGTTCATCTCAGCCACGCGGGCCTGGCCGCGGGCCTCGGCGGCGGTGATGATCTGCAAGGTCTGCTGGCGCTGCTGGCGGTGCTGGGGCAGGAACTCGGCCGTGCTGATGAACATCGGGCAGGTCAAACACGCGTTGGCATGCGGGCAGGTCCGTTGCACCGGCAACCCGCAGTAGCCGTTGGGCAGGGCCTGGGTGGCGCGGGCGAGCCGCTGCTTGGCCCAGTTCGCCTCGGCCAATGGCCCGTCGGGGTCGATGGTGACGATCTCGCCCTGCACGTTGACCTTGCCGGCCCTCTCCCAGTGCCGCCGCACCGTGGTGTCATGCAGCCGGGCATAATGCGCGGTCATTTCCCCGCTGGTGTGATCGAGCAAGACCCGCACGACTTCCTGCGGCACGTCCCGGTTGATCAACCGGGTTCCGAAGGAATGGCGCCACTGGTGCGGGGTGAGATGGACCGGACGGCCGTGCTCGTCACGAACGTCGCAGCGTTCCAGCCAGATGCCGAGCTGGCCGCGGTAGGAATGCGTGGTCAGTGACCGGCGGCCATCGGGATTCATCCGCGGCGCGGGAAACAACCACGGGCTGGCCCCAGGCCAGCGCTGCAGGATTCGCTGCTGCTGCGCGGCGATGGCGTGCTCGACCTCCTCATCGAGGGGAACCAGGGCCTCCCGCTTCATCTTGCGGTTGGTATAGCGCAGGTAGGGGGCGCCGTCACCGTCGCGGACGATGCAGTCGAATGCGATCTTGCAGGCGTCACCGACCCGGAGCCCGCAGCGAATGAGGATCAACGTCACCAGCCGGCCCTCCGGGTGGTGCCACCGGTCGAGGTTGCCGGGCTGTTCGACCTGGGTCATGACGTGCTCGGCAAGCGCGCGGGGCAGTCGCTTCTGCGGCTTGGGGAAGTCATCGGGGTAGAAGGCCGCCCCAGCGGGCAAGCTGGTGTCCCACTCATGACGCCGGATCGCATCGAGGAACGCGCCCAGCGAGCTGATGTCGCGGCTGCGGGAGTGCTGGGCCCGGGTGTCGGTGGCCAGATCGGCCAGGTAGCGTTCCAGCGCCGCGCGGTCGATGCCGGCCAGGCCGGTGATGCCGGCCTGCGGGGAGGCCAGGAACTGGGCGAACCGGGTGATGGCGCGGGTGTCGATGGAGGCCTGGCTGGGGCTGCGGCCGATGCTCAAACGCCAGCGGGCGAACCGTTTCGCCAGCTGGCGCAGCCAGGGCTGGGGGATGCCGTCGAACCGCAGCCGCCGGCCGCCCTCGACCCCCAGGCGCCGCAGTTCCCACACATCGCGCGGGAACTCGGCTTCCCAGCCGTGACCGAGCCGAAGATCCTCGACGTGACGGTAGGCGTAGCGAAGGAACGCTACCTGCCCGTTCTGCCCGTGCCGGGCGGCATGGGTGGCGTCGAAGTATTCGACCCAGCCGGTGATCGGCCAGTCCAGCAGCGACCGCACCCCGCTGGCGGCGGCCAGCGCAATCACCGGGCGCGCGACCGCGCTGGGCGTGCCGGCGGTGCGCTCGTCGTGGCGGCACTGCAGGGCGTACTGCAGTTCCAGCTTGAGCTGCCGGCGATCACCCAGCGCCCGGAAGTCGAACCGGTCATCGCCGTAGGACTCGCACAGCACGATGAACTCATCGAGGCTGGGACGCCCCCCGGCCTGCCAGCGGGAGCGGTGGCTGCTGCAGAACTGCGAGCGTCCCTGCGCCCACAAGGTGCAGTAGGACAAGGTGCAGACCGGATGGCCGGGATCGTGAGCGGGCTCCAGGCCGGCCAGCCAAGCCGAGCGGTCCGGCCGGCCGGCACGCTCCCAGAACCGGTGATGGCGCACGCACAGCCCGTGCCGGGCGCCGCCATAGCGGCATCCCGGCACGATGCAGACCGTCAGCTCCTTGCGCCCCAGCCCGTCCGGATCCGCCGTCGCGGTGAACGCGTCGAGGTCCGGGCGGCCCGCCTTCTTCCAGGCCCAGTAGTGGCCGCGGCACAGCCTGCGCGTTCGCGGCTGGCGCACGCATCCCGGCACCCGGCACGAGGCGGTGCCGAAGACCAGCGTGCCCCGTGCGGGCACCAAGATGTCGGCGCGGAACTCGGGACGAACGCCAGACATCAGCTTGCCCAGCAGGCCCTCGCCGGTGACCGCGGCGTCTGGCAGCGCGTCGCTCACCAGCGCACCTCCCGCCCGGTCAGGAAGCCGGCGGCCTCCAGGGCGCGGCGGGCGTCCTCCACCGTGAGATGGCCGTATACGTCCATGGTGGTCGCGATCGACGAATGCCCGAGGAGCGTGCTGACCACCTCGATCGGAGTGCCGTGGCGCAGCAAGATCGTGGCCCGCGAGTGCCGGAACCAGTGCGGGTCGAAGTCGATCCCGGTATCGCGGCGGATCCGCCGCACCAGGTCGTGGACGGCGGCGTAGGTCAGCGGGCGCCCGTAGGGCTGGCCCCACAGGTTGACAAAGATGTAATCGCTGTCCAGGTCGCCGTACTCGGCATGCAGGTAATCGGCGTAAAGCCGCACGAGCTCGGGGCCGACCGGAATGGTGCGCGAGGCCGGCGACTTCGCCCGGGCGCGGTTGTCGTTGACCCGCCGGGTAACCGTCAGCTCGCCTTCGGCCGCCGCGAGGTCCTCGTGCCGCAGGCCCAGGGCTTCGCCTATCCGGATCCCGCTCTCCCACAACAACGCCCACAAGAAGCGATCCCGCAGGTGAGTGCACGTATCCAAGATCGCCTGCACCTGAGCAGCGGTCAGGATGGCGGGATGCTTCCCCGGCGCCTGCAGCTTGATCGTCCGGCGCCGCTCCGGCTCACCGCCAGACAGGTGATGCAGGAACGGCTTCCATCCCGAACGCCGCCGCGCAGGCTGCAGCTCAGTGACCAGGCTGCCGAGGTCGACCCCATGCCGCGCGTGAAACGCATACAAGCCGCTGACCGCCGATAGCTTCCTGTTGACGGTGACAGCCGAGCAGTGATGGTCAGCCGAGGGCAACATGGCCACCCCGCCAGCCCGGCCCGGCGGCGGCAGCCGCAGCCAGGCGATGAACTCGCCCAGATCCTCCAGCCGCACCTCGCGCCAGTCCAGGCCCCGCGCATCGAGGAAGCCGAACCAGTCCTTCAGATCGTGGGCATAGGCCTTGACCGTGTTCGGCGACCGCTCGATGTCGGTCAGGTAGGCCAAGTAGCGCTCGATCGGCTCCACCGGCCCGCCTCCGTCGCCAAGGACCGTCCAGGACTCAAGCGACGAGACGGGCATCAGCACCCGCTGCACAAGCATCGGACCTCCGTGGTATCTGCGTGATGGACGACCGCAGATAACCACCTCCAGCACGCAGATTCCCGCACCGGCCAGGCCCGTGGTGCACGTCGTGGACACCCTCCCGAGGGCTCGAGAGAAGCTGCACGAACAGCGGATCGGCGCCGTCCTCGATCAGGTGCGAGACATACGAATGCCGCAGGCAGTGCACCGACAGCTCGCCCGGCAGCCCGGCCGCCGCCCGCCAGGCCGCGAACCGCTCATCGACCGAGCGGGCCGAGATCCGCTCTCCCCGCTCGGTCAGCCACAGCGCCGGATGAGACGGCGCCCCGCAGCGCGGCCGCACCTCCTGCAGGTACTGCGCCAGCGCCTCAGCGGCCCACGGCATCACCGTGGCCACCGCCCGGCGGCGCGGCGGGCTGCCCCGCATCGCCTTGCCGAACCGGACATGGCACACCCCCAGCCCGCCCAGCTCCGGCGCCGCCGGGTTCGGCCCGAAATCGGCCACGTCCAGCATCGCCGCCTCCCGGCGGCGCAGCCCCCACCCGTAGACCACCTTGAACAGCGTCGCGT
>Ga0318521_10000478_pt1 | contig 11364 bp, 10 predicted proteins | sample GRESIP178b2f17_FD_203513 | JGI IMG/M metagenome (GOLD analysis project Ga0318521, IMG submission 203513) | Tropical soil microbial communities from Luquillo Experimental Forest, Puerto Rico - GRE.SIPMG.178b2f17 | ecosystem: Environmental > Terrestrial > Soil > Tropical forest > Bulk soil...
CTTTCGCCTCCCGCGACGCGACCGACACCAGGAGCGAGCTGGGCGCGCGCTTCGACCGAGTTCTGGCGGTCTACTCCAACGCCGTGCTGGCGCTGCGCGGGCGCGTTGCCTGGGCGCACGACCGGGTGAGCGATCCCATGCTCACGCCGGCGTTTCAGGCGCTGCCGGGGGCGAGCTTCATCGTCGACGGCGCCACCCCTGCTAAGAACTCTGCACTGACCTCCGCCGGCACCGAGCTTCGCCTCGCCAATGGCGTCACCTTGCTCGCCAAGTTCGACGGCGAGTTTTCCTCGCACTCCTCCACCTACGCCGGGACCGGCACGATCCGCTACCGGTGGTAAGTGCAGCGCGAAATGGAGCATGTCCGGGTCGATCGCGTCGGATCGACCCGCTTGTCATGCGCCCGACATATCGGCTTTGCTCCAAAAGCGGCGATCAGCTCATGAGGTGCAAATATCTGTTACTGAGCGCCAATACACGACATCTAGGTCGCTCAAGCGCTTCGCAAAACGATGAGCTCATCTGCCGACGCCGCCGAGCAGGTCGTGCAGGGTCACGAACCGATCGAGTCCGCCGACCTTTTCGCCGATGCCTTCAGCTCGCAGCAGGTCGCGTACTTGCCCATGCGCGCCGAGGATACGCAGTGCTATGCCGCGGCGCGCAAGGTCGAGGTGCAGCTGGTGCAGCATGTGCGCGCCCGCGAGATCGATCTGGGGTGACGCCGAGAGGTCGCAGACGACCTGGCGGATGTCGCGCGCGGCCTCCGCTTCAAGACGCGCCGATACGGATTCGAGGACGGAGTCGGCATTGACATAGAGCAACGAGGCTTCCGGGCGGAACGCGATCACATGGGGCAGCGGTTCATTCTCGGGATGGCGGGCGAGATCGGAATAGCTCATCGTTCCGGGTATGCGACCCAGGAATGCGACCTGAGGGCTGGACGCGCGCGCCAACAGCATCAGGACGGAGGCCAACGCGGCGAGCAGTATTCCCTGCAGGATCCCGAGAAGCAGCACGGCGCCAAGCGCGATCGCCGCCGCGTAGAAATCCATCCGGCTGATGCGCCACATGCGAAGCATCGCCGGAAAATCGATCAATCCGTACACTGCGGTCAGCACGACGGCGGCAAGCACCGCCTTCGGCAGATTTGCCAGCAGGCCCGTGAGAAAGAGGAGGCACAGCGCGAGGGTACAGGAGGCAAAAATCAGCGCGAGCGGAGTGCGGGCGCCTGCCTTGTCGTTGACCGCGGACTGCGACAAGCCCCCCGCCACGGGATAGCCATGGCCCAATGCCGCCGCGAGGTTGGCCGCGCCAATTCCGAGGAATTCCTGCCGTGGATCGAGGCTATAGCCATGCTTCGCCGCAAACGTGCGTGCCGCGGAAACACCTTCGATGTAGGCGAGCAGCAGACATCCAGCAGCCAGCGGAACGATCCCCTCGACGTCGTGCAGGCGCAGCCCGGGGAGCTCAAGGGATGGCAGACCCGCCGGCACCTCTCCCGTGGCGGGCACCCCGATATCGGGGAGGGCGAACGCCGACGCCACCACGATCGATAGCGCAACGACCGCAAGCCCCACCGGCCGCGCCGGAAAAGCACGCTCGCCAAGCACGAGTAGCAGGATCGCGACGACGCCGAGCGCGAACACAAGGTAGTTGATCTCGCCCAGTTGACCCGCCAATAGCGCCGCGCGTTCAAAGAAGTTGTGTCCGCCGCCCGTAACGCCGAGCAGGCTCGGCATCTGGGTCATTGCGATCGTCAATCCGGCGCCCGCCTTGAACCCCACCAGGATGCTGTCGCTGATGAGCCGCACCAGCATGCTCAGCCGCAGCAGCCACGCGATCAGGCAAAGCAGGGCCACCATGCCGGCCGCGAGGCTGGCGATCTCGGCGTAGCGCTGCGCATCTCCGTCAGCCATCGTCGCGACGGTACCCGCGATCATCAAGGAAATCGCGGAGGTCGGTCCGATCGCCAGTTGGCGCGAGGAGCCAAGCAAGGCGTAGCCGAGCCCACCCAGCAAATAGCCGTAGATGCCCGCCTGCGGGGGCAGCCCCGCAAGTCCGGCATAGGCCAGAGAAACTGGAATCGCGTAGGCCGCCAGCGTGGCCCCGGCGATCGCATCGCTGGCCAACCATTCAACTCGATAGTCCGCCAGCCAGCGAGCTGCTGGTATATGCCGAAACCAAGTTGGCCCGCTTTCCGGTTTCATCGTCGCGCTAGGAGATTTGGCACAATCATACAGGAAAAGCGTCGGGCGAGACCAAACCCCGGTCGGTCCGCGGTGCGATGGCCAGTCTTAGGCGTCGAGCCGAGAATTCTCGATTATCCGGTCGCGGGCAGCGGGTCTCGTCATTGCGCCGAGCGGCGCCACCACAACGCCACCAGCAGGGATAGCAGCACCTCGACGATTCCGTAGGACAACGCGGCGGATACGGCCGGCGTGCCGGCGAAATTTCCGGTGACGATGACCAGACCAACCCCGACGTTTCGAAGCGAGGTGGTCAGCGCCATCGTCCTGCGGTTAGCGGTTCCCGGTCCGCCGGCGAGCCAACCGATGACGAGGCTGCCGACCAGCAGGATCAACATGCCGACGAAGCCACGCGTCCGGATCTGCGCGAGCATCTGGAACTGGGTGGCCAGAATCAGCCCCGCGGCACTCAGGTTCAGGAGCTTGCTGGCGAGTTCGAACGGGCCGAGCAGTCTCTCCGCAAGCTGCGGACGCCGGTGTCTCACCAGGAGCCCGAGCAGCAACGGCAGCAACTGCGTGATCAGCAAGGCGCTCATCATTCCGAACGGATCGATGCGGGCCGCCTCGCCGCCCGCCACCAACGGCAGCAGGACCTGCAGAAGCAGCGGCGAAACGACCGCCGAGGATCCCGCCAGGACCACCATCAAGCCGACGGCTTCGGGCACGTTGGCGCGCGCTATTCCTGCAAATGGCGGTCCGTAAGGCGCCCCGGGGCAGACCGCAAGAACAAGAAAGCCGACGGCGACCATCGGACTAGCAGCGAACAGGATGAGGAGAACGATGGCCAGGACTGGAACGAGCAGGTAGTTCGCCGCCACAGCCCGCGCGACCAATGGCCAGCTCCTGGCGGTATTGGCGATTTCGGCAAACGTCACCCGCAACCCGATCAGCACCATCATTTCGATGAGCGTGACCGTCACGAGGATGTTGATCAGTCGATCGAGCGGCATCGCGATCTCATCGGCGATCTCTCAAGTCTAGATCAATCGCGGCCTCACTCTCCGGGGTAGCACTTCGAAAAACGTCGAGGGCCTCGACAGAGCCGCCACCCGCGATAGTCTCGGCGGCGAGATGGATAGGGCCGAGCCGCATCGGCGTCTGTGACAGCGATGGAAAACGAGCCAATCCAAACGGCAGTCGATCCGCTGGCGCCGTTTTCAGCCAAACCATCCGATCGAATCCTCGAACCGATGGACAGGATCTCGGAGATCCTGTTCGGCCTGATAATGGCGCTTACCTTCACCTTGACCCTCGGCGTCGTGACTGCAGACCACATCCAAGTTCGGACCATGCTGCTCGCCGCACTCGGCTGTAACCTGGCCTGGGGAATCATCGACGCCAGCGTGTTTCTGATGGCTCGCTTCAACCAACGGGGGCGCAACGCCGTGCAGTTGCGGGCTGTGCGCACGGCCGCCGATATCGGTGATGCGCATCGCATCATCGCGGACGCGTTACCACCCGTGTTGGGGTCGGTCTTGCCGCCGGACCAGCTGGAATTGATGCGGCAAAGACTGCTCCAATTGCCCGAGCCCGAGCGTCCGCGACTGACGAAGCGCGACGGGCTCGGCGCGATCGGGATCTGCTTGCTCAGCTTCCTGTCGACGTTCCCGATCGTCATTCCGTTCATTCTGATCGGCGACACGCGATTGGCGCTGCGCCTCTCGAATGCTGTTGCCATCGGAATGCTGTTCGTGTGCGGATATGCGCTTGGGCGTTGCGCCGGGTTTCGACCGTGGGCCACGGGCCTTTTGATGGTCGCCGTCGGTGTGGCGTTGGTCGGCGTTGCGATAGCCCTGGGGGGATGAAGGCTCTCGCGGCCCACAAAGCTCCTGCATCATCGTGGCAGCGTGGCGGGCCTTGCCAACCTTGGTTGCGCTAACTTCTGTTCCGCTGCCTCGACGGAGAACGTGACGTATGCGGTCCATCCCTCGAGCCGGTTCTTTGCATCGAACTCGGAGTAGCCTCTGAGATTGAGGTATCCTTCGCGCTCACCGATTGGAAAGAAAAACCCGATCTGCGGTCCAATGCCGGCAACGCGCGACCTGAACCCGCCGAGCACGGGACTCGCGCCGCTATCGCCGGTCACCTGGTTGTAGACATAGCCGACGGCACCGATGTGCAGTTTCTCGGTGAGATACGGCGAAATCGCCCAATCCAAATGTGCGTCGATGCCGCTGCGGTATTGGGTGTAGGGATTGATGAAGTTGTAAGTGAACCCGACAACCGCCGACCATTCAAAACCAACTTGCTCATTCAGATAGGTGTAGCCGGCGCCTGCGTCTGCCGCCCAATGGCCTAGTCCCATGCTCGCCAGACGGGTTGGATCATAGACGCCGACGGGAACACCGGTCGTCGCGTAGACCATGAGGTTGTGCACGTCGCGGTTCCATTTCAAGGAAGCGGCCGGATACAAATCTCCGAATCCGAGGACGGTATCGGAGCTGCTTCCTGACAGCGAGGCTCCCCCCGGTCCGGTCAGCGTTGCCGAGACGGAGGTGGCGTTCCGTCCGTACAAAGCCGTCATCCCTACGGCCGCCTGCCCGCCCAATACCGGCGTTGCGAACACATATGTCGGAGTCAACATGACGAAGTCGGTGGGCGACTTCACGCCGGTCTGAAACCCGCCGCCGCGCACGAAGCTTAAGCTTGGGTTCGCGGCCGCCGTTGCATGATAATACGTGCTTTCGAACGACCACCCCGGATTCGAGGGCGCTGCGGCGAAACTGCCGAATTGACCTTGCAGCCAGAAGCTCACGCCTGCCTCGTCTGCCGACGCACGATCAGCAAGGGCGAGCGGAAGAAGCGCCGCGATCACGCAGGCTGAATGAGTTAGCGGCCGATCTGACAGACAAACGTCCCGCATCATTGCGCCCGAGATCGTCAAACCGAGCTTATTCCTCCGGCCGGGAAATTGGTGTTACCCGGAAGCCACACCTGGAGCTATTCGCGGTCCATTTGCACGATGAATTCGACCGGATCGTCGAGCGATGCGCCTGACGGAAGCACCGTGCCGCCGGTTTGCAGATCGCGCCATTGCAGCGGACCGTGAGTGCCGTTGAGGACGAGAACCACGCGCCGTTTGGATCGTTCGACCCGCACCTCCATGAAGCTCTGGAAGAAGGGCGCATGGTTGAAATCGAACAGGCCGGACAAAGCCTCGACATGGAACGGCCAGGCGCTGAACCACTTGATCCAGTACCAGAACGGCTGCTTCCACATCGGCATCTCCGCGTCCATCTTGGCGCGTAGGCGGTCGGTGCGCGGATAGAACGCCCAATCCCTGACAGCGGGCTCTTTGGGGAAGTCCAGCGCCGTGCCGATGCTGAGGTAGGCCCCGCCGCCACCATTGACGAAGTGGTGCATCACTCGCGCGGCGCCGTTGCCGCCAATTTTCTCCCGGTAATACTCGAAGTCATGCGTATCCCCGGCCATGGCAACCCTGACGTTGTGACTCGCCAAAAGGCGGTAGAGCGCAGCGAAATTTCCCGACGACTCGGAGACATCGTGCCCTTCCGCAATCGGAGGCAGATCACGGCCGCCCGCGAAGCGCGGATGGCCCACGATCGCCATGATGAACTTGCCGCGGCTTCGGCCGAGCGCGCGCTCGATCCAAGCCCATTGTCGTTCGTCGACCGTGCGCAAGACGCCGGTATCGATCGCCAGCAGCGCGAAGTCCTCGCTCTGCAATTCGAAGAACGGCGCCCGCTGGGTGCCGACGTCGACGCCGTACTGCCGACGCAGACGCGCCGCCTCCGCCATCACCCTGTCGATGCGTCGTGCATTGGTGCTGGTGAGTCCGAGATCGGCCTCGACGCGCGCTTCGATCGCCGCGCGCGCCGCCTTGGGCTCGAGGAAGTTTGCGTTGAACCCCTCCAGCGCATCGTACCAGTCGTGGTTGCCCGGGATCGCATAGATCGGCTTGGCGAAGCCCTGGAAGGGAAGATAAAAATTGGCTTCGTAATCATGCATCGATCCTGCGGGATAGATGACGTCGGAGGACACGACGAGAAACTTCACGTCATCGCGGCGCCCCAGCTCCAGATAGCGCGAGACCAATGAATATTGCGACGCATCGCCTTCTCCGGGATCGCCGATGACGAGAAAGCTGAAATCCCCGCCTCCTTGCAGGCCGCCGGGATCGACACGAAAGAGACCATCGCTGTCGCCACCGTAGACGCGCGTCACCGCGTCGATCATCTTGACGCGCCAGGGATCGACCCGCAGCTGCGTCATTTTCTGATAGACGCCGGTCGCCCAGCTTTCCGTGTTGAAATACCAAGTGAATCCCCAGATCGGGTTGAAGGCCACGAAAAAGGCGGTCACCGGCAGGCCCAGTCGCAGGACAAGGATCAGCGCGGCCGCAAGCGAAGTCCGTCCTTCGCGCAGGCGCATAGCGAAACCGAAGCGGCTTTCGAGCCAACGCCCGATCAGCCAATCAGCCGCGCGATTCATTGGCACAGCGCTGGCCTTCGCGCCGAGCCTCAGCGACCACGCCATACGCTCGACCGGCCTTGTCAATCGTCTCCACAGGAGGCGCGCCGGAAGGATGAGAAGCGTCGCCAAGACCACGGTCATCAGAACGTCACCGGCGGTCGCAACGAAGGGAGAACTGATGCCGAGCAGGCTGTCCGATATCGGCATCCGGCCGGCGTGGATCGCCAGGAACACAACCGCAAGGGTCATCATCCACATGAGATCGGTGGCACGCACCGTCTGCGACGCGGCGTCGGCTTCGGCGCGCAGGCGTGCGAAGGTCTCGTTGGGAGGGAGGCCGAGCTCGCGGTCGGGGTGAGCGCTCAGCGCCTCCGCGGCCGCGGCGGGCGTTGCAGCTTCGACCGGCGCCATCAGCATCCGCCACCCGGCTGCTGCGATATAGGCGCCGACGACGATGCCGATCGCCTGCTCTGTGCCGATGATGCGACTGAGATGCCAAAGAAGCGCCGCGCATGCGAAATCGACGAGCCCATTGACGATCGTCGGAACGCGTGGCGCTTGGGGTTTACGCCAGGCGGCCAGGATCTTGCCGAAACCGTCGATCAGGAGAATTGCGACGAGCAGAATCAACAGGCCGCTGACGACCAGGGCGGAGCTCAATAGCAGCAAGTTTCCGGCAAGCAGCGCAAGCAGACACGGCAGATAGGCGCTGGGGTCGGCGCGTCGCGGCGAGGTGAAAGCGGCGTATGCCTCCGCCACGCTCAGCACGATCAGCGGTATCCCGAGGATCGCGAGCGACCACCGCCCCGCTGCCACGGGCGCAGCCAGAGCGAACGCTCCCAGCGCCATCAAAAGGGCGCCCGCGACGCGCTTTCTCCAAACTCCGCCAGACTGCGGCATTGGTCATCCGCTTCCAGTGGACGCGATCCAGGAGGACGAGGCCAAATCACTGTCTATCAAAGAATCCCAGTCGCGGAGGCCAACATTGATGTCGCCTTGTGGACGACCGTCGGATGTGGCGCGTTCATTGCCCGTCCCGACGAACTGGCTGTTTCCGAAATGACCAATTCGATATCCTGCAATCCGGCGCTGCATGGTCGGAAACCGAATGCATTCATACGAACAACGATCAAGCGAATCTGCCCCCATGAAGCCCTCCATCTACTGGCTCTTCGTTTTCGTTCCTATCACCGTGATCCTCGAACACGCCGGCAAGGTGCCGCCCCCGGTGATCTTCTTTTCCGCCGCCTTGGCCATCGTGCCGATCGCGGTATTGATTGTGCGGTCCACCGAACAGATTGCTGCGCGGACCGGCGACGCCGTGGGCGGTTTGCTCAACGCCACCTTCGGCAATGCGCCGGAACTGATCATCGCGCTGGTTGCTCTCAAGGCCGGTTATCCGGACATGGTTCGCGCTTCGATCATCGGCGGCATCCTCGCAAACCTACTTTTGGCTTTGGGCATCGCATTCTTTCTCGGCGGGATCCGCCACCGGGACCAGAAATACAATCCGGCTGCCGCACGCGTATACAGCTCGATGATGCTGCTGGCGGCGGCCAGCCTCGCTGTGCCAAGCGCGTTCAGCCGCTACTTCGCACCGGAAGGTACGATACGGCAGGAAGAGCTGCTCAACCTCGGAATCGCCGGCGTGTTGCTGCTGACTTACGGACTTTATCTGTGTTTTCCGTCAAGACGCATCCCGGCACGTTCGCGAGCGTCGAGGGAGACAAGGACGAACCGCACGACGACGGCAACCTCTGGAGCATGCCGCTCGCCATCTCCGGCCTCGCCGGCGCGTCGGTGCTGGCGGCTTGGATGAGCGAAATTCTGGTGGGCGTTGCGGAAGGCACGGGCAAAGCGCTCGGCATGTCGCAAATTTTCATCGGCATCGTGTTCCTGGCGATCATCGGCGGCGCCGCGGAGAGCGGATCGGCCATCGCCATGGCGCGAAAGGACAAAATGGACTTGTCCGTGGGCATCGCACTTGGAAGTTCCATTCAGATTGCGTTGTTCGTTGCGCCGGTGCTGGTGTTCGCGAGTTACCTGATTGCGCCGCAGCCGCTGGAACTTTCATTCGGCCGCGCGGAAGTGGGCTCGCTCTTCATCGGCGTATTCATCGGCACGATTGTATGCGGGGACGGACATTCCAATTGGTTTAAGGGCGTCCAGCTCGTAACGGTCTACATCATCGTCGCGACGATGTTCTATTTCCTGCCGGAGCTGCATCAGTGACTTCAAAACCGCAGATGCCGGCTCACGCGGAGACGATGCGCGCCAGCGTGCACAATCGCCGTCACGCCTTTCGCCGCTCGTCAGTACGTTTCGCGGACGAAATTTCTGCCCTTCAGCGCCGACTGATCGTCATACCTGCCTTTGCCGGCTCGCTTCGGCAGCTTGACCTTCGTGTGCGGCACTTTCTTGTACGGAATCGACCTCAGGATGTGCGCGATGCAATTGAGCCGCGCGCGCCGCTTGTCGTCGGACCGAACGATATACCATGGTGCGTGCTTGCTGTCCGTCGCCTCCAGCATCGTGTCGCGCGCCCGCGAGTAGTCGTACCACCGCCGGTACGATTCGAGGTCCATCGGGCTCAGCTTCCACTGCCGGAGCGGGTCGTTGATGCGAGCGGCAAACCGTCTTTCTTGCTCGTCTTGTCCGACCTCCAACCAGATTTTGATCAAGATAATACCGGCGTCGACGATGTATTTTTCCACTGGCGGGCAAAGCTCGAGAAAATGGCGGGTCTGCTCCGGACTGCAAAATCCCATGACAGATTCGACGCCGGCGCGGTTGTACCAGCTGCGATCGAAGATCACGATCTCGCCCGCGGCCGGAAATTGCTGGATGTAGCGCTGCATGAACATTTGCGTCTTTTCCCGGTCCGACGGAGCGGGAAGCGCCACCACGCGAAACACGCGCGGGCTCACGCGCTCGCTGATGGCTTTGATGGTTCCACCCTTGCCGGCGGCATCGCGCCCCTCGAACACGACGATGGTGCGCGCGCCCTTGTCTTTGACCCAATCCTGCAAATGGCAAAGCTCGACCTGAAGCTTGCCCAATTCCTTCTCGTAGGCTTTGCGCTTCATCTTGGGCTTGTTGCCTGATGCTGGTTTCGACGCCATGGGATCATCCATTTTCACGAACGATAATTTTGTGCACTCGGACTGACGCCAATTTCCAAGATTGCCGTTTGGCGTCGGTTCGGTCTAATCCATGATGTGGTAGCCGCCGTCAATGTAAAGCGTTTCGCCGGTGATGAGGCGGGCAGCGTCGTGGGCGAGGAAGGCTGTGGCCACGCCCACGTCCTCGATGCTGACGAGGCTGCGCGCCGGCGCCTTTGCTTTTGCCTTGTCGAGCAGTGCGTCGAATTCAGGTATCCCCGAGGCAGCCCGCGTGGCGAGCGGTCCGGGCGAGATGGCATGTACACGGATGCCCTTCGGCCCGAGCTCGGCGGCGACATAGCGGACCGCGCTTTCGAGCGCCGCCTTGGCGACGCCCATGACGTTGTAGTTCTTAACGACCATCTGGCTGCCGTAATAGGTCATCGTGAAGAGCGTCCCGCCTTTGCGCATCAGCGGCTCCGCAAGATGCGCCATGCGAATGAAGGTCCAACAGGACACCTCCATGGTGGTGAGAAAACCCTCCCGCGGCACGTCGACGACGCGCCCCTGCAGCGCCTCCTTCGGCGAGAACGCGATGGAATGCACGAGGAAATCGAGCTTGCCCCAATCCTTGGCGATGCGTTCGAACACCGCTTCCATCTGGCCGGGTGCGCGCACGTCGAGCGGCAGCATGATCGGAGCCTCGAGCTCGCGGGCGAGCGGCTCGACGTATTTCTTGGCCTTGTCGTTGAGATAGGTCACCGCGAGCTCGGCGCCGAACGCCCGGAAAGCCTTGGCGCAGCCCCACGCGATCGAATTTTCATTGGCAATGCCGACAATGAGGCCTTTCTTGCCTTCGAGCAGCTTGGCTTTTACGACAGGGATCATGGAGGGCTTCCTCTTGCTATCACCCGCCGTGCTTGAACATTGCGGCCCCTCCCGCCGGCAGTCTCGAAACCCGCGAGCACCGTCGATCCACTGAAATCGCTACTGTCTCGCTCTAGTCGGTGCTGAAGGGCCCGGCCGACACACAACCTCTTTCTTCCGGCGGCAAGGTGCTCACCGCCAGCTCCAGACGCCGCGCTTCGTCCTCCAGCCCGATCCAGCGCAACTTGCGGATCAGTTTCGCCCATTCCCACGATGACCGTTGAGTCATGGAAACCACGGGGTCCCTGTCCGTCTGCTGCATGGGCGTTCTCCCATTTGGCGGCCCACTCAGCTTCGTTTTCACGTGCCTGCAGTCGTCGGCCATCCATTGGACATTGACCGCGTGATCATTTGCATGACCTTTTGACAGTCGTCGGAGAGTCGCCGCCCATCTTCCGCAGCCATTTGCATCCGCTTCGCGACGCATTCCTGATAAGCCCCCATGGCTTCCGAAGTGGAATGGGTTCCCGTCAGCTTGGTGGCGAGCTCCGACCAGAGGTCCACTTCCGACTTCACGCGGGCAAGCCAAGCACGGCTCGCTTGCTCATACGCGTCAAGCAGCTCCTTTTGCATGCGCAGCATAGCGTCTGTTTGCTCCTTCCCCACATTGAGAAATGGCATCGACGCGTCTGTCGACTTAGTTGCCATGGCATACC
>Ga0318521_10000501_pt1 | contig 11184 bp, 11 predicted proteins | sample GRESIP178b2f17_FD_203513 | JGI IMG/M metagenome (GOLD analysis project Ga0318521, IMG submission 203513) | Tropical soil microbial communities from Luquillo Experimental Forest, Puerto Rico - GRE.SIPMG.178b2f17 | ecosystem: Environmental > Terrestrial > Soil > Tropical forest > Bulk soil...
GTTTGGCTGCCTCGGAGGCTATATCGCGGCGAGCGCGGTGGTGAAGATGAAGCCGGGCGCGTAGCTGCGCACCGCGTCGCAGAGCACCGCGCTTCCACCCGCGATCTGCGCCGCAGCAACGGCCGCGATTCGGCACCTGAAGACCTCGAGCTTCGAGCGCGAACGCCATCAGGAGCGCGCCGCACGCGTCAAAGCCGTGCTCAACGCCGCCGGCTTGCCGGTCATGCCGAACGATACGCACATCGTGCCCGTCTTCGTAGGCGAGCCCGAGAAATGCAAGAAGGCAACCGATCTCCTGCTCGCCGACCACGGCATCTACATTCAGCCGATCAACTATCCGACCGTGCCGAGGGGGACGGAGCGGCTACGCATTACTCCCACGCCGTACCACGAGGATGCACTGATTGATGCGCTGGCCGAGGCGTTGCTCGAAGTCTGGGAGCGGCTCGACCTGCCGCTCAAGGGTCGCGCGCTGGCGGCGGAGTGACATCGCGCGCTCTCGAATCGACCCGCAGCAACCTCCTGTTCATGCCGCGTCGAGGCGCGTATGGCACCGCGCGCGCTACGCGGTGGCCGGCTCAAGGTAGAGCGCCTCGCCCATGCGCGACGTCACGCCCTCCTTGCGCAGCGTTTCTTCGTATTCCTTGCGCAGAAAGGGATCCTCCAACCAATAGGGAATGGCGGTTCCACCCTCGGTCACGTCGATGGCGCCTTCGTCGGTATCTTTCTCGCCCGGCACCCCCGCCTTGTCTTTGCGATGGTTGTTGGGACCGTACCAGCCGATTAGACGCAGCGGCTCTTTGCTAGTGCCGAAATGCGCGTGGAACCAGTCGCCGCCGTAGGGCGCCGCGGTGACGAGGCCGACCGGCTCGTAATCCTGCCGGTAAACTTGATCGCTCTTGCCGTCCTTCCACGGAGTCATCCCGATAGCCCGCGGCCAGGTGTAGGTGTAGCCCTTGCCTTTGATGCAGACCAGCACCGCCGACGACATGTGCGCGTGGGCCTTGGAGTATCGGCCGGTAACATGCTCACCGACAAATCCATAGAACACGTTGCCTGCCATATTCGGTTCCATCCGCTTATATCCAGGCGAGCGCCGGTTATCGAGATAGAGCTCGGCATTGAAAACGTCGGGGATAAGATTGGTCTTGCGCATGGCGAGTCCGCGTAGCGGATCCGGCATGATGTCGTCCTTGGGCCTGAAATAGCTGTCGCTGCCGTCGTAGCGGGACGGAAAAGTGACGGGACAATTGAAAATCCAGTCGCTGTCACGAAACAGATTCATCACGTTAGGCGCCGTCGATGCCACGAGGATGAGCGCCGGACTCGAAGCTGCGTTCACGATACGGTGCCAGGTGTTCAGCGGAACCGCGAACATAGAGCCGCGCTGCCACTCGAAGCTGTGCGCTTTCTTCTGATCGTCGGTCCAGATCTCGGTCGTGCCACGGCCTTCGACGACCACCATGATCTCCTCGTACATATGACGCTCGGCATTGAGCGCGCCCGCGCCGGGCACCTCGACCACGTAGCAGCCCCAACGGCCTTCGGTGCCGTAGAGCTGGATGAAGGTTCCGTTGCCGCCCATGCGGTTCCAACGCTTGAGCGGCATGTCCTGCACTCGCCGCACTCCGATACCGCGATAAATCGGAATCCCCTGCGCCTCCATGTAGTCGTCATACGGCGTGTTGGGCCGCTTCCAAGCGCCGTATCCCGCGTTCTTCAACCCTTCCGGCTCGTGCCAGTGGCTGCCATCGGTCGTATCGTGCATGTTGTTTCTCCGTCAGCCGCGGCGTGTACGCAGTCCAGTAATCGGCGCAATGATAACGGCTTGCCGGAATGTTCGAAAGCCAACACACGGCGCGCGGGGGCGTGGTCAGCGTGGTTTGCGGTCAGTCATCAAAAGCCCCCTGCCCCGGACGCGTCCACTGCTTGCGCGGCCGTGTGGGCTCGCGGTGGACGAGGCGCCGCGCGACCACAGCGACCGAAAAGCTGACAGCCAGGAACCGCGCGAGATGGTGCGCCCCGACATAGACGGGGTCGAGATGCATCGCGAGAGCGAGCACCATCATCGTGTCCTGCGCGCCCGGCGCAAAGGCCACAATCACGTCGGCGATGCGAAACGGAAGCAGCGCCACAACAACCAACGCAAACAATGCAGCGACGGTCACCGCTACCGCAAACGAGCCAAAGGCCGCCGCCAGATAGCTCACCAGTATCTTGGGGCTCGTATTTGCGAACCTTGCGCCTGCGACCGCGCCCAGCGTGAGCACGGCGGCGCTGCCGGCCCACCACGGCAGCGAAACATGGATCAAATCCGTCCCATGAAGAAGTCCAGAGCCGGCCATGGCGCCGAACAGGAGGCCGCCCGGAAATCTTATGTACAGCATGGCGAGCGCCGAAAGGCCTGACGCCGTCAGGAGGATCGCAAGTTCGACGAGCGAGGGTTCTGTTGCGCCCCGCGTTGATACGACCGGCTCTACGGTCGAGCCGAACAGCGCAAGTCCCGCCGGCAGGCCGAGCACGATCAACAGCACGCGCATCACGTGTACGATCGCGATTCCTCGCACATCCGCATCGAACTCGGCTGACAGCGCCATCACTTGTGCCATCGAGCCCGGGCTCGCGCCGAGCAATGCCGACAAGCGGTCCCAACCGTGTGCCAAGCGCAGGTAATAGGCGGTGGCGGTCATCATGCAGATCGCCCCGACGACGAGCAGCGCGACGCTCAGCGGCCAGCTCGCAATCCCCTTGAGCGTGTCTGGTGTGACCACTGCTCCCAGCAGAACACCGACCAGCACGAAGCACAAGCGCGCGAGAGACGGCGGTATCTTCACGGCACAGCCCGCGAGCGCGGCGATCGCAACCGTCAGCATCGAGCCCGAGACCAGTCCGCCCGGAAAGCCGACGAGATGGAAGCCTATCCCGCCCACCGCGGCGATCAGCAACGTCCCCACAACCTGCATAAGTTCGCGCAGTGGGGAAACAGGAGGCGGCATCGATGGTCCCGGACGCTCGGGTCGCCGGGAACGGCGCGTCCCGCGGTGCGCTCTTAATCACCGATCAATGCCGCCTGCGGTGCACTGCGTCAAATCGCGGCCAAAGTGCCGAGGCGGATCCAAGCTCCCTTGACGTGCCGAGGGGAGCGCCACCACGCGCGCAGCGATATTCTCGCTTGCCCATTCGTGCGGTAGAATGCATCCGCGGGCTTCGCGCCCAAGGACCGCGGAAACCATTATGCTGCAAGGCTGGATCGTTATCGCCTTCGCGCTCGGCTATATCGGCCTCTTGTTCGTGGTTGCGAGCTACGGGGACCGGACTCGGCAGTTCGGGCGCGAAGGCGGTTGGCGGCACTTCATCTATCCGCTCTCGCTCGCGATCTACTGCACCTCCTGGACGTTCTTTGGCTCGGTGGGGCTCGCATCGCGCACCGGCTTCGACTTTCTGACCATCTATGTCGGGCCGATCCTGTTGGTCGGGTTGTGCTCGCCGCTGATCATGCGCATCGTGCGGCTGGCCAAGGCGCAGAACATCACGTCGATTGCGGACTTCATTGCCGCCCGTTACGGCAAGGCCCAGACCGTCGCCGCCACCGTGGCGCTCATCGCCATCATCGGCACCATTCCCTACATCGCGCTTCAGCTCAAAGCGGTGTCGTCTTCGCTGACCACGATCCTCGTGCATATCGGACCCGCGAGCGGCGCGATGCAGCCGGTATTGGGCGACATCGCGCTCTACGTGGCGCTGGCAATGGCCATCTTCGCCGTCCTATTTGGTACGCGCCATATCGATGCCACCGAGCATCAGGATGGATTGATGCTGGCGATCGCAACCGAGTCGATCGTCAAGCTTGTTGCTTTCGTCGGCGTCGGCGTATTCGTCACGTTCTGGATGTTCGACGGGCCGCGGCTACTGTTCGCCCAAGCCCTGGAGCGGCCGGACACTGCGGCCGTGCTCACCCGCGAGCCGGCGTTGGGCACGCTGCTCGCAATGACGCTGCTGTCGCTGTTCGCGATAATACTGCTGCCGCGTCAGTTCCACGTTACCGTGGTCGAGAACAACAGCGAAGACGAGATCAGGCGCGCTTCCTGGCTGTTCCCGCTCTATCTCGTACTGATCAATCTGTTCGTCGTACCGATCGCCTTGGCCGGCCTGCTAACGTTCGCGCCGGGGCAGGTGGACAGCGACATGTTCGTCCTGGCCCTACCGCTCGCCGCGCATTCCGACCTGTTTACGATCGCAGCCTTCGTCGGGGGCCTCTCGGCGGCGACCGCGATGGTGATCGTGGAATCGGTTGCGCTCGCCATTATGGTGTCGAACGACATCGTCATGCCGCTCGTGCTGCAGCGCCGCGAGGCACTGATCACCGGTCGAGACAATATCGGTGGGTTGCTCCTCATCGTGCGGCGAATGGCGATCTTCGTTATTTTGTTTCTCGCCTACGTATACTATCGTTTGGCGGGCGATGCGCAGCTTGCCTCGATCGGCTTGTTGTCCTTTGCGGCGGTTGCGCAGCTCGCGCCTGCCTTTTTCGGCGGACTGATCTGGCGACGGGCTACCGCACGCGGCGCGTTGGCGGGGATGACCGTCGGAATCCTGGCCTGGGCCTACACGCTGCTGCTGCCGAGCTTGGCGGACGCCGGCATCGTCGGTCAGAGCCTGCTCTCCCAGGGCCCGTGGGGAATCGCGCTGCTGCGCCCGCAGGCGCTCATCGGGCTCGATCTGCCGCCGCTCGCCCACGGCGTAATCTGGAGCCTTTCGCTCAATGCGCTTGCCTATGCCGTGTTCTCGCTTGGACGGGCGCCGGCCTCGATCGAACGACTGCAGGCCGACCTCTTCGTCCCCTCCGACCTCACCCCCATCCCGCCAAGCTTTCGGCTGTGGCGCTCTTCGGTAACGGTCGAGGAGCTGACCGCGACCGTCTCCCGCTACCTCGGCGAGGAGCGCACGCGCACCTCCTTCGACAGCTATGCCTTGACCCGCGGCATCAGCCTCGATCCAAAGGCCGAGGCGGACTTCCAGCTCCTTCGCTACGCCGAGCATCTGCTCGCGTCCGCGATCGGCGCGGCATCGTCCCGCCTCGTGCTCTCGCTTCTCCTGCGCAAGCGCACGGTCTCGACCAAGGCCGCGCTCAAGCTTCTCGACGACGCCAACGCCGCCATCCATTACAATCGGGAGATTTTACAGACCGCGCTCGACCATGTTCGCCAGGGCATCGCAGTATTCGACAAGGAGTTGCACCTCGTCTGCTGGAATCGCCAATTCGGCGAGATCCTCGCGCTGCCGCCGCAGCTCACTCGGTTCGGTACCGGGCTCGACCACATCCTGCGCTTCCACGCCGAGCAGATCACTTCTGACAAGAACGCCGCCGATGCACTCGTGGGCGAACGGCTTGCCCGTTACGTCGCAAGCAGCGAGCCGTTTCTGGAACGTTTTAACGAGCGCAATCTGGTGATGGAGGTGCGTGCGAACCCCATGCCGGACGGCGGCATCGTCACGACCTTCACCGACATTACCCCGAGCGTGAAGGCGGCGGAGGAGCTTGAGCGCGCCAACGAATCGCTGGAGCTGCGGGTGCAGGAGCGCACCGAAGAATTGACCCGCCTCAATACTGAACTCGGCCGTGCCAAGGGCGAGGCTGAAGAGGCCAACGTTTCGAAGACGCGCTTCCTCGCCGCCGCAAGCCACGACATTCTGCAACCGCTCAATGCCGCCCGCCTCTACGTCACCAGCCTGGTCGAGCGGCAACGGAGCGGCAATGATGCCCAGCTGGTCACTAATATCGACGCCTCGCTCGACGCCGTCGAAGAAATATTCGGCGCGCTGCTCGACATTTCTCGGCTCGATACCGGCGCAATGAAGCCGGAGATCGTCGGCTTTCGCATCGACGAGCTTTTGCGCCAGCTCGAGGTCGAATTCACACCACTCGCGCAGGAGAAGGGACTAACGCTCAAATTCGTGCCCTGCTCGCTCGCTGTGCAGTCCGACCGGCGTTTGTTGCGCCGGTTGCTACAGAACCTCGTCTCCAACGCGATCAAATACACCCCCAAGGGCCGCGTGCTTGTCGGCTGTCGACCGCGCGGCGGACGACTGCGCATCGACGTCCACGATACCGGACTTGGCATTCCGGCTTCGAAAAAGCGTGCAATTTTTCAGGAATTTTACCGACTCGATCAGGGTGCCAAGGCGGCACGCGGCTTGGGGCTTGGGCTTTCGATCGTTGAGCGCATCGCACGCGTTCTCGACTGTAGGGTCAGCGTCACTTCAACGGTCGGCCGTGGGTCGCAGTTCTCGGTCGACGTGCCGCTCTCCGCCGTTATTCCCGCAAGGCAGCATCAACGTACGGCCCGAGACGTAGATCGCGTGCAGCTCTCCGGGATCACTGTGCTGTGCATCGACAATGACCTTGCGATTCTCGATGGAATGGAAACGCTGCTCGCTGGATGGGGCTGCCGGGTCTTCAAGGCGCCCGACCTCAAGACAGCAATCGCGGTCGTCGCAGAAGCCAAGATAGCGCCTGACGGGCTGCTGGTGGATTACCACCTCGACGAAGGAAACGGGATTGCGGCGATCAGGGAGCTGCGCCGGCGCTTCGGCGCCGACCTCACGGCTATCCTGATCACCGCCGATCGCAGCCCGCACGTGCGTGAGGACGCCCGCGCGAATGCCATCCAGCTGCTCCACAAGCCGATCAAGCCGGCAGCATTGCGCGCGCTATTGACGCAGTGGCGCATGCACCGCGTCGCGGCCGCAGAATGAGGCGGCCCACGATCGACGAATTACCATCAATTCAACAAATCAGTGGCTCGCGCTTACCGTCTGCGGCCACTGGCCAAGCTCGATCCTGGAGGCGGCGATCACCGCTTGTGTGCGGCTCTCGACCCCGAGCTTTTGCAGAATCGCCGAGACGTGCGCCTTGACGGTCGCTTCGGAGACGCCAAGTTCGTAGGCAATCTGTTTATTGAGCAGGCCTTCCGACAACATCATCAGCACGCGTACCTGCTGGGGCGTCAATGACGTAAGCCGTGTCAGCAACTCGGCCGTCTCGGCATTCGAGCCGGCCCCGAGGTCGACATCGGGCGGGGTCCAAACGCCGCCCTCGAACACCCGGCTAATCGCCCCTCGCATCGCTTCGATGCCGAGCGTCTTGGGGATGAAACCCAAGGCGCCGAAGTCCATGCACCGGCGGATGACCCCGGGATCATCGTTGGCCGATACCACGACAATCGGGACGCTTGGATACTGAGCGCGTAGATACATGAGGCCCGAGAATCCGCGCACGCCGGGCATCGTCAAGTCGAGCAGAATGAGATCAACCTCCCCACCGCGCTCGAGCAGCGTCGCCACATCATCGAAGGATCCTGCCTCGGCAATCTCGACCTCTTCGAACAGACCCGAGACGGCCTCGCGCAAAGCCCCGCGAAACAGCGGATGGTCGTCCGCGATGATCAAGTGTACCGATTCGTCCACCCGCTTCATCTCCCGCGCGGCCTTTGTGCTTGGGGCCCACACGTCGCCAGCGCCGATAGCATAGCACGACTTCGGGATCGTGTTCACGGCCTGCCATCGGTTGGCTTCGCTCGGCGGTGCGGCCGGGCGCGATGCTCGGCAACATACATGCCCTGCCAGATCCCGAGCGCGACTAGCAATCAAGGGGCGCGAAGCAACTCGGCGATATGCTGAACGATAACTGGCAGCCGAATCGTTCGACGGCATCCGCCGGCGCAGAGCAGCTTGGCTTCTCGGACGTGGGGGCCGGTCGTAACGACGGGGCGCCCTGCCTATTGGCAGTGGATGAGCGGAGACACCGGCGCCGAAAGCGATCCGCGAGTCATCTCCGACATCACACCGGACAACGGTTGGAGGCCGGGTGCCCGATATGCGCAGAGTGGGTCCCCTCCGCGCCCTCCCCCCCTCCGCGCAATCCCACGCAGGATCAGCGATGGCTCGCTCAAGAGCAAGGGCATGTCGTCGAAGGAGCCGACTGGTTTTCCGAATACGAGCCGTCGGTCCAAGCCTATCTCGATTCGCCCAACACCCTGCAGGAACTGCAGCAGGCTGTTTCAGCGCCAAAACCGGGATATGATATTCACCACATCGTGGAGAAAACCTCGGCCGAGCAGGACGGTTTTCCGAAATTGATGATCAATGGTTCCGAAAATCTGGTGCGGATACCAAGGTTCAAACACCGGGAGATCACCGGGGGGTTATATGACGAGGAATAAAGACTACGACGGACTTCCGCCCAGAGATTACCTACGCGGCAAAGACTGGGATGAACGGACGAGAGTTGGTCTCTGAGCTCTGATCCAGCACGGGGTCCTAAAACTATGAAGCGGGCCGAACTCCAAGATATCACGGTGAATCAGCTCGTGGAGCGGTTTACCGCCATTACACTCGACCAGGACAAGGCGTTGCTGAGGAACGAATACGCGAAGTTCAATCGTCTGTTCGAGCAAATGGAGGATGTGAAGAGGGAATTGAAGGCACGCGATGGTGACCAACGACGGGCATTGCTTCCGCTCTACGAGCCGACCTGATGATCCAGATTTACGGCTTTCAAGCCATGAAGCGGAGCAAACTCCAGGACATGAGGGTGAACCGCTCATGGAGCGTTTCACCGCCATTGGAATCAAAACAAGACGACACCGCGAAATTTAGTCGCCTTTTTAATGAAATGGAGGCCGTGAAGCGGGACTTAAAAAGTACGCCGTGGCGATGACTTCCGCATCGTGTTCACGGCCTGCCATCGGTTAGCTTCGCTCGAGCGTTCGTGAGAACGCCAGACAACCGGGATTACTGCCTGCTGCCGATGAATTGCAGCACGATTTCCCGCCGGTGCGGCCGGGCGCGATGCTCGGCGATGTAGATGCCTTGCCAGACCCCGAGCGCGAGCGCCCCGGCAATCACGGGAACGTGGAGCGACACGCCCGTGAGCATGGTCTTGACATGCGCCGGCATGTCGTCAGGCCCCTCGACATCATGAACCCACTGGGCGTGGGCCGGCGTGAGGCGATCGAGCGCGCTCGCAAGGTCGGTGCGTACATCGGGATCGGCGTTTTCCTGGATGACGAGCGAGGCCGAAGTATGCCGCATGAAGATGAACAGCGCGCCGTCCTTCGCCCCGGCCTGCTTGATGAATCGCATCGCCGCGCGCGTGATCTCGGTGAAGGCCTGTCCGCTGGTCTCGACCACGAGCGTCGCAGTCGCGATGGTTTCGGACGCGAAGCTGGTAATTGGAGACAACACATCATTCATGGCTGCCTCGCCATCGCGGCGATCGTCAGGTCTTTTTCAGCATGTCCTTCTGTAGCGTCGCGATCATCTCAACCAGGCGGCGCCAGATCTTCTCGATGAAATTCATGACCTTGTCGAGATCGGCATCGTTGGGCAATTGCAGGCGAGGCTCCTCCGGCTTGGCCGCCGGCGGCTCCGGCTTGACGGTGCCAGGCAGCGGCAGGTTGCGCGCAAGCAGCTCTTTCTTGATCGCTATGTTTTCGCCCTGAAGGCGCGCGATCTCGCCCTCGAGCGCCGCGCGCTCGTCCGGCACCACCTGGCAGGTCCATCCAGCTGGGCGCCGCGCGCAGATCGATACTTGGCCGGTACGGCCGTCAAGCCGAAGATACCCGTCATCGACGCGGTTGAAGGTGTAGCGGCTGTCGTCGCTCTCCGGCGCCGCGCTTTGCGCCCAAGCCGCCGGCCCCGCGAGCGCAAGTCCGGCGACCATGAATAGAGCCGTGCGGATCATGCGCTCCCTCCTTGCGCGTCGTGCAGAGACAACCGCTCTGGGGCGATGCGATGGCACCCACTGTGCAGACTGAGCGCGAGCCAGATCAGGAAAAGTCACCACCGCGCCGTCCAGTAAAGGAAATGCAAAGGACGTTGCCTTGGGTTCAAAGTCCACGCCCCGAGATTGTCGAAAAACGCCGGTTCCATCCGTCGCCGACCGCGTGATTCCAATTCATTGTCAACTATTTAAGGCGAAGGCGCAATTCTTGACTCGCATAGACCCAGTCAGTATGGTCCCCGCGACTTTGGGGGCGGAATTATCGTGATCTTGCCTGAACCGTCGCGGGTGTCGAAAGCATGGGCGACGACGCACGCGAGAAAGGTGATGGCGAAGACCTCCCGGCGGACGAAGCTGCGCTGTCAGCGAGGTTTAAGCGCCTCGGCGAACGGCTCGGCCGCGTCCATGCTGACCGTCCTTCCGAAAGCAGTTCGGATCAACGTCCGGCCGCCGATCCGTCAGCGATCGCCCGCGGTTTTCGGCTCTCGACCGAGTTCGTGGCCGGGGTTGTGGTCGGTGCAGCCATCGGCTGGCTGCTTGATCGCTGGCTCGGAATTTCGCCTTGGGGGATGATCGTGTTTCTGCTACTCGGCTTCGCAGCCGGGGTGCTCAACGTGATGCGCGCGGCGGGAGTCGTAGCGAGCAACACATTGGACCCGCCCGGGTCGAAGCAATGAATTCGGCCACCCCCGCGCGAAGCGGCGAGGCGGCCACGCAGCGATGAAGGACTTGATCCGTCGTGGATCCCATCCATCAGTTCGAAATCAAAAACTTCTTTCCGATCGTCCAAATCGGCGGGGTCGAGATTGCCTTCACGAATTCGGCGCTTTTCATGCTGATCGCGCTCGCCTTGATCCTTGCGCTGATGCTCGGCGCCACCCGCTCGCGCGCCCTAGTCCCCGGAAGGCTGCAGGCGGTCGCTGAAATGTCTTACGAGTTCGTCGCGGACACACTGCGAAGTTCCGCCGGCCCGGAAGGCATGAAATTCTTTCCGCTGGTATTCTCGATCTTCATGTTCATTCTGGTGCTCAACGTGATAGGTATTATTCCATATGCCTTCACAGTCACGAGCCACATCATCATTACCGTTGCGTTCGCGCTGCTGGTCTTCCTCACGGTCATGATCTACGGCTTTTGGCGGCACGGATTGCGCTTCCTCAAGCTGTTCGTGCCAAGCGGGATACCCATCTACATCCTGCCGCTGGTGACGGCGATCGAGGTGTTGTCATTCTTCTCGCGGCCGGTCTCCCATAGCGTACGGCTGTTCGCCAACATGCTCGCCGGTCACATCACCTTGAAGGTGTTCGGCGGGTTCGTCGTGATGCTCGCGGGTTTTGGATTTCTAGGCTGGCTTGGCGCCGCCTTGCCGCTGGCTCTGACGACGGTGCTCACGGCGCTCG
>Ga0318521_10000506_pt1 | contig 11151 bp, 11 predicted proteins | sample GRESIP178b2f17_FD_203513 | JGI IMG/M metagenome (GOLD analysis project Ga0318521, IMG submission 203513) | Tropical soil microbial communities from Luquillo Experimental Forest, Puerto Rico - GRE.SIPMG.178b2f17 | ecosystem: Environmental > Terrestrial > Soil > Tropical forest > Bulk soil...
GCATTTGTCACCTCAACTTTCTTGAAGAAGCCAAGGTTCTTTAGACGCTGCTGCGAGCGTTGCATCTTAGTGGTGTTGAAGGCGTCACCCTCGACCAGCTGGAATTCGCGGCGTATCACCTTGTCGAGGGTGCGCACGTTGCCAACGATGTCGATCCGCTCGACATAGACCTGCGGACCCTCTTGCACCCCGAAAATAATGTCGACTGTGTGGTCCTCACGATTTCGCGTTATATTGGGCTTGATCTCGACAAAGGCGTAGCCCCGGTTGCCCAGCGTCTCTGTCAAAACCGAGATCGACTTTTCGACGGCGTCGGCATTGTACCAATCGCCCGAATGGACCGTCAAAAGGGGGAGCACTACCTCGGGCGGCAAATCTTTGAGCTTGATGTCGACGTCGACCTTGCCGAAGCGATAGCGTTCGCCCTCGTCGAGGGTGAAGGTAACGATAAAACCGTCGCGATCCGGGGTGAACTCGGCAACCGCCGAAACCACCCGAAAATCAGCATACCCCTCGGTCAGATAGAACTTCCGTAACAGCTCCCGATCATAAGTCAAACGATCCGGATCATAGGTGTCGTCAGTCGATAGAAACCGATACCAACGGCTTTCTTTTGTCTGGATGACCCCTCGCAGCTTGGCCTCGCCGAATTGGTGATTTCCGATAAAATTAATGCCGCGTACGCCCGTAAACTCGCCTTCGTTGATCTCAAATACAAGATCAACTCTGTTCTCGGAAAGTTGAATTACCTTTGGCTCGACGGTCGCCCCAAACCTTCCGTGCCGGCGATAGAGATCGAGGATGCGCTTGACATCGTTCTGCACCCGAGAACGGGTGTAGACAACGCGCGGGCGCAACTGGATCTCGGCATTGAGATCCTTATCGTCAAGCTTGTGGTTACCTTCGAACGCGATACGATTGATGATTGGGTTCTCGACCACCTTGACGACCAGGGTATTGCCAACCCGGCTGAGATTGACATCGGCAAACAGGCCGGTAGCGAACAGCGCCTTAAGCGACTTGTCCACTCGCTCGTCGTCCCACTCATCGCCCGGCTGGATCAGCAGATACGAGCGGACTGTTTCGGGTTCGATCCGCTGCACCCCCTCGATTCGGATATCCGCGACAGTCCCCCCGCCCATCTGAGCTAGCGCAGCGCTACGAGCCGTGGTCTGCGCTGCAACCTGTCGCAGCGGTACGGCCACAATCAGGAGGATCGCGCCGAACGCCGCCCCCCATACGGGCATTAAGCGGATGCAACGCAAAGCGCCCCCGCGCCGGTCAGCATCCGCCCCCTGGTATATCGGATCCCGTTACGTCACAAGGCCCTTGACAAACTCCACTATCCGGAGATGGACGAGATCATTCCAGGTGGCGAACACCATCAGGGTCAGCACTAAGGCGAGGCCGATGCGAAAGCCGTATTCCTGCGCGCGCTGCCCCAGGGGTTTCCCGCGCACCGCCTCGGCTACGTAAAACAACAGGTGCCCGCCATCAAGAACCGGCACCGGGAACAGATTAATTAACCCAAGGTTAATCGACAGGACCGCCATAAACCACAGTACCGCAACGATCCCACCCTGGGCGACCTCTCCGGACATCTGAGCAATGCGCAGCGGCCCTCCGAGCTCGTCCGCAGCCCGCGTTCCGATCACGATCTGCCACATTGCCTTCAGCGTCCCAACGGACAGCTCCCAGGTCTCGTTCCCGGCCTGCAGCAACGCGGTCAATGGATCCCGCTTGACATATTCCATCCCGCTGCGAGCGATGCCCAGCAAGCCGATTTCGTAACGATTGCCAAAGCGATCGGTCAGTTCAGTCCGACTTGGTGTGACGCGGAGTTCGATTTCTCGACCGTCGCGCCTGACCACCATGGCCATCGGCACGCCGGGATTGAGGCGAACCGACTGCTGCACATCCTCGAAACGAGCGATAGGTCGCCCGTCGATGCTGAGCATCACATCGCCAGGCAGCATGCCGCCCTGTTCGGCCGCGCTGCCCGGCTGCACCTGCCCAACGTCCGCCGGGGTGTACGGTTGGCCGAAAGTCATGAAAAGAACTGCCAAGACCACAATCGCAAATACAAAATTCGCCGCGGGTCCAGCGGCCACGATCGCTGCCCGTTGGCCGAGCTTTTTGTAATGAAACGAGACCTCCCGCTCCGCTTGCGCCATTCGCGCCAGCCCCGCAGCCGGGAGGCCGGAGCTCGCGTCGGCATCGCCAAACATTTTGACGTATCCGCCAAGGGGGATTGTGCTGAACTTCCATCGCGTCCCGGCGCTGTCCCACCACCCAAACAACTCCGAACCAAAGCCGATCGAGAAAACTTCAACCCGAACTCTATTCCAGCGTGCAACAAGGTAGTGCCCGAATTCGTGAACAAAGACGAGCACGGTAAGAATCAGGAGAAACGGGATCAGGTAAGCCAGGCCGTGATGCAGAAACTCTATCATCGCAGATCCGTCAGTGCAGGTGAGTGCGGAAAGGCGTGGATGCCCGAAAGCCTGGCGGCAACTTTCCGCGCGGTTGTGTCGAAATTATAGACGTCGTCGAGAGTTTCGAGCTTGCCACCCGGCAGCTGATCGAGCGTACGCTCGACCGTTTCGACGATATCGAGAAACCCGATGCGACCCTCCAGAAAGGCATGTACCGCGGTTTCATTCGCGGCGTTCAAGACGGTCGGGCAGCCGCCGCCGCGGATCAGCGCCTCCCGGGCGACGCGCAGAGCAGGGAAACGTTGCTCGTCAGGCGGCTCGAACGTGAGGCGGCCGACCGCCGTCAGGTCGAGCCGTTTGGTCGGCGTCTCGATTCGATCCGGCCAAGCGAGGGCATATGCGATCGGGGTGCGCATGTCGGGTGACCCGAGCTGAGCCAGCACCGAACCGTCGCGATAGACCACCGCGCCATGAACGATAGACTGGGGATGAACGACGACCTCGACGCGGTCCAACGGCAACCGGAAAAGATGGTGGGCCTCGATGAGCTCAAGCCCCTTATTCATCATTGTTGCCGAATCGACTGAGATCTTGGCTCCCATGCTCCAATTCGGATGGGCGACCGCCTGCTGCGGCGTGACGTCCCGCATTTCCTCGAAGTTTCGCTCGCGAAACGGGCCTCCGCTCGCCGTCAGAATGATCCGCTCGATCGTCTCGACGCGGGCGAGATCAAAGCATTGCCAGATCGCGTTGTGCTCGCTGTCGACCGGCAACAACGTCGCGTGGCAGCGGGTCACTTCCTGCATCACGAGAGCGCCGGCACACACAAGAGCTTCCTTGTTGGCCAGCGCGACGATAGCCCCACGCCGGATTGCTGCTAAAGTTGGCGCGAGCCCGGCCGCCCCAACAATTGCCGCCATCACCCAGTCGGCGGGACGCAGCGCCGCCTCGACAATGGCCTCTGCGCCACAGGCCGTCTCAATTCTGGTCCCGGCGAGCGCCTCCTTCAGCGCTGGGTAATGGACGGGGTCAGCGATCGCCACGAATCGCGCCCGCAACGCGCGCGCCTGCTCGGCCAAACGGGCCGCGTTCCGGCTGGCAGTAAGGCCCTCGACCTCAAAGGCCTCTGGGTTGCGCAGCAGCAGATCGACGGTGTTCTGCCCGACAGAGCCAGTAGAACCGAGGATCGTGACGCGCCGCATCCTTTCGTTGCCGGCGCCGACGCAATCGGGCGCAATCATTGCCATGCGATGACGCTGCGGCCGGCAATCAAGGTCAGTAGCGCCACGACAGGAATAACGGCAAGCAGACCGTCGAGCCTGTCGAGAAGCCCGCCATGACCGGGAATGAGACCGCTCGAATCTTTCACGCCGAACCTGCGCTTAGCCAAGGACTCGGCAAGATCGCCGAACTGCTCGACAATCGCAAGGCCCGCACTGAGGAGCACGAGCGGCAAAGCCGGAGAAATCCCGAGCCATAACACGGTCGTCCACCCGACGAGCGCGGCACATGCCGCGCCACCGGCGAGTCCCGCCCAGGTTTTCCGCGGGCTCCAGCGGGGTGCGAGCCGCGGGCCGCCGAGCGTCCTGCCGATCACGTAAGCGCCGATATCGGTCGCCCATACGACGGCAAGGAGCCACAACAGTGTCGCACGGCCATTCGGGCCGCCGCGCGCGAGCCAGAGCAGGCAAATGCAAGGTAGGGTCACCCAGAGCGCACCGAAGGCGGTCCATTCCGGATGGAGATCGGGTCGCCTTCGAGCAGACCAGAAGACGATGGCAGCACCGAGAAGGGCGAATCCGACGGCTGATCCAAGGGTGGTGAGCGTGGCCGTAGCGATAGTGGCGAGGACAACCCCCACGAGCACGATCCCCGTTGCGCCAAACCGACCCAGACGACACAGCCGTCCCCATTCCCAAGCCATGACGGCACCGGCCAGCGCGGTCAGCAACGGGAGCCAAGGCGAGCCGAACCAAATCGCCGCGATTGGCAACGGGGCTAGAGTAATCGCCGACAGCACGCGCGGGCGTAGCGAGCCGTGTTCAGCGCGAGCCAACCGACGCACCGTATCGGCGTTCGCGGCCGCAGAATTCATCGATCGCTCGCTCCAAGTCGTGCTTGGAGAAGTCGGGCCACAGTGTTTTGGTGAAGACCAGCTCGGAATATGCACATTGCCACAGTAGAAAGTTGCTGATGCGCTGCTCGCCACTGGTCCGGATTAATAGGTCTGGGTCCGGAATATCCGCGGTGAAGAGATGACGGGCGATGCAATCCTCGTCGACTTCCTCGGCGGCAAGCGCCCCGCGCGCTGCCTGGACCGCTATCGCCCGCACGGCCGCGACGATTTCAGCGCGCCCGCCATAAGACAACGCGATCGTCAGCGTAATTCGGGAATTTTCCCGCGTCATGGTTTCGGCGTGTTCGATCAGTTTGACTAGGTCCGGCGCGAGACGGGCCAGTTGTCCGATAACCTTCAGACGAACGCCATTGCGATGCAATTCAGCGATCTCTCCGCACAGATAATGGCGCAGCAACGCCATCAGATCCTGAATCTCCGCAGACGGCCGCTTCCAGTTCTCTGACGAGAACCCAAAGAGCGTCAGATACCGGACGCCAAGCTCGGCCGCCGCGATCACGGTGCGGCGTGCCGCTTCGGCGCCGCGCCGATGTCCGGCGATCGGCGGCATGCCTCGAGCCTTCGCCCACCGGCCGTTGCCGTCCATGATGATGGCGACGTGCCGTGGTAGTGCCCGCAGAGTGGCGACAGCGTTCATCCGGCGGGCCATTAAACCTGCAAGATCTCATTGTCCTTTTGCGTCAGCGCTTGGTCGATGCGCCTGATGTAGTCGTCGGTTAGATGCTGAATCTCTTGCTGCTGCTTGCGCTGTTGGTCTTGCGAGATCTCGGCCTCCTTCTCCCGCCGCTTGAGAAGCTCGATACCGTCCCGGCGCACGTTACGAACCGCGACGCGCGCCTGCTCGGCGTATTTTGCCGAGACCCGCGTCAGTTCGCGCCGCCGCTCCTCATTTAAATCGGGGATCGGAACGCGGATCGTTTGACCCTCGGTTTGCGGATTAAGACCCAGCCCAGCTTCCCGGATCGCCTTGTCAACGGCCTTAACCAGGGCGCGATCCCAAACCTGGACGGTGATCATCCGCGGCTCCGGAACGCTGATATTGGCCACCTGGTTGAGCGGTGATGTACCGCCGTAAGCGGGGACGGTGACCGGTTCGAGAAGGCTCGCCGACGCACGGCCGGTTCGCAGCCCGCCGAATTCCTTGCGCAACACTTCAATTGCGCCGTCCATGCGGCGCCGGAGATCCTTAAGGAGCACATCTTCCGGCATGGCCTGTCTTTCCGTGTCGATGCTCAATTTGGTTCGCCGATGATGGTACACCGCCCGCAACCGCGGAGGACCTTTGAAAAGCCGCCGTTCTCAAAGATCGAGAACACGAGGATCGGAATGCGGTTCTCACGTGCCAGGGATATTGCCGAAGCATCCATCACCTGCAAATCCCGAGACAGTACGTCGAGATAGCTGAGCCGTTCGAACCGTACCGCACCGGGAACCTGGTTGGGATCGGCGTCATAGACCCCATCTACCTTGGTCGCCTTCAACAACGCGTCGCAGCCCATTTCGGAAGCCCGCAACGCCGCCGCGGTGTCGGTCGTGAAGAACGGGTTGCCCGTCCCGGCGGCGAAGATGACAACCCGCTTCTTCTCCAGGTGGCGTAACGCTCGGCGGCGAATGTAGGGTTCACAAATTGCCTGCATCGAGATTGCCGACTGGACCCGCGTTGTCAGCCCGCGCTGCTCGAGCTCGTTCTGCACGGCGAGCGAGTTAATCACCGTGGCCAGCATGCCGATATAGTCACCCGAGGCGCGCTCCATCCCGACAGCGCTAGCCGATATGCCACGGAAGATGTTGCCCCCACCGATGACCAGGCACACCTCGACGCCCAGGGCATGTACGGAATGGATTTCGTCGGCGACCCGAGCGACCATCTCGGGATCGAGACCATACTCCCGCGTCCCCATCAGCGCTTCGCCGGAAACCTTTAGAAGAACGCGGCGGTACTTGAGATCGGCTGACATGAGGCCTACGCAGATCCGCCCGGATGGTCCGGTCTCGCGATCAGGTCGAAGATACACCAAACCGGGCGTCCCATAGCACCTTTCGACAGCAGATGGTGCGCCAGCGGGAAACCGCAGGCACTCGGCTCTCTTGGTATCGCTCGAAGCTTAAGATTCCGCTCAAGCTCCTTGGCCGCTTTCGCCCAGGCCAACCTGGCCCATCGTCAACTTTTGAGCTGAGCGGCCACCTCGGCCGCAAAATCAGGGCGGTGTCGATCGATTCCTTCGCCGAGGGCGAAGCGCGCAAATCCGGTCACCCGAATCGGCGCGCCAAAAGTCTTCGCCGCTTGTTCGACCACCAGAGATATCTTGGTCTTCTGGTCGACGACAAAGACTTGTTCGAGCAGGACGACCTCCTCGTAGAACTTGCGCAGCCGCCCGTCGACCATCTGCTCGATGATCTCCTTGGACCCCCGGTCGCGCGGGCTTGCTCGCTCAATACCCCGCGCTCGCGCTCCAGCGCCGATTTCGGCACCGAAGCGATGTCGAGATAAAGGGGACTCGCTGCTGCAATGTGCATCGCTAGTTGCTTGCCGAGCCCCGCCAATTCATCGGGAGCGACCGTGGAGGTCAACGCAACTATAACGCCGATCTTGCCAACCCCTGGTCCGAGCGCATTGTGAACGTAGGAGAAGACACCTCCTTGCCCGGCTGAAAGACGCGCCAACCGGCGCAGCACTAGGTTTTCGCCGATCGTGGAGATGAGATGGGTCAGCTCGGCCTGGACAGTGCGCCCGGTGCCCGGATAGGGGGCCTCTTTGAATGAGGCAACCTCATCGTGTCCGTCGAGGGCAAGTGCACTTGCGTCGTGAACAAAGCGCTGGAATTCCTTATTGCGCGCTACGAAATCGGTCTCGGAGTTGACCTCAACCACGGCCCCGACGGGTCCTTGTGTCGCGACCCCGATCAGCCCTTCGGCGGCAACTCGCCCAGCCTTGCTGGCGGCCGCTGCCAAACCTTTCTTTCTCAGCCAGTCGACGGCGGCCTCGATGTCGCCACCGCTTTGGCCGAGCGCCCTCTTGCAATCCATCATGCCCGCGCCGGTCCTCTCGCGCAGCTCCTTGACCAACGCGGCGGTCACTTCCGCCATTTGCGTCAAACTCCCGTCTGAGCCGCGTCGACCGCCGCCGTTTCGGCCTCGCTCGACAACGCGCCGTCCAGCACGCTTTCGACTTCGGTCTCGCCCGGCAACTCCTGGGGAACATCCTCGGAAAGGGTGACAGGCTCGATCACTGCCCGGGCGCCGATATCGACTCCCGACGCAGCGAGCTCGGCCTGCAATCCATCGAGCACCGAGGCCGACACCAGATCGCAATAGAGTTGAATCGCCCGCATCGCGTCGTCGTTACCCGGGATCGGGTACGCGATACCGTCGGGTGACGAGTTCGAATCGAGGATCGCCACGACCGGGATGCGAAGGGTATTTGCCTCGCTAACCGCGATCGCTTCTTTGTTCGTGTCGATCACGAAGAGTATGTCCGGCAGCCCCCCCATCTCCTTGATCCCGCCGAGAGCGCGCTCGTATTTGTCGCGGCGCCGCGTTAGCTCAAGCAACTCGCGCTTGGTCAGCCCGCTCTGCTCTTGCACGATTCGTTCCTCGACCTCTCGCAGCCGGCGGATCGATTGGGAAATGGTTTTGAAATTGGTCAGCATGCCGCCGAGCCAGCGGTGGTTGACGTGGTATTGGCCACAGCGTTTGGCGGCCTCGGCGACAGGCTCCTGCGCCTGGCGTTTGGTGCCGACCAGGAGCACCCGGCCGCCACCGGCGACGACGTCGCGGATCGCCTGCAGCCCCTGATGCAGCATCGGCTCGGTCTGTTCGAGGTCGATGATGTGGATCCCGTTACGGACGCCAAAAATGTACGGCGCCATCTTAGGGTTCCAGCGCCGGGTGTGGTGGCCAAAATGGACGCCGGCTTCGAGCAGCTGGCGCATGGTTACGGTCGGGATCGCCATTCTCGGTCCTTTCTCCGGTTGGGCCGCCGCAGGGGAAATCGGTATCCCGGCAATTCCGGAGACGCCGACACCGGAGCGGCCACTGCACGACGGCAGGGGCCGCGGCCCTGCGTGAGGTATCGCGGGGTTAATTACGGCGTGCGGGCCCGGAAAACAAGTCCGGCCGGTCGCAATACCCGACACCGACCACGGAGATGTTGCTCCTTGCACGGGACGGTGTCGAATGTCACCTCCTCCCCCATGAATCGATGGCTCGGCGGCGCGATCGTGACGACCTCTTTGGCGTCGGGGGTCGGGTATCCCGCCGAACACCCGATCGCCGCCGGCGGCTGCGGTACGGTTCGGCTGGGCGAAGCGACAGTTGCGACCTTGCGCAACGCGCCGATCATCACCCTGTCCGCGAACGGGGTCCCGGTGACCGTGGTTATCGATACCGGCGCCGAAACGACGATCTTGACCCCCGCCGTCGCCCAGCGGATCGGCGCGCAACGCCCTCAGATCGAATTTCAGAGGCAACTGCGCGGCATTGGCGGGATCCTGCCAACTACCGAGGTCGAGCTTCGCAGCTTCACCGTCGGCGGAGTGCCGATACCCTGGCGTCGGGTGCGCGTCGCTCCGGTCAATGTGGCAAATGTGTTCTCGGGGCCGCTTGACGGCGTGTTGGGCGCCGACTCCCTGAGCAGCTTCGACGTTGACCTCGACCTGCCGGGTCACCGCATGGCCCTTTACGAAAAGCAAACCTGTCCGGTCGCGAGACCGGCTTGGACCGAACCCTACGCCAGGATCGGCGTAGGTCGATCAAGGGGCGACCACCTGTTCTTTCCGGTCCAGCTCGATGGCCGCAGAACCGACGCGTTCGTCGATACCGGCTCGCAATTCACCGTGCTCTCGACCCGCGCAGCGCTCGCGTTGGGCGTCAGTGCCGCGGTTTTGGCGCGCGACCGCGTGGCCACCGTGCACGGCGCAGCGGCAGAGCAGCTAGCCGCACACGTCCACCGGTTTGCGCAATTGGAGATCGGGGCCGAGACGATCCGCAATCCCGAAATCATCGTGACCGACGTAACGCTGAGCGATGCCGACTTGGTGCTCGGGATCGACTTCCTTAGACCGCGACGGATCTGGTTCTCGTACGGCTCACAGCAAATCTTCATAATGCGCCGCACTTAAGCTGCGGCGGCGGAGGTAGTGCTAGGATTGTTGGCCATGCGCATCATTGGACTCGTCGGGTCGGTCGCGAGTGTCCGCCGTAAGTTGGCGGCGGTAGCCGCGGTAATCGCCGATCCCGCCGCCACCGACCACGAGAGAGCGAACGCACAGACGCTGAAGACACGCCTGGAGCAGCGGCTCAGAGAAGCCGGGGCCCCCGCGGGGGATTGGACGGACAACGCCTTTCGGCTCGGCAAGTGGGCCAAGGAACTGAGGCAAACATCATCCCCCCAATCGCCCAAGGGCGATTGGACCGACAATGCCCACCGGTTAGGGAAGGCGCTGCGTCAGGGCTACAAGCGATGGTTGTCGGAGTGAAGCCCGCACGCAGGGCAGCATACGACGACCGACTATCAATCAAAGGAAGCGGCCATGTCGTTGAGCCGGGAGTTCGCCGCGTTCGTCGCCAAGCTGACATACGAGGACCTGCCGCCTGAGGTGGTCGACCGGGCCAAGGGGGTCACCCTGCAGGCACTGAGCTCGGCGCTGGTGGCCCATGACATGCCGGCGAGCCGTCAGGCGCTGGCTCTGATGCAAGAGGAGGAGATCGGCGGCGGCGGGGCCGCGACCGTGCTCTGCACTGGCAGCAGAATGACTAAGGCCGGGGCTGCCTTTGTCAACGCGGAAACGATCTTTGCCGGCGGCAAGTGGGACACCTTCCGCATGCTGACCCATCCCGCCATCGCGATCCTGCCGGCGGCGCTCGTCGCAGCGGAAATCACCGGCGCTTCCGGCCGGGAGTTCCTAACCGCCGTAGCCGCCGCCTACGAGGTCATGGAGCGCATGGCCGCAGAGTTCATTCCGACCGTCATGTCGCGCGGCTTTCACGCGGGTCCGGTGTTCGGCATCTTCGGCGCCGCGGTCGCCGCCGCCAAATTGCAACGCCTCGACGAAAACCAGATCCACAGCGCGATCGCGCAATGCGTCAACCTGGCGGCCGGCAACCTCGAAGGCGCGCGCAGCGGCGGGCGGTCCTTACGCGAGGGAGGTGCTGTGCGCAACGCCTTGCTCGCAGTAGCCTTGGCGAGGCACGGCGCACCGGGCGGCGAGACGACGTTGGAGGGCGAGGCCGGCTTTTACCACGCCTATGCCGGCAGCAACCGCGGCGAATTGCGCTACAGCTTTACCGGCGACAACCACGCCGATGTGGCCAAGATCACCCAGGGCCTCGGCCGCGACTGGATCTTTCTCGAGACGCTGTACCGGATCTATTCGACCGCCGGCTACAACATCGCCCATGTCGACGTGACAGCGCGGCTGTGCGAGGAGCACGGCATCGCCGCCGCCGACATCAACCGCATCGAGGCCGTGGTCAACTGGCTCGAGACCGAGTATCCGAGCCCGGCATTTCCGAGCCGCGGCATCGAGAGCCCGCCACGGGTCGGCAGCACCCAGTATTTCACTGCGTGGGGCGCCGCCG
>Ga0318521_10000537_pt1 | contig 10924 bp, 8 predicted proteins | sample GRESIP178b2f17_FD_203513 | JGI IMG/M metagenome (GOLD analysis project Ga0318521, IMG submission 203513) | Tropical soil microbial communities from Luquillo Experimental Forest, Puerto Rico - GRE.SIPMG.178b2f17 | ecosystem: Environmental > Terrestrial > Soil > Tropical forest > Bulk soil...
GGGCCGGATGTCGGTTCACCGGACGCCAGGCGTTCCAGCGGGGCCAGCGCCTTCATCAGGGTGTTCAGGTCGGACTCGGGGAGCTGACTGAGCATCGCGGCCAGGGCGGCGCGGCGGTTGGCCAGCGACTCGCCATGGACGGCCCGCCCCCGTGGCGTGATGTCCACCAGCACCGCCCGCAGGTCGGACGGGTCACGCGAACGTTTCACCAGCCCGATCTTCTCCAGCCGGCGGATCGCCACGGTGGTGGTCGGAGTTCGCACCCGCTCGTGCGCCGCCAGGTCGGTCATTCGAATCGGACCCTGATCGAGCAACGTGACCAGGATCGACAACTGCGCCAGGGTCAAGTCCCCGGCCGCGGCCCCGTTGGGGTCCCCGCGGCGCAGAATTGAAAACAATTTGGACAGCGCACGGTGCAAACCTTCCGCGAGGTCCGTCACCTCTGCCGCAGTGGGTTCGCTGTCCGCCATAAGTCGGCAGTCTAACCCGATATCGGGTGCGTACGGCGTAGCTACCGCCGACTAGTTATCGGCCGTCAAAGCACTTGGGACAGGAACCGCTGGAGGCGCTCGGTCTTCGCGGCTTCGAATATCTGCTCGGGGGGGCCGGATTCCACGACCTTGCCCTGATCCATGAAAACGACGGTGTCCGAGGCCGACCGGGCAAAGCCCATTTCGTGGGTGACGACGACCATCGTCATGCCGCCTGCGCCGAGGTCTTCGATCAGTTTCAGAGCTCCTTTGACCATTTCCGGATCCAGCGCCGAGGTCGCCTCGTCGAAGAACATCACCTGCGGAGCCATGGCCAGCGCACGAGCGATCGCGACGCGTTGTTGTTGGCCACCGGACAGCATCCCGGGGCGGGCACCGGCCTTGTGCTTCAGGCCAACTCGGTCCAGCTGAGTCAGCGCGAGGTCCCGGGCCGCGTCGGCAGACAGCCGCCGCAACTTCTGCGGCGCCAGCGCAACATTCTTCAGGATGCTGAGATGCGGGAAAAGATTGTATTGCTGGAACACCATGCCGATGCGCTGGCGGAGTTCGTCGGGGTCGTCGCGCAACACCGACCGGCCGTCCAGCAGGATGTCGCCGCTGTCGATTTCATACAGTCGGTTCAGGCTGCGCAGCAGCGTTGACTTACCCGAGCCAGACGGTCCGATCACGGCGACAGTGCTGCCCGCGGGGGCCTCGATATCGACGCCGCGCAGCACCTTCGTCCCGCCGAGAGTTTGGTGAATATCCTTGGCTTCCAAGCATACTGAGGCTCGCCCCGCGGTGTCGGCGGTCACGTGATCCCCTGGCCGAATGTGGACGTGACCAGCTCGGCGTCCTTCTCTGGCTCGGTGGCGGCACGGCCGCGGCGAAGCCGGTTGTCGATGTAGTTCACCAAATGCGTCAACGGAATGGTCAATATCAGGTAGAAGAGACCCGCGGCCACCAACGGCGACAAGTTGCCGGTCTGCGCGTTGAGGTCGCGGCCCACCTGAAATAGCTCTCGCTGGTGGGCGACCAGGCCCAAGAAGTACACCAGCGCGGAGCCCTTCAAAAGCGCGATGGCCTGATTGACCAGTGCCGGCAGCACCCGCCGTATTCCCTGCGGCACCACCACGAGACGCATCGCGGTCGCATAGCTGAATCCCAGCGCACGGGAGGCTTCCAGTTGGCCGGGGTCGACGCTTTGAATGCCCGACCGCAGAATCTCGCCGATGTAGGCGGCGGCCATCAATCCCAACGCGGCAATGCCCAACGGGTAGGGATTGTTGTGCGTCAGCCCGCCCACCAGCGGCCCGATGCCCAGCCCGATGATCAGGATGATCACCGCCTCGGGAAGACCACGGAAGATGTCGGTGTACACCCGTGCCGGATAGCGCAGCCAGCGTGACTGCGACATTCCGGCCATTGCCAGCACCATGCCAAGGGCCAGCCCGATAGCGATGGCGCTGTTGGTCAGGATCAACGTATTGGGCAACCCCGTAGTCAACAGAATGGGGATGGCTTCTCGGTACATATCCCAGTCGAAGAAGGACTCACGCAACTGGGCAAGCGTCGACATCGGTGCGACCGGGCCCACCGGCTCGCGATGCTGGTCCGCGGCGATCCCGGCGAAGTCCGGCAGGTGTGGAGCTGGGGCGGCCTTCGACCCGGGCTTCCAGCCCGGCGGCAGTGTCCGAGGCACCCACTGGCAGTACAGCTTCGCCCAGGTACCGTCGGCGATGACGGCGTCGAGCCCGGAGTTCAGCGCATCGACCAGTGGCTTGTTGTCCTTGGCGACCGCGTACGCCACGAAATTGCCTGCGCTGAAAGCGTTCGCGACAACCACCGCCGGATCGCCCGGTCGGATTACGGTCGATGCGAGGCTTCCGGGCGCGACCCACGCGTCGATCTGGCGGGACTTGAGGCTCGCGTACAGGGTGGCATAGCCGGGGTACTTCACCGGTTGCAGTTGCAAGGTGTCAACAACGTACGACTCGGCGACGGTGCCCTGAACCACGCCGATACGTTGTCCGGCAGCCAGATCACTGAACTTGGTGATTGCGGAGCCCGCCGGCACCACGAGCGAGTAGTAGCCGAAGTCATAGCCGTTGGTAAACGCGACGGTGCGCCGCCGCGCGTCGGTGGCTTTGATCGCCGCCGAGCCGACGTCGAAGCGCCGGGACGCCACCTGGGCGAGCAGCCCGGAGAAGTCGGTGGCGAAGAAGCGGAGTCGCAGGCCCAGCTTGTCGGCAATGGCATGCAACACCTGGTTGTCGAAGCCGGTGAACTCTCCGTCCGAATTGACGCAGGTGTTCGGCGGGGCGTCCGACAGTGTGCCCACCGTCAATACACCCGGTGTGCCGAGCCCCAATGCGCCGATGTCCACCGCGCTCAGCGGCTCGACGGTATCCGTCGTGGCGTCTTGGCCCTGACCCACGGCCCGGTTCTCGGACAGGTCTTTCGGCAGGACGCTCGCGCTATCCAACCCGGGTGGCGCACATTGGTTCCTGTCGGCGAGCGCGGGCGCAGCCGGTGCACCCAGCACCAGGCCGCACACCATCAAGATTGTCGCGGCCAGTCCGAGCAGCTTTCCGCCGCGCTTGGCGCGGCGGCCCACGCACAGACTCATCACCGTTACCGTATCGGCCGACCGGCGGTTCGGCTCGTTGAAAGCTTGTTTATAGGACGACAGACGGCTCGCCGCGCGGCACATCCGCGTCGGCTAGTACCGGAAGCGCACCGGGCGCAACTTGGCCGATGTCATCGGGCGCCGAAAACACCCGGCGTCGAAACAGTTCGGTCGGCATGGTCTGGGCCATCAGGTTAGAGCGGCCGACGCACGCGGCTCGCGCGGCTTCGGGGTCACGCCGGTGTATCGCGGCGGTTTCGTCCTCGTAGAACGGCAACATGTCGTCGCGGCTGCACTGGTAGGTCGTCCAGAATGCCCGGGGGATGAGGTTCTGCGAAGCGCGAATCGTGGCGTGCAGCCGCGGTCCCGCGTACTCGTCGTTGATCGTGCGGCGATAGTCCCCCGCGATTCCGGCGAACGCCCGTGATTCCTTCGCGGAGCGCAACGCTCGCATGAGCGCATCGAGTTGTCCCAGAATCCGGGGCGTGGGGTTGGTAGCCGCACGCGCCGAGGCGATGCCGTTGAGCAGCCCTTCGAGTTCGTGGTGCTCGAGGACCGTGGCTTCGTCGAACCTCTCGACGAACGCGCCCCGGTGATAACGGGTCGACACGATCCCGTCGTGTTCGAGTTGGACCAGTGCCTCTTGAATCGGTACGCGGCTGACTCCGAGGCCAACCGCGATTTCGTTCCGGTCGACGCGGTCGCCGCTGCGCAGCTTGCCGGTCACCACCAGGTTGAGAATGTGCGAAACAACCTGGTCCTTTTCTTTGATCCCGTATTTCTTCGGCATCCGCCTTTTGAGTCTCTTCCAAACCCGCTTCACGAATCTAGCGCTGAGAGTTTCTCATGACTTGGCGCCTGCGTTCAGGTGTTTGGCTGATGAATCGGAGGCAAACGTCAGCCACCCGGATTTAGCGACTGTCGCGCCACTTGCACAGCGCTTCGGCGGCGGTCAGGTCGTAGTCCGGGCCGCCGCAACCGACGGTCAGCAGCGTGACGCCGAGGCCGACGCGGGTTTCGGCATTGGCGATGAGCGCGCCGCCATTGTTGACGGCTGCCGAGCGCTCGATGCTGGCCGGATCCCGACCAACGTCGGCGCAGTGCCGGCCGAGGACTTCCGACTTCGCCGGGAACTCGGCGGCGGAGGAGAAGCTGTGCCACATGTCGGCGTATTGGGCGACCAACCGCAGGGTCTTGCGTTCACCGCCGCCCCCGATCAGCACCGGGATCTCACGGGTCGGCTCCGGGTTCAGCTTGGCCAGCCGCGCCTTGATCCGGGGTAGCGCGGCCGCCAGGTCGTCGAGGCGGCTGCCCGCGGTGCCGAATTCATAGCCGTACTCGTCGTAGTCCTTTTGTTTCCAACCGGAACCGATCCCCAGGACGAGCCGGCCGTTCGAAATGTGGTCGACGGTGCGGGCCATGTCGGCCAGCAGCTCCGGATTGCGGTAGGAGTTGCACGTCACCAGCGCGCCGATCTCGATGCGTGACGTCTGTTCGGCCCAGGCGCCGAGCATGGTCCAGCATTCGAAATGCGGGCCGTCGGGATCGCCGTAAAGCGGGAAGAAATGGTCCCAGTTGAAGGCGATGTCGACGCCGATGTCCTCACAGCGGCGGACGGCGTCGCGGATATCGCCGTAGTGCGGGGCGTGCTGCGGCTGCAGCTGCACGCCGACGCGAATGGGGAGGTCTGGAGTCATACGTCCACCGTAGGCTCAGCCCGCGTTGAGCACCCCGCGCAGGAGGTCGGTCAGCGCACGAGGTTGGTCGCTCTGCACAGAATGGCCCGAATTCTCGACGACGTGTGCCGCGCGGAAATTCGTTGCGCGCCTGCCGAGTTCGGCGGCATCCTCGTCGGTGACGAAGCCCGATGAGCCGCCGCGGACCAGGGTCATGGGTGCGGATAGCCTGTCGACGTCGTCCCACAGACCGGCAAAGTCGGGGAAGGTGCGGATGGCGTCGTAACGCCACGTCCAGTTGCCGTTGTCGAGGCGGCGGGAATTGTGAAAGACGCCGCGGCGCAGCGCCTTCACCTCACGGTGCGGCGCCGCCGCGATCGTCAGGTCCAGCATGGCCTGGAAGCTGGGGAACTCTCGCTCGCCGTGCATCAGTGCCACGGTTCCCTGCTGCTCCTTGGTCAGCTCGGAGTGCCGTTGGAGCGCCGACGGGGTGACATCGATCAGGACGAGTTCATTGACAAGGTCGGGCGCCACCGCGGCCAGCCGTATCGCGGTCAATCCACCCAGCGACATGCCCACGACGAGGTCGGCACTTGGGGCGTACTCGCGCAGCGCCGGCGCCAGGGCGTCGGCATTCAGCTGCGGTGAGTAGTCGCCGTCCGCACGCCAGCCGGAATGGCCGTGCCCGGGAAGGTCCACCGCCAGCGCCGGCTCTCCGAGACCGACGATCACGGTGTCCCAGGTGTGCGCGTTTTGCCCGCCGCCGTGCAGAAAGACGATCCGTGGGGGACGCGCAGATGAGGGAGCGCCCCAGCGGAGCGCGCTGACCCTGCCCTCCGCCGAATCCGACTCCACCCGTTCCACGTCAGGGAGCGGACCGGTAACTCCGGCCTGCTCGGCGTTCTCGGACAACAGCGAGAACTCAGACAATTCCGTCAGTCCGTCCTCAGACATATCGGTCACGCTCCGACACTACTTTGGGCCTCCGGGTGTGCGTCCAGGGCGGAGATTTCAAGGGCGGATTCAGCCCTCAGCACACACTCGAAACCCTCAGCGCACACTCGAACGCCGGCAAAACGAATGTGCGGTGAAGCCGCAGAACGCGACCTCACCGCACACTCGCGTGTTGGGCAGCTAGTTAGCCCTCGATGAACTCTTCCAGGTGGGTCCGCGCGATGTCGTCGGGCAGCTGCTGCGGCGGGCTCTTCATCAGGTAGGCCGACGCCGCAATCACCGGGCCGCCAATGCCGCGGTCCTTGGCGATCTTTGCCGCCCGCACCGCGTCGATGATGACGCCCGCCGAGTTCGGCGAGTCCCACACCTCGAGCTTGTATTCCAGGTTCAGCGGCACGTCGCCGAAGGCACGGCCCTCGAGCCGCACGTAGGCCCACTTGCGGTCGTCGAGCCAGCCCACGTGGTCGGACGGTCCGATGTGCACGTCTTTGGTCTTGAACTCGCGCTGCAGGTTCGACGTGACCGCCTGGGTCTTGGAGATCTTCTTGGACTCCAGCCGCTCGCGCTCGAGCATGTTGAGGAAGTCCATGTTGCCGCCCACGTTGAGCTGCATGGTGCGGTCCAGCTGCACGCCGCGGTCCTCGAACAGCTTGGCCATCACGCGGTGGGTGATGGTCGCGCCGACCTGGCTCTTGATGTCGTCACCGATGATCGGCACCCCGGCGTCGGCGAACTTCTTGGCCCACACCGGGTCGGAGGCGATGAACACCGGCAGCGCGTTGACGAACGCCACGCCGGCGTCGATGGCGCACTGGGCGTAGAACTTGTCGGCCTCTTCCGAGCCGACCGGCAGGTAGGACACGAGCACGTCCACCTTGGCGTCCTTCAGCGCCTGCACCACGTCGACGGGCTCCACGTCGGAAAGTTCGATGGTGTCGGCGTAGTACTTGCCGATGCCGTCCAGGGTCGGTCCGCGCTGCACGGTCACGTTCGTGGGCGGCACGTCGGCGATCTTGATCGTGTTGTTCTCCGACGCGAAGATCGCCTCGGACAGGTCGAACCCGACCTTCTTGGCGTCCACGTCGAACGCGGCCACGAACTTCACGTCGCGGACGTGGTACTGGCCGAACTTGACGTGCATCAGCCCGGGAACGGTGCCGTTCTCGTCGGCGTCGTAGTAGTACTGGACGCCCTGAACCAGCGAGGACGCGCAGTTGCCGACGCCGACAATGGCGACTCGAACCTCCGTCGACCCCTGGGGCGCGTTTTGCTCACTCATAGGACGTTCTCCTTAACCTCTCAACTTCCGTCGCGGGTTTGTTCGCAGGACTTGCTTGGTAATTACGTTTGTTCGGAAAGGCCCGGTGCTGCCCGCTCCGCTGCGATCAGTTCGTTAAGCCACTTGACTTCGCGTTCGCTGGACTCGAGCCCAAGTTGGTGCAGCTGGCGGGTGTAGCGATCGAGCGAGCTGCTCGCCCGCGCCACCGCCTCGCGCAGGCCTTCGCGACGTTCCTCGACCTGACGCCGGCGGCCTTCGAGGATGCGCATACGCGCCTCCGCCGGCGTGCGGTTGAAGAACGCCAGGTGCACTCCGAAGCCGTCGTCGGTGTAGTTGTGCGGACCCGTGTCGGCCACCAGCTCAGCGAAGCGCTGACGGCCCGCGTCGGTCAGTTGGTAGACCCGCCGGGCACGCCTCACCGGGGTTCCGGCCGGGGCGGCATTCTCGGCAATCAATCCCTCGGCCTGCATGCGGCGCAAGGCCGGGTAGAGCGATCCATATGAGAATGCCCGAAATGCGCCGAGTAAACCCGTCAGCCGTTTGCGCAGCTCATAGCCATGCATAGGCGACTCGATCAGAAGACCCAGGATGGCGAGCTCCAGCATCGACCCACCTCCTTCGCATGGTTAGTTACGACGGTCCGACGCCTCGCGTCATCGTATCGTTTCGATATATTCGTCACAACACTACCTGGTGTTGGTGCGTTATTTGTCACAGCGCTACGGCCGGCGATGAGCCCCTATCAGGGGAGATTGAGTCGCTTGTTGGCGCCGTCAGCTGCGAAGACGATGAACCCGCCAGCGTAGTCGCTCGACACATACAACGACAGCCACAGCGCCCGCCGGCGAGGGATGTCCCGAGCAATTTCGCCACGCGGATGATCGGCACGGAAGGTGACGGCAGATGACCGCGGCTCGGGCCGACAACAGCCTCGGTTGCGTATCGGCGGTGCGGATCGCCACGTACTCTGGTCACCGTGCGACTGCAGCGGCAAGTGGTGGATTACGCCCTTCGGCGGCGCTCGCTGCTCGCCGAGGTGTACTCCGGCCGCACCGGTGTTTCCGAGGTGTGCGACGCCAACCCGTATCTGTTGCGCGCCGCGAAGTTTCATGGGAAACAGAGCCAGGTGATGTGCCCGATCTGCCGAAAGGAGCAACTCACCCTGGTGTCGTGGGTATTCGGCGACCACCTGGGAGCGGTGTCGGGCTCGGCTCGAACTGCCGAAGAGTTGGTGATGTTGGCAACTCGCTTTGAGGAGTTCTCGGTTCACGTGGTCGAGGTGTGCCGAACCTGCAGCTGGAATCACCTCGTCAAGTCCTATGTGATGGGTGCCGCGTGCCCGCCCAAGGGCACCGGCGGCACGCGGACGGCGCGCAACGGCGCCCGGACGGCCATTGAATAACGAAGGCCGCCACAATCGGTCGCTGGGTGACGCGAAGGAATCAGCGACTGAGCGTATGGGCATGCACACGAGTAACGACCGGCCGGACAATCCCGATCGTCGGGACCCGGACGGCTCGGGCGCGCGTCCGGGGCCCCGCCGCCGTCAGGTTCCTCCCGACGACCGGATGACCACGATCCTGCCGCCCGTCGTCGACGACCGGTCGCCTCGGCGACCCGACCCCATCGAGGAAGTCAAGGCCGCATTGGACGCCCCCGCATCGACACCCTTGGAGCGGGACGCGCTCGACGAGGTCAAGGCGGCGATGGACGGTCGCGCGGCAACATCTCGGCGGGATGACCGATCGATCCGCGAACGCCGCCCGCCGGAAGGACCTCCACCCCCACCCGGACCGCCCGGTGGTCTTGGTGGACCAGACGGGAGCGGCCCCAGACCGGGGATCGCCCGGAGCTGGGTCGAGCAGATCAACTGGTTGTGGGTGCGACGAGCGACCTACCTCGCCGCGGCGGTGCTGGTGCTTTTACCGATCGTCACCTTCGCCATGGCCTACTTCATCGTCGACATCCCCAAGCCGGGGAACATCCGTACCAACCAGGTCTCGACGATCTTGGCCAGCGACGGCTCGCAGATCGCCAAAATCGTTCCGCCCGAAGGTAATCGGGTCGACGTCAACATCAGCCAGGTGCCCGTGCATGTCCGCCAGGCGGTGATCGCCGCGGAGGACCGCAACTTCTACTCGAACCCAGGGTTCGACTTCGGCAGCTTCGTGCGGGCGGTGAACAACAACCTCTTCGGCAGCGGCGACTTGCAGGGCGGCTCGACGATCACGCAGCAGTACGTGAAGAACGCGCTGGTCGGTTCGGCGCAACACGGGTTCAGCGGCCTGATGCGCAAGGCCAAGGAATTGGTCATCGCCACCAAGATGTCTGGGGAGTGGTCCAAAGACGATGTCTTGCAGGCGTATCTGAACATCATCTACTTCGGCCGGGGCGCCTACGGTATTTCGGCCGCTGCCAAGGCCTATTTCGACAAGCCGGTCGAGCAGCTCACCGTCTCCGAAGGGGCGCTGTTGGCGGCGCTGATCCGGCGGCCGTCCTCGCTGGACCCGGCCGTCGATCCCAAGGGCGCCGCGGAGCGGTGGAACTGGGTGCTCGACGGGATGGTGGAGACCAAGGCCCTATCGCCGAGTGACCGCGCCGCACAGGTGTTTCCGACGACTGTACCGGCCGACCAGGCCCGGGCGCAGAACCGGACCACCGGCCCCAACGGGCTGATCGAGCGTCAGGTCACCAAAGAGCTGATGGAGCTGTTCAACATCGACGAGCAGACCCTGAACACACAGGGGCTCCAGGTAACCACCACGATCGACCCGAAGGCCCAGCAGGCCGCCGAGAAGGCGGTGTCGAAGTACCTCGACGGTCAGGACCCCGATATGCGGGCCGCCGCGGTTTCGATCGACCCGCATAACGGCGATATACGCGCCTACTACGGCGGTGCTGACGCCAACGGGTTCGACTTCGCGCAGGCCGGCCTGCAGACCGGATCGTCGTTCAAGGTGTTCGCCCTGGTTGCCGCGCTCGAACAGGGGATCGGTCTGGGTTATCAGGTCGACAGCTCCCCGCTCACCGTCGACGGAATCAAGATCACCAATGTTGACGGCGAGAGCTGCGGTACCTGCAACATCGCCGAGGCGCTGAAGCTTTCGCTCAACACCGCCTACTACCGGCTGATGCTCAAGCTCAAGGGCGGCCCGCAGGCCATCGCGGATGCCGCGCACCAAGCGGGTGTGGCGACCAGCTTCCCCGGCGTTGCGCACACGCTGTCCGAGGACGGCAAGGGCGGGCCCCCCAACAACGGGATTGTGTTGGGCCAGTACCAAACCCGGCCGGTCGACATGGCCTCGGCGTACGCCACGCTGGCCGCCTCCGGCGTCTATCACCGGCCGCATCTGGTGCAAAAGGTCGTCAACGCGGAAGGCCAGGTCCTTTTCGACGCCGGCAACTCGGACAACGCCGGCGAGCAGCGCATCGACAAGGGCGTCGCGGACAACGTCACCGCCGCGATGCAGCCCATCGCCGGCTATTCGCGCGGCCACAACCTGGCCGGCGGACGTCAGTCGGCGGCCAAGACCGGCACGGCGCAGTTGGGCGACACCAATGCCAACAAGGATGCCTGGATGGTCGGATACACGCCGTCGCTGTCGACGGCCGTGTGGGTGGGCACCGTGCAAGACAACGTGCCGCTGGTAACGGCCTCGGGCGCAGAGGTTTACGGTTCCGGCCTCCCGTCGGACATCTGGAAATCGACGATGGACGGGGCGCTGAAGGGGACCTCCAACGAGACCTTCCCCAAGCCGAGCGAGATCGGTGGCTACGCGGGTGTGCCGGCGGCGCCGCCGCCGCCGCCCGCGCCGCCGGCGGTGACCGTCATCCAGCCCACGATCGAGGTGGCGCCGGGCATCACCATTCCGGTAGGCCCGCCCACGACGATCACCGCGCCGCCGCCGCCCCCGGG
>Ga0318521_10000542_pt1 | contig 10892 bp, 17 predicted proteins | sample GRESIP178b2f17_FD_203513 | JGI IMG/M metagenome (GOLD analysis project Ga0318521, IMG submission 203513) | Tropical soil microbial communities from Luquillo Experimental Forest, Puerto Rico - GRE.SIPMG.178b2f17 | ecosystem: Environmental > Terrestrial > Soil > Tropical forest > Bulk soil...
GATAAACCACCACGCCTAATCTACTCCAACCTGAGTGATCTCGTTTGATGATAAACCCAAACGTCGTGCAATCCATGCACCTATGCACAGCTTATCCTCAAGATAAAAGCGCCGTGGGGTTAGCGGTTTGTCTTCTGATCCGACACAATGTGTTGGCGAGCACCAACCAGAACAGGGGTGGATCATGGCAAAACGTAAGAAGAAATCAAAAGTCCAAAAGCGTGCAAAACCGCGGAGAGGAAACTCAGCCAAGCGCGGTAAGGCACGGAAGGCTGCGCAAGCGAAGAGGGTTGCCAAGGCCAAACCCACGCCAGTGAAGAAAGCTGCGCGGAAAGTAAAACAGCCTGTCGCTCCAGTAGTCGAAAGCGTCGCTGTTGAGGTGATCGAGCAACCTGCTCCGGGCGTGATAACTGTCACGGAAGTTGAGGAGACTGAAATCCGTAAAGCAAGCTGACGTCGCGGTGTGGCTCAATCGCAACGCTCAGGTAGAATTATGCATTTTCCTGGCGGGGATTGATTGACGGCCTTTGGTCTTGGGCCGACGATTACCGGGCTTCATGGCACGCCGCAAAGAGGGGCTGTCAGATCGAAGCGTACAGGCTCGCCGGGGCTTCTCGGCGAGCCTGACCACTTACAGCCAACACAATCTTTTTGCTGAGGTCCGCGCGGAGCGACAGGCAATCGTAGCGCTTTTTATAAACGTTACGGAACTCGCTTACGTGCCCACGCACTGAACCCGACAATGCACAGAACCAGCGCCGCGAATACAGCGACATTCAACACCGCATCAATCATTGCTTCCTCTCCACTGAAAGCAGATCGCCGCTTGAGGTGTTGATTTGTCGTAGGCCAGAAATATTCCCGGCAGTCTTGTTTAATGACAGACGATAAGCGGACATCGGCCAATTTGGAAAACACGCCCGGCCCTTCGGACCGAGACGGTTGAACGGCCTTAAATAAGAGCGGCGCCGCCGGCATGGAGAAATCCCTCTATCTTACTGACCGTTTTGACGACCACGCTGTGCGGCTCGCCGCTCTGAAGCTGGTGCTTTATTTGAATAAGAGCATGATTCGCGCCATCGAGCCGGTGTGCCAGCACTGTTGCAACATAAAGTACCGCGATCGGATTTTGCGTGAGAAACGCGGTGGCATTCGCTATGTAAAACTGCGAGGCTTCCAATGCGCGCACATCCGCAGTGTGCGGCTGGTCGAGCAAGACCGAGAGCTCACCAAATACGGCGCCAGGCTCCGCCACATGGGCGATCTCTGTGTCGTCCTTCACGACAGCGACAGCGCCCGTCTTGAGGATCAACAGTCGCTCGGTCTTCGAACCAGCGACGATCACGGTCTCGCCAGGCTGGTATGTCACGAGCGGAAGGCTGGCGAGACTGTTTTGGAAGGCGGCTTTGTCAGGAATAAGAGGCATGACAACCCTCAGTAACTATGTTTGCGCAGGCCGCGATCCGACTCTAGCAGCGCCCTACAAAACGGCTACAGTTTCCGCAGAGTCAATGCGCCACAAACGTTAGTTTGTGCGCGACGATTTCCGAATTTGATTCAGATCAAAAAGGAACTTGATCCTCGCACGGTAATGAAATGGAACCGTGATATCCGCTCTAGGTCACACCGAAAAGCTCCAAAACGTGACGGCTATCACTGAGGCCCCTAGGCGGTTCTGGCAACCAACACCTAACCTCATTGTGCGGACTGGAGGTCACCTGATGGTGCGGACTGGAGGTTGCCTGGAGCGACCTCACTGTACGGACTGGAGGTTACCTCATTGTGCGGACTGGAGGTTTGAGAGGATATTCTCTCGTTCTTAGCTGTCGGGCTGCCCTGCTGTTGTCACACATCCGCAGCAGGGCAGCACGCGGCCACTGAGTGCACCAACCAAATCGTCGTCTCGACCCTGACGTCGGCCATATCCGGCGGCGAGAAAACCGGTACCGCCGGCGATCTGCGACTGCACGGCGAAGATCATGCCGCCGAACTCCATTTGCGAGATGTCCGCTTTGTGCCAAAAGCGGCTGTGAGCAGGTGCAAAAACGGCACCCCATTCGATCACGTCGTCAGGTGCGCGATCATAGACACGCCTTCCGCGCTAGGCACTGACGCGCCTGCGCGGGAGAGAGCGAGGGTGGTCGAGCCAGTGGAACGTGACTGCGACTCAAAAAGCGGCCCCCGTTTCCAGGGGCCGTTAGTAGGCCGATGATGCACACTACTAACAACGCAACACGAGCGGCCAACGCATAATGCCGGTCTTAGTTCCGGGCGCGACTCTTACGCAGCCTCTTTCTCAATCTCCAGCCAGCCAGTGCAAGCGTCCCGAAACATATTCTGCAGATCGGCGATCTTATCGGCGGTCACCGGATCGGGACGGGATTGCAGCAGCGCCTTAAAGGCGTCCTCAATAATATCGAAATCGATCTTGAGTTCGTGTTTTTCCATTGGCGGTACTGCTGACAAATTAGCGGCGACTTCGGCCGATGGTCCATTGCATTGGATCGTGAACAGAGATTTTCGACAAGTCCGGCCGATGTCCGCTTTGGGTCAATGACGGACATCGAGGCTGGTTGCAGGAATGTCTGCTTTGCCCCCGAAAGCGGACCTTGCGCGCGCCCTAACTGCGGGACAGTGCGACGCGCACTGTTGCATCAGCTGGCAAAGATGTGCCCCCGGTTTCATGCCAAGTCGGTGCAGCGTCATATTCGCTGGGTTGCATATCGAGGGACACCAAGTGCCCGCCTTCTATACCGAGTGCTTCCAGTGGCACCGCAACCGGCCGTCCGAACCAACCCCACCATCGGCTATAACCGATGATAAACTCGATCTCTCCGGCGGTAGTCTGCACGATCTGCTGCACATGGCCGAGCGTCTTCGAGTTAAGATCGAGCAGTGGCATTCCGACGAGGTCGCCGACTCGTGCCGGCTGCGGAAAGCGCCTCAAATAGCGCTCCTTCATCGGCATCGGATTTTGTGCGTCCATCATGCCGGTCCGCGGGATCATGGCCTGGGCCAGCACCGCGGGGCGGCCGTCGGTCGGTTCCGGCACTGCTGCGTTTGCTCCCGCGGTCAAACTCGTTGCGACAAGCACCAATCCCAGCGCGGCAATTGGCGTCCTCTTGGCGCACCACTTACGCAGACAGTTCATCCAATCCCTCCGGATGAGACGTCAATTCCTGGCTATAATCTCGAACACGCAACAACGAGTAAGACTACATGAGTTCGCCAACTTCCAGCCTCGTCACCCGGATGGCCTATGGCGTTAGCCAGTTGCCGCGCGTCGCCTGGTATCTTGGGCACGGTTTCGCCCTGCGTCGGCTTTCTGCGGCCGCACGACAACGAGAAGGTCCGCGAGCACGACGACGGCCTCATACCGGCGCGTCGGTACCTGAGCGGGATTATATCTATGCGGATATGATTAGGCTTTTTAGGCAGGACCTCGCCAATGTGGAGGCCGGCATTTATCCCGTTCCTATCGATCACGACGGATCTTTGTTGACCCTGATTCATCGCTCGCTGCTCTTCTTTGAAGATCTTCCAAAAATCCATCGACGCCGCGAACGCCACGCGTACAACGAAGTGCTCAGCCAGGGAACACGTGGGAAGCGACCTCGCTATTATCTCCAGAATTTCCACTTCCAGTCTGATGGCTGGATGACGGACGATTCCGCTGAACGATACGATACCCAAGTCGAGGTGCTTCTGAACGGAGCGGCCAACGCCATTCGACGCCAGGCACTGCCGCAACTTCATGAAGCTTTTGCTGGACGCGATCAGCGCAAATTGCAGCTTCTTGATATTGGTTGCGGCACAGGGCGATTCCTTGATTTCGTTAAGCAGACCTGGCCACGGCTTCAGACTACTGGATTAGATATGTCAGCCCCTTACCTCAGACACGCACAGCGTCATTTGAAGCGCTGGACACGGACTGGTTTCGTTGTGGGCAAGGCCGAAGCGATACCGCTGCCGGATGCCAGCCAGGATGCCGTAACCAGCATTTTCTTGTTTCATGAATTGCCGCCAAAGGTAAGGCGCATCGCAATTCGCGAATGTGCCCGAGTACTCAAGCCCGGCGGGCGTTTGGTGATCCTAGATTCGCTCCAGCGAGGCGATCGCTCGGATTACGATGGACTCCTGGAAATCTTTCCGCAGAACTATCACGAGCCGTATTACTCAAGCTACATCAATGAGAACTTTGATACGCTCGCTTCGAACTACCACTTGAAACCTGTGCGGAATGTCAGGGCTTTCGTCTCGAAAGTGATGGTGTTCGACAAGCTGCCAAGGAAAGGTAAGGGCTAAGAGTTCACCCCGGATAGTCGGGCGGGAGATCACGGGCGCGCACCTTCTCGGCAAAGCCGAGCCGGCGATAGTGCTCCATGGTGCGCGCCTGCGTCGCGTTAGCCGATGGAACAGTCGCGTTTTGCCATTTGCGGCATCAAAAATTGCCTCTGCGAATTTCCTTGCTGTGATTCAATCTCGCCTCAGAATGGGAATAGCTTCGCGACCAAACAGTTTGTGAGCCTCGGTGACTTCGTCTAATGGCGCACTCCAATTGAGCACTGTCAGGAAATGCCCAGCGCCAACGGCTCGGCACTGCTCGATAATGTTTACCGCAACTTCTTTTGGCGTACCGGTTATGAACTCGTCATCGCTGAGCGTGAAGCCGCCGGAGGCCGCCGGTGCATCCGGCGCGTGGGTGCTCAGACGTTCGTCCTCGGCTACAAAGCTCTTCAAGCGCTCGGTTACGGCCTGCGCATACTGGTGCGCTTGCTCTTTGGTGGGCGCCACTGTGACGCGCCGCCGCAGCGCAAAGTATTCGGGGCCTGCTTCAAAACCGGCGGCGTCCGCCTCCTCGCGATAGGCGTCAAAGATACTTTTGATCAATTTTGTTGAATTGAAGCCGGTGCTAATTTTTATCCGCCGCCGCGCCGCGCGCCTTGCCGAATCTGCGCTAATTACGGTCGTCCAGCGTGGCGGCGATGGTTGCTGCAACGGGCGCGGGAGAAGACGCAGATTGGAAAACGAGAAATACTTCCCATGATGGGAGACAACGCGATCAACCAGTGCGGCATCCAGGATAGTGACGATTTCCTCATTGCGTTCGCGTGCTTCGGCCATTGTCAGGTTCAAACGACTGAGTTCCTGCGGCACGCCTATGGCGGTGCCAATTTCCAATCGGCCGCCGGTCAAGTGATCCAGCATGCCGATTTCCTCCACCACGCGGGCCGGGTGGTAGTAGGGCAATACGACTCCCATCACGCCAAGACGAAGTCTCTTTGTCCGCGGGCCGAGCGCAGCAATCAGGAGGTTGGGGGACGGCGAGTACGATCGACCAAAATGATGCTCGCTGAAAAATATGCCTTCAAAGCCAAGCGCCTCATCATGAACCCATAATCGAGATAGCGCCCGAACAGCGTCGCCACGTCCTGAGGATTAGGCTCTACGCTTGGGCCGCCCAGTTCAGGCAAGAATTCGAACAGCCAGGGTTTGATCATGCGGGACCATGTCCACTGCGATTTACAACGCACTGAATTACAGCAGGGATTTGCGACCAGTGAAATGGGGATTAGGAATCAGGTTGCACGACAGCAATCCTGACCACTCATGTCCGCTTTGGGTCATAAGCGGACATGAGGTCCTTAAATCGCGATGTCTGCTTCACCCCCAAAAGCGGACATCCGAGCAGTCAACCAATTTCGCAGGATAATTCTTGTCGAACACTCGGTCGCTGACTCGAATTAAGAGGCGTCCGCTTTCATTTCGGTCCTTCGATGACGGCATCCGCCCGGATTGCGAACGCGCTTGGAATTTTAACACCAATCGCGTTAGCTGCTTTGAAGTTGACCACTAGTTCGAAACGTGTGGGTTGTTCGACGGGAATCTCGCGCTGCTTGCTGCCACGCAAGATATCGACGGTCTGCCGAGCGAAAATATCTCGATAAACTTGCACAATACGCGGGCCGTAGCCCAGAATATCGCGGGAAGCCGATACGTCGCGACCCGCTCCAAGATAATTTGCCGATTGTTGAACAGCAGGGACGATGACAACACGTTGAGCGCCTGCGCGCCAGATCGTTTCGCTGCATCAATCGCAGGTCCGATTTCATCGGGTATCGAAACTTGAAACAGAAAGCTCAACGCCGCGAGCGCCGGCCACACCTCGAATTGCATCGAGCTGGGCGACCGTCGCCGAATTAGAATCGGTCAAGGCCGCGATGTTTCGCGCGTCGGGTATAGCTTCCATGTCCGCTTTGTGCCAAAAGCGAACTCTTGCAGTGCAGCAATTGACAGTCATATCCAGCGCCGCACCCCCGCGACGTAGTTGTCATACACCGCCCCAAACTGGCGACGCATTTTTGCTTCTTCAAAGGGAATGTGGACCCAATTCGCGGTAACGAACAAGGCTATGGGCGCACCAAACATTGGCCACGCGCCGACCCAGATCGCTATGCCAAGGGTAAGTATAACGAGGCCCAGATACATGGGGTTGCGGGTAAATTGATACGGACCGCGCGTAATAAGCTTGCGATTGGCTGGTGAAGTGGGTTCGACCTCGGTGCCCTCGCGTCGGAAGAGAACAATAGCCCAAACAGGCAGAATCCACGAAATCGCGACCAACGAGATTCCGAGGGATACAAGCGGAAAGCCGGGCACATTGGGCCAGCCAAAAAACCAGCTGATCGCCGCAGCGGTGAGAACGTAGACTAGAGCCCAAATAGGCGGCGGAAATTTAAGCATCTCGATTGTGAGCAGGCGTCGCGGTAGATCCGCGAAACGTCCGCTTATTCCTCAACTGCAGACATTTGTCAGGGCATTAGCTTATAATCCCATTGGTAGCCCGCAGGGAGAAGAGCGGGAAGCCGATGGACGAGCGCGTTGAAGCCTTTTTGGCCGACGTTATGGCACTCGAGGGCGAAGAGGCGAACGCGATCCATCAGGGCGTACGTGGCGCCCTTGCCGATTACGAACAGCTGTTCCGAGCGCAAGAAGTCAATAAACGAATGAAAGAAAAGGCAGCTCAGGCATGCCACGCGCTATGCCGGGCTCGCGTGCTTGAGGAGATAAGGCTGCGAAAGGGAGCGCGGACCGCAGAGCACTTAAAGCTAGTCCTCAGTGTTATCGATGGGCCGCGCTTTCCGTGAAGGCGCTAATCGCAGAACAGGAGATTCGAGCGAACATTAGTTGAGCGCGTTGGAATGTCCGCTTTGTGCCAAAAGCGGACATTCAGACCTCTGTCCGACACACCTCTGTTCGATATAATTGATGTGAGCCTAAACTCGCGGGACATCGCCATGAAGCTGCCCCGTCGCAAATTTCTGCACTTGGCAACCGCTGCTGCGGCCCTTCCTTCCCTGGCTGGCATTGCAAACGCGCTCGGCTATCCGACGCGTCCAGTGCACATCGTCGTTGGCTTCCCTCCCGGTGGTGCACCCGACATCATCGCGCGGCTTATCGGTCAATGGTTGTCGGAGCGGCTCGGCCAACAATTCTTCGTCGATAGCCGGCCTGGTGCGGCCGGCAACATCGGCACCGAAATCGTGGCAAAGGCGCCCCCAGACGGCTATACGCTGCTCCTTGCCGTCTCAACGACCGCGGTCAACGCCGCGCTGTATACAAATCTAAATTTCAATTTCATCCGCGACGTCGCGCCGGTCGCGAGCATCGGCGGCACTCCCTTTGTGATGGTCTTCAACCCGTCGTTCCCGGCGAAAACAATCCCTGAGTTCATCGCCTATACCAAAGCAAATCCAGGCAAAGTCAACATGGGCTCCCAGGGAATCGGGACTACGCCCCATGTCTGCGGCGAACTATTCAAAATGATGACGGGCGTCGACTTTGTTCATGTGCCGTATCGCGTCAACTTGATGCCCGATCTCCTCGCCGGTCAGGTTCATTTCTATTTTGGCCCAATGCCCCAGGCGATCGAATACATCAAAGATGGTCGGCTCCGCGCCCTTGGAGTCACTACTGCAACGCGCGCGGAAGCACTGCCGGATGTTCCTGCTATCGGTGAATTCGTGCCGGGTTACACAGCGGTCGGTTGGTTTGGTATTTGCGTGCCTTCGGGCGCGCCGATCGCGATAGTTGATAAGCTCAATGCAGAGATCAGCGCTGGTGCGGCTGACCCAACCCTGAAAGCGCGCCTCATTGCCTTAGGCGTTGAGCCGATGGTGAGGACGCCCTCTGAATTCGGCAAATTTGTCGTCGACGAGATTGATAAGTGGACGAAGGTAATCGAGTTCGCGGGAATTCAAACACTATAGATTCGCGCAACATGTCCGCTTTACCCCAAAAGCGGACATTGATTGAGCGCGTTGGGATGTCCGCATTGTGTGCAGCCGATGATAGCTCGGTGACGCCCGGCTCATTTAAACCCATGGGCGGGGCTGGCGGCATAGTCTCATCGCGTTTGAAAATGGGTCGGCCGGTCGCTGTGATGCCCATCCTTAAGCGGGCCGCTTCGCCGATTGATCGGACGTGCAGGCTTAAGGTTCCGCCGCGATAGACATCGAGGCTGGCATTCCGGGGGTTTTCGAGCGACGCCGATATTTTCAGGCGGCTTTGTCGTCACCGCGCGGATCATTTTCTGGATTGTCGAAACCGCCGCGTCGCAGCACGCGCTCGATGACGTGAGCATGAGCGGGGCAATACCAGCCATTGGCAAACGCCTTCCAGTCCGTGAAGTGCGTCCAGCGATCCTTGGCGGGCTGTTTGGTAGTCGCTACGCAATCTCCATACGCACATTTGGTGATCTGCATTGCTTCCTCCTACGCGACCGTTTCACTGCTTACCGGAACGCTTACCGGAGAAATGTGGTTCTGCTTACCCGACGCTTACCGCTACTGGTCTCGGAGAGCTTTTCCTTTACTTAACCATTTGATTTCGTTGGTGGGCGCACAAGGACTCGAACCTTGGACCCGCTGATTAAGAGTCAGCTGCTCTACCAACTGAGCTATGCGCCCTAACCGCGGAGCGTGGTCAGGTACGTCCACCATGATTATCGGACCGACCGCGACGGCCGCGCGCGACAATCGCGGCTGGATATAGCGCCCGCGGGCCGACCGGACAAGTCCGGCACATAGGATACCGAAAACATTATTGGGCAATATCGAAACCGACCGTGATATTGGCCCGCAATGTCTGTTCGCCGCGTTCGATCGGCACCGGCTTCTCCTGCCGTTGCGCCAAAATGCCTGTTGGGCCAACCGGCATGTAATTAGACGTTTCCGTGATCCAAGCGACGCGCCGGAGGCGGACACCGGCGGCCCGCGCATAAAGCTCCGCCTTGCGCCGGGCATCGGCGAGCGCGGCCTCGCGCGCCTGATCGAGCGCCTTTTCGGAGTCGGAAACAAGAAAGACTATGTTGCCGACATCGGTCGCGCCCGCCTTGATCAAACGATCCAGAATGTCGCCGACTTGTGACACTTCGCGAAGTTTCACGTTGACCTGGTTGGAAACGCGATAACCGGTGAGCTTGGCGGGTTCAGAGGACGATTGCGACGTATAAACCGGCTCGATTGAAAATTGCGACGTCTGAATGTCTTTTTCCGCAATTCCAGACTCAAGAATTGCAGCGACAATGGCGGCCATCACTTTGGAATTCGCACCGCTCGCCTCTTTGACGGTTTTGGCGCTCGTCGTAACGCCGCCGCTGATTTGAACTTGGTCCGGCGCGACGGCGACGCGGCCCTCGCCAGTTACGACCATCCGCCCGTCGACCTGCGGCTTTTGCTCCGCGGTCTGCGCTCGAACGACCGCAATAGAAAGCGCCATGGTCAGCGAGGCGACGACCGGTAACATCGCGATATTTGTTTTGCGACCCGTAAGACCGGATACTGTCATTTCGGAGTCCTTTTATTTGAATCAATGATCTCTGTCAGAAACTCGTTATTTAAAGCGGAACAATGGCCAGAGACTGCTGGGTCACTCGCACGCCAGACGGCTGGCGCAATTCACGCATGGTTCTGATCATGTTTTCAGGCGGGGTCGCTTCTAATCGACGGCGCTCACAGCGCTGTCTTGGCACCGACAACGAATGGCTATTTGCAATATTGTGACGGTTTGCTCAGCTCGCCAGCATTGACTGCTTCGGCAGCGCCGGAGTGAGCGCATCGTGGATCACGCGCCCGAGCGTCGAGATCTGATAGGGCTTGCGGAGCACGGGAAATTCCGGATCGGCCTCGAATACCCGGGTATATCCGGTGGTCAGCACCACCGGGATGTGCGGGTAACACTGCGCCAGCGTGCGCGCCAGCGCCAGTCCGTCGACTTGGCCAGGCAGCACCACGTCGCTGAACACGAGGTCGATATGCTCGCCCGCGGCAAGCGCATCGAGCGCCTCCGCCGCCGTTTCGACTTCGAGCGTGCGATAGCCGAGCTGCTCGAGCAGCGACACCGCGACCTTCCTCACCTCGGTATTATCTTCCACGACCAGAACCGTGCGTCGCTCAAGCACGGCATAGTCGACGTCGTCCTGTGGCGACGGCGTCGCCAACGCGGCGTGGCTGCGCGGCAGATAGACGGTTACTTTCGTGCCCTGGCCGAGTTCGCTACTGATCGCAACCGTGCCTTCGGACCGGCGGGCGAAGCCGTAAACCTGCGACAGTCCGAGCCCGGTTCCTTTGTCGGGCGCCTTGGTGGTGAAGAACGGCTCGACCACCCGGGAAACCAATTCCGGCGGAATGCCGCTGCCGGTGTCTGCGACGCTGAGCGCAACGAAATCGCCGCTGATGTCCTCGGCCAGATCGCCGGGAGCAATGTGAACATTTACGGCGGCGATGGTGAGGCGGCCGCCGTCAGGCATGGCATCGCGCGCATTGACCGCCAGATTCACCAGCGCGAGTTCGAGCTCCGACTTGTCAACAGAGATCGGCCAGGTCGATCGC
>Ga0318521_10000563_pt1 | contig 10757 bp, 11 predicted proteins | sample GRESIP178b2f17_FD_203513 | JGI IMG/M metagenome (GOLD analysis project Ga0318521, IMG submission 203513) | Tropical soil microbial communities from Luquillo Experimental Forest, Puerto Rico - GRE.SIPMG.178b2f17 | ecosystem: Environmental > Terrestrial > Soil > Tropical forest > Bulk soil...
CGAGCTCACTCGAGGCCGCCTGGCAGATGCGTGTGTGATCACCACCGACGTGGCGGAGGGTGGCTACGTCGGTGAGGCGCTGAGCCTGGTCGGCAAACGCGGAAAGGTGATCGTGACGGCGATCGGACATCCCACCGCGCTGGACGTCACGGCCTCACTGTTCGAGTTGACCTTGTACGAGAAGTCCATCCACGGTTCGTTGTTCGGCTCGTCGAGCCCACAGCATGACATCCCGAGATATCTGGAGATGTACAACCTGGGTCAACTCAAGCTCGACGAGCTCGTGACTAGGGAGTACGCCCTCGACGAGATCAACGAGGGCTATCGAGACATGCTGGAAGGACGCAACATCCGGGGACTGATCAGGTTCTGATCGTGATCAGAACGCTTCCGGGTCCCACGATTGGTACTTGCGCACGGCGTCCGTGCGGTTGTTCGCACCGAGCTTCTCCATAACGTGCTTCACATGAGACTTCACGGTGCCCTCAGTGATGAACAGCCGATCCGCGATCTGGGCGTTGGTCTTGCCCGTCGCCAGCATGTGCAGCACCTGTCTCTCACGCAGTGTCAGCTCCGCCGGAACATCACAGGCCCTCCTACGCGGGCCGTGCGCGCCGCGCGCCCGATCAGCGTCGGCCCGCAGATCCATGTTCTCCCACAGCTCGTCGTCGAAGGCATCAGCGAGCGTCCCGATCCTGTGGGTGTGCTGCTCGACGGCGCCGCGCAGGGCGCGCAGGCGCGCCAGCACCAGGTTGCGCTCGAAGATGACCCCGACCCCTTCGGCGAACAGGCCAAGCAGGTCGCGCTCGGCCCTGCCGACGTCGCCGAACTCTGTCGGTGCATCGGCGTGCAGCAAACCCACCGGCGTCTGCCACGCGTACACCGGTGCCGCGACGTAGGCCTTCGGGTTGGTCACCGCGACCAGCTCGGAGTGAACGCTCGGATCCGATTGCGGGTCCTCGACGAGGATGGCTGATCCGCTGCGCACCATTTCACACTCGGGCAGCGGCAGGCGCAGCTTGCGAGGATGCGCGCGGCCCACTTGCAGCAACGTGTCCGCCAGTTCGTCATCTTCGGCGGCATACGCGGAGCGAACGACCCAGGTGTTGTGCCGGATGTCCGAGAACAAGATGCGGGTGAAGCCCATCTGGTGCACTTCGCCTGGAATCCGTTCGGCGAGTTCGGAATTGTCGAATACCAGCCGCAGGCGCGCCAACGTTGCCTTCGCGACGCCGATGGCCACCGGCAACGGCGCAGGGATCACGTCATCGGGGCGAACCGAGCGACCGACAACATCGACAACAGCGCACGACGATGTCATGGCCGACCAGCCATCGGCAATGCGGTGGATATCTCACCGGAGCTGGACCTGGGGGAGGACCGGGAGAAAGACGTTGTGTCCCTCGGCGAGGAGCTGCGCATCCGGTGATACATAGCGACGGCTTCCGTGCGATTGCTCGCGCCAAGCTTTCGCAGGATGTGCTTGACGTGCGACTTGACCGTGCCCTCCGTAACGAACAGGCTGAGCGCAATCTGCGCATTGGTCTTGCCGGCGGCCAACCCGCGTAAGACCTCAGCTTCGCGAGCAGTCAGCGTGTCGTGTCGCTCGCAACTTCCCGCAGTCGATGCGGGCGGCTCCACCCCGAGTAGGTGTTCGACGGGCTGGGCCGCGGGCTCCGCGATGTCCATGACGTCCAGGGCGAACTCATCGGCGATTGTGTTCGCGGAGCGCAAATGCTCGTCTGCGGCTTGCCTCATCGCCTGGAGTCGGTCGACCATCAGATTGCGCTCGAAAGCCACACCGAGGCCTTCTGCGAACATCCCCAGCACGTCGCGGTCGAATGGTTGTACCCCGGATTCATCGGTGTCCCGGTCGGCGTGCACGAGCGCGATCGGCTTACCCCAGCTGAGCACCGGCGCCGCGACGTAGCTTCTGGTCTCCGTCAACGAAACCAATTCGGGATGCACATGCGGGTGCGATCGCGCGTCGCGTACCAAGATCGGGACCCCGCGACGCACCATCTCGCTCTCCGGCGAGAGAGCGCTCAGCCGTCTCGGGTTCGCGAGGCCAACCGCGACCATGCTCTGCGCGAGTTCTTCGTCCGCACCCGCGAAGGCTGAACACGCGAACCATATTCCGTGCCGTATCCACGAGAACAGCATGCGGGTGAAGCCCATCCGGGGCGCCTCGACCGGAGCGCGCTCGGCAAGGGCCGCTGCCGACACCGACGACCGCAAGGCGTTGACCGCCTCCCGCGCGCCGCGGAGTTTATCGTTGTGACTCGCGAGGATCGCGTCCTTGACTGACAGCTGGGTCAGCTGTAACCGCAACATCAACGCAGCGACGACAGGGTCGCGGTTGGCGTTGCCCTGGCAGTGCCGCGAGTTCGAGGTGAGCCGTCAAGGCTTGCCGGGCTGTCGACAGCGCAGCGTCCGCGGCATGAATGTCGGCGTCGCAGGACGTGGGGTAGATCTCCTCGACGCCGAGAAACCTCGCGGTCGCGCGTATCAGTTCGCGTGCCTGCTCGGCGCATTCGCTCACCGTCGTTGGTGATTCGGCGAGTTCAGTCACAGCGGTCGTCGCCGGACGTCGGGTCGTCATCGACGACCCGGATGGACTGCGTCGGACAGCTCATTGCGGCTTCCTCGATCTCGGCGCGCCGAGAACCGTCGACCACCTGCGTCTGCACAGTCATCAGCCCGTCGTCGTCGATCTTGAACACGTCGGGCGAGTGCATCTCGCACAGCCCGATCCCAGCGCAGGTCGACCGGTTGAAGACGATCCGGGCGCGAGCGGTCATCGCTGTGCTCCGATGGTCACGCGGAGCACGACGCTGGTGGATCTGTGCATAACTTCAGACTCCTCTTCTGCAGGAACTCTTACCGAGTCAACCTCGGGACGGTCGGTGCGGATAAGTGCCCAATGTCGACGTTCCGAGGGCCGAACGACCCGCCCCTCAGGCAGGTCTGGCCGGCTCGATACGCGCCAAATGTCGATCCGTTCGTGACGGTGGAAAACAAACAAGGCGGCGGCCTCATCCGCTGTTGCGGCGGGTCGGGGCGTAAAGGGTGTTCCATACGATGCTGGCATACGCCTCTGCCAACCGCGCCTGACTGGATTCCGACTCTGCGCGCACCATCCGGTGCAGGCCGCGTTCGGCCATCCATTGCAGCCAATAAGCGGTTTCAGCGGCAGGCAACGAGGGGTCGATGGACCCCTCGGCCTGACCCGTTTCTATGTGCGCTCGCAGCCCGTCGATGTAGCGGCGCATCGCGTCGTCGACCGCCTCCCGCACACCGTGATCGGTGCCGATGGCTTCGTGAGTGGCGGCGATCAGTTCGGGGTGCGCGCGGTAGGCGTCCATGATCACCTCCAAGGCGGCGCGCACATCCGCCTTGGTTGCCGTGCCGTCCAGCGACCACCACGACTGCACCGCGTTGAGGATGACCTGCGTGAACTCGGCGTACCAGGTGCGCAGCAGGGTGCTCTTGTCCACGAAGTAGGCGTAGAACGTCGAGCGCGAGATTCCGGCCTCGGCGACCACGCTCGCGACGTTGATGTCGGCGTACGTCGCTCCGGACCGCAGCTGCTTTTCCACGATCGACAACACCTGCGCACGCAGTTCGTCGCGGCGCGCCTGGCCGTGTTTCTGGGCGGTTTCCGCGGTAGTCATGTCATAACGCTACGGTCAGAAGGAGGTGCTTCGCCGGGCCAGAATGTCCTTGGCGATCACGCGTTTCTGGATTTCCGCGGTGCCGTCGGCGACAAGGTAGGCCATGACGTCGCGGAAGCGTTGTTGCAGCGGGAATTCGGTGGCGTAGCCGAGGTTGCCGTGGATTCTCATCGAGGCTTCGATTGCGTCTTTGGCGACCGTGGGGGGCCACCACTTGCTCATCGAGGCGAGTGAAGTGTGGGGCTTGCCCTCTTCACGCAGCCACAGCGCGCGGTAGCACAGCCAACGGGCTGCTTCGAGGTAGGTGGCGTGCTCGGCGAGGGGGAAGGACACCCCTTGATTCTCGGCAATCGGTTTACCGAAGGCGTGCCGTTGTGTCGCATAAACGGCAGCTTCGTCGAGGCTGGCTTGAGCGGCGCCGAGGCACAGCAGCCCGAGCGCCGCGCGGCTGAAGTCGAAGTGGCTCATCACAGCGTGGAATCCTCTGCCCGGTTCGCCGATCAGATGTGAGGTCGGGACGAACGCGTCGTCAAGGTGGATCGAACCCCATCCCAGCGGCAGGCAGCCCATGCCGGGCATGTGGTGCACCGTGACCTTGTCCCCGTCGAGCGGTACCAGGTAGCAGCTGACTCCGGCCGAGCCCTTGGTGCCGGGCTCACGTGCGTAGACCAGCGCGGCGGAGGAATGCATGGCCCAGGAAATCGCGGTCTTCTCGCCCGTCAGCGTCCATCCGCCGTTGACCGGTCGCGCCACGGTTGCCAACCCGCCGGCGTCGGAGCCCGAACCTGGTTCGGTCAGGGCGATTGCGACGTTTTCCCGGCCTTCGATCATCGCCGGCAGATATCGCTGTTGGACCTCCTCAGTCCCGTGCATCAATTGCGATCCGATGAGTCCAATCTGCACGGGCGCGGAGGCGACGTTCACATCCCCGTAGGCGAGGGTTTCGGTGGCAAGCCCGAGCGTCACCGGGTCCTCGGCACCGGTGCCACCGTACTTCTCCGGCAGCCCGATCCCCAGGACACCGAGATCGCCGAGCTGGCGCAGGAGCTCGAACGGGAACTCGGTGGACGCCGCGCGGTCCCGGTAGCCCGGCAGCAGGACCTTGCGGGAGAAGTCGGCAAGGGTCTGCTGAAACGCAATCTGATCGGAAGTGAACTCGAACGAGACCAATTTGGTGCCTCTCTATGGTGTGGTGCGCGCGAAAGTGTCAGTGGCGATGAGGTATTCGTCGACGATCATCGACGCGACGACCCAGTACCCGTAGTGCCGGGTTCGCTTGCTCAGCCGACCGATTCGCGTTTCATGGTGAACTATACACATATGTCTGGACGTGTGTCCAGACATATGTGTAGCCTGGCGCAGGCGGCTCTGGCGCGGCAAAGGGACACTTGACTGTTTCGGTCTGACCATTTTAATGTTTATCTGTGATTCGACCGGAGGGACACAGGTGATTCCTCCCGACAAGTTCTCCTACCAGTCCGCCGACGGCAGGCAGCTGGCCGGCTATCGCTGGGCCGCTCAAGACGAGCAGACCAGCGCGGGCGTCATAGTGCTGGTCCACGGCATGGGTGAGCACGTCCGCCGCTACGATCACGTCGCCGACAGGCTCACCTCCCACGGGTTTGTGGTGTACGGCCATGACCATCGCGGACACGGCGCCTCTCTCGCCACCACCGATGAACCTGGCCACTTGGGACCCAACGGGTGGTGCGCCCTGGTCGAAGACTTGAATCTGCTGACCGCCCGAGCGCGATCAGATCATCCCGACCTGCCGGTTGTCATGGTTGCTCACAGCATGGGTTCGTTTGCCGCTCAACAGTTTCTGCTCGACCACGGCAGCAGCGTGGATGCGGTCGCGCTCACCGGAACCGCGGCTGTCGATCTTCTGGAACCGGCTTTGGATCTCTCCAGCGATCTGGAGCTGTCCGCCTTCAATGCCGCATTCTGCCCTGCGCGAACGGATTTCGACTGGCTATCCCGCGATGAGTCGATCGTCGACGCCTATATTGCCGATCCGCTGTGCGGATTCGGTATCGACACCGCGTCGCTGAAAGACATGTTCGCCGGCGCCCGGCGACTCACCGACCCCGCCCAGGTGGCGCGCATCCCCCGCGACCTGCCGCTGTATGTAGCAGTGGGATCAAAGGACCCAGTCAACGCCGGGCTCATAATGCTCTGGGCACTGGTCGACCGTTTCCGCGCTGGCGGACTTGACGACGTCACCGTTCGGGTATACGACGAGGGCCGGCATGAGATCCTCAACGAAATCAACCGCGCGGAGGTGATCGACGACCTTTTGCAGTGGCTGCGGCGGTGCGTCGGCGTCATCCCTTCTGCTTCACACGAGACAACAACAAACCAAAGGACAAACCGATGACCGACACCCCCACGACCGACATTCCTGCACCCAAGGATCTCGACGCATCCACTGCGCTGATCGTCGGAGGCACCGCCGGCATCGGGTTGGCCACAGCCCGGGCACTCGCCGCGGCCGGCGTTCCGCGGATCGCGATCGTCGGCCGCAACGCCGAACGAGGTCAACTCGCCACCAAGTCGATCGCCGAACTCGGGGCGGCCGCACATTTCATCACCGGTGACGCCACCGATCCCGCCAGCGCAGCCACCGTTGCGGCAGAAGCCGATCAAATCCTGTCGGGTATCGACATCATGATGTGCAGCACCGCCGCGGACGTACGGCCCGAGCTGTTTATCAACATCCCGACAGCGGATATCGGTCGGATGCTCACCCAACTGGTGCTGCCGTCGATGCATATGGCCGGCGCGGTCCTGCCGGGCATGCGCAGTCGTCGCGGCGGCGTCGTCGTCAACGTGGCCTCCGACGCGGGCAAGACCGCGACGCCGGGCGAAGCGATTATCGGCGCGGCAAAGGCGGCCATCATGATGTTCACCCGAACGATCGCCATCGAGGAAAAGCGCTACGGCATCCGCGCCAACGTGCTGACGCCGTCGCTCGTCTACGGCACCGCCTCGACCGAACGCATCACGGCCGACGGGTTCAGCGGCAAGCTCTTCGCCCGAGCGGCCCAGCAAGCACAGTTGGGTGTGCCGACGGCCGACGACATCGCTGCGCTCGCGGTGTTCTTGTGCAGCCCGGCGGCGGGGCGATTGACCGGGCAGGCAATCAGCGTCAACGGCGGCATCTCCGCGGCCTAACCTCGAAGTTTCATGTCGTTGGGGTTTTGACGGCGTGTAATGCACGGAAGTGCCTGTCCTGCAGGAGATTCTTGGATTGCTGAAGTCTCAAGATCTCCGAGCTGGAAGGCACTCCGTAGGTGAAGCGTAACGCAGTTGGTGGGCTGGTTCTCGATGATGGCCGCGAGTCGTTGGTGACGTCGTCGGGAGCGGTGATGATGAATGAGACGATTCGGGTCGCGGGTCTGCGGCCGGCGTTGTCGAGAGCGCTACGCCCGTGGCGGGCCAGGCGGGCGTGCCACGATCCGGGCAAGGTGTTGCTGGATGTGGCGATCGCGGTCGCGCTTGGCGGTGATTGTGTGGCCGATGTGGCCGCGGTCCGTGCGCAGCGTGACCTGTTCGGCGTGGTGGCCTCCGACCCGACAGTGTCTCGGTTATTTGCGGCGTTGGCCGTCGATGCAGCCACCACCGATACCGCGGTCGCGGCGCTGCGCTCGGCGCGTGCTGCCGCGCGTGAGCGCGCCTGGTCACGGCGTCGGCCGTTGGCGGGAACGGCGGGAACACGCGATGGTGGGCAGGTCATCGTCGATATCGATGCCACCGTGGTGACGGCACATTCGGATAAGGAGGGCGCCGAGCCAACCTACAAGATGTCCTATGGGTTTTCCCCGATGTGCGCCTTTGTCGACCACGGCGAGCACGGCACCGGAGAAACTCTGGCGCTGGACCTGCGCTCGGGAAAGGCCTCGCCGTTCAATAGTGCCGACCACATCACGGTGCTTGAAGCCGCGCTGGAACAGCTGCCCTCAGCCGAGCGGGGCCAGGTGCTGGTTCGCGCCGATGCCGGCGGGGCGTCCAAAGCGTTCGTGCATCACCTCACCGACGTCGGGCTGCAGTACTCCATTGGGTTTCCCGCCTACGGGCCTGTGCAGGCCGCGATCGAAACGATTCCCGAGCAAGCCTGGGTTGCTGCGCTCGACAGCGACGGTGCACCTCGTGAGGGTGCGCAGGTCGCTGAGCTCACCGCCTGGATGCCAACCCCGGTCAAACCCACCCGTTCGCCGGCCAGGTACGGCCCCCAGGAATGGCCGCGCGGGATGCGGGTCATCGCCCGCCGTGAACGTCCCCACCCCGGCGCCCAGTTACGACTGACCGACCACAACGGCTGGCGAATCACCTGCTTTGCCACCAACACTCGTGGAACAGGCTGGACCCTGCCGATCCTCGAAGTGCGCCACCGCCAACGCGCCCGCGCCGAGGACCGTATCCGCTGCCTCAAGGACACCGGCCTGCGTAACCTGCCTTTCCACAGCTACCGGGCCAACCGGATCTGGCTCGAAATCGTCGCCCTGGCCAGCGATCTGATCGCCTGGACCCAAACCCTGGCCTTCGACCGGCATCAACCCGCACGCAAATGGGAACCGAAACGCTTCCGCTTCCGCCTGCTCGCCGTGGCCGGCCGCATCATCCGCACTGGGCGACAACGAAGACTCCGGCTACCTGAGTACTGGCCCTGGAATCACTTCATCAGCACCGGCTGGGCCAGCCTACGCACCGTCTGAACAAATCCTCGTTCACCCATCGACCAAGGACCCGGAGAACCGGCGACCACAGCGCCGGCGATCACTGGTGCAACACACCCCGACAACTGCGACTACTCACTCCGCCGCGCCGACAGACAACGACATGAAACTTCGAGGCTAGTCCGCGTCCGATAGCTGGTCGGGCCGCCCCGCTTTCCTCGGGGGTGGCCCGTTTCACGTCGAAGGCCAACACTGTGGTTGCTCCGGCGCATACCATCGGGGCATGCAGCTCAAACCCCAACGGGTGTCCACGGGCACGTTCTGTGGAGGCAACCATCCCGAGCAAATCGAATACCGCTACGCGCTGGTAGACGGTGTCGAAATCCTCAGCGGCCAAAGCGGTCCGCGTTGCTTCCGAGCCGGCTGCCCCGACAATGCTGCGGCTATGGCCAAAGAGCAGCGCGCCAGGCGCCCCAAGCCATAGTCCCAGGCCGGAACCGGATCGGCCCGACCCGCGTCGAAACAGTTGTCGGCCCAAACCGAAGGCGCGACATCCGGCGCGCGAGCGTCCCACGGTGCCATCCTTCTGGGATAGGCATCCCATATTTTCCCAAAACTTGGCGCGCTCAAAGAAGCGCCGGTAGCGGTCGGGAGGGGCGGAAATCCTAGCGATCCTCCGATACCCCCTGCCCCCCAATTGATTTCACGAGGATCGCTCTCGCGGGTATCTGTAAATTTCATTGCAGGGAGTTTGCCGGAGTACAGCTAGCCCCCGAGGTCGCCGCCTGGCAGAGGCGTGAAACCTGGCATGTCCTTAATCTGAGGCGTGTAGTCGCATAGGGTGCGAATACCCTTGCCATCCACGTTATCCCAGTCGATTTGAGATGCCGCGTTGCGGTCGCATGTGAGGGTGTAATAGTGCGCCGTGTGAGACTTGCCGCCGCTAGTGGTAGCCGGATCGCTTACGTGGATGGTGCCGCTCTGGAACTGAGGATCGGCAAAGAATGCCTTCCACATCTGCCGCGTCGGCTCGATCAGATCTAGGTCATTTCCACTGGTTGGTTGCTTGACAGTGTAGGAAATGGTGCAGCTTGTCTGGCCAGAGCAGTCAACGGTTGGCGAGCCGTCCATCTGCGTCCTCCAGGTATCTCCTGCGATTGCGTCGTGTACAACCTGCGCCACGGCGTCATTGCCCACTGTGAACGATTTCGGGGCGGAGTAGGACGGGGTTACTGAGCACGCTACAGCGGTTGCGAGCGTTACGAGAGCTGTCGCCATCGCGGGCAAGACGTTGTGCCGCAGTCAAAAGAGACTAGCGGTGCGCTGACCCCGGGGCGGCGCATTTATGCGTGGCATACAGCAAGCTCCCAGGCTGGGGCGGCGACTGAGGGACTCTGAGCTACCCGTTCATCATTGTCCGTTCGAGCCTTTGGTGGTGCAGGGAGGACACCTTGTATCCAGTCGGCCGCGGGATCGCGGCCACTGCCACCGCTGACCGCAATCGAGACAGATCAGCGTTTCCAGATCGTTTCCCGTCGCGGCGCTGGCCGCCGATCGTGGTCTCAGAACTAACGTCGTGCGTTTCTCGAAAGCCGCAGCGAAAGTATCTGGCTGGCGAGGGTGATCGCCGCAGAGGTTTGATTCACCTCCACTTAGCTTGTGAGGTCAACCCGCGCGTCGGTTTCTTGGTCGAGGCCGAAGACCTGCACGGAGGCTGACTTTCCTTTCAGGACATGGAATCCCCGGTCGATGAGTCCGCGCGGTCGAGACGCCAAGGCGTCGACGCACTGGTGGGTGAGAAGGATAGCGTCGCCGGTGGTTTTGGTGAGTTGCTCGACACGGGCTGCCACGTTGACGGTGTCGCCGATCAGGGTGAACTCCAACTTGCCGCCCCCGCCGATGGTTCCGGCGATCACCACGCCGGTGTTGATGCCGATGCCGATGCGAAGCTCCGCGCCGAATCGTTCGGCGACACGGCGGTGAATCAATACCGCTGCGCTCACGGCGGCGTCGGCATGCTCCGCGAGGTCGTTCGGGGCGCCGAAGACGGCCAGCGCGCCGTCGCCGAGGAACTTGTTGACGTGTCCACCGGCGTCGACGACGGCAGGCGCGACAATCTCGAACAGGGCGTTGAGGCGGGCGACGGTGTCCTCGGCGGTGTTGGCCTCGGCGAACGGGGTGAAGTCGCGAATGTCGACGAACATCACTGTGACCTCGCGGCGCTCACCGGTGAACACGTCATCACCCTGCTCGAGCAGCCGCGCTGCGAGGGCTGGGTCGACGTAGGTGCCGAACGCCGCCTGAAGTCGTTGCCGCTCAGCCAAACCGGCCTGCATGCGATTGAACGACGCCGCTAGAGCGCCGAGGTCATCGTCGTGAACCACCGGCACGCGTTGACTGTAGTCAC
>Ga0318521_10000571_pt1 | contig 10720 bp, 8 predicted proteins | sample GRESIP178b2f17_FD_203513 | JGI IMG/M metagenome (GOLD analysis project Ga0318521, IMG submission 203513) | Tropical soil microbial communities from Luquillo Experimental Forest, Puerto Rico - GRE.SIPMG.178b2f17 | ecosystem: Environmental > Terrestrial > Soil > Tropical forest > Bulk soil...
CTGACGCCGCAGGACGTCGTGACCACGGTGCGCGCTCAGGCCCCGCCCGAGGCGATCGCCACCGTGGATTCCGGCGCTCACATGCTCGCGGTGATGCCGTTGTGGCCGGCGGACGAGCCGCGCCGGCTGCTCATCTCCAGCGGCCTGGCCACCATGGGCTACGCGCTGCCGGCCGCGATCGCCGCGGCCCTGCACGCCCCGGACGCCCCGGTCATCGCGTTCACCGGGGACGGCGGCCTCGGAATGACGCTGATGGAGCTGGAGACCGCGGTCCGGCACCGGCTGCGGGTCATCGTGGTCGTGTTCAACGACTCGGCGCTCAGCCTGATCAAGATCAAGCAGAGCGCAACGGGCCAGGGCGGGGCCGGGGCGGCCAGTTACGGCCGGACCTCGTTCGCCATCGCCGCGGCGGCGATGCGCGTGGCGGCCGCCTCCGTGACCGACCCGGAAGAACTGGCGGCGGCCCTGGCGGCCGCGCTGACCCGCGACGGGCCGACGCTCATCGACGCGCGGGTCGACCCGGCGGGATACCCGGTCCTGCTGGACCTGACCCGTGGCGACGGCGGCCGGCACGCGGGGCCGGAGTGGGACGCTGCGGTTCGTCCGGGATCAGGAGAATGAGTGGCATGGCCGCACCTGAGATCTCGGACCTGAACCCGGACGAGCGCGACATCGTCTCGGTCGTGCACGACTGGGTCGAACAGAGCGTGCGCCCGGTGGCGCGCGACCTGGAGCACGCCAACGCCTACCCCGGTGAGCTGATCGACGCGATGAAGCACCTGGGCGTGTTCGGGCTGGCCGTCCCCCAGGCTTACGGCGGCTCCGGCGTCTCCACCCCCTGCTTCGCGCTGGTCACCGAGGAACTGGCCCGGGGCTGGATGAGCCTGGCCGGCGCCATGGGCGGGCACAGCGTGGTCGCGCGCCTGATCGCGATGTTCGGCACCGAGGCCCAGAAGGACGGCTGGCTGCCGCGGCTGGCCACCGGCCAGGCCCGGGCGGCCATGGCGCTCACCGAGCCCGCCGGCGGCTCAGACCTGCAGGCGATCCGTACCCGGGCGGCCGCGAACGGCGCCGGGTACCGGCTCGACGGCGTGAAGACGTGGATCACCAACGCGCGCAGGGCGGACGTCGTCGCCGTGCTGTGCAAGACCGACCCCGACGCGGTCCCGGCCAGTCACGGGATCAGCATCCTGCTGGCCGAGAAGGGACCGGGCTTCACGGTCTCCCGGGACCTGCCCAAGCTGGGCTACAAGGGCCTGGAGAGCTGCGAGATCGTGTTCGACGGGTACGAGTGCCCCGCCGGGGCGCTGCTCGGCGCGCGGGAGGGCCAGGGATTCCGCCAGATGATGGGCGGGCTCGAGCTCGGCCGGATCCAGGTGGCAGCGCGGGCCGTCGGCGTGGCGCGGGCCGCGTTCGAGGACTCGATGCGGTACGCGCAGCAGCGGGAGACGTTCGGGCAGCCGATCTGGCGGCACCAGGCCGTGGGCCACCGCCTCGCCGACATGGCCACCCGCGTCGACGCCGCGCGGCTGCTGACGCTCCGGGCCGCGGCCGCGCTGGACGCGGGGCGGCGCAGCGACCTGGAGGCCGGGATGGCGAAGCTGTTCGCGTCCGAGGCCTGCCTGCAGGTCACAGCCGACGCGATCAAGGTGCACGGAGGCTACGGTTTCTCCGCCGAATTCGACGTGGAGCGCTACTACCGCGACGCGCCGCTGATGGTGGTCGGCGAGGGGACCAACGACATCCAGCGCAACGTCATCATCCGACAGCTGGTCGACCGCTACACCGGACAGGAGCGTGCGCAGTGACCATAACGGTAACGAAGTTCAAGGACGTGGCCGACGGAACCCAGCCCGGGCAGTTCACGATCGGCGACCGGGAGACCGTGGCCAGCCTGGCCGATCTCGACCCCATCTACAAGCGGCTGCTGGACGAGCCGGTCACCGCGGTCATCGCGGTCCTGGGGTCGGACGGGCTGCCCAACCTCACCCCGGTGTGGTTCGACTACGAAGGCGACACGGTGCTGCTCAACCTGGCCACGCACCGCAAGAAGGCGCCGTGGCTGCGCAAGACGCCGCACGCCACGTTCCTGCTGATGAACCCCGAGAACGCGTACCACTGGGTCAGCATCAAGACCACGGTGGCCCGGGAGATCTCCGAGGACGACCCGGTCGAGGGCCCGCGCGTCACCGCGCAACTGGACCGGATCTGGGTGAAGTACACCGGCAACGAGCCGCCCTACGCGCTGCGCGATCCGTCGTTCGACGAGCGCCGGGTCCTGTTCGAGCTCGACGTCGTGAAGGTCGCGACATTCGGCCGCCCGTAGACCGCGACGGCCGCGCGCCCGCCGGGCCGGGAATACCCGGGATGCCCGGCGTCATCGTCATGGGCGGCTCGCTCGGCGGCCTGACCGCGGCGCTGGTGCTGCGGGACGCCGGCTGTGACGTCCGCGTGTTCGAGCGGTCCTCGTCGGCCCTGCAGGCGCGCGGGGCCGGCATCGCCGCGCTCGACGCTACGCTGCGTTACCTGGTCGAACGCGGCGGCTACCGGCCGCAGGACGTCTGCTCGTCGACCGGCTGGATCCGCTTCCTGCGCCCCGACGGGAGCGTCCAGTACGAGCAACGGCACCGCTACCGGTTCTCCTCGTGGAACACGATCTACCGGGCGCTGCTCCCGCTGTTCGACGCCCGGCGCTACCTGCTCGGCCACGAGGTGGTGGCCTTCGCGCAGGACGGGAACGGCGTCAGCGTCACCCTGGCCGACGGGTCGCGGGCCCGCGGCGACCTGCTCGTCTGCGCCGACGGGGTCAGCTCGGCCGCCCGGGCGCGGCTGCTCCCGGACGTGGCGCCGTCGTACGCGGGCTACGTCGCCTGGCGCGGCACGGTCCCGGAGCGCGACCTGTCGGCCGCCACCCGCAAGGCCTTCGACGACGCGATCATCTACCAGGTCCTGGCCGACAGCCACATCCTCGTCTACCCGATCCCCGCCCTCGACGGGTCGCTGGCCGAGGGCGACCGGCTGATCAACATGGTCTGGTACGTCAACGTCACCGCCGGCGCGGACCTCGAGCGGCTCATGACCGGCCGGGACGGGATCCGCCGGGCCGTGTCGCTGCCCCCCGGCGCTGCGACGCGGGTCACGACCTCGGCGATCTACGACATCGAGGTCCCGCGGATGGCGTCCGGCCGGGTCTGCCTCATCGGCGACGCGGCCTTCGCCCTGCGGCCGCACGCGGCGGCCGGCACGGCCAAGGCGGCGGACGACGGCTGGGCCCTGGCCGAGGAACTGACGGCCGCGGGCGGGAACGTGCCCGCCGCGCTGAGAGTGTGGGACCGACGACAGATGCAAGTCGGGCGGCGGGTGCTGGCCCGTACCCGCGACATCGGCGACAGCTCCCAGTTCTCCGGCACCTTCCGTCCCGGGGACCCGCGGCTCATCTTCGGGCTGCACGGGCCGGGCCGCTGACCATTATGGATGGTCCCGAGCAGACCCGCTAATCGTCCAAGGGCTTGAGGATCCCGGCCGCGGTCTCCAGCACCCGGAGGTGGTCATCGACGGTGCGCAGGCCGGCGCCCATGGTGTTCACCGACAGATGGGTGGCACCGGCCTGGCGCCAGGTCGCGGCGTGCTCCGCCAGCTTGCCGGGGTCGTCGCGCCAGCTGGCCCGGCCCTCCATGCCAAGGCCGACCGGGTCCCGGCCCGCCTCCACGGCCGCCTGCTCGACCACGCTGCGCGCCTGGTCGAGCTTCGGCCCCGGGGGGACCTGCGGGAACCAGCCGTCGGCGAGCCGGCCGACCCGCCGGTAGGCGCGCTCCGACTGCGCCCCGAACCACACCGGTATCGGCCGCTGCACCGGCAGCGGCGCCAGCCCGGCGCCGGTCACCCGGTCGAAGCGGCCGCGGAAGGTCACCGACGGCTCGGTCCACAGCCGGCGCAGCAGCTCCACCTGCTCCTCGGCCCGCCGGCCGCGGGTGGAGAAGTCCTGGCCGAGCGCCTCGTACTCGACCGCGTTCCAGCCGAGGCCGACGCCCAGGCGGAACCGGCCGCGGGTGAGCAGGTCCACCTCGGCGGCCTGCTTGGCCACCAGGGCGGTCTGCCGCTGCGGCAGGATGATGATGCCGGTGACCAGCTCCAGCGAGGTAACCACCCCGGCGATGTAGCCGAACAGGACAAACGGCTCGTGGAACGTGGTCGTCAGGTCGTAGGGCCCCCGCCAGCCGGGGTGCACCGCCGGGTCCGCGCCCAGCACGTGATCGTAGGCGAGCACGTGGCGGTACCCGAGCTCCTCGACCCGCTGGACGTAGGCACGCACCGCGCCGACGTCGGCACCGATCTCGGTCTGCGGAAACACCACGCCAACCCGCACCCGTGGCCTCCTATCTGCGACGTACCGATCGGAATCCTACGCCCGCCGCTTTCCTTGATCACCGCGACCTTTCCTCCGATCCGGGCACTTGGGCGGCTCCGCGGTTCTGCTCTTAGCGATTTCGCTGGGGCCAACCCCCGGCCGGCGGGTACCGGGGGAACAGGAGCGCGGGGCGCGGAACTTACGATGAGGTGATGCAAACGCCTGGCCGCGAACCTGCGAACCGGATGGAGCCACGATGCCGGTGACGGAGACCGACGGCGCGCCCCGTACGGCGATCATCACTGTGGACGACGACCCCGGGGTGTCCCGCGCGGTCGCCCGTGACCTTCGGCGCCGCTACGGCGAGCAGCACCGGATCGTGCGCGCCGAGTCCGGGGAGTCGGCGCTGGACGCGCTACGGCAGATGAAGCTGCGCGGGGACATGGTGGCGGTGATCCTGGCCGACTACCGCATGCCGCAGATGAACGGGATCGAGTTCCTCGAGCACGCGATGGACATCTACCCGGGGGCGAAGCGGGTGCTGCTGACCGCCTACGCCGACACCGACGCCGCGATCAACGCGATCAACGTCGTCGACCTGGACCACTACCTGCTCAAGCCCTGGGACCCGCCGGAAGAGAAGCTCTACCCCGTGGTGGACGAGCTGCTCGACGCCTGGATGACTTCGGACCACCGGGCGATCCCCGAGACCAAGATCGTCGGCCACAAGTGGTCGGCGCGCTCGTCGGAGGTGCGCGAGTTCCTGGCCCGCAACCAGGTGCCGTACCGCTGGTACTCCTCGGACGAGCCGGAGGGGGAACGGCTGCTGCGCGCGGCCGGCATCGAGACCACCGACGGCGACGGGCTCCGGCTCCCGGTCGTGATCACCCCGGACGGCGAGGCGCTGGTGGAGCCCGCCGACGCCGAGCTGGCCAGCAAGGTAGGGCTGGCCACCACCCCGTCCAAGGACTTCTACGACCTGATCGTCATCGGCGGCGGCCCGGCCGGGCTGGGCGCGGCGGTGTACGGCGCGTCCGAGGGGCTGCGTACGGTGCTGGTCGAGCGCACCGCGACCGGGGGCCAGGCGGGCCAGAGCTCGCGGATCGAGAACTACCTCGGCTTCCCGGACGGGGTGTCCGGGGCGCAGCTGACCGAGCGGGCCCGCCGCCAGGCCACTAAGTTCGGGGCCGAGGTGCTGACCACGCGCGACGTGGTGAGCCTGGAGGTCAACGGATCCGCGCGCGGCGTCCGGTTCGCGGACGGCACCGGCATCGACGCGCACACCGTGATCCTCGCCACCGGTGTCTCCTACCGCCGCCTCGCGGCGCCCGGCATGGACGATATGACCGGCCGCGGCGTGTACTACGGGTCCGCGCTCACCGAGGCCGCGGCGTGCTCCGGGCAGGACGTCTTCATCGTCGGCGGCGCGAACTCCGCCGGGCAGGCCGCCGTCTACCTGTCGCGCGGCGCCAAGTCCGTGACGATCCTGGTCCGCGGGTCGTCGCTGGAGGCATCGATGTCGTACTACCTGGTCCAGCAGATCAGGGAGATCCCGAACATCAAGGTCCGCACCTGTACCGAGGTCATCGGGGCGCAGGGCTACGAGCACCTGGAGAGCCTGACCCTGCGCGACACCTCCACCGGGACGACCGAGACCGTCGACGCGCAGTGGCTGTTCCTGTTCATCGGCGCGGCTCCGCTCACCGACTGGCTGAAAGGCATCGTGGAGCGCGACGAGCGCGGGTTCGTGGTGGCAGGCCCCGACCTGTCCGTCGAGGGAGAAAAGCCCCGGGGCTGGACGCTGGACCGGCCCCCGTACCACCTGGAGACCAGCGTTCCCGGCGTCTTCGTAGCCGGCGACGCCCGGGCCGAGTCGGCCAAGCGCGTCGCCTCGGCGGTAGGCGAGGGCGCCATGGCCGTCATGCTGGTCCACCGCTATCTGGAGAAACTCTGATGACCGAACCAGCCCAGCAAGAAGCGGTATGCCGCGCCCAGGGCGAGCAGATGGCGTGCAGTCCCGAGGAACTGCGCACGCTGTTCCTGTTCGAGAAGCTGAACGACGAGCAGCTGGCCTGGCTGTGCAGCCACGGGCACGTCGAGCTCATCGAGCCCGGGCTGCTGTACCGCGAAGGCGACCCCGCCACCTGCTTCTACGTGCTGCTGGACGGCACCACGACCCTGCTGCGGCGGGTCGGCGCGGACGACCTCGAGATATCGAGGACGTCCAACCGCGGCACCTACTCCGGGGCCTTCAACGCGTATCTCGACGGGGTGGCTCAGGTCTACAACAACTCGATCCGGGTGTCGGAGCCGTCGCGCTTCTTCGTGCTGGACGCCAGGGACTTCGCCCAGCTGATGAAGGACTGGTTCCCGATGCCGGTGCACCTGCTCGAGGGGCTGTTCTTCGGGACCAGGAACACCCAGCAGGTCGTAGCCCAGCGGGAACGGCTGCTCGCGCTCGGCTCGCTGTCGGCGGGCCTCACCCACGAGCTCAACAACCCGGCCGCCGCGGCCGTGCGGGCCACGGCCGCGCTGCGCGAGCGGGTCGCTGGGATGCGCCACAAGCTGGGCATGATGGCGGGAGGGCGGTTCACCCCGGACACCCTGCAGACCCTGACCCAGATCCAGGAACGCGCCGTCGAACTGGTCTCGAAGGCGCCCGTGCTCAGCCCGATCGAGGCGTCCGACCGCGAGGACGCCATCACCGACTGGCTCGACGACCGTAACATCGCGGCCAGCTGGGATCTCGCCCCGATCTTCGTGCAGGCGGGCCTGGACACCGCCTGGCTCGATGGCGTCGAGGCCACCGTGGACCGGCAGACGCTGGACAGCGCGCTGCGCTGGCTCGGCTACACGGTCGAGACCGAGCTGCTGATGAACGAGATCGAGGACTCCACGACGCGGATCTCCACCCTGGTCGGCGCGGCCAAGCAGTATTCGCAGCTGGACCGCGCCCCGCACCAGGTCGTCGACGTGCACGAGTTGCTGGACAGCACGCTGCTGATGCTGGGCGGCAAGATCCCGCCCGGGATCACGGTGGTCAAGGACTACGACCGGACCCTGCCCAAGATCCCCGCCTACGCCGCCGAGCTGAACCAGGTGTGGACCAACCTGATCGACAACGCGGTGTCGGCCATGGGCGAGACGGGCACGCTGACCGTGCGCACCATGTGCGAGCGTGACGACTACCTGGTGGTCGAGTTCGGCGACACCGGCCCCGGGGTCCCCAAGGAGATCAAGGACCGGATATTCGAGCCGTTCTTCACCACCAAGCCGGTGGGCGAGGGCACCGGGCTCGGGCTCGACATCTCCTGGCGCATCGTGGCGAACAAGCACCACGGGGCCATCCAGGTGGAGTCGGTGCCCGGCGACACGCGGTTCCGGGTATGGCTGCCGTTGACCGCCCCGGAACCCGACAGTGCACCGTCGCTACCCGGCGGCCCCCCAGAAGCCGACGGCCAGCCGGAACCCGGCAGCGCCCCCGAGGCCCACGAGGAGGAAGCAGGATGACCGAGGTGCCGGGCATCGACCCGTCCGTTGCGCCGAGCGGTACCGGCTGCGTGGAGTGCGAGGAGGCCGGCGGCTGGTGGCTGCACCTGCGCCGGTGCGCCCAGTGCGGGCACATCGGCTGCTGCGACACCTCCCCCTCGCAGCACGCGGCCGCGCACGCGAAGGCCACCGGGCACCCGTTCATCCGCAGCTTCGAGCCGGGTGAGAACTGGTTCTTCAGCTTCGAAACCCAAGAGACCTATAACGGTCCGGAGCTGGCCCCGCCGGAGCATCATCCACTCGATCAGCCGGTGCCCGGTCCGGCCGGCCGGGTTCCCCCGGGCTGGCAGCGGCAGCTGCACTACTAGGCGCGCTGGGGAAGGGTGCCGGGGCGGGATGGAGGCCGGAGCGGAATGAGGCGCCCGGTGCGGATCGCCAACTGCTCGGGTTTCTACGGCGACCGGGCCTCGGCGCCGCGGGAGATGGTCGAGGGCGGCCCCATCGACGTGCTCACCGGCGACTACCTGGCCGAGCTCACCATGCTGATCTTGTGGAAGGCGCGGCAGAAGGACCCGGCCGCGGGCTACGCGCGGACCTTCCTGAGCCAGTTCGAGCAGGTCATCGGCACCTGCCTGGACCGTGGCATCACGATCGTGGTCAACGCGGGCGGGCTCAATCCGGCCGGGCTGGCGGCCCGGCTGCGCGAGATCGCCGCCCGGCTCGGCCTGGCCCCGAAGATCGCCCACGTCGAGGGGGACGACCTGCTGGACCGGCTCGGCGAGCTGACCGAGGCGGGGCACGCCCTGGCGCACGCCGACACCGGCGAGCCGCTGGCCAAGGCGGGCGTCACCCCGGTGACCGCGAACGCCTACCTGGGAGGCTGGGGGATCGCGGCCGCGCTGGCGGCCGGGGCGGACGTGGTGATCTGCCCGCGGGTCACCGACGCCTCGCTGGTGGTCGGCCCGGCCGCGGCCTGGCACGGCTGGGGCCCGGACGACCTCGATCAGCTGGCCGGCGCGGTGGTGGCCGGGCACGTGATCGAGTGCGGCCCGCAGGCCACCGGCGGCAACTACTCGTTCCCCGCCGAGTTGCCCGACCGGCGCTACCCGGGCTTCCCGATCGCCGAGGTCGCCGCCGACGGCAGCAGCGTGATCACCAAGCATCCGGGCACCGGCGGGCTGGTGTCGGCGGGCACGGTCACCGCGCAGCTGCTCTATGAGCTGGCCGAGCCGGAGTACGCCAACCCCGACGTGGTCGCGCACTTCGACACGATAAGGCTGGACGCTGACGGCCCGGACCGGGTGCGGGTCAGCGGTACCCGCGGCAGCCCGCCCCCGGAGCACCTCAAGGTCGCGCTGAACTACCTGGGCGGCTACCGCAACACGATGACGATGGTCCTGACCGGCCTGGACATCGAGGACAAGGCGGCCAGGGCGGAGGCCATGCTCTTCGACCTGCTCGGCGGCCAGGACCGGTTCGCCGAGGTCGATGTGCGGCTGATCCGCTCCGACCGGCCCGACGCGCCGGCCAACGAGCAGGCCACCGCGCAGCTGCGGATCACGGTCGCCGATCCCGACCCGGCCAAGGTCGGCCGGTCGTTCTCCAACGCCACGATCGAGCTGGCGCTCGCCGGGTACGCCGGGTTCCACACCACGACCCCGCCGACCGCGGAGAGCGCGTACGGCGTGTACTGGCCGACGGTCGTGCCCGCGGACGTGGTGCAGCACGCGGTGGTCCTGCCCGACGGGAGCCGCCGCGCCATCCCGCCGCCGCCGGGAGGCGCAGACCCGCGGGCCCTGGTACCGCGCGTCACGGATGGGCCGGCCGCGCTACCGGCGCCCGTCCCGGGGCCGGCCCGGCGCGCCCCGCTCGGGCTGATCTGCGGCGCGCGTTCCGGAGACAAGGGCGGGAACGCGAACGTCGGCCTGTGGGTCCGCGATCCGCAGGCTTACGGCTGGCTGCGGGACTACCTCGACGTACCGAGGTTCCGCGAGCTGCTGCCCGAGGCCGCCGGCCTGGAGGTGCGCCGGTATGAGCTGGCCAACCTGGGCGCGGTCAACTTCGTGGTGGTCGGGCTGCTCGGCCTGGGGGTCGCCGCCTCCACCCGGCCGGACCCGCAGGCCAAGGGGCTCGGCGAGTACCTGCGGTCCCGGTACGTCGACATCCCGGTCGCGCTGCTGCCACCGGACTGACGACTAGTCCTGTTCGCCGAGCCCGGCCAAGGCCTCGCGGGCCTCGTCGGCCACCGGCCGCGGCACGTCGGCGGACAGCACGTGCCGCAGGGCCTGGCCGTAGGCCACGTCGTAGGCCTGGTCGGCCGGAACCTCGGTATCCGGCACCACGCCGGTGCCCTGCCAGTTCGTTCCGGTGACCGGGTTGACCGAGCGCGCGAAGGGCACCGAGACCGCCATGGTTTCCGAGATCGGCATCGTCCGGGTCGGGTGTGCCCCGCCGCCGGTCGTCTCGCCGATCACCTGCGCGCGGCCCTGCGCCTGCAGCGTGTAGCAGAAGTCCTCGCCGCCGGAGAATGTCTCGTGGCTGGTCAGCAGGTAGACCGGCCGGTCGAGGTAGCGGGAGCCCGGGACCCAGGCCAGGCTCCAGAACTGCCTGGTCTCGCCGGTGTCGGCGCGGACGATGTCATTGAAGTGGGTACCGGCGCCGGGGAACAGGTAGCTGCACCAGAAGACCACGCCGTCCGGCGAGCCGCCGTGGTTGCGCCGCAGGTCAATGATCAGCGCGAACGTCCCCCTGACCAGCTCCATGGCCGCGGAGATGGCCGGGCCTGCCTCCTCGGGGTCGGCTACCGCGTGCAGGTCGATGTAGCCGACGTTGCCTTCCAGCCGCTCGACCCGGAAAATGCCGTAGTTCAGGGGATGACCGGGG
>Ga0318521_10000585_pt1 | contig 10623 bp, 9 predicted proteins | sample GRESIP178b2f17_FD_203513 | JGI IMG/M metagenome (GOLD analysis project Ga0318521, IMG submission 203513) | Tropical soil microbial communities from Luquillo Experimental Forest, Puerto Rico - GRE.SIPMG.178b2f17 | ecosystem: Environmental > Terrestrial > Soil > Tropical forest > Bulk soil...
GGTCGCGAACACCTCGTCGGCGGCGTAGAACTGGGCCAGGCTGAGGTCGCCCACCGTGCAGCCGATGCCCGCGGCCGCGGCCAGCTCCAGCACCGCCGCCCGGGTGATCCCCTCCGGGCAGGCGGCGGTCGAGGGCGTGGCCAGCCGCCCGCCGGACACCAGGAACAGGTGGGTGGCGTTGGTCTCGGCCACGAAACCGCGCTGGTCGAGCATGACCGCATCGTCCGCCCCGGCCACGTTCGCCTCGATCTTGGCAAGGATGGAGCCCAGCAGGTTGGCGTGGTGGATCTTCGGGTCCAGGCAGTCCGGCGGTGGGCGGCGGACGCTGGCGGTGATCAGGGTGATCCCGGCCGGATCGTAGACCGGGGGCTTGTGCTCGGCCAGCACGATCAGGGTCGGGCCGGATTGGTTGAGCCGCGGGTCCATGCCGCTGGTGATTTTCACGCCGCGGCTGAGGGTGAGCCGGATGTGCACGTCATCGGTCATCTGGTTGGCCTGCAGCACGGCCCGGATCTGGCCGGTGATCTGCTCGTCGGAGGGCACCGAGGCGAACCCCAGCGCGGCCGCCGACCGGCGCAGCCGGGCCAGGTGCTCGGCCAGCCGGAAGATCTTCCCGCGGTAGAGCCGCAGCCCCTCCCAGACCGCGTCGCCGCCCTGGACAGCGGAGTCAAATGGGCTGATCCCCGCCTGGTCACGGTGCACGAGCCGGCCTGCTACGCCGACGATCAGGTCCCGGTTCCGCTCGTCATATTCCTGCAGCATGGCTTTCTCCCCGGTGCTAGGCCGGCCGCAGCCGGGCAGCCCGCAGCCGCTCATAGTACGGGCGGCACTGCCCGGCCAGGCCGGCCAGGTGCGGCGGCAGCGGCCCGGCGGGCGGCCGGTAGCGGCCGAACCCGGTCGACCGCCACACGCTGTCGTACCAGTACGGCCCCCACACCCCGTCGCTGTCGCGCGGCCCGGCCGGCCAGGACAGCATGGCCGGGTCGAACGGCACGCCCAGGGCCGCGCACAGGGCCCTCAGCATCGGGCCGGGCGCATCCAGCAGGTCCCGCGAGTCGAGCACCGGCCCGCCGAACTCGGCGAAGATCTCCGCCTGCTGGACGATCCCGAGGTCGGCCAGGGTTGGTGCAGCCCGGACCTTGGCATAGGAGGCGAGCAGTTCGGCCGGGTCCCGGACCAGGTGGGCGTGCCGCAGTGGTGCCAGCGCCCGCCGGTCCACCTCCGGCAGCAGGTGATGGGTCATGTGCTTGGCATAGAACACGGTCTTGCCGCCCGGCACCGGCCCGCGGGTGAGCCGGTCGAGTACCACCCGCCAGTCGGTTGGCTGGCTGGCCAGGATCTCCGTCCGCCCGGGGTGGTCGATACCGGTGCGGGCCAGGTAGAAGGCGTACAGCGGCTCGTCCACCACGGCTGTGTCGGGCCGGTTCTCCCACGCCCGCATCAGCGCGGTGGAGACGGTCCGCGGCCCGGACCACATCGCGATCCGGGTGACGCCAGCGGTCAGAGCTTCACCACCGAGCGGAGCACCTCGCCCCGCTCCATCTTGGCGAAGGCCGCCTCCACGTCACCGAGCCCGATGGACTCCGACACGAACTTGTCCAGCGGCAGCCGCCCGGCCAGGAACAGGCCGGTGAGCTGGGGGAAGTCGCGGTCGGGCAGGCAATCGCCGTACCAGGAGGACTTGAGCGCGCCGCCCCGGCCGAAGACGTCAAGCAGCGGCAGTTCCAGCTGCATGCCCGGGGTGGGCACGCCGACCAGCACCACCACCCCGGCCAGGTCACGGGCGTAGAAGGCCTGCCGGTAGGTCTCCGGCCGGCCGACTGCCTCGATCACCACGTCGGCGCCGTTGCCGCCGGTCAATTCCCGGATCGCGGCCACCGGGTCGGTCTCGCGTGCATTGACTACGTGACTGGCGCCGAACTGCCGGGCCCAGTCCAGCTTGCGGGGGTCGATGTCGACCCCGATGATCGTGCCTGCGCCGGCCAGCCGGGCACCCAGGATGGCCGCGTCGCCGACGCCACCGCAGCCGATCACCGCGACCGAGTCGCCGCGGGTGACCGGGGCGGTGTTGAGCGCCGCGCCCAGCCCGGCCATCACCCCGCAGCCGAGCAGGCCGGCCACCTCCGGCGGCACCGCGGGGTCGACCTTGGTGCACTGCCCGGCCGCGACCAGGGTCTTGTCCACGAACGCGCCGATGCCCAGTGCCGGGGAGAGTGGGGTGCCGTCGTCGAGCGTCATCTGCTGGGCGGCGTTATGGGTGGCGAAGCAGTACCAGGGGCGGCCACGGGTGCACGCCCGGCACTGCCCGCAGACCGCCCGCCAGTTGAGGATGACGAAGTCGCCGGGTGCGACGGCGGTCACCCCGTCGCCGACCGCCTCCACCACCCCGGCCGCCTCGTGCCCGAGCAGGTACGGGAAGTCGCCGCCGATGCCGCCCTCGCGGTAGTGCAGATCGGTATGGCAGACGCCGCACGCCTGGACGGCGACGAGAGCCTCACCGGGCCCCGGATCCGGCACCAGCACGGTGGTGATCTCGACGGGTGCTCCCTTGCCGCGGGCGATCACGCCCCGTACCTGATGTGTCATGCCGGTATCGTCCTTCATTCTCATGTCAGGGGCGTAACCGACGGAAAGCCTACACAGGGCGTCACTCCGGGCAGGGCGGCGAGCCGGGGTCTCTCTCATACGCTGGTGTTGCCGCGGCCGGTGGCCTCGGCCGCCGGGAACCACTCGCGGAGGTGATGGCGGTTGACCGCGGCTGCCGGGGCGGGACAGGGTCGTGCCATGGATGGTGTGCCGCTTGATGGCCTGATCACCCGGATGCTGGCGAGATCCCCCTTCGACTACCGGGTAGCGGCCGGCGACTCCGACCGTGAGATCGCCTACCGGCTGCGCGGAAGCGCCGTGCTCGACCGCGGATGGTGCACCGCCGGCGATCTCCCGGGCGGGATGGAGCGTGACCGCTACGACGACCGCGCTGTCCAGGTCATCGGGTGGGATGGGGAGGTCCCGATGAGCACCGGCCGGGTGGTGCTGCCGCCCGGGTTGCCGACCGAGGAGGCCTGCGGGATCGTTGTGGAGCCACGTGGCGAGGTCGTCGACGTGGGCCGGATGTGCGTGGCGGCCAGCCACCAGAGCCTGGAGCATGCCGCGTTCATCGGTCTCATGTGCCGGCTGTACCTGGTGATGCGCGAGCATGGCTTCCGGTTCGCGTGCGGGATGATGTCGGCTCCGGCCCGCGCCATGATGGGCCTGTTCGGCCTCCAGCTGGAGAACCTCGGCCCGGAGCGGACGTACTGGAACGAGCCGCGGGCACCGGTGCGGTTCAGCCTGATGAGCGCGGCGAGACTGCTGGCTGGAGCCCCGGATCAGGCTGCTGGCCCGCTGGCGGCGAGGACGAGCGCGGTGTTCGCGCCGCCGAAGCCGAAGGAGTTGGACAGCGCGTAGCCCGGCGCCGCCTGGCGCGGCACGTCCCGGACGATGTCGAGGTCGAAGGCGGGGTCGATGGTACGGAGGCCGGCCACCGGCGGGACCAGGCGATGCCGCAGGGAGAGCAGGCTCACGATCGCTTCCACCGCCCCGGACCCGGCGATCATGTGACCCGTCGAGCCCTTGACAGCCGTGACCGGGGGGCAGGATCCCGCGAACAGGGAGGTAAGGGCGGTGGCCTCGGCGCGGTCGTTGAGTACCGTGCTGGTGCCGTGCGCGTTGATGTGCGCGAGGTCGCGGGGCTGCACGCCGGCGTCCGCCAGGGCCAGCTCCATGCAGCGGATGGCACCCGCGCCGTCGGGGCTCGGCGCCACCAGATGGTGTGCGTCAGCGGTGGAGGCGTGCCCGAGGACCAGCCCGAGCGGCTCGGGTCCTGGTTGGTAAACGTCCGCGAGCCGCTGGAGGACGACGAACCCGGCGCCCTCGCCCATGACGAACCCGTCGCGGTCGCTATCGAAGGGACGGGAGGCTAGTTCCGGGCAGGCTACGTTGCGGCTCATCGCGTCCAGCCGCATGAAGCAGCACATCGCGCCGTAGTTGACCAGCGAATCCACGCCGCCGGCCAGCACGAGGTCGGCTGCGCCACGGCGGAGCAGCTCCACCCCCTCGCCGATGGCTGCGGCACCGGACGCACAGGCAGCGGACACGGTCACGCAGGGGCCCCCGAAGCCGAGCCGGAGCGACAGGTGGGCGGCGACCGAGCTCGGCATGACCATCGGGATGGTCAGCGGGCTCACCCCGCGCACCCCCCGGCTGAGGAGCCCTGACACCTGCTCCTCGTAGGTCGAGGCGGCGCCCAGCCCGATGCCGCACACCACCGCCCGCCGCGCCGGGTCCGGCAGCTCGCCGCACTGGCCGAGGGCATCGGCCGCGGCGCCGATGGCGAGGGCATGGGACCGGTCCAGCCGCCGCACCTCGACCGGCGTGAGGTAGCCGGCCGGGTCGAAGCCGCGCACCCGGCAGACGAGCGCGGCCGTCCCGGGCGGCAGCCGGTCGTCGGAGAACGGCTCGGCCGACGGGCGGCCGGCACACAGGTTCCGCCACAACTCACCGGCGCTGTTCCCGGCAGGGGTCTTCACCCCCGCCCCGACGACCGCGACCTGGGCGGGGCTCCGCGACGTCACGGCCCGCCGCTACTCGATGGACCAGTTGCCGGCGATCTCCAGGTTCGCATTGGGCGCCGGATCGGTCTTGAATCCCAGCCCGGTGGCGAAGAACCGCAGCCGGGCGCCCTTCCGGCCGAACCGCTGGCCGGCCAGCGGGCCGGACAGCCTGCCCGCAGCCGTCTGCCGCATGTCGCCGGAAAGGGTAGGCAGGCCAGTGTTCGTCGCAAAGACGGTAAGGACATCCTGCAGCGTCATGTCATAACGGGCGACCGGCACGCCAACCTGGAAGGACGACGGGTCACTGAAGCTGGCCCCCGGCTGGCTGCGCTGATAGACCGTCATCGTGCCCACGATGTCGAGCGAATGCACCGCCATATCCACGGTGCGGGCCTGGAGATCCCCTGTCGCGTACGCGGTCAGCAGCGCAGTCGACTCGCTGAGGGACGTGCCGGCGAACAAATCGCTCTGAACCGTGTTGCTGGCCCGGATCAGGTAGCCATAGCTGGTGAAGCTCTGGCCGGAGGAACCGGTCTGGGTGACCCGGCCACGGAACTCCACCGTCGTGGTACCCGACACTCCCAGCGACACCGCCTGACCGCCGGCCGCGGCCTCGGCCTGCGCCGGAACGGTCGCCAGCCCGACGCCGGCCACCGCCGCCGACGCTGCCATCATCCGCCGCCGTGACAGCCTGCCCGCTGGGGCAGGTCCTGACCCGCTGCGGGTGTGATTCTCCTTGCTGGCGCCAGGATCAGGCATTACCGCTCCCCCTCCCCGCACGGTGGCCGCTGCCGCGCAGCAGGCCTTTTACGAAAATATGACTTTACCGTGAGCCTGCCCGCACGTGTCCATATGTCAGCGGCGCACGTCCGGCCGCCGGTGGAGGATCAGCCGGTAGTTCGTGATGAGGCGCGTCCGGAACTGGATCTCCGACGAGGCGAGGTAACGGCGGAACTGCCGGACGGCCTGCTCGCCGACGGCGGTCGTGGCCTCGCGCTCGTGCTCACGCAGCGCGGTAAGCCAGACCCGGCAGGTGCGCGCGAAGTCCCCCGGATCCGAGCGGAGCACCTCGACCTCGAAGTAGGGCTCGAAGCCGAGCACGATCTCCCCCAGATGAGGGCAGAGGGACTCCGGGTAAAGGCTCAGCACGGTGTCGCCCAGCGGCCCGCGTCCCAGCGGCACGTTCGTGTCCGGAGCACCGTCGTGTGCGATCGTCTCCAGCGCGAGGCGGCCGCCGGGGGTCAGCCACTGCCAGCACGAGCGGAAGAAACGGCGGTAGGCCGCGATGCGCTGCGGGCCCGTCGTTCCGTCCCGGGCAAAATGCTCGAACGCGCCGAACGAGAAAATCGCGTCATATGGCTGGCCTGGATCGTGGTCGTTCCAGTCCTCCAGCCGGATGCCGGCCCCGGGGACCGGATGCCGGGTGAGGTAGCCGAGTTGCGCCTGGCTCAGCGTCAACCCGGTGGCGCGGGTGACCCCGTGCCCGTCGGCGAGCCGGCGCAGGTTCCAGCCCCAGCCGCAGCCCACGTCGAGGACCCGCCCTGGACCCTGGCGGGAAAGCACCCTGGCTGCGAAGAAGTCGATCTTCCGCCGCTGGGCACGCTCAAGGTCCGCCCGGGTCTCGGTGGGCGCCCACATGGCCGACGAATACATCATCGAGGGGCCCAGCCATAGCTCGTAGAACGAGTTGGAAAGATCGTAGTGGGAGCGAACAGCGGCAGCCGACGCACCGGCCGGGCTGCCCGCTGGGCCCGCCTCTTCGCGGATGTCACTTGGGCGCACCATGACGGCCCAGGTCTTGGGCTTGGGCCGTTTGCTGAGGATCACGCGGTACAGCGAGTGCTCACGGAGCCGGAAGACGGCCTCACCAACCGCGAAATACCGGGCGTAGACGCGGCAGGCCTCCGGTCCCACCAGTTGCTGGGCGAGCGCCTCCTGCTCCCGGAAGGCGAGTGTCCAGGCCCGGAAGGTCCGCTGGTAGTGGGACGGGTGGTCGTGGAACTCATCCAGTTCGAAGTGTGTCTCCCAGCCCAGCACAAGCTCGGACAGCGACGCGGGCATCGATTCGGGGAAGATGTCACCCAGGATGAGATCGGCGAACGGCCCCCTGCCCGCCCGGCTGCCGGCGTGCCCGACGTTGTCGAGGCAGATCAGCTGCAGGCCCATCCGCCCCCCAGGCCGCAGCCACGACGCGGCGCGCTCGAAGAACGCACGGTAGACCTCGACCTTCTCGTCGGGGCTCAGCGTCTCGGAGGCGAAGTGCTCGGTTGCTTCGATGCAGGTGATCGCGTCGTAGCCGTCGTCGGGTCGATGGTCGGCCCAGTTCTGCAGCAGGTACGACACCCCGGGCACGTTCCGGCGGGCCGCGAAGCCGGCCTGGCTGGGGCTCAGCGTGAGCCCGGTCCCTGAGGCGGTGCCGTGGACACGGGCGAACCGGTCGAGAAGCCCCCCCCAGCCGCAGCCGATGTCGAGCACGTGGCCGCCGCGCACCCCGAGGCGGTCCGCGAAGAAGTCGAGTTTGCGGTGCTGTGCCCGGGCGAGTGAGTCGCGGCCATCCCCGGCTTCCCACCAGCCGCAGGAATAGACCATGTCCTGGCCCAGCCAGATCCGGAAGAAGTCGTCGGACAGGTCGTAGTGGTGGCGGATCGCGCGTTGCGACGTGCCCATCGCGGCCAGCCGCCCGGGGCCGGTCATGGCCCGCTGGCGACGGGTGGGCTGGTGGCGCCGGCGGCGAGGTGGGCGGCGACTTCTCCGACGGTCCGCAGCTGGCCCAGTCCACGCAGGACGTCCATCGGCAGCTCGATGCCGGTCCGGATCTCCACGTCGGTGATGATCTCTGCCGCGGCGAGCGAGTCTATGCCCAGGTCTTCCAGCTTCGAGTTCTGGCTGACGTCAGCGGCGGGCACTCCGCAGATCTTGGCTATCGATTCGCATAGCGCCGCATCGAGATTCATTTGCGTGTGCCCCCTCTGGACAGAGGAACCACGATAAACCGCTTCCGGGGCACGGGATAACCGGGTGCAGGATCCGCGCAGCCGTGTGACACCCTGGTGCGGGGGGAGCCCCTGATGACCGAGTTCGAGACCCCGGCACTGCTCAAGCTGCTCGAGGCCACGGTCGAGGAGAATCTCGACCGGCACTTGGCCACGGCCGAAGACTGGCTGCCGCACGAGTATGTTCCGTGGGGCGAGGGACGGAACTTCGCCGCGCTGGGTGGGGAGCCGTGGTCCACCGGGCAGTCCCAGCTCTCACCGGTCGCCCGCACCGCCCTGGAGCTGAACCTCCTCACCGAGGACAACCTCCCCAGCTACTACCGGGAGCTCAGCGACACGTTCGGCCGGCCGGGCGTGTGGGGGGCGTGGGTGAATCGGTGGACGGCGGAGGAGGGGCGGCACGCATCCTGCATCCGCGACTACCTGCTGGTCACCCGCGGGGTCGACCCGGAGCGCCTCGAGCACGCCCGGATGGCGACGTTGCAGGCGGGGTGGGATTCCGGGGGCAGGCCGCTGCTTCATGCCTGCGTGTTCGTGTCGTTCCAGGAGCTCGCCACCCGCGTCTCGCACCGCAACACCGGCCGCGCCTGCCAGGACCCGATTGCGGAGAGGCTGCTCACCCGGATCGCGATGGATGAGAACCTGCACATGATCTTCTACCGCAACCTGGTTCAGGCGGCGCTGGAGATCGCGCCGAGCCAGGCGTTGCGGGCGATCGCCGACGAGGTGACCGGCTTCGCGATGCCGGGCAGCGTGGTCCCTGGTTTCGCCCGTAAGGCCGTGCAGATCGCCCAGGCGGGCATCTACGACCTGCGCATCCACCACGATGATGTGATCATGCCGCTAGTGCGCCACTGGCGCGTTTTCGACGCTGAGGGCCTGGACGCCGGCGGCGAGCAGGCGCGGCAGGATCTCGCCGCGGCGCTCAAGGCGCTCGACGCCCGGGCTGAGCGCTTCGTGCAGCGGCGGGCCGAAACGAGGGCCGGACACCCCGGCCGGAACGGCTGAGAGCGATACGGACGGACCCGCCCGTATCGCCTGAGGCCGCATTTTGGATACTGGAGCCCAAATACCACGGCTGGTGTGGGAGGGGCGGCCATGACGGTAGATGCCAGGCCCGGTGGCAGCAGGGCAGCCATCCGCCCGGTTGAGCGGCCGGTGCCGTTGCGCCAGTCGGTGTATGACGCGCTGCTGGAACTTGTGGTGGAGGGCCGGCTCGGGCCCGGGGAGACCGATCTGGCCCACCAGCTCGGGGTGAGCCGCCAGCCGGTCCGGGAAGCCCTGCACCGGCTGGAGGCCGAGGGCTGGGTCGACCTGCGCCCCAACCAGGGTGCTTTCGTGCACGTGCCCACCGACCAGGAGGTCGACGAGCTGCTCGACGTGCGTGAGTTGCTGGAGGTGGAGACCGCCCGGCTGGCGGCGACGGCGGCGACCGCCGATCAGCTGGCCCGGCTGCGGGAGATCTGCCAGCGGGGCCAGGCCGCCGTGCAGGCCGGCGACACGCTCTGGTTCGTGGCCGTCAACAGCGAATTCCACGCTGAGCTGGCGCAGGTGGCCGGCAACGCGGTGCTGGCCGAGCTGGCCGGAATCGTCGGCCGCCGGGTGCGCTGGTATTACCGGCTGGTGGCGCCGTTGCGCGGGCGTGAGTCGTGCGCCGAGCACCTGCAGATGGTCGCGGCGCTGGAGGCGGGCGACGCGCGGGGGGCATCGGAGATCGCCCGCCGGCACACCGAGCGGACCCGCGCCGCCTATCACCGTCCCGCCCGCTGAGACGACCAGGCCAGCACCTGCCCTGGTCGACTGGGCTGGCCAATCGCCGCCGGCGGGGACGAATGCCTGCGGGGAAACGCCTGTGTGCCGCATGATGTAGTGATTTCTCTGGCCGGGTGAAAGGGCACAGCATGCCGAACGGAGGCTCGCACCGACCCGGCTCGCGTCGGCGGCGTGCCCCCTCCGCCAATCCGCATCCGGATCCGGTGCCGGAGCAGCGCGACCGCTCCGATTCCTGGCCAGATCCGCGGCTGTCGCCGGCCGGGGAACCGCCGGATGAGCCGTGGACCGACCCACGGCTGTCCCGGGCCGGCGGACCGCCGGATGATCCACCGCGGCGCCAGCCCCCCGTGGATGACCCGCGGGCAGGACGTGATCCGGGAGCCGCCCCCCGGCGGGCACCGAAGCACATCCGTACCGGTCCGGGCGACGGCGCGCAGGGTGATCCACGGCAGACGTATGGCAATCCGCTGAACGACCCGCGGGGCGGCTCCTGGCCACGCTCAGATGGGTGGCCGGTACCGCCCGACCCACGCGGCCGCTCCGGAGGCGATCCCAGGCAAGCCCGTCCGGATCCGAACGCTGACCGGTGGCCAGGCCCACCAGCTGGCACGCGGCCCGATCCGCGAACTGAAGCACCCGACCCGCGGCGGAGGCGGAGCGCTGGCCCGGGCCCGATGCCCTCGCCGGGGCCGGGCGGTATGCCGCGTGATCCCGGGCCCGTTGGATACGACTCCGGACCCATGCCGCGCCATTCCCGGCCGATGCCGCGGGTGGATTCCGGGCCCATGCCGCGGGTGGATTCCGGGCCTATGCCACGGGTGGGACCGGTGCAGCGGCCGCCGGCCGACTCCTGGCCAGAAACCGGGATGAGCCCCGTCGAGGATTCCTGGCCAGCGTCCTACCCAGGTGAGCACCCGGGATCGCGGCGGGCGGACCGGTCACGCGATGCCAGGCCGGGCGATTGGCCCAGCCAGAGCGGCCGCGATTCAGGCCAGTTCGGGCCGGGGGCCGTGCCCGGCTCACAGCCAGGTCGCGCCGATCCCAGGTCGCGCCCGGGCAGTGGCCCGCACACCAGCCCCGGCAGTGGGCCGTACCCGCGCCCCGCCAGTGGCCCGCACACCAGCCCCGGCAGTGGCCCGTACGCGCGCCCAGGCAGTGGCCCGCACACCAGCCCGGGTAGCGGCCCATACACCAGCCCGGGCGGTGGACCGCGCTCTGGCCCGCCCCCGGTTGCTGGCCGCCCATCACGGGCGGCGCCGGAGTAT
>Ga0318521_10000587_pt1 | contig 10619 bp, 9 predicted proteins | sample GRESIP178b2f17_FD_203513 | JGI IMG/M metagenome (GOLD analysis project Ga0318521, IMG submission 203513) | Tropical soil microbial communities from Luquillo Experimental Forest, Puerto Rico - GRE.SIPMG.178b2f17 | ecosystem: Environmental > Terrestrial > Soil > Tropical forest > Bulk soil...
GCGTCGCGCCGGGTGCCGGCAATCGCCAGCGTCATATACGGCTCGGACTCGCGGCGGAAATAGACCGGGCCGTAATAGACCTTGCGCGCCACCGCTTCCACGAACTTGGGATCATTGGAGAGGTCGGCGCCGCTGGCGACCACGTCCATGGCCAGCCGCGACACGCGCAGCCGCTCCTTGCCGGTCGCGTCGAGCTGGGCCAACTCAGTGATGGCGGGCACTTGACGCAACAGACGCAAGGCATCGAAGCGGCGCTGCTCGATCGAGCCGGCCGACCACGGCAGTTGCGTGGTCCAGCCCAGCTGGCTCTCGATCTCCTTGATGAACTGACCGATCTTGGCGGCGGCGGCTTCAGCCTGTTCGCGCTGGATGCGGATGAGCGACGCCTTATGCTCCTGATAATAGAACAGGACGTCGAAAACGCCGTTGGACACCAGCGCTATACAGACGACTGCGACGAACAGCGCGACGTATTTGGTGAACAAGCGCCGGCGGGTTTTTGCGACGGGGGCTTCGGGCGCTGCTTGCTGCGGCGCGTGGGCATCAGCGCCCCCCAGGCGATTCGAGGTACGCCAAGGCTTAACGAAATCGCGAACCGTCATGACGAGCACAGTATCAAACGTTGGCCAACCCTGTCCTCCCCGCCTCGAGACGCCGCTCGCTCATTCGATCACCTCGTCGGCGAGCGCGACCAGTTTCTCCGGCACGTCGAGGCCAAGCGCCTTGGCAGTCTTTAGATTGATGACGAACTCGAACTTGACCGGCGCTTCCACAGGCAAATCTGCGGGCCTGGCGCCCTTCAGGATGCGATCGACATACGAGGCGGTCCGTCGGAAGATGTCGTATACGTCAGGCCCGTACGACATCAGACCGCCTTCCGCGACGAATGACCGGTACGCGTAGACGGCGGGCAGCCGGTACCGCGCCGCCAATTCGATGATCATCGCATGATGAATTATTGTGAATGCATCTGGAGGAACAACCAGACCCGCGCCCGGTTTGCGTCCCAGCTCGGACATCGCCGCCTCGATTTCACCCGCGTCGCGAACAGCTGCCGCGCTCAGCTCGACGGCAAGCGTTGGTGGAACGGTCCCAAACGAATGCAGGTAGACAAGGTATTGGGGGTTCGTCCCGAACATAACGGCAGCCCTGACAATGCCGGGCGCCACTTCTTTGAGCATCTCCAGCATTTTCCCAATGAGCGAGAATTCAATATTAGTGGTGCCGGTAAGATTTCCGCCCGGACGCGCCAAGTTATCAATGAAGCCGTGGGCAACGGGATCGATAACGGCCGCAAAAACGATTGGAATGGAGCTTGACGCTTGCCGCACCGCGGCTATGACGGGCGGGGTGTGGGCGACAATCACGTCTGGCGACAGTTTTACCAGCTCTGCCACGTAGGTTCGTACGCGAGTCGCGTCACCGCCTGTCCAGCGATAGTCGATGCGGACGTTGCGGCCTTCTATCCATCCCAGTTCCTGAAGCCCTTGTTGCAACCCTTTGACCCGAGCCTGTCCTTCTGCGTCATCAGCGAAACCCATGAGTACGCCGATGCGCCGCATCCGGTCGGGCTGCGCGCGCGCCCCCAGCGGCCACGCGGCAGCCGCGCCGCCTAGCAGCGTGGCTAAAAACTTTCGTCGTGCGATGTAGCTTGCCATGTGACCCTCCGGTGGGGGTCATTCATGCAATGGAGGGATGATACCACGCTTCCATCGCGCGTGACTAAGGCAGGTAGGTAAATCGCTTGGGATCAGAAGCGGTAAGGCTCAGAATGAGCAAATGTTGTCCGCTTTACCCCCGAAAGCGGACATCGAGCGACACGACTGGCATGTCCGCTTTGTGCCACAACCGGACTCATGCACTGCAACAAACGAGGTGCATGGGTTGCAATGACCTATTCGATCACCTCGTCGGCGCGCTGCTGCAAAAACCACGACACCTCCAGCCCGAGCGCCTTAGCGGTCTTGAGATTGATCGACAATATGAATTTGGCCGGCAACTGAACGGCAAGCTCGCTCGCCTTTTCACCCCGCAGAATGCGATCGACGTAACTCGCTGCGCCCTGCCACTGCTGTTCGGTATCGGCACCATAGGAGATCACAAGCTCAAACTCCGTGGCTCCGCCGGTCCGCTCCTCCCTATTTGCGACCAACCTATACCGGTAGGTACATTGCACGTCGTAATGATAAGGTTGACCAGAGATGTCAAACGACTACCGGGCGCGGAGGCGCTGGCCATGAAAGGCGATCGACGCCGTCGCCGCAAGCCGCGAGCGGTACTGCTACCCGATACCAACCCTCGTTGTTTTCTAGTCAAACGTCGTCCCCGCCTCGCGAACCTGACAGATTATCCTGAGTTGGACTTTGCTGACTACGAACGACGCCTCGCTTCACTGCAAAGTGTGCTTCAACTCATACAGCAGGCCTACCTTGGCAGTTCGGAGCGAGCCCTGGTCGTGCTTGAAGGTTGGGATACCGCCGGCAAGGGCGGTATCGTTCGCCGCCTTGGCTGGGCGCTCGATCCCCGCAGCTTCAAAGTTCATCCGATTTCAGCGCCCGATGAGCATGAGCGTGCCGAACATTACCTGCAGAGATTCTGGCGCCACCTGCCTGAGAAGGGTCAGATAGTTGTTTTCGACCGGTCGTGGTACGGGCGTGTGCTGGTCGAACGGGTCGAAGGATTTGCGACCGAGGCTGAATGGCGGCGCGCTTATCGTGAGATCAACGAGTTCGAGCGCGTGCTGACCGACTCCGGCGTTCGTCTGATCAAGCTATTCCTGCACATTACACCGGATGAGCAGGTCCGTCGTTTCCGCGACCGTCTCATCAATCCCATCAAGCGATGGAAACTGTCCTACGAGGATTTTCGCAATCGAGCCCGCCAGTCAGACTATGTTGTGGCGATCGAGGACATGTTGGAGGAGACGTCCACAAAATTTGCACCGTGGTACCTGATCCCAGCCAACGACAAGCCATTCGGTCGAATCGCGGCGTTTTGCATCCTTGCGAACCGGCTCGGAAAGGGCGTCTCTCTAAAGCCGCGCCCGATCAGTCCCAAACTGTTCAAGCAAGCAAGGCGGATACTGAGCCTCTCCGCTGCTGACATCAGGCGCGCCGCGAAGAAGGCCGATCGGAGGATGAGGTCGAAACACGCCCCGGATATCGACCAACCGGTTTTGAGACAGGATCGTCAAATGTAGGTCCTGTCGCTCCCAAAATTCTACCGGACGGACGATATGCCATGACGCACACGGTTCGAGAAAAGTCCAAGCTGCTGGCGCGGGTGCGACGCATTTCGCGGACAGGTCGAGGCCATTGAGCGCGGCAAGGACTGCTGCAACGCGGGATTTCGGTGCGGCCTATGTCGGCTCTGGGTCTTGGTCGTGTCAAAACGCTTGGACGGGAGCAATGGACGCATCGGCCTCGACAACTGCAGGGTTTTCGGGGCTGGAAACGGCCCTGATTGAACATCAGGTCTAGGGCGATGCTGCAGCAGCAGCGGAGGGATGTTTGGCGGCTACGCCCTCATCGCTGCCAGGAGCGGTCGGACGCCCATGATGCTCATGACGCGCGTCATGTTGTAGGCGAGGATGTGTAGCGCCATCTCTGTGGCCACTCGCGGCAGCGTCTTCATCAGGAAGTGAGTGGCACCCATTCGGGCTTTGATCGTGCCGAACGGGTGCTCGACTGTCTCGCGTCGCTGACGCATTTTCTCCGGATGCTCATCAAGCCGCCGCTGCACAGCTTCGAGAACATGCTCATGTTCCCATCGAGTGATCCGTCGCTCCTTGCTGGTGGTGCAGGCGCGCTTGATGGCGCAGCCCTGGCAGGCATTGGTCCAGTAGCGGCGTAGGATCAGCCCGTTTTCCTCGTTTGTGTAGCGGTAAGGTAGCCTTTCACCGGCAGGACAGATGTAGACGTCTTCCTCGGCCACATAGCGGAAGTCCTGCTTGCCAAAGCGTCCTTCTGCCTTTGAGTTCGTGCCAAATATTCCCCGGTGCAGCGAGGCCCGATTTTCATATGGATGGCAATGGCCCAGATTCACGGGCTCTAACACGCGTGAACGCGTTAAAGGCTAATCCTGTCCTACGAGCTGATCGCGCTCCAGCACGCCGCCTAATATCCGAGCACAGGACGCCAATAATGACGAAAGGCTAGGCAAATCCGGCATAGCCACTCCTCCGGGCGGCAGGGCCGCCACCCTATTCGCGCTCGAAAGTGTCGAATGTCCCAGCGTCCGGACGATTTTTGCTCATGGCTTTAGCGAGCCGTCAGCCACGGCGGTTCGCTTACAATTGCCGCGAAAGAAGGCCCCGAACCCCACCGACCAGCACGTTGGCAGCCGGGTGCGCATGCGCCGCATGATGCTTGCAATGAGCCAGGAAAAGCTGGGTGACGCGCTCGGCCTCACCTTCCAGCAGGTGCAGAAATATGAGAAAGGCGCCAACCGCATCGGGGCCAGCCGGTTGCAGCAAATCTCCCATATCCTTCAGGTGCCAGTAGCGTTCCCTTCGAGGGCGGGCCGAACGCATTAGCGCCACACGGCTCCAATGGAAGCGCGTAAATCGGCGCACGCGCCGGACGTATCCCTATCGCACACCGCGTAATGATAGCTCGCGCGCCCGATGGCAACTGACCCACCGGGTCGGCTCAATCTCTTCCAGCGCGGGAACTTCGGTCTGGCATCGTTCCTCGGCATAGCGGCATCGCGGGTGGAAGTGACATCCGGAAGGCGGACGCGCTGGATCTGCGACCTCGCGCTGAAGGATAACGCGGTCGGCGCGCGCCCGTGGGTCAGGCTTCGGCACCGCAGACAGCAGCGCTTCGGTGTACGGATGCTTCGGTGTTTCGTAGAGCGCGCGCGTACTAGCGATTTCCACGATGCGGCCGACATACATCACCGCCACCCGGTCACTTACATGTTTGACCACACTCAAGTCGTGCGCCACGAACAGGTAGGTCAGGCCCAGCCGATCCTGCAGGTCGAGCATCAGATTGAGAATTTGCGCTTGCACCGACACGTCGAGCGCGGACACCGGTTCGTCGGCCACGACGAGGCTCGGATTGAGCGCCAGCGCGCGCGCGATGCCGATGCGCTGGCGTTGGCCGCCGCTGAATGCATGCGGGAAGCGATTGCGGTAAGCACGCGGCAACTGGACCATGTCGAGCAGCTCGGCGACCCGCTTGCGCCGCTCGTCCACGCTGCGCATCCCGTTAACCAGCAACGGCTCGCCGATGATGTCGGCGACACCCATGCGCGGATTGAGCGACGAGAAGGGATCCTGAAACACCATCTGCATGTGGCGGCGGTAGGGCTTGAGAGCGCGCGTCGACAGCGCCGCAAGGTCCACCTGCTTGCCGTCGACCGTGAAGCGGATTTCACCCGAGGTAGGACGTAGCGCGCGCAAGATGCAGCGAGACACCGTGGTCTTTCCGCAACCGCTTTCACCGACCAGTGCAAGCGTCTCGCCTTTGCGGATGTGGAAGCTGACGCCATCAACGGCCCTGACCTGACCGACCGTACGCCGCAGGAATCCGCGGCGGATCGGAAAATGCTTGCGCAGGTCGATGACCTCAAGGACGTTCATGGCCGTCCGCCGTAGAGAAAACAGCTGACCTCCCGATTGCCTCCTTCAGCGAGCACGGGTGGGACAACCCTGTCGCATACCGAGGGTATGGACTCCGGGCAACGCGGATGGAAAGGGCACCCCGCGGGACGATTGAACGGATGAGGGATCGAGCCGCCGAGTGTTGCGAGCCTTGTGCGCGGCGCGGCCATGATGCTCGGGATAGAGCGCAACAGCGCCCGGGTATACGGATGCTTCGGCGCATGAAAGATGTCGTCGACACTCCCCTTCTCTACTGCGCGCCCGAGGTACATGACGACGACGTCATCGGCCATTTCGGCGATGACGCCCATGTCGTGAGTAATCAGTATGAGTGCCAACCCGCGCTGCTCCTGCAGGCCGCGCAGCAGATCTAGAATCTGCGCCTGCGTGGTAACGTCGAGCGCGGTCGTCGGCTCATCCGCGATCAGGATGCGCGGATCGCAGGCGAGCGCCATGGCGATCATCACGCGTTGGCGCAGTCCGCCGCTCAGCTGGAACGGGTACTCATCGACGCGGCGCTCCGGCTGCGGCACGCCGACGGTACGCAGGAGTTCGATCGCGCGCGCCCGCGCGTCCGCGCGTGACGCATCGCTATGCTGGAGGATCGCCTCCATGATCTGGTTGCCGACCGTGTAGTAGTGGCTGAACGACGCCATCGGCTCTTGAAAGATCAGGGCGATCTCCCTGCCGCGGATCGCGCGCATCTGTGCGCCATTTGGTGCGAGTTTGACGAGATCGATGGAACCGGCTTGAGCGCCTGTCGCGCCATGGAGCCAAATCTCACCCGACTCGACGCGGCCTGGCCGGTCCACAATCCCCAGGATGCTGCGCGCAGTGATGCTCTTGCCACACCCGCTTTCGCCTACGACACCAAGTGTGCGGCCAGGGCGCACATCGAAGCTCACGCCGTCAACCGCACGCACGATCCCCTCGGGGAGGTGGAAATAGGTCTTCAGCCCGCGCACCGACAGGATTGGAGCCGCGCCACTTTGCGTTGCCCGCGCGGCGATCTCAGCCATAGGGGTCAGCGGCATCACGCAGCCCGTCTCCCAGAAAGTTGAATGCGAGGATAACGGTGATGACCGGCACCGCAGCAGCGAGCAGCCACGGCGCCAAGGCCAGCGCCTCGATGTTCTGCGCGTCCTGCAACAGGATGCCCCAGCTGATCGCTGGCGGCCGCAGGCCGAGGCCGAGAAAACTCAGCGACGTCTCACTGATGATCATCGCAGGCAGCGCGAGACTCGTCGCCGCGATGATGTGGGAAAGAAACGACGGCAGCAGGTGGCGGAAGATGATCCGCATCTGGCTGGCTCCCGCGAGCTCAGCGGCGGTAACAAAGTCCTCCTCACGCAGCGAGAGGAATTTTCCGCGCACGACCCGCGCAAGATCGGTCCAGGCCAGGAGCGCGATGATCACCGTGATAGCGAAATAGATTTGCATGACCGACCACGTGTTCGGCAACGCAGCCGCAAGCCCCATCCATAAGGGAATCGTCGGCATCGATCGGATAATCTCGATCAGCCGCTGAACGATTGTATCGACAACACCGCCATAGATCGCTGACACGCCGCCGAGCAACACGCCGAGAAACAGGCTGATGGCGACGCTGACAAGGCCGATAGTGAGCGAAACTCGGGTCGCCACCGCGAGGCGCGACCACAAATCGCGGCCGAGCCGGTCGGTACCGAGCAGATGCAGGGTCTCACTCGGTTGCGGATTCTTCAGGCCGAGCAGATGGACATTGGTCGGGAACAGGCCGAACAGTTCATACGAATAGCCTTCGACGAACAACGCGAGATCGACCTTGGTCGCTTGGTCGCGGACCATGCGGAACGTGCTCGGGTCGCGGCGAGCACGCAGCACGACGACGTGCGGCCGCAACGACCAGTCGTCATCGAAGAAGCGGATCGCCTGCGGCGGCGTGTAGGTGCGCCGCGCGTCGGTGTCGTGCGGATCCATGGTGGCGAGGAAGTCCGCAAGGGCGGCCAGCAAATAGAACAGGATAACAACAATGCCGCTCGCGACCGCGAGCCGGTGTCGGCGAAAGCGCCACCAGGTGAGCTTGAGCTGGCTCGCGACGGCAAAGCGTTCCTCGGCGGCGGCAGCGCCTTCCGCCGAGGAGGATGATCCGAACAAGCGCGCGAGCACGGAGAGCCCTCAATCAAGCTGATAGCGGATGCGGGGGTCGACCCACATCAGAACAAGGTCCGAGATCAGGGTGCCCACAACCGTGAGCACGCCGAGCAAGAGCACTATGGTGCCAGCGAGGAACATGTCCTGCGAAATCAGTGAACGCACCAGCAACGGCCCAACTGTCGGCAGGCTGAGCACGATCGATATAATGACGCTGCCGGAGACCAGATAAGGAAAGAGATAGGCGACCGTGCTGGCAAACGGATTGAGTGCCGCGCGGACGGGATACTTCAGGATCACGCGTCGCTCGGGCAAACCCTTGGCGCGCGCAGTGACAACGTAAGGCCGCCGCAGTTCGTCAAGCAGATTTGCCCGCATGATGCGGATGAGTTGCGCAGTTCCACCGAGCGCAAGGATCACCGCCGGCAGCGGCAGGTGCTTCATCAGATCCCAGACCTTGGCCCAGCTCCAATCGGCGAGTTCGAATTCCGAAGAGAACAGCCCGCCAACGTTAGCGCCAAGAAAGCGAAACGAGAGATACATAATGACGAGGGCAAGCAGGAAGTTCGGCACTGCGAGCCCGACAAAGCCGACCAGCGTGAAGAGGTAGTCGCCAATTGAATATTGGCGTACCGCCGAGTAGATGCCGATCGGCAGTGCAAGGCCCCACGTGATCACGAGCGCAGCGAACGATATGAGCACCGTGAGCCAGAGCCGATCGCCGATCACCTCGGTCACCGGCCTGTTCCATTCCATGGATACGCCGAAATCGCCGGCGAGCACCCGCGCCATCCACTTCGCGTACTGGACATAGAAGGGCTGCCCGAGCCCGTAGAGCTCGCGCAGCGCCACCGCTTCGGCCTCTGACACCGAAGCACCGCTTGCAGAAAGCTGCGCGATATACGCGGTTACGAAGTCACCCGGCGGCAACTGGATGATCGCGAACGACAGAACCGAGATCACCCAGATCGTGAGGATCGCAAGCAGCGACCGCCGAACGATGAACGCGAGCATTCCCGCCTCCGCTCTACCGTGCGCCTGTCATGCGTGAAGGCTCGTCTACGACTGATAGAACCAGGTCTCCGGCCGCGAGCTACCAGGCGTGCGGCAATGTTGCGCGATGCAGGCGCGCGACGGGATGTTGCCGAGCTTGCGGCTCGCGAGCCGCACACCCATCAGAGCCGGCGACTGGCCGACCGTCCCGATCGAATATTGCTGGTCGACCAGAATCTTCCAGATCTCCTGCGCGGTACGATTGCGCTCGTCGTCCTTTTGTCCGGACGCGGCGCCGAACAACTCGAAGATCTTCTTCAGGCCGGGATCGGTCGGCGCGCGGCCGAGACGGCCGCCCGACGCGTACCATTTGGCGAATTCCGGACCCATGAACGCTTCGGTCGGATCGACCGGGATGGCGTGGCGCGGGAACAGATAGAGCAATTCGGTGCCGCCATTGGTCCACACGTGAATGTGGTGCTCGTTGTTCTGCGTGCGCGTGAACGCGAGCACGCGCTCCATCTCACGTACTTCCGCGAAGATGCCGATGCGTCGCCAATGCTGTGCCACCATTTCCATCTGCTGCGGCCAGGGCAGGAAGGCGCGCACGGTCTGCACCTGCAAGCGCAGCCGTTCACCGTTGTCGGTGCGCAGCCGGTAGCCGTCACGATCCTTCTTGTTGAGGCCAAGCGCATCGAGCATCTGGTTCGCCTTCGCGGGATCGTGTGTCGACCATTTGTTGCGCCATTCAGGCCCGGGGCTCTGCGGCAGGCTCTCCGCCGGCGCCGTGGATCCAGGCGTGCCGAGGCCGAGCCAGAAGGTCTCGTTCATCTGGTTGCGGTCGATCCCGAGCGACAACGCACGACGGAAGTCAGCGTTGGTCAGCCACTTCGCGATCTCGGGGTCGGCCGTGTAGCTCTGATTGAAATGGATCGTTGAGTCAGAGCCATTGAAGGCGAGATCGAGATGCAGGTCGTAATTGCCGCGGTCGCGGTTCTCGAGAATCACCGGCAGCTTGGCAATGTCGATGTGGCGTTCCTGCAAATCGTACTGGCCCGCCATGGCGCGCAGGTTGAGGACTTCAAGGTCCTCAGCGAGCGTCATGACAATCTGATTGATGTAGGGAAGCTGGTTACCTTCGGTGTCGACCGCGTAATAGTAAGGATTGCGATCAAGCACCCAGGTCGGCGTGTTAATTGGCCGCACCGTGCGCCACGGGCCAATGACCGGCAGCTCAGGATTGAGGTTCCAGTCCTTCTTGCTGTGCAGCATACGTACCCAGTTCTCGAAGCCTTCCGACTTCGCGCGCGCGTTAACCTGCGCCTCGGAGGAATATTTCGGCAGGAACTGCTTGAGATAATGTGCGGGCGCGTAGCAGCCAAACGAGCGGTTCTGGTACATGCCAACCGACATACCGCCGCCGATCAGCGTGTCACCGGCGAGCATCTCGATCAACAGGAAGTACGGCACGTCGAACTGGAACTCGACTGTAACCGGATCGATCTTCACGATGCGGCCGGGCTTGCCGCCGGGCGACATGTCGGCGATGCCGGTCGGAACGATCTCGCGGTTGCTGTAGATGTCCTCGAACCAGAACACGAAGTCGTCGGCGGTCATCGGCTGACCATCGGACCACTTCATGTCCTTGCGCAGTGTGACGCGTGTCGTCTTGCCGTCCGCGCTCATCTCCACATTCTTGGCGACCGACGGGATGATCTTGTTGCCGGTGTAGTCCCAGAACAGCAGCTTGTCGGAGGCGTTGATGCGGTTGCCATTCTCGCCGTCGCCGGGGCCGACGAACCCGCGCCGCCACGTGCCACCGTAACGGCCGGTCTGCTTCAACGGCTTGAGCACTAGCGGCTCGGACGGTAGCCGCTTTTCGACC
>Ga0318521_10000605_pt1 | contig 10492 bp, 7 predicted proteins | sample GRESIP178b2f17_FD_203513 | JGI IMG/M metagenome (GOLD analysis project Ga0318521, IMG submission 203513) | Tropical soil microbial communities from Luquillo Experimental Forest, Puerto Rico - GRE.SIPMG.178b2f17 | ecosystem: Environmental > Terrestrial > Soil > Tropical forest > Bulk soil...
CCGCGGCGTCAATATCTGGTCCCTGCATGCCGTGCGCCTGCCGCCGCACGAGCGTAACGCGGGTTTGCGCGAGGAAGCGCTCAAAGTGCTCGCGGCGCCGTTTGCGGTGCTGGACAAAGCGCTCGCGGAGAGCGCTTATTTGCTCGGCGCGGATTTCACCGTGGCCGATCTCAATGTCGCCGCCGTCGTCAGCCGCGCCATCGACATGGATTTGTCGGCGTCGCCGCACCTGAAAAACTGGCTCATGCGTTGCCTGGAGCGGCCGGCGGCGCGCAAAGCGCTGGCGCTCAAGGCCAAATCCGAGCAGGAAACGCCGGTCGAGATCACTCGCAGTATCGCCCGCATCAATCGGCTATAAGCGCCAACGTTAAAAGCAAGCCGATGAAAGTAAGCTCCGCGTCATTCAATCTCAATCAGGTCTTCGGCGAAGCGGTTTCTCTGCACCGCCAAGGCAAATTGCGCGAGGCGGAGAAGCTCTATGCGCGGGTGCTTAAAGTCGCGCCCGATCATTTCGATGCGCTCAATCTTCTCGGCGCCGTCAAGGTGCAGCAAGGCCAATTCGGCGAGGCGCAGCGCCTGTTCAGCGCGGCGATCAAGGCCAATCCGCGGGTCGCCGCGGCCTGGAACAATCTCGGCCAGGCTCAATACGCGCTCAAGCGCCCGGCCGAAGCGCTGCAATCATTCGACAAGGCCCGCGCGCTCGCGCCCGATGACGTCGACATTCTCTATCAGCATGCCAATGCGCTCCTTGCGCTCGATCGACCGCGCGAGGCGCTCGCCGAATTGCAGATCGTGCTCGCCCGCAAGCCGCAGCATTTCGAGGCGCGGCTCAATAGCGGTCTGGCACAGGACAAACTCGGATTCCCCGAGCGCGCGCTCGCCGATATCGACGCCGCGCTGGCGCTCATGCCAGCGCATCCAATCGCGTATTACAATCGCGGCGTGGTCCTGATCAAGCTCGGCCGCTATGCCGAGGCTGTCGCTACCAACGAGCGCGTCGTTGCCGCAGTGCCTGAACATGTCGGGGCGTGGCTTAATCGCGGCATGGCATTGGCGCAGTTGCGTCGCTTCGATGCTGCGCTCGCGAGCTACAGCGAGGTGCTGGCGCGGCGCAAGGACCACGCTGATGCGCATTTCAATCGTGCGCTGGCGCTGCTGACGATCGGCGACTATCGCAGCGGCTTCGCAGAATATGAATGGCGCTGGCGCCGCACCGCCGCCCCGGCACAGAAGAATCGCGGCGGTCGCTTGTGGCTTGGCGAATTTTCGCTGCACGGCAAGACGATCCTACTCCACTCCGAACAAGGGTTCGGCGACACGATCCAATTCGCGCGCTACGCACCGCTCCTTGCCGCGCAAGGCGCCGAAGTCGTCCTCGAAGTGCCGGCGGAGCTGAAATCGCTGCTGTCGCGTATTGACGGCGCCAAGGCCGTGGTGACGCGCGGCGAAGCGCCGCCGCCTTTCGATGTGCATTGCCCGCTAGGCTCGTTGCCCCTGGCGCTGAAAACCGATTTGCCGGCGGTGCCGGCGCAAGTTCCCTACCTGTCGGCGGACGAAGCGCATCTGCAAAAATGGTCGCCACGAATTGAAAAGCTGCCGCGCCCGCGCATCGCGCTCGCCTGGTCGGGCAATCCGGCGCACGACAACGACCGCAATCGCTCGATTGCATTTGCGAGTTTGCAGCCGCTGGTTCGCTCGCCACCGGCGATGGTCGAGGGCATTGGACCAAGCTTCATCAGCATCCAGCGCGATGTGCGCAGCACCGATGCGGCGCAACTCGCCGCCACGGCGCAGTTGACGCATATCGGCGGCGAGCTTTCCGATTTCAGCGACACCGCCGCGGTGCTGGCGTTATGCGATCTCCTCATCACCGTCGACACGGCGCCGGCGCATCTGGCTGGCGCCATGGGGCGGCCGGTTTGGGTGCTGGTCCCGTTTACGCCGGATTGGCGCTGGATGCTCGACGGCGAAGCCACTTCTTGGTATCCGACCGTGCGCCTGTTCCGACAAACTTCTCTCGGCGACTGGGCCGGGGTGATCGCGCGCGTCGCCGCCGCGCTGCAAGAACACGCGTTCAAGACCTCTTCCTAACCCTCCCCCCAAAGGGGAGGAAGATTACTTCGCTCTTTCTGCCGATCCCCTGGGAACCTCTCGCGTCTGAATGCATCTAAGATGCGAAAAGGACCTGTCATGGTGCAAAGGGCAGTCAGGAAAGCCGTTCCCGCTGATTTGGACGATGCCGAACTGGTGCGGCGCGTGCTCGACCGCGACACGGACGCTTTCGGCTGCGATCATGCAGCGTCACAATCGGCGGCTGTATCGGATCGCGCGCAGCGTGCTGCGTAATAGCGCCGAAGCCGAAGACGTCGTCCAGGAAGGCTACGTCGCGGCTTTCACCCATCTCGCAAGTTATCGCGGCGAATCGAGCCTGGGCGCTTGGCTCGCTCGCATTGTCATGAACGAGGCGCTTGGCCGATTGCGGCGCAAGCCCACCGCGGCGGATTTCGCACCGCTCGAAGCGGTGCCTGAAGCGGAAATCATCCAGTTTCCTTCAGTGACTGCGAACGAGAATCCGGAACGAACCATGGCGCAGCGGCAAATACTTCAGCTTGTCGAAGAGGCGACCGATGCCTTGCCCGATGTTTATCGCGTGGTTTTCGTAACCCGCGTGATCGAGGGCATGAGCGTTGAGGAAACGGCGGATCTGCTGTGCATCAAACCGGAGACGGTGAAAACCCGGTTGCACCGCGCGCGGCAGCTCCTGCGTGATCAACTCAACAGACAGATCGGCCCGATAATGATGGATGCCTTCCCCTTTGCCGGGCGTCGCTGCGAGCGGCTCGCCGCGAGCGTACTCAAGCGGCTCGGGCTGTACAAATAAGTCCGGAATTTTTGACGCGATCCATCTCGCTCACGCATGACCTGAAGCGGCGGGGCTAAGACCCCTACAAGGAAAATCCCGCGAGAGGAGACAATTGCATGAACGGCACTGTCCACGCCTTGCAGCCGCTGCAGAGCCTGCATCGCTCCGGCAAACCCGAGCGGGCCGAAGTCGAGGCCGCGGTGCGCACGATCATCCGTTGGACGGGGGACGATCCCGATCGCGAAGGGCTTGTCGAGACGCCGGCGCGCTTGGTGCGGGCGCTCGAGGAATTCTTTTGCGGCTATCGCGAAGATCCCGCTGACATTTTGCAAAAATCGTTCGAAAAGGTCGACGGCTATGACGAACTGGTGGTCTTGCGCGACGTCCGGTTCGAGAGCCATTGCGAGCACCACATCGCGCCGATCGTGGGCTGCGCCTCCGTCGCTTACGTTCCCCGCGGGCGTGTGGTCGGCATCAGTAAGCTGGCGCGCGTCGTGCAAGCGTTTGCCAGACGCTTGCAGATTCAAGAAAAATTGACTGCCCAGATCGCCAATACGATCGATACCGTACTAAAACCGATGGGCGTCGGTGTTGTTATCAAGGCAGTGCATCATTGCATGACGACGCGCGGCGTCCACAAGCCCGACAGTAGTCTGGTCACGAGCCGCATGCTGGGATGCTTTCGCGACGACGCGGAGCTTCGCCGGCAATTTATTGGCCTGATCGAATGAGCGCAGGAGCACAGCGATGGCGCAGGAACAGAACACGTCGCAGGGGCCGGATCTCACCCAGGGTATAGCAATAACGGATTTCGTCGACGGCAAGCTCTTGGGCCATGTCGGCGACGAGGAAGTGCTGCTGGTACAGAGCGGCGATGACATCTTAGCCGTTGCCGCGCATTGCGCGCATTATCATGGCCCTCTCGCCGAGGGTCTCGTCACCGGCGAGAGCGTGCGTTGCCCGTGGCATCACGCCTGTTTCGATCTGCGCACCGGCGAGGCGGAGCGCGCGCCGGCGTTAGGCCCGATCGCGTGCTGGAAGGTTGAGCGGCGCGACGGCCGCATTGTGGTCAAGGAAAAACGCGAACAGCCGAAGCCGCGCGGTCCGATGGCCAAAGCCGATGCGCCGGCGCGAATCGTTATTGTCGGCGGCGGCGCCGCGGGCTTTGCTGCCGCCGAAATGCTGCGCCGGCGCGATTACCGCGGCAGCATTGTCATGCTCAGCGATGATGCCGCGCCGCCGGTCGACCGGCCAAATCTATCGAAGGATTATCTTGCCGGCTCTGCGCCGGAGGACTGGCTGCCGCTGCGCCCCGACGATTTCTATGCCGAGAACGGCATCGATCTTCGATTGAAGACCGCAGTTACCGGCATCGATACCAGGCATCGGGAAGTTGTCATCGCTGACGGTGAACGCTTGGCCTATGACCGGCTCTTGCTCGCGACCGGCGCCGAGCCGGTGCGGCTCAATGTGCCCGGCGCTGATCAGCCGCACGTCCACACCTTGCGCTCGCTCGGCGATTGCCGTGCGATCATCGAAGCCGCCAAGAACGCGCAGCGCGCACTTGTCGTTGGCGCGAGTTTCATCGGCCTCGAAGTGGCGGCGTCGCTGCGGACGCGCGGCGTCGAAGTTCATGTTGCGGCGCTGGAGGCGCGGCCGATGGAGCGCGTATTCGGGCCGCAGCTCGGCGATTTCATCCGCGCGCTGCACGAGGAGCACGGCGTCATCTTCCACCTGCAGGACACGGTCACGGTCATCAATGGCAAGCGCGCCGCGCTCAAAAGCGGCGGTGCGATAGAAGCCGATCTCGTCGTCATTGGCGTTGGCGTGCGGCCGCGCTTGATGCTGGCGGAAGCGGCTGGACTGACGATCGACCGCGGTGTCACCGTGAACGAATATCTGGAAACGAGCGCGCCCGGAATTTTTGCCGCCGGCGATATCGCACGCTGGCCCGACCGCTACTCCGGCGAGCGCATCCGTGTCGAGCATTGGGTCGTAGCCGAGCGCCAAGGCCAGACCGCGGCCGCCAATATGCTCGGCTTGAAGGAGCGCTTCGACGCGGTGCCGTTTTTCTGGAGCCAGCACTATGACGTGCCGATCAACTATGTCGGCCACGCCGAACGTTGGGACACGATCACGGTCGAAGGCGACGTCAAAGCCAAGGACTGCCTGTTGCGCTATCGGCGCAACGGCCGCGTGCTCGCCGTCGCTTCGATCTATCGCGATCTCGACAGTCTGAAGGCTGAACTGGCGATGGAAGAAGCGGCGCGGTGAGTCATGGCCGGCATCCAACTGCCGGGCGCGACGAGCAAGTTCAGGAAATCTATCTTGGAGTGAGCACGCGCGCCGCGCGCGCAAACTAGCGTTTGCTCGTTACCAGCTGCGCCTACCGCCCCCGTTCCCATAGCGCTTCGAGCCGCTGCCGAAACGCTTTGGGCTTTTCGGCAAACAGGCGATTGGCAATGCGCGAGGCGCGCTGTGCCAAGGCGGCGGAACGTTCGCCGCAAGGCGGCGTTAGGCGCGACCGCCAACGCGCCAGCGGCTGATGCGGCGCGGTGAGCCGCTTGAGCACTTCGAGGTCCTGGTAGCGTCCGAGCCGTTCGCGCAGGCGTTCGGCTTCCTCGGTCCACATCCGGCCAAAACGCGGCCATAACGGCTCGACCAATTCCATCTGATAGCGCAGATCGACCACACGCTGGCGCAACGTGTGCAGATCGGCTGCCTCGGCCGTGTCCCAGTCGGCCGGAATGCGCCGCCGCGCGCTGCGATAGCTGTCGGCAAGCTGCGCCGCTATTGCGGAGAAGTCGAACGGGTCAAGCGGCCACGACTCGATCGCCGCGGTGGCGGCATCGAGCCAAGCCAAAATGGTGTCGCGCAGTTCCGGCGTGAGTACGGCCTGCTCCTCGTCGCCGCGCAACGCTTCGATGCGCCCGCGCACGTTTTTCCCGGAACGCGTGGACAGGAGCAGGATGCCCTTTTCGGTCAAGCCGTCGAAGGCATTGAGCGCGGCGGCGCCGTCGCGGGCATGGGCGAGGGACCGGGCGTGATCACGCGCCTCGCGGCGCCAGCGGTCGGAATCCGGAATGAACGGTTCGAGAAGCCGCATCAGCGCGCGCCACTGCTTCATGGCGCGGCGGAAATCATGCACTGCGTCCTCGCTCGAGCGTTCCGGATCGGTCAGCGCAATTCGCGCCTTGGCCAGGATATCGCCGGCAATAGCCCGCAATGCCGGCCCGATGGCCGCATTGGGCTGTAAGGCAGGTTTTTCGTCTATTCCGGCTTCTATGAGGGCATGCATGGCGGGTCGAGGCTCGCTCCTGCATAATACGGCGAAAAAGGTCGGGTCTGCACTTCCATTCTCGGGGGGCACTTGCTACATCACCCCCTGGAAAATCAGGCATTTGCCGCGGGGTGGAGCAGCCCGGTAGCTCGTCAGGCTCATAACCTGAAGGTCGTAGGTTCAAATCCTACCCCCGCAACCACCGACAATCGCGCTGAATCGCCGGGAGATTCAGCCCCGTGTTCCTCATGGGCGAAGCGTGCGAGTACGGCGAGATCGCCGTGCAGTTCGGCTCGCAAGACACCCCCCTCTGGCGTCAGGATAATGCGGTCGATAAGACCGCGCATAATCTCGGCAGCTTCGGCCACCGTGTCAGGCGCATTGAGCGCCTCGGCGAGGCGATCAATTTTGCTGCGATAGAGCTCGGGCAGCTTAGTATGGAGCCGCAGCACCGGTGCTGGCTTGCTGGTGCGAAGCCGTATTTCCGCTTGCGCCTTTTCCTGCTCGAGCGCGGTGAGCCGGCCCTTGAGGGTAGAGTTGTACCCGCCATCCTCAATTACGCGGATAATGGCATCCAACTTGCGGTTGATCTCGGCAAGCGTCCGCTTGAGCATTACACTCTCGCGCTCGGCCGACGAGGCGAGGTCGCGCATCTCCGCATTAAACGCGTCGATGAAAGTGGCGATCAGGTCGGGCGCCATTGGTCGCTCCTTGAGCCCGCTCAGGACGCGATCTTCAAGTTCGTGGCGGCCCACCAGCAGTGCATTCGTGCAGGTACCCTTCGATCGATGCGCCGCACAGCCGTAGCGGTCGCGGCCGACAATCGTATACCCGCCACCGCACGAGCCACAGGCCAGCAAACCGCTCAAGAGGAAGTGGCGGCGGTGCACGCGATTGAGCGCATTGCCACCGGCGTCGCGGCCGATCTCGAAGCGCAACACCTTCTGCCGCGCCTTGACCTGCTGCCAAAGCGGATCATCGACGATGCGCAAGTGCGGAACTTCGGTGACCTCCCACTTCTCGCGTGGGTTGGGACGTGCGACGCGCTTGCCGGTGCGGGGATCTTTGACGTAGCTGCAGCGGTTCCATTCAAGCCGCCCGACATAGAGGGCGTTGTTAAGGAGGCCGGTGCCACGTTCGGCTTGGCCGCGGATTGTGGTATCGCCCCACGGCCGGCGGTCGGGGCCAGCTACGGCTTCCGCATTGAGCCGCTTGGCGATCGCGCGGGGGCTTTGCCCGGTTGCAAATTCCGTAAAAATGCGGCGGACGATAGCGGCTTCGACTGGATTAATCTGCCGTTCGCCGGTCGCGGCGGTGACGAGATCATAGCCATAGGCCTTACCGCCCGGCACCTTACCCTGCAGTGCTCGCCCTAGCTGGCCGCGCCAAGTCTTCTGCTTGAGGTCCGAGAGATAAAGCTGCGCCATCGTGCCGAGCAGGCCGATATGCATGGCGGTGATTTCGCCGACGTTGACGGCAACGAGGGTGATGCCGGAGAAGGTGCAGCGATCATGGAGATCGGCGACATCGGCGAGCTTGCGTCCAAGCCGATCGAGCGCTTCAACCACAACCACGTCGAACAGGCCGCGGTCGAGGTCCGCCAGTAGTTGTTGATAACCCGGTCGGAAGCGGCTCGCGCCGCTCATCGCTGCGTCCGAGTAGGTGGTGACAGTAGTCCAGCCGTTCTTTGCTATGTGACGAGAGCAGACCTCGATTTGATCGACAATCGAAGAGACGCTATGGTTCTCGCTGCTGAACCTTGCATAGATCGCGGCGCGCATCATTGGGTCTCCTGACGTCGGCCGTTCAAGGAACTGCGAAGAGTCGCGAGCATGGCTTGATGCCGGCGCGATGCCTCGAGGCTGCGCGCCTGATTGTAGTACTTCTCAGTCGCAGCGAGCGTGTTGCCCAGAACGTGATGGGCATCGCAGACGTGTCGTGGATCCTCGATCGCGATCGAGGTCGCGGCGGCATCGCGGAACCAGTGAGGCGGGAGCGACGCGCCGAATGCCTCTTTGGTGTGCTTGCGGATGCGCGTCCCTAATGCACCACTTTCCAACATGGTGCCGACCTCTGACACCCACAGAGCATCGGTGCCGGAGCTAATCTGACCACTCTCCCCCGCGAGCAATACGGACCGATGGACGGCGAGGTAGTGCTCGAGCTCTGGAATGAGGGTCCTGGGGAACGCGACTTCGTAAGGGCGCTTCGCCTTCATCTCACTCGCAGTGAACTGGAGCCACCATCCTCTCGGCTGCTGCACAAGATGTGCACCAAGAACGATTGAGGCAAAGTTCGCGAGACGCAACGGCCGATACGCCCTCACAGCAATCATCAGCCCGTCGCGGTATTGGACAGCGCGTCGCCGCCTCGACCAGCCCTTCACTTGCTCAGCTGACTTCATCATTCGTCGGCCGAGATCGACCAGATCGGGTGTTGGGCGCAGGCGAGCCCGCTTGTTCCTGACAGGCTCCGCACGATGACGAAGTCGCCTGCAGAGCTCAGCGAGCCAGCGCCAATGCGTGTCAGGCGCCAAGACGCGCAGTGCGTCGTAGAGCTCCTGCAAGCGGCAGACGACGGTGTATGGAGCGCAGCTCGCCGAGAGCGTTGCGACGTAGTCTGCGATGAGCGGTATGGTCACGCGCGCGCCGGGCGTAAGTGCCGGGTCAAGGAGACCCTTTTGCTCCAGCCAGCAGAGCCAACGGCCATACCCTTTTGCTGTCTTAATTCGTGAACGTCGCGACCATTCGGCGCCTGCGCCCTTATGTTCGAAGAGACCGGCGGGACGCGTTCCTTCCTCCCACGCGAGGCGGTCCTGCTCAGGCCAAGCGACAATCGGCAAACAGCGCCTTTCAGCGGTCATCGTGTTCGTCCTCTTGTGGCAATCGATAATTGTCGATGAGCTCATCGTAACGTCGGACCGCGTCATCCCGCTCCAGCCCGCAATAGGCCCGTACCGTGACGGCCAACGATGAATGGCCTAGGAGCAAGCGAACGGTTTCGTACTCTCCTGGATGGGCTTTGAGGAACAAATAAGCGCACACATGCCGGAATAGGTGAACGTTCATTATCAAGCCGGTGCCGATTTTTACTGCACGCTTGATCTGTTCAGCTAACTGCGCGGGCGTCTTAGCTCCGCCTTGTCGCGCTGGGAACAGGTAAGAGGAGCCGTCGGTCACGAGCAGCGGTCGAAATTTTTTCAGATAAAGATCGAGAAGGCGGACGACATCCCGCTGCAGCTCAAACTCTAGCGGGTTGTCGTTCTTGACCTCGCCGGCAGGAATCACGAGGTGCACGACAGCACCACGTCCTGGACGACTGCGAATGATATGTCGACCGAGCTGGAGTCCGGCGAGATTCTTGGCGCGGAGGGGAGCCACAAGCTGGATCGCGATCGCGACCGCCGTCTGCGCATCGACCGCATCGTTGTAGCCCGGCTTCGACAATCGTGCGACCTGTCTCATCATTCTTTCGGGCAAATTGACCAGACGTTTCACGTTCACGGGATCGTTGAACACGCGCAGGCGCATGCGGTTGCGCTCAGTCATGTCGCCCTTGCCGGGATCAACATCGCGGCGGATGTCCCTAAGCGCCTCGAGATGATCCGTCGGCACTTTCACCCAATGCTTGGCGATGCTGAGGATCAGCCGCGCGAAATTGTGCAGCTGTCCAGTTTTGCGCTGACCATTTCGCTGCCAAAAAAATCTCAACGCGAGCTTTGCTGCATCGACGGCGACGAGATCCGCCAGCGAACTGATCGATGAGACGTCGCGGCCCGACAGCACCAGCGCTGAGGCGACCTCCAGGAGCCCCGTCCGGTGACAGCGAAGGGTGACCGGGCTTGCTGGATCGGGAGCGTTCCCGAAGAGGTCCGTGCCCCTCTGATGATCGAGATAGGCCTGCAAGTCAGTCGCAAAAGATTGCGGGAAATCCTCCAACGGCAGGGCGTAGGTGCGTTTGTTGTTCGGCACAGTGAGCCGTACTGCCGGCCAGCCCTTGATCCGGTCGAGCATTCTGTTCCAGGTCAACGCCGCATCACGGCAGATTTGCTTCGGCCGCTCGACTGAGCTGCGTACAAGCATCTCGCCAAAGGCGATGAGCACCGCGTCAGTGACCTGCTCAGGGGTCGAGCCGCGCAGACTGCAAAAGCGCGCAAATTTGCTGAGCTTGGCCCTAACGTATCGATCGGTAATGGTCGAGATCAGGTTGCTCCACTCAGGCAGCAGAGCAGCAGTCGATCGGCGGCCCATCGCGCTCGCGCCGGTGATCGTCAACGCGGCGTTGACGAGCGATTTGACGTTGCGCCAACGAGCTTCGCTCAGCCCAGCGCCGGTGGCGGTGATTTGGGC
>Ga0318521_10000644_pt1 | contig 10283 bp, 10 predicted proteins | sample GRESIP178b2f17_FD_203513 | JGI IMG/M metagenome (GOLD analysis project Ga0318521, IMG submission 203513) | Tropical soil microbial communities from Luquillo Experimental Forest, Puerto Rico - GRE.SIPMG.178b2f17 | ecosystem: Environmental > Terrestrial > Soil > Tropical forest > Bulk soil...
CGCCTAAAAAGTTCACCGCCGAAATGAACGTCGGGGCAGTGGCGTTGCTCGATGACGTTCGCATGGCGCTCGTCGACGACAGCGCTCAGCTGGTCGATGCGCGTTCTGCTGAACGCTTCGCTGGCAAGGCGCCCGAACCACGTCCAGGTCTGCGCTCGGGCCACATGCCACGCGCCTTCAATGTGCCTTACGACCGGCTGATCGAGAACGGACGGCTTAAATCACGCGAGAACATTGCCGCCGCATTCACCTCCGCCGGCGTTGATCTCGACAAGCCGATCATCACCACTTGCGGTTCGGGCGTGACCGCCGCAGTGCTGGCCTTCGCGCTGAATGCGCTCGGCAAAGAACCTAAGGGTCTCTACGACGGTTCTTGGGCGGAATGGGGTGCGCGCCCCGATCTCCCGGTCGAGCACGACTGATCAGCAAAAGCCACAGCATGCGTACAACAAAGCCCGTGGCTCTGGTTACCGGAGGCGCGAAGGGCATTGGCCGCGCGATTGCTCACCAACTCGTTTCAACGGGATGGCAGGTTGGCATCATCGACCTGCCGGACAGCGGCGTCCGCCGTGCTTATGCGCGTGAGCGCAGCATATTCGTTATCGACGGCGATGTGCGCGACGAGAAAACCATTTCTGACGCGGTCGACGGGCTCGTTCATCGCTTCCACCGCCTCGATGGCATCGTCTCCAATGCCGGCATCATGATCCGCAAACCGCTCCGCCACCTCACGCTCCCGGAATGGCAGCGTGTGATCAACACCAATCTGACTGCCGCATTTTTATTGGCGCGCGCGGCCGAGAAGCCGCTGCGCAAAGCGCACGGCGCAATCGTGACGATTGCCTCGACGCGCGCGCTGATGTCGGAGCCCAACACCGAATCGTATTCGGCCAGCAAAGGCGCACGGGTCAATTGCGTGAGTCCCGGCTGGATCGAAACCAAGGATTATGCCGGGTTGCGCCGCAAGGACCATCTGCAGCATCCGGCAGGCCGAGTCGGCAGGCCCGAGGATGTCGCCGAACTCGTCGGCTGGTTGTTGGACGGCAAAAGATCGGGCTTTGTCACTGGCGCGAATTTCGTTATCGACGGCGGGATGACGCGCAAGATGATCTACGAAGAGTGAAAACAGCGCGACACGAATGGGCCGTTAGATGGCTACGCCGTTCGGCGCGCTATAGGTCGTATCCTGCACATTGCCGGTGTTGCGCGTGCCGGCCGGCTCGAAGCATAAAATCGCCGCCTCTTCGTCGGCGCAGGTGCGATGTTCCACGCCGCGCGGCACGACGACACATTCTCCGGGCTCCAAAACCACGACATGATCCCGAAACTCAACGCGGAACCGGCCGCGCCAGACCATGAAGAACTCGTCCTCGTGCTCGTGATGGTGCCAAGGGAATTCGCCTTGAACTTTCACAAGCTTGATCTCCTGGCCGTTCAAGGCCGCGATGATCTTTGGGCGCCAATGTTCGCTGAACGCAGCAAATTTTTCGTCCAGATTGATTTTGTTCATTTCCGTGACCTCGTTATCTCCATCATTTTTATCATATCGTGTATAGTGCCGGTGTGAGGAGTCACGCATGATCTTCCGCCAGCTCTTTGACAGCACGTCCGGGACTTACACTTACATCCTCGCCAGCCGCCCTGGCGGCGAAGCGCTGATCATCGATCCGGTGCTGGAGAAAGTAGATCGTTATCTGCAACTCATTCGCGAGCTTGATCTGAAGCTGGTCAAAGCGGTCGATACTCATCTGCATGCCGACCACATTACCGGGCTTGGAGCGCTGCGCGACCGTACCCATTGCATCACGGTAATGGGTGAGCAGACTCATGCGGACGTGGTGTCGATGCGGGTGGCGGAAGGCGACCGGATCGAGATCGAAGGTTTGCGGCTCGACGTGCTCTACACGCCCGGGCATACCGACGATTCATACTCGTATCTGCTTCAGGACCGCGTCTTCACCGGCGATACGCTGTTGATCCGCGGCACCGGTCGCACCGATTTTCAAAACGGCGATCCGCGCGCGCAATACGACTCGATCTTCAATAAGCTCTTGAAGCTGCCGGAGGCCACGCTCGTTTATCCGGCTCACGATTATAAAGGCGACACCGTCTCCACTATTGGCGAAGAGAAACTGTTCAATCCGCGGCTGAAGGTAAAGTCGATGGATGAATATGCCGAGCTGATGAACAATCTGAAATTGCCGAATCCGAAAATGATGGATGTCGCGGTGCCGGTTAATATGCGGGTCGGCCTGCATCAGGAGGACGTGGCGCGGAAGGGATGGGCTTTATCCGCGGCTGACGCCATGGCGCTATGCGGTACGCCCGATCTCGCGCTGATCGATCTGCGAGAAAAAAGCGAACGCGAAAAGCACGGTGTCATTCCGGGCTCCTTGCACCTGCCCTACCCGCAATTGCCGACCGAAATCACTCCCGGCGGTCTCCTGCATGAACTCGCCTCCGCTTCGGCGAAACGGCTGGTGTTCTATTGCGCCTTTGGCGAGCGCTCGGCCATGGCGGTGCAGGCGGCGCAGGATGCCGGTTTGAAGACCGCATGCCATATTGCCGGCGGCATTGACGCCTGGAAGAAAGCAAACGGCCCGCTCGGGCAATAGACCCGGCAATAAAACCCCGCCGCCCTAAACGCATAACGTCCATGCGCTGCGTGTTCATGAACATCGCGGATGCAGAACCTATAATTTAGGCAGCTCAATACGTGAGGTCATTTTCATGAGTGATTCGATGACACGACACAGTTTTCCCGATCGTCGGACCGTGCTTGCCTCCGGCAGTGCGTTCATTTTTGGCGCGGCCTTGTGGCCGGCGGAACCGCGCGCCCAGGCTAGTGGCGGGAAAATGCCAATTGGAACTATTGGCGCCGGTCATATCGGCAGCACGGTCGGTGGGCTATGGGTCAAAAGCGGACACAAGGTTTTCTTCTCCTCGCGTCATCCCGAAGAATTGAAGGATCTGGTGGCCGGCCTTGGTCCGCTAGCGCAAGCCGGTACGGTCGATCAGGCGATCGCATTCGGCGATGTTGTGTTGATTACGATACCGTACTCTGCGCTGCCGCAGATCGGCCGTGATTATGCCGCTGCGCTGAAAGGCAAAATCGTCCTCGATACCTGCAACGCCGTTGTTGGCCGCGATGGCGCGATCGCCGATGAAGTCGAAGCCAACGGCGTCGGCGTGACCTCGCAGAAATATTTGCCGGGAACGCGGCTCGTTCGTGCCTTCAATACGATGTCCTACAAAATATTTGCGAGCGAGGCGAACCGGCCAGACCCGAAACTGGCGGTGCCGATTGCCGGCGATGATGCCGACGCGGTCCGTGTCGCGGCGGCACTCGTGCGCACCGCCGGTTTTGATCCGGTCGTGGTCGGCAAGCTCGCCGACGCCAAGCTGTTCCAGCGCGGCGGGCCGGGCTACGGGCAGCAAGTGAGCGCGGCGGAACTGAAGCAAAAATTATCTCTGTCGCAATGACTTTGGAAACGGCCGGCGACCGGAGCGGCGCCGTAGCATTAGTGCAACGCTGGATCACGCGCGCACTGCCGGCGACGCCGCCGGAGCGCGCCGCCGCCTTGTGGTCGTTCGGCTATTTCTTCGCGCTGCTTGCCGGCTATTACGTGCTCCGCCCGCTGCGCGACCAGATGGCGATCGCAGGCGGCGTGCGCAATCTGCCTTGGCTGTTTACCGCCACCTTCGCCACGCTGCTGGTCGCGCAGCCGCTCTATGGCATGCTGGTCGCGAAATTGCCGCGCGCCCGTTTCATCCCGATCGTCAATCATTTTTTCGTCGTCAATCTAGCCCTGTTCTGGCTGTTTCTAACGCTGCAGATCAACACGGCCTTGGTTGCACGGATGTTTTACGTGTGGGTGGCCGTATTCAGCCTGTTCTCGGTGGCGGTGTTCTGGTCATTCATGGCCGACCTGTTCACCGCTGATCAAGGCAAGCGGCTGTTCGGATTTATCGGCGCCGGTGGTACCGCCGGCGCGCTGCTCGGACCGGTGATAACGATTTGGCTCTCGGTGCCGTTTGGCCCAACCAATCTGTTAATCCCCGCCATGATTCTGATCGAAGCCGCGATATTCTGCGTCTGGCGGCTCGAAAACGTGACGCGGTCGCGCACCGCAAGTCATGCGGATGACGAGCGTCTCGGCGGCGGCGCTTTTGCCGCGATCACGGAACTTGTTCGTTCGCCCTATCTGCTCGGTCTTGCCGCCTGGATTTCATTGCAATCGTTCTGCGCGACCATTCTTTATTTCGAACAGATCCACATCGTCGCCGCCGAGGTCCAGGGCGCGGGCGCGCAAACCCGCATCTTTGCCGCAGTCGATCTTGCGGTGAACTTGCTCACGCTGGCGACGCAACTTTTGGCGACCGGACAATTGCTGCGGCGTTTCGGAACCGGCGTTACGGCGGCGGCGCTCCCGGCGGTATATGTGGTGGGATTTTTCGCGGTGTTTGCGGCGCCGACGCTCGCGGTAGTCCTTGGCGCGCAAGTGGCGCAACGCTGGATACACTTCGCTCTCGCCAATCCCGCCCGCCAAGTGTTTTATACGGTGCTTGGCCGGGAAGAGAAATACAAAGCCAAGAACTTGATAGACGTGGTGATTTACCGCGGTTCGGACGCGCTCTACGGCTGGGTATTTGACAGCTTGCAGCTTCTCGGGCTCAAGCTCGGTCCGATCGCGCTTGTCGCCGCACCGGTCGCGGCGGTATGGCTGATTTTATCAGCCGGCTTAGGTCGAGCGCAGGAGCGGCTCGCGAGGTTGATCGGCGCTCCTGCCGAATCTGGATAGTCGATGGCCAAATTCACACGGCGCCAATTCGCGAGCTTGCCCACGGCCGCATTGGCGACGGCGGCGAGCATGGCTTTGCCGGCATTCGCGCAGACCGCTTCACCACTGATCGCCCGCTCAATTCCTTCCACCGGCGAACCCCTGCCCGCGGTCGGCCTTGGTACCGCTGAAGTCTTCGACGTTGGCGATGCATCTACATTGCAAAAAGCTAGTGCGGTCGTGCGCGCGCTTGTCGAAAATGGCGGCAAGCTGATCGACACTGCGTCCACCTATGGCGATGCCGAGCGCATTCTTGGCGACGCGATCGTGCCTGCCAGGTTACGCGGCAAGGTTTTCATCGCAACCAAGCTGGAGTCGCCCGATGTTGAAGAGCTCAAAAGGTCATTGAACCGGCTGCAGACCGCAAAGCTCGACCTTCTCCAGCTCCACAATGTCAGTAGTTCGCGGCAAGCTTTCGGTGCTTTCAAGGAATGGAAGGCACAAGGCGTCTGCCGCTACATCGGCATTACTTCGACCTCGCATGGCGCCTTTGCCGCCGTGGAAGCGATGCTGGGACGCGAAAAGCCTGACTTCGTGCAGATCGACTATTCGATCGACGACCGCGAGGCCGAAAGGCGCATCTTACCGCTGGCGGCTGATGTCAAAGCTGGAGTGCTGACCGCCGTGCCGTTCGGCCGCGGCAGGTTGTTTCGCGCCGTGCAGGGTCGCCCCCTGCCCGATTGGGCGCGAAGCTTCGCCGGCAGCTGGGCGCAGTTTTTTCTCAAATATCTTTTGGCCGATACTCGCGTGACCGCCGTCATCCCGGGGACCGCCGATCCTGCGCATATGATGGACAATCTCGGCGCCATGCGCGGGGCGCTTCCCGATCCGGATCGGCGGCGACAGATGGTACAATTCGTGGAAGCGCTATAGCCGAACCGATTGCTTCGACGTCACAACGCATGCGAAAGCCGCAGGAAGGATCCTGCGGCTTCCGTTGCGCCCGCTATAGGGAGGGGGTCGGCGAGCGCCAGCAATTCCGGGATGATCACGAAAGCTAGCCGTCGCGGCGATCCTCGCGCCAGCCGTGCTCATGATCCCCGCGCATATGATGCGGGCGCAAAATGCGCGCCAGCCGCACGAAACGATCTTTCTGATCGTCGTTGAGGCTCTGGTAAAGCGGGGCGCCGGCGTCAGCGATCTTTTTCAGCGCAGCGCTGGTCTTGGCCATGCTGTCGGCGCGGCGCGACAATCGCTCAAACGGCGTGGTTGCCTGCTGCTGATCGCCGGCTTGGCGCACCTGCAGCCGCTCAATCCGCAGCGTGACGAGATCGCGCATGGCCTGTTCAAACGGCGGCCAGTTCTTGACCTGATCGGGGGTGAGCTGCAGTCCGGCTTTTAGCGCGGCGATGCGCGCATCGGCAAAAGCGGAGACATCCGCAGCACTCGGCCGATGCCGCTGCTCGGCGCGCGGTTGACCATCGCCAAAGCCGCGGTCGCCGCCGAAACTATGTTGAGCATAAGCGAGCGAAGACCCGGCGAGCGCAGCGAGCGCTGTCGCGGTGATCACTGGCTTTAACATGGCGATCCTCCTGAATCTTCTACGCGAGCTAAATAGATGGCGCGGCCGCTCGACGCGCAAGTTAAAGTTTTGAAATGTGCGAAGGGCAAAAGATTACGAACGCGTAATCTTCGCGTTCGCGCCTAACAAATCGAAACAACCGGTTCAGTGCAAAATCTGCTGCAGAAAAAGCCGTGTCCGCTCGTGCTGCGGATGTTCGAAGAAAGCTTTCGGCTCGTTAATTTCGACGATCTGACCGTCGGCCATGAAAATGATCCGGTCGGCGACTTGGCGCGCGAAACCCATTTCGTGGGTGACGACCAGCATGGTGATGCCGTCGCCGGCAAGTTCCACCATGGTATCGAGCACCTCTTTCACCATTTCAGGATCAAGCGCCGACGTCGGTTCGTCGAACAGCATGATTTGCGGGCTCATGCACAATGCGCGCGCGATGGCGACGCGCTGTTGCTGGCCGCCCGATAGTCGCGCCGGATATTTGAGGGCTTGGTCGGGTATGCGCACGCGCTGGAGATAGCGCATGGCCAGCTCTTCCGCTTCCTTTTTGGGCATGTGTCGCACCCAGATCGGCGCCAACGTGCAGTTTTCCAGTACGGTGAGATGTGGAAACAGGTTGAATTGCTGAAAAACCATTCCGACGTCACGGCGCACCGCCAGGACCTGCTTAGGGTCGTCGGTGAGCTCCTTGCCGTCGACGATAACGCGACCGCGTTGCCAGTCTTCCAGACGGTTGACGCAACGAAGCATCGTCGACTTGCCGCCACCCGATGGGCCGCAAATGACGATCCGTTCGCCGCGCGAAACCGTGAGATTGATGTCACGTAGCACGTGAAAATCGCCATACCATTTGTTCAGGTCGACGATCTCGACGGCCCATCCCGCCTTTTCGCCTCTAGTCTGGTTCGGTGATTCTGTCATGCCGGCGCCTCTCAACGACGGTGCGCGCGCGCCAGTCGCGCCTCGACATTTCGCGCATAGCGGGACATGCCATAACAGCAGACAAAATAGAACACCGCGGCAAAGGCATAGCCCGTCACGCTCGTCACCGGCGTTGCCCAGTGCGGATCGCCGCGGGCAGCTTCGATCGTCCGCAAAAAGTCGAAAATGCCGACGATGAAGACCAGGGTCGTATCCTTGAACAAGCCGATAAAGGTGTTGACGATGTTCGGCAGTGTCACCCGCAAGGCTTGCGGGAGAATGACGAGCATCATCATGCGCCAGTACGGCAGAGCGAGCGCTTGCGCCGCTTCATATTGCCCGCGAGGTATCGAGACGAGCCCGCCGCGCACGACTTCGGCCATATAGGCGGATGCGAACAAGGCCACTCCGATAAGGGCGCGCATAAGCTTATCTGGTGAGAAGCGGTCGGGTACAAACAGCGGCAACATCACGCTTGCCATAAACAAAACGGTGATTAGCGGCACGCCGCGGACGAATTCGATGAAAGCGACCGAGAACAACCGCACCGCCGGCATGTCCGAGCGCCGCCCCAGCGCCAGTAAAATGCCGAGCGGCAGCGAGGCTACGATTCCGACGGTCGCGACGACGATGGTGACGAGAATGCCGCCCCAAAGCGAAGTCGGCACATCGGCCAAGCCCAGCATCGGCACGCCGCTCAGCAGCACAAAAGACAGAATCGGAAGCATGATGAAGAAATAGACGGCGCCGAGATCGCGCCGCGGCGCACCAAGCCATGCCAGCCAGCCGATTCCGAGCGCGAGCAAAACGAAAAACAGATCAACCCGCCAGCGTTCGCTCGCCGGGTAGAAACCGTAGACAAAATACGAGAGCCATACCCGCACGAAGGCCCAGCACGCGCCCGGCTCCGGCTGCAGCTCCGTCGGCAGGCAGGCCTCACGGTTGGCGCCCGACCACACCGCATCGAAGATGAAAAAGCGCAATAGCGACGGCACGATCCAGACAACAAGGCCGACGCAGATGAGCGTCAGTGCGATATTGCCCGGCGACGAAAACAGGTTCGTGCGCATCCAGCCCAGCACGCCGGTGCTCGCCACCGGCGCCGGCAACAGCTTCGCGGGTGCGTCGCGTAGGTACACGCGGTCGGCGGCTGCCATGGCTCAGCGCTCCACAATGCGGATTCGATAGCCATAAAGATTCATCAGCAGCGACGTCGTCAGGCTGATGAAAAGATAAAACGCCATGGTGATGGCGATGACTTCGACGGCCTGCCCGGTGATGTTGAGCACGCTGCCGGCGACCTGAACGAGATCGGGATAGCCGATCGCGACAGCGAGCGATGAGTTTTTGGTCAGGTTGAGGTATTGGCTGGTCAGCGGCGGCACGATCACGCGCATCGCTTGCGGTACCACGATCAACCGAAGCGTGGCGCCCGATCGCAGTCCGAGCGCCTGCGCTGCCTCGGTTTGACCGGGCGCTACAGCAAGGATGCCGGCGCGCACAACCTCGGCAATGAAGGCCGCGGTGTAGATCGTCAATGCGACTAGAAGCGCCGCCAATTCCGGCAGGATTTCAGTGCCGCCTCTGATATTGAATCGCGCCATCTCCGGAAAGCTGAAAGACAGTGGCGCGCCCGCGGCAAAGAATACTAAAACCGGCAGCACGACGATCAGCCCGAAAGCGTAAGTCAGAGTGCGCGGCGGTTCGCCGGTGCGATCCTGGCGGCGCCGTGCCCAGATGTGCAACATCACCGTGGCCAGCACGCCAATGACCAGCGCGCCGACGACATAGCCGAAATTCGTGCCGAATTGCGGCTGCGGGAAAAACAGCCCGCGATTGTTGAGATAGGCGCCGCCCGGCAGCGCAATGCTGCCGCGCAAATCGGGCAACGACTTGAGCACGGCGTTGTACCAGAACAGGATCTGCAACAAGAGCGGCACGTTGCGGACCAATTCGACGTAGCCGCCGGCGAGGTGCGAGACCAACCGATTCCGCGACAATCGGGCGATGCCGATGGTGAAGCCGAGCGCCGTCGCAAGCACGATCCCGAGCGAGGCCACCAGAAGCGTATTAAGAAGGCCGACCCAGATGGCGCGGCCGAATGTCGACGTGCTCGACGAATAATCGATCAGCGCCTGGCTGATGTCGAAGCCGGCAGTGTTGTTCCAAAAGCGAAAACCCGATGCGATATTCGCTTTGGCTAGATTATTGCTCGCGTTGACAGCCGCCCCATAGATGAGACCCACGACGATGATCGCGAGCAGCACCTGAAGCGCAATATTGATCCATTGCTGTCTCGTGCGACGTAAGTACTGCGGCCTGTTCGACATTGGCGTCGAGCGGGACAGCCGTTGCGCCCACTACCGCACGGGAAGACCGTATTGCAGGCCGCCCTTGGTCCAGAGAGCATTGAGACCGCGCGCAATCTTCAATGGCGAGCCCTGCCCCACATTACGCTCGAAAATCTCCCCGTAATTGCCGACCGACTTGATGATGCGGTATCCCCAATCATTGCTCAGCCCGAGCGATTGACCGAATTGGCCCTCGACGCCGAGCAGACGCCTCACATCGGGGGCGTTCGATTTCAACATGTCGTCAACGTTGCGTTGTGTGATGCCGGCCTCTTCGGCGTTGACCAGCAACTCGTGCGTCCAGCGCACTAGGTCTTCCCAGGCATCGTCGCCTTGCCGCACCGCGACCGCGAGCGGCTCCTTGGAGATGATCTCCGGCAGTACGATATGTGCGTTGGGATCGGCCAGCCGCAGCCGCTCGCTGTAGGCTTGCGATGAATCGGTGGTATAGGAATCGCAGCGGCCGCTGTCATAGGCTTTGACCGCTTCGTCGGCGGTGGCAAAGGTGACGGTCTTCAGCGACATGTTGTTCGAGCGGAAATAGTCCGCGAGATTAAGCTCCGTGGTGGTGCCTTGCTGCACGCAGACGGCAGCGTCGTTGAGTTCAAGCGCCGAATTTACCTTCAACGATTTGCGGACCAGGAAGCCCTGGCC
>Ga0318521_10000650_pt1 | contig 10250 bp, 9 predicted proteins | sample GRESIP178b2f17_FD_203513 | JGI IMG/M metagenome (GOLD analysis project Ga0318521, IMG submission 203513) | Tropical soil microbial communities from Luquillo Experimental Forest, Puerto Rico - GRE.SIPMG.178b2f17 | ecosystem: Environmental > Terrestrial > Soil > Tropical forest > Bulk soil...
CAGCTTCGGTTGGTCCCTGAAGGGAAAGCGGCGGAGATTGAAGCCGTAGTAGTAGGTGCTGAGCTGCGGCGACAGGTGCAGCTGGTCGGCGAGATTCGCCCGGATCCAGTCGAATTGACCGCGCGGCACCGCGAAGGTGACCTGCAGCTCGCCGCCGCGGTAGCGGGCGAGCTCGGCGTTCTCGTCGGGGATCAACAGCCAGCGCACCCCCTCCAGCCGTGTCGCGGCGTCGTTCCAGTAGTGCCGGTTGCGCAGCTCGAGGATATAGGCACCCGGCACCCATTCCTTGAGCACGAAGGCGCCGTTGCCGACCATCGTGCCGGGGCGCGCCAGCGACTCCGCGTGCTGCTGCAGCGTCGGCCGGTGTACCGGGCAGGTGCTCGGGTGCGACAGCAGGGTCGGCAGATAGGGGGCGGGAGTCTCGAGGGTAATGACCACTGTCGAGTCATCGGGTGCGGTCACGCCGAGGGTGTTGACACTCTTGCGCCCGGACACGATGTCGCCGGTGTTGGCGATCACATCGATGTACTGCGCGTAGGGGGAGCCGGTTGCAGGGTCGGCGAGCCGCTGCAGAGCGGCCACGAAATCGGCGGCGACCACGCGGTCACCGTTGGACCAGCGGGCATCATGGCGCAGATCGAAGGTGTACGTGAGGCCGTCGAGGCTCGCGTTCCAGCTGCGGGCGGTCCCGTTGGCGACGCGGCCGCGCGTGTCGAGTGTCGTGAGCCCCTCGCAGAGATCGCGCAGGATGCTCTGGGCTTCGAAGCCGCGTGCTTTCTGCGGATCGAGCGAATCGGGCTCCGGCCCGCCGCCACGGACCAGGATCGCGTTTTCACCGCTCGCGTACTGGCCCTCGGTCCCCCCCGAGCAGCCCGCGAGAAGCAGCGCCGCCAGGAAGATGGCGGCGAAGCCGCCGGGGATTCGCGCCGCGGGCCCGCTGTGGCTCATGCGGGGCGGCCGCGGCGACTCGCGTTGATCCTGTCGCGCAGGCTCGCGGTGGCCGCGCGTGCCGCCTGAGCGAAATCCTCACCCGCGGAAGCGTAGAGGATGGCGCGCGAGGAGCTCACGATCAGTCCTGTCCCCGCGCGCGTGCAGCCGCTGGCGACCACCTGCTCCACATCACCGCGCTGCGCGCCGACACCCGGCACGAGGAGCGGCATGTCACCGACCAGTGCCCGCACCTCGGCGAGCTCCCGCGGATAGGTGGCACCGATAACCAGCAGGCAGTTGCCGTGCACGTTCCAGCGCCGCGCGGCGAGCTCCGCCACCACCTGGTAGAGCGGACGGCCCTCGACCCGCAGATCCTGAAGGTCGCCCGCCCCGGGGTTTGAGGTACGGCACAGCACGAGGACACCGCGCTCGGTGTGGCGCAGAAACGGCTCGAGCGAATCGCCCCCCAGGTAGGGATTAACGGTCACCGCATCGGCGCCGTAGCGCTCGAAGGCCTCGATGGCGTAGCGCTCGGCGGTGTGGCCGATGTCGCCCCGCTTCGCATCGAGAATCACCGGTATTCCCGGGTGCACCCGATGGATGTATTCGATGGTGCGCTCGAGCTGATCTTCCGCCTCGTAGGCGGCGTAGTGCGCGAACTGCGGCTTGTAGGCGCAGACCAGGTCGGCCGTGGCATCGATGACGGCGCGGTTGAACTGAAAGATCGGCGAGGCTTCGGCGCGAATGCGGGGCGGGAAGCGCTCGATCTCGGGATCCAGCCCGACGCACACCAGCGAGTCGTTCTCTCTCCAGGCGCGCTCGAGCTGCTGCGTGAAGGGGATCATGCGACCTTCGGCGGTGCTGCGAGCGCCCGCTTCTTCAGGTGCACGAGCAGGATCGACACGGCCGCAGGGGTGACGCCGGGAATGCGGGCGGCCTGCCCGAGCGTTGCGGGGCGCACCTCGCTCAGCCGCTGGCGGACCTCGTGCGAGAGGCCCGCGAGGCGTGTGTAGTCGAGGTCAGCCGGCAGAGCCGTTTCCTCGTTGCGCCGTGCGCGCGCTATCTCCTCGTGTGCCCGCTCGATGTAGCCGGCGTAGCGGGCATGAACCTCGAGCTGGGTGCGCACCTGCGCGGGCAGCCGGTCATCGGGCGGCGTTGCTTCCGCAAGCCATGCCGGCTCACCCGCGAGCTCGAGCAGCGCTTCGTAGGTGACTTCCGGCCGCCGCAGCAGCTCGAGCGCAGTCACCTCGCGCGCGAGCGGCCCATGCAGCACGCGCTCCGCCCACTCGGCCGGCACCTCCGCCGGGCGCAGCCGCAGCGCTTCGAGCCGCGCGATCTCCGAGGTGCATGCGCGCTGCTTGGCGTTGAACAGCTCCCAGCGCTCAGGCTCGATGAGCCCGAGCTCATGGCCGAGGGGGGTGAGGCGCAGGTCCGCATTGTCCTCGCGCAACAGCAACCGATGTTCGGCCCGGCTGGTGAACATGCGATAGGGCTCGCGAGTGCCGCGAGTCACCAGGTCATCGATCAGCACCCCGAGGTAGGCCTCGCTCCGCTTCGGTGTCCAGGGCTCCCGGCCGCGCAGGCTGAGCGCCGCATTGATGCCGGCGATGAGACCCTGGGCGGCGGCCTCCTCGTAGCCGGTCGTCCCGTTGATCTGTCCGGCGAAATACAGACCCCCGAGGACGCGCGTCTCGAGCGAGCCGTTCAGATCCCGCGGGTCAAAGAAGTCGTACTCGATGGCGTAGCCGGACCGGGTCAGATGCGCGTTCTCGAAACCCCGGATGCTGTGGACGAACTCGCACTGGACGTCGAAGGGCAGACTGGTCGAGATGCCGTTGGGATAGATCTCGTGAGTCGTGAGGCCCTCGGGCTCGACGAAGATCTGGTGCGAGGGCTTGTCAGCAAACCGTACGACCTTGTCTTCGACGGAGGGACAGTAACGCGGACCAATGCCCTCGATCGCCCCGGTGAACATGGGCGAGCGGTCGGTCGCTGCGCGAATGATGTCGTGAGTACGCTCATTTGTACTCGTAATGAAACAGTTAACCTGCCTCGGGTGTTCACTGGTACGCCCCAGAAACGAAAAGACCGGAGTCGGGCTGTCCCCGGGCTGGGGACTCAGGCGCGACCAGTCGACCGTGCGCCCATCGATCCGCGGCGGGGTACCGGTCTTGAGCCTTCCGACCCGCAGTGGCAACTCCCGCAACCGCGCGGCCAGCCGGTTCGAGGGAGCATCTCCAGCCCGTCCACCGGCGTGATTGTCGAGCCCGACGTGGATGCGACCACCAAGGAAAGTACCCACGGTGAGCACGACCCTGGAGGCCTCGAAGGTGATGCCCGTGACGGTAACGACACCCCGCACCCGACCCCCCTCGACCAGGAGGTCGCCCGCTTCCTGCTGAAACAGCTGCAGGTTCGGCTGATTCTCGAGACGCCGCCGGATGGCTTGCCGGTAGAGCTGCCGGTCGGCCTGCGCGCGAGTGGCGCGCACTGCGGGCCCCTTGCTCGCGTTGAGCGTACGGAACTGGATGCCGGCCTCGTCCGCCGCGCGGGCCATGGCGCCCCCGAGCGCATCGATTTCCCGCACGAGGTGGCCCTTGCCGATCCCGCCGATAGCCGGGTTGCAGCTCATCTGCCCGAGCGTCTCGATGCTCTGTGTCAGAAGCAGTGTGCGCGCACCCATGCGCGCGGCGGCGAGCGCAGCCTCGGTACCGGCGTGACCGCCGCCGATGACGATGACGTCGTAGATCGCGCTGGGGCTGGGGTGCTTCACGGTGTTGGGGTACATCACCGGGCGTGCCCGGCGGGACGCGTATTGTAGGGCGGCACCCGGCACGAACAAGAACCCTGGGACTTGTCTTATCCTTGGCCGCCGATGGTCACCGTCCCCGGATCACAGTCGGTGCACGTTGCCCGCGCGTAGGGCCAGCGCGTGCGCCATCGTCGTGGCGCTCGGCCTTGCGCGTGCGGTGCTCGCGGCGCCGGTGCTGACCCTCGCGCCGTGCGAGCTCGAGCATCCGTTGCGCCTCGCGGTGTTTGCGGCCGAGTGTGGCACGCTCACCGTGCCGGAGGATCCGGCCGAGCCCCACGGGCGACAGATCGGCCTGCACGTCGCGCGGGTGGGCGCGATCAGCCGTCGCAAACAGCCGGACCCACTGTTCGTGCTGGCGGGCGGCCCGGGGGCAGGTGCTGCCGCCTTCTATGCCTCGGTGGCACCGGCGTTCGCGCGCATCCTGCGCGAGCGCGATATCGTGCTCGTCGATCAGCGCGGCACCGGGGGCTCCAATCCGCTCGAGTGCACGCAGCCCGAAGACCTTCTCGGACACGCCAGCACGGCGGAGATCGTGCAGGCGACACGGTCGTGCCTCGCCGCGCTCGCCCCCCGGGCGAACCTCGCCGAGTACACGACCAGCCTCGCCGTGCAGGACCTGGAGCAGGTGCGCGCAGCGCTGGGGCTCGAGCGCATCAACCTCTACGGGGCCTCCTACGGGACGCGCGTCGCGCAGCACTACCTGCGCCGCTTCCCGGCACGGGTGCGCAGCGTGATCCTGGACGGGGTGGTCCCGGTCGGCCAGCCCATGGGTCCATCCACCGCGATCGACGCGGAGTCCGCGCTCGGGAACATCCTCAGGCGCTGTGCTGGCGATGCCGCCTGCCGCGAGCGCTTCGGTGATCCGGCGGCGGATTACCACGCGGTGCGCGCGGCCCTGCGGGTGAGCACCGTGCCGATCAGCGTGCGCGATCCCTCGACGGGCGAGGACCGTTCCTTCGAGTTCGGAGCCGACCACCTGGCGAGCGTGCTGCGCCTGCTGACCTACACGAGTGAGTATGCGGCGCTGGTGCCGCTCGTGTTGCATGCCGCCGCGGTACACGAGGATTACGCGCCGCTCGCGGCGCAGTACCTGATGGTGGAGCGTGCCTACGCGCAGACCATCGCCGTCGGCATGCACAACAGCGTGGTCTGTGCCGAGGACGCACCGCTCTTCCCGGACTACCCCATCGACCGCACGCGCCTCGCGGCGACCTACCTCGGCACCCGTCAGCTCGACGGCCTCGAGGCGGTATGCCGCGTGTGGCCGCGAGGAGCTGTGGACGAGGACCTGCGGGCACCGCTCAATAGCGAGGTGCCCGCGCTGCTGCTTTCGGGAAGCGACGACCCGGCGACCCCGCCCGGCTATGCGCAGGAGGTCGCGCGCGCCTTTACGCATCACCTCGATGTGGTGCTCGAGGGGTTTGGGCACGGGCAGCTCACCGCCCCCTGTGTGGATCAGCTGATGGCGCAGTTCGTGACGCGCGCGTCGGTGGAGGCGCTCGATGTCAGCTGCGTGCGCGCCGCACGCCCGCTGGGATTTTTCACCTCGCTGAACGGACCGCCGCCGTGATCGAGGCGCAGCGGCTGGAAAAACATTTCGGCGCCGTGACGGCGGTGCGCGAGGTGAGCCTGCGCGCGGCCGATGGACGCATCACCGGGCTCCTGGGTCCCAACGGCGCCGGCAAGTCGACCACGCTGCGCATGCTTTACACGGTGCTGGTCCCCGACGCGGGCGATGCCCTCATCGACGGGCACAGCGCGGTGCGCACACCGCTCGCGGCCCGAGCACGCCTCGGCGTCTTGCCGCACGCCGCCGGCATCTATCCCAACCTTAGCGCGCGCGAGAACATTCTCTACTTCGGGGCGCTGCAGGGTCTCGGCCGCGCGGCGCGCCGAGCGCGCACCGCCGAGCTGCTGAAGCTGCTCGAGATGGAGGAGTTCGCCGACCGCCCGGCGCGCGGCTTTTCGCAGGGCGAGCGGCTGCGTACCGCGCTGGCGCGCGCGCTCGTGCACCGTCCGCGCAACCTCGTGCTCGATGAGCCGACCAACGGGCTCGATGTCATGGCGGTACGCGCGCTACGGCGACTGCTGCAGCAGCTGCGCGCCGAGGGGCACTGTGTGCTCTTCTCCAGCCACGTGATGCAGGAAGTGAGCGCGCTCTGCGATGAAGTGGTGGTGATCGCGCACGGCGTGGTGCTCGAGCAGGGCACCCCGGAGGAGATCCGCCTGCGCACCGGCGCAGGTAGCCTCGAGGAGGCCTTGGTGCGGCTCATCGCGGCAGCCCATCGCTGAACCGGCACCATGCACGCCGTTCTTACCGTCTTCGTCAAGGAGTTCCGCGAGAACCTGCGCGAGCGCCGCACCCTGCTGTCGGCGCTGATCCTCGGTCCACTGCTCGGGCCGCTACTGTTTGCGGGCGGACTCACGCTGCGCCTCGAGCGGGGTGTCGGTGAGAACGAGCGCCCCATCGCGCTCGCCGTCGCGCATGCCGAGCGCGCCCCGAACCTGCTCGGCTTCCTGCACGAGCACGGGGTGAAGGTCACCGCGGTCGACTATGACGAGCAGGCGGCGCGCGCTGCGGTGCGTGCCGGCCGCGAGCAGCAGGTGCTCTCGGTGGATGCGGACTTTGCTGCACGGCTTGCCGCGGGCCTGCCAGCGCCACTGCAACTCTTCGCAGATGCCTCGGACCTCACCGGCGCAGGCGACAGCGCGCGCACGCGGGCGCTCATCCAGCAGTACTCATCGCTCCTCGGCAGGCTGCGCCTCGCTGCACGCGGCATCGATCCGCTGCTCGTGGTGGCGCCGATTGCCGTGCAGGACATCGACGTTTCCACCCCGGCCACCCGTTCGGTGCTCATCCTCGGGACGCTCAGTTACCTGATATTGCTCACCATGTTGATGGGCGGGATGTATCTCGCCATCGACGCGACGGCCGGCGAGCGCGAGCGCGGCTCACTCGAGCCGCTGCTCACCGTGCCGGTGCCCCGCCAGCGGCTGATCTACGGCAAGATCCTCGCGACCTGCGCCTACATGATCCTCTCGCTGACGCTCACCGTGGCCGCGTTCGCGATCGTGCTGCGGTTCATCGGGCTCGAGCGTTTCGGCATGAGTGTCAACTTCGCACCCGTGGTGGCGCTGAAAGTCATCCTGCTCACGCTGCCGCTGGTGCCGCTCGGGGCGGCGCTCATGACGCTGGTTGCAGCCTACACGCGCAGCTACCGCGAAGCGCAGACGTGGCTTGCGCTGCTGCTGCTCGTGCCGACCGTACCGCTCGCCTTCGCGGGGCTCCTGGGACTACGGCCGCAGCGTGCCCTCATGGCGGTGCCCTCGCTCAGCCAGCACTTCCTCATCACGAGCCTGCTGCGCGCGGAAGCGTTGCCGCCGAACTGGGTTGCGCTCTCGGTGGGTGTCACGCTCGCCGTTGCCGCGCTGCTCATCGTCGCAGCCGGGCGGCTCTACCGGCGCGAGGCGCTGCTGGGGTGAGCTTCGGGCGGCTGCGGTGGCGCGGCCACCGAGCCGGCAAGCAGCGCGTGCAGCCGGGGTGCGTTCTGGTCTGCGAACGCGCGCGCTTCGACCTCGAAGCGGTTGTTCCAGTAGCCGCGCCTCAGACACTCCAGGAGGTAGCGCGGCACGGTGAGTGAGCCGGTCTGCCACTGCCGCAGCACGTGGCAGTACTCGTGCAACATCAGCCAGGGGTTGCCGAAGAAGTCCGCGGCGCTACCGGACAGGTAGATGCGCTGCCGGCGCGTGGTCGCGCAGGCTCCGTGCAGCCGGGCAAACCAGGAGTGCTCTATGACCTCGACATGCGCGACCCGCTCTCCGAGCAGCTGCTCGAGGGCGGCGCTGACGGCCTGCGGTAGTGCCGCCTCGCGTCCGGCTCGCATGCGCACCTCAGTTGTGCGTGTGTACCCACCCCATGCTCGGCCGAAAGCGCAGTCGGCGCGGCTGTCCGGTGGAGACATCCTCCGGCAGCAGCGTCACCTTCTGATCCTCGAGAAAGCGCTTCACCAGCGAGATCACGGTTTGATACGCCGGGCCGGCCTGCGCGGGCTCCGGCAGGTGCACGACGATGCGTGCCTGCAGGTCACGTGCGGCGGGAGCCATCTCACGCAGCGATTGCAGGCAGCGATCGAGCAGCAACAGCTCGGTGGCGAGGGTCGTGTCGGTCACGTCGGCGGGCTTGGAGCTCTTGACGATGCAGCGCAGGTGCAGCAGTGCACCTGCCTCCTCGGCGGCATCGTACAGGCAGATCGCGATGGCCGAGGACAATTCGGTAACGAGCAGCGCCTCGCCGGACGAGACCTCGAAGCGATCCGCTGCCACGTGAATCTCGCGACTCTCCATGGACGACTGTATACCTGCCTGCCGCCGTCATCGGCGCGGCCGGCTGGTCAAACTATGAACTGCCGCACGCGGCGTGCGTAGAATATGCGAATGCGTTCCGGGCGGACCTTGGGTTGGAGGCGATGGTGGCTGACGGGGCTCGCCTGTGGTACGGCGGCAGCGACCTTCGCCCAGCAGCCGCCCGTGTCGTCGATTCGCGTCACCGGCGATGCCCGGGTGACCGCCAAGCCCGACCGGGTGCAGATCGATGTCGGGGTCACCACGCGAGCCGCGCTGTCGCAGGATGCCGCGTCGCAGAATGCGCGCGAGCTGGAAGCGGTGCTCGCTGCGGTGCGCAAGGCCGCGGGTCCCACGGCCGTGCTCAGAACCCTCAGCTACTCACTCACTCCCAACTATCGCTATCACCCGAAGGAAGGCGAGCCGACCATCGAGGGCTACACGGCGCTTAACGTGGTCCAGGTGCAGCTCGATGACCTCACCCGGATCGGAGCCGTCATCGACGCCGCGACCCAGTCCGGAGCCAACCGCGTGCAGGGCATCCAGTTCACGCTGCGCGACCAGGACACTGTACGTGCCCAGGCCCTGCGCGAGGCTGCGACCCGAGCGCGCGCCGAGGTCGATGTGCTCGCCGCCGCGCTCGGAGTAAAGGTGTTACGCATCCTCAGCGTCGAGGAAAGCAGTCCGCGCTTCGCGCCGGTGCGTGTTTATGGCGGTGCCGCACGCGCCATGAACGCGGAAGCGGCGCCGCAGACCCAGGTTGAATCCGGGACTCTGGATGTTACCGCCGACGTCACGCTCAGCGTGGAAGTGGGGCCCGCGGCGCGCTAGGCTAAGGCTCATCCGGGAGCGAGAGTTGATGATCAGCGTGCGTCAGTTGCTCGACCGCAAGGGGCGGGAGGTTTTCTCCGTCCCACCCGGCGCGGCGGTTCTCGAGGCGATCCGCATGATGGCGGAGCGCCACGTCGGCGCGCTGCTGGTGATGCAGGGCGACACCCTCAGCGGCATCATTTCCGAGCGCGACTATGCCCGCAAGGTCATCCTCATGGGTCGCTCCTCCGCCGACACTCCGGTGCGCGACATCATGACCGCGCAAGTGCTGACCGTGCAGCCCGAGACGACGGTGGAGAAGTGCATGCAGCTCATGACCGAGCGGCGCGTGCGGCACCTGCCGGTGATAGAGAGCGGACGGGTGGTCGGCATGGTGTCGATCGGCGATCTGGTGAAGGCTGTCATAGCTGAGCAGCAGCAACAGATCGAGCAGCTGGAGAGTTATATTCACAGCTGATTCAGCCCCCATCACCGACACTGGCACGGATGCCACGGCTCACTGCCCTCTGCTGCGCCTTGCTGCTATGCGGCTGCACTACGCTGCCGGGCCGCGACTATCCGCGTCCGCCTTCGCCCTCGGTTACCGAGCCCGCCAACCCCGCCCTGCTGCAGGCCGCCGCTGGCGCGAGCGCACATCCGGGTGAGTCCGGCTTCCGGATGTACGCTGCCGGTGTGGACGGGCTGCTGCTGCGGCTCGAGCTCATCGCGGCCGCGCACAGCTCACTCGATCTGCAGTACTACATCTTTCACGGCGATGAGTCGGGCAAGCTGATCACCGAAGCGCTGAGCAAAGCGGCCGTCCGCGGGGTGCGCGTGCGCGTCCTCGTCGATGACGGCGAGGCGCTCCGCGGTGATGAGCAGCTGTACGCGCTGGCGGGGCAGCCGAACGTCGAGGTGCGGGTGTTCAACCCGTGGCGTTACCGCGGGCACAACAGCTTCATGCGCGATGTCGAGTATCTCTTCAGCCACAGCCGGCTCGACTTCCGCATGCACAACAAGCTGTTCATCGCCGATCGCGCCATCGCGCTCATCGGCGGGCGCAACATCGGCGATGAATACTTCCAGGTCGACCCGAGCTGGCAGTTCGCCGACGACGATGTGCTGAGCGCGGGACCCGCGGTGCAGGAGCTGGCGACCGGCTTCGAGCAGTACTGGGAGAGCCAGCTGGCGATTCCGGTGCAGGCGCTGACGCCAGCGAAGGCCACCGCTGCGGCGGCGGCACAGGCGCTCGCGCAACGCGTCACGGTGCCGCAGAAGGCGGCCAGCGCCGGCTCACACTACGAGGAGAAACTTGCCGCCAACGAGCCGCTGGCGAGCGTGCTCGCCGGTAGTGCAG
>Ga0318521_10000652_pt1 | contig 10244 bp, 10 predicted proteins | sample GRESIP178b2f17_FD_203513 | JGI IMG/M metagenome (GOLD analysis project Ga0318521, IMG submission 203513) | Tropical soil microbial communities from Luquillo Experimental Forest, Puerto Rico - GRE.SIPMG.178b2f17 | ecosystem: Environmental > Terrestrial > Soil > Tropical forest > Bulk soil...
TCATCCGCGACCGCGCGACCTGCAGGTTCCGGGTTCGGCGCAACAGGTAGTCGGTGACCACACCGCCGAGGAACTCGGCGATCATCGCACAGAACAGCATTGCCGCGTACAAGAACGACGACTTCTTCAGATCGAGGCCGTAGTTCTTCTGTAGCAAGGACGGCATCCAGGCCACAAACAGCCAGCCGGTCCATCCCTGACAGAAATAGACGATCATCAACGGCGCCACACGGGGGACGAGGCGCCGCCACGGCACCGGGCCGGAACCAATCTGCCCCGCGGGATCAGCGGCCGGAATTCGGCCAGTTCCGCACGGGTGATGCGGGGATGCTGACGCGGATCCTCGTGAAAGAACCACCACCACGCGGCGGCCCAAAAAGCCGACACGACGCCGAGTGCGACAAACGAAAAACGCCAGGAGAACCAGGTGATCAGCAAGGCGACGATCGGCGCCGACGCCCCTGCGCCGAGACGTCCGGCGGCATGAGTGATGCCCACCGCCGCGCCGCGTGAGGCGAGCGAGGTCCATTTCGAGAGCGCACGGGTGACCGCCGGCAACGTCGCCCCCTCGCCCATGCCGAGCACCAGGCGCACCGCGAACAGTGAAACGAGCCCGGTCACCGCCCCGGTCACGATAGTCGTGATCGACCAGGTCAGTCCGCAGACAGTGAGAGTGCGCCGCGCCCCGAAGCGGTCGGCAAACCAGCCTCCGATCAGCTGAAACGGGGCATAGGCGTAATTGAAGGCCGAGAAGGCGACGCCGAGCGCGATATTGCTGAGACCAAGGGTCCTGCTGTATCACGCTTGCCGCCGCGGCCAGGTTGACCCGGTCGATAAACAGGATGAAGTGCATCACGACCACGAGAACCAGGAAATTCCTGGTGGCGCGTCCGCTGAAGGCGAACGGCATGTTGCCCTTTCCTCCCTAACCGCCAAGAGCAGCCGGAACCGCTCTGCGCAATTGCCCTGTTTCGTAGTGCTTCGCTGTTCAGGCCATCCGGTAGACGTACTTCCCCACGCCGCCGATCAGTATGGCCCGACTGCCCGGTGATAGGTGGTATCGCCGGGCCATCGATCCGCCGCCGATTCCACCCCAGCCATGCAAGAGCCCTGCCTGCTCGTCCTCCGCTCTGACGAGAGGCGCAGCCCCGGTCACGGCCGCACCGCCCGATCAGACGGCCTACAAACCGAGAAGGCTCTCCATCGGCGCGAAGTCACTGTTGCTGTGCAACAATGTGTGACCGCGCTCGATACAGAGCGTGCCGATGACAAGGTCGATCGTCTTTCGGATCGTAATCCCGCGGCGGCGCGGAAAACGGTAATTCGCCGCAGCCTTGGCAGCCAGTTTCCGCATCGATGATAAGTCCTTCGACCGCACCTGTTTCCGTTGTTTTTCGCTCCCTCAGCGCTGTGCAGATTCCGTTGATCCGGGAGTGCAAATTCGTTGATATTTGGCTATCCGATTCTGCTCTCAAGTAACTGGTATATCTGTATTTATGACCGAAATTTTGGACGGCTTTATCGCTCGAGAGCCAAATTTTCGTTGTTTTTGTATCGCGCTCACGGCGCCAACAGCACCTTGCGCAATGCCGTCCAACGCGCGAGCTTGGCGGCAAAGTCTAGCCGGGCGTGCGCCGGGCTGGTCGAGGGCAGTGCCAGATAGGCGAGCTCAGCGCGCCGCCTGAAGTGACGGTCATAGAGGCGCTGTGCGCCGCTGCCATTGAAGGCGACAGCGCGGATCAGCGGGTGCGCATCGAGCAGCCGGTTGATCGCGTTCGGCCGCTCGCGGCGGATCGTCGAGTCGGCGCTCGCCTCGCGTTCGCCGAGTTCGCACACGTCCCAGAGCGCGATCCGTTGCGCCGCGACGAAAGCTAGCCTCTCCGCGTAATCCGTTGTCGGGGTGGCATCGAACAACGCGAATACGATCGGCCAGAACAGATTGCGTGGGTGGGCGTAGTATTCGGCGCGGCGCAGCGACTCTTCGCCGGGCAGCGTGCCCAGCACCAGAACGCGCGCCCGCGGGTCGGCGATCGGCGGAAAGCTGCGCTTGGCGATGCTGCGTTCGACTGCCGCCTTCACGCGACGTAATGGCCGAGGCGGACCGCGGTCTGTCCCTTGACCAGGCGCCGCGACGGCATGATCAGCACGCAATCATCGTAGGGTGTGCGCACCTCGCGCCCGTTGTCTCGGCCGATCAATGTTCCTTTTAGCGGCAACACCTCGAGCCCGCGGAAGTGCTGGACGAACTCAAAACTCTCGCCGGTAATCGTGACGGCTTCGGTGACCTGGATGACGCGCTGCCGGGGATGCGCGGTGAAATCCGCTCCGCCAAGCGGCATTGCATCTTCGCGCGACAAAGTCCCGACGGCGATCAAAAACCTGAGCATGACGTCGGTCGCGACCTCCGCGGCGCGGCGCTCCCAATGCTGCCCGGCTTCGATCAAGAGCGCGGTTTTGGGCGAGGCGCGATCCCCGAACCCGCCATAGTCGCGCATCCGCGGACCCGCCGCGTGACCGGCGTCGCACATGATCAGCTCGGGGATCCCTACCCAGCGCGCCAATGCCAGCGACCGGTCGAGGGTGCCCGCCAGCATCAAGGGTGCCGTCGCATGTTGCATCGAGTGGATGTCGAGCAGGAAATCAGCGGCATCGACAAAGGGGCGCAAGGCGCGCGCGCGCGCCAGCTCGGTCGATTGTCGTTCGCCGTCGAGGGTCGCGGGCGCCCACAGCCGGTTGAAATCCTCGTCGACGAAACGGGAGGCAGTGGGCACCCGGCGATCGAAGTTGCAATAGGCAGCGACGTTGTCGAAAGCCAGGGTCAGCTTGCCCTGCCTTGGCCGCAGCCCGGCGCGAAACAGCCGATCGAGCGCGATCGCGCCGCAGATCTCGTTGCCGTGGGTCAACGCGGTAACGAGGACGTGCGGTCCGGGTGAGCCGCTGTCGAATGTCGAAACGTACTCGACGCCCGTATTACCGGCTCGGTAAGGCTCGATGTCGGGCGGGGTCAGCTCGATCGCATAGTTCGGCTCGGGCACGAGGCGCTCCCGGTCTCAGAGGGCAAAGAGCCGTATTTTGCACACGTCGGGCTGCGGCGTCACGCCCACGGAGACAGCGAAACTTGCCCGGCGACAGGCCTCTGCGTACATTCGCGCGATGGCAGAAGTGCACAGCACCGTAACGGCAAGAAACGAACTGACCGAGATCGGCTTCGAGATCCCCGGCGTGCTGTGGCGCCGCGATCCGCAAAAGGCGGAAGTGCCGCTGGTCTTCGACTCGCCGCACAGCGGGTCGAGCTATCCCGAGGACTTCCAATTCTGCTGCCCGTTTGAAGTGCTGCGCACCGCCGAGGACACCTATGTCGACGAGCTCTACAGAGCGGCGCCTTCTCTCGGCGCGACACTGATCGGGGCGGTCTTTCCGCGCAGTTATCTCGATGCCAACCGGGCGGTCGACGATATCGATTCCGCGCTGATCGACGGCACGTGGCCGTCGCGCCTCGCCCCCTCGCACAAGACGCGATCCGGTCTCGGGCTGGTGCGCCGCGTGGCTAGGACCGGGATCCCGATCTACGACCGGAAGCTTGGTATCGACGAGATCCGTGCGCGGCTCGAACGCTGCCACACGCCCTATCACCGGGTGCTCGACGAGGCATGCGAGCGCGCCCACCGCAAATTCGGGGCCGTTTGGCACATCAACTGCCATTCGATGCCGTCACAGCGCAGCGCCAAGACCAGCAACAAGGGCGGCCACTGCGCTGATTTCGTGCTAGGCGATCGCGACGGCACGACTTGTGAGCCGGAGTTCACCGATTTTGTCGCCCGCGAGCTGTGCGATCGCGGTTACACCGTGCGCATCAACGAGGTCTACAAGGGTGTCGAGATCGTCAAGCGGCAGGGCCGCCCGGCGATGCGCCGGCACAGCCTGCAGATAGAGGTCGACCGCGCGCTCTACATGGATCAGAAGACCTTGGAAAAGAGCCCCGGTTTCTGCCGGGTGCAGGCTGACATTACCGAGCTGATCGAAGCGCTGGCGAGCTTTGCGAGCGCGCGTCTCACGGAGCGCTGGGTCGAGAACCCCGTTTGAATGCCGATGGAGGAAAGCGCCGTGCCGACCATTCCCAAGGTCCTGCAACCGCACATCAATACAGCTTTTCCGGCAAATGTTTGCTTGGTCGGAAGCGTGCTGCCCAACGGGTTCGCTCAGGTCACCCCGCGCGGCAGCACGATGGTGTATGACGACACCCATATCGGGCTGTGGGAGCGCGGCAAGGGCTCGACAAACGAGAATTTATCCGACGGAACGAAGCTGACCGTCTTCTTTAGAAAACCGCAGCTGCGTGAAGAAGGGGTTCTGCCGAAAGGCGGCATCGCCCGGTTCTATGGGCGCGCTAAGATCTATCGGTCGGGGCCGGTCTACGAGGAGGTGTGGCGTCGGCTGGTCCAGCCCGAAAAGGACCGCGACCCGGACAAGCAAGGTCACGCCGTGCTGATCGAGATCGAGCGGGCCGAGGAGCTCGACGGCACCCCGCTCAAGCTCGATTGATCCTCGCGCCGCCGAAGGCTAAATCCCGTAGAGGTTCTCCGGGCTAGCCGGCCTCTGGCCGTGCTCGACCTGCTTGACCGCCTCGATCAACTTGACATGGCTCGGCGTCGGAACGCCAACCTCGCGCCCCTTCGCGGCGATGACCCCGTTGATGAAGTCGATCTCGGTGCGTCGACCCTTGTACATGTCCTGGCCCATCGACGGGCGCGCCAGATCGCTGCGGGTGTTCGATCTCAACGTCGTGAGGATCTGCGTTTCGATCTCGTCGAGCGCCTTTGCGTCGCCCTCGGCGGCGCGCGCCAGGGTTTCCGGCTCGTGTGCCCGAATGTGTTCGAGCTGATAACCGAGCGCCTGCCCGACGCGCACCCCCTCGCCGGCGAGACGGATGCTGAGCCGCCGTATCTTCTCGTCGCGGTTCATCTCGTTGCCGGACATGCCGGTGGCCGCGGCGACCCCGTTGGCCATGCCGTTGACGCAGAGCTTCGACCAGCGTTCGCCCCATAAATTCGTCGTCGCCTTTACGCTGTCGACGGTGCGGATCATGTCCGCCAGTTCTTCGAGCCGCTTCGTGATGCGGCCATGCACTTCCCCAACGCGGTAAACCTCATAGGGCGAGGCGCCACGCGCCGCGGTGCGGCGCACCCGGCCCGGCGCGTAGAGCTCGGCGCCGAGTAGTGCGGGGATGGCGCCCACGGTCTTGTCCCAGCCGACAACACCGGCGATGCGCTCCTCGTTCATGCAGTTCTGCAACGACACGACATAGCCGTCGGGCGCCAGGTATTGCGCGATGAACCTTGTCGCCCACTCGGTGTCGTAGGATTTGACCGCCACCATCGCGATGTCGATCGGCTTTTCTTTGGCCAGCAGCTGGGCCTCGGTCAGATGCATCGTTCTCGGCCGGGCGCAGACGAACTCCTGCTCGGTCATGCCCTCGAGTGCCAGCCCGTCCTTGCGGATCGTCTCAACGTGCTCGGGCCAAGGGTCGATCAAGGTCACGTCGAACCCGTTATGGGCGAGCTGGCCTCCGGTATAGCCGCCGATCGCGCCGGCACCGATTACCGATATACGCTTGTCCATCATCTGCTCCCTCTTTGACCCGCGCCGGGCCATGATAAGCTCGGCGCGCAAGAAACCATCCGGAAAACCTGCGAGGGCTTAATACGATGAATTGGACCGAACGGCGCGCGCGCTTTCGCGCGATCCTTTCCGGCAACCGCTGCGTCCATCCGGGATCGGTGTACGACGCGATCTCGGCGCGCATCGCCGAGGATCTCGGCTTCGAACTCGGGATGTTTTCGGGCTCGATCGGCTCGATGTCGGTGCTCGGCGCTCCCGATCTCGTCGTTCTGACCCTGACCGAGTTCGCGAGCCAAGCCAACCGCATCTGCCGCGCCGGCAATCTGGCATTGCTGGTCGACGCCGACCATGGTTACGGCAACGCACTCAACGTGCGCCGCACCGTTGAAGAGTTGGAGACTGCCGGCATTTGCGCGATGTCGATCGAGGATACCGTACTACCGCGGCCCTATGGACCCAACGGCAAGCCGAGCCTGAGCTCGGTCGAGGAAGGTGTCGGCAAAATGAAGGCGGCACTGTCGGCGCGCCAGGACAAGAATCTGGTAATCGCCGGGCGCACCAGTGCGCTGGCGATTGCCAATCTCGACGAGGCCGTCAAGCGCGCCAAGGCCTATGAGGCGGCCGGAGTCGACGCGGTGTTCCTCGCCGGCGGCGTGACCGCCGAGGCGGTCGAGGCGGTGTCATCGGCGATCAGGATCCCGCTGATACTCGGCGGCGGCAGCGGCGAGCTTGGTGATCTCGGTTGGCTCGCGGCGCATCGCGTTCGGGTCGCGCTTCAGACCCACGCTCCGTTCTCGGCCGCGGTGCAGGCGGTCTACGACACCTTGAAGGCGCTGCGCGATGGTGTCGCACCGCGCGACCTCAAGAACATCGCGCCGCCCGAGCTGATGCGACGGGTTACCCGCGCCGATCAGTATCAACAATGGACAAGGGATTTTCTCGGCGGGGGTTGAAACTCACTCGGTCGGAAGGGTGCCGAAGCCGCGGCTACCGTCATCTTCGGCGTCGCTGACCGTCACCTTGGCAACGCGTGCGGCTGACGGGCCACGCCGGCAGGCTTCGGCCATCGCTGCAACAGCATCAGGAGCACCATTCGCCAGCACCTCGACGCTGCCGTCCTTGCGGTTGCGTACCCACCCGCGCAGCCGCAGCCCCGTTGCGGTGCGCGTCGCCCAGATCCGATAGCCGACACCTTGCACCTCACCGGTGATCCGCAAACGAACGGTCTTCTCGAGACCCATTATTCGAATTCGAGGATCACCTGGTCGACCGCCAGGCTGTCGCCGGGGTTGGCGCGGATTCGCGCGATGCGGCCGTCGCGCTCGGCGCGCAAGATGTTCTCCATCTTCATCGCCTCGACCACGGCGAGCGGCTCGCCGGCCTTGACTTCCTGGCCCTGGCTTACCGTGATCGAGGAGAGCAGGCCCGGCATCGGCGACAACAGGAGCCGCGAGGTGTCGGATGCCTGTTTCTCGGGCATCAGCGCGAGCAACTCGGCAGCACGCGGCGGCAACACCTGCGCGCGGCGGATCACGCCGCCGTGCATCAGCCGGAATGCTGCTCCCGGTAGCGGCTCGATCTGCACCGTGGCAAGACGCTTGCCCACTCCGATCTGGAGTAAAACCTCTCCCGGCCGCCAATCAGTGGCCGCGAGGTGGCTCTCACCCTCGATTTCGACACGATACGCGCCGTCCTCCGGTCGAACCGAGATCGGATAGGACCGTCCGTCGAGCAGCACGATCGAGTGCTCGGCAATCTCGATTCTCGCCCCCGCGAGCTTGCCGTTTATCGCCGTTTCGCGCTCGCGAATGCGCCGGTGCGCGAGAGCGGCGGCGAGCAGGATCACGCGGTCGGGCTCAACAAACCCCGAGGGGGACGCGAACCCGCCGCGGAACTCCTCTACGATGAAGTTCGTCGACAAGGCACCAGCACTAAAGCGCGGCTTTGCCACGGCTGCCGCCAGAAAGGCGATGTTGTGCTGCACGCCGGCGACATAGAAGCCGTCCAGAGCACCGCGCAGCCGCTCGATTGCCGTCTTCCGATCACTGCCGGAGGCGACGAGCTTGGCGATCATCGGATCGTAGTGGACAGTGATCTCTGCTCCCTCGAAAACGCCGGTATCGAGCCTCAGATCCTCTCCGGTGGGCGGCCGATAGCGGATCAGGCGACCGGTCGACGGCAGAAAATTGCGTCCCGGATCTTCGGCGTAGATGCGCGCCTCGATCGCCCAGCCTTCGAGCCGGACATCTTGCTGCGTGAACGGCAGCGGCTCGCCGGCCGCGATCCGGATCATCAGCTCGACGAGGTCGAGCCCGGTCACTAGCTCGGTCACCGGGTGCTCGACCTGCAGCCGGGTATTCATCTCGAGAAAATAGAAGTTGCGCTCGCGGTCGACGATGAACTCGACCGTGCCGGCCGAGCGATACTCGACGGCGCGGGCCAGCGCCACCGCCTGCTCGCCCATGGCTTTACGCGTTTCACGATCGAGAAAGGGGCTCGGCGCCTCCTCGATGACCTTCTGGTGCCGGCGCTGGATCGAGCATTCGCGCTCGCCGAGATAGACGAGATTGCCAAAGGTGTCGCCGAGGACCTGGATCTCGATATGGCGCGGCTCCTCGATGTATTTCTCGATAAAAATCCGGTCGTCGGCAAAGCTCGATCTGGCCTCGCTCGCCGCCGAGCGAAACCCGTCGCGAACTTCCTCGTCGCTCGCAGCGATGCGCATTCCCTTGCCGCCGCCGCCGGCCGAGGCCTTGATCATGACCGGATAACCGATGTCGCGGGCGACCCTGACGGCGCTGTCGGCGTCCGGGATCACTTCGAGGCGGCCGGGCACGCTCGATACCCCCGCGTCGCGCGCCAGCTTTTTCGATTGGATCTTGTCGCCCATCGCCGCGATCGCCTCGGGCCCCGGCCCGATGAAGGTCACTCGCGCCGTGGCGAGCGCGGTCGCGAAGGCGGGGTTTTCCGACAAAAAGCCATAGCCCGGATGGACGGCCTCGGCACCGGTCGCACGGCAGGCCTCGACGATCCGTTCGATCTTCAGATAGCTCTCGGCCGATGGCACGGGCCCGATCGGGACAGCTTCATCGGCAAGACGCACATGCAACGCTTCGGCATCGGCCTCGGAATAGACGGCGACCGTGGCGATGCCCATCCGCTGGGCCGTGCGGATGATGCGGCAGGCGATCTCGCCGCGGTTGGCGATCAGGATTTTCTTGAACATTGGGCCCAAGTTGCGGCACGAGATTGCTTCGCTCCGCTCGCAATGACAGCAGAGAGGGAGACGTTATTGCGAGGCGCCCTCAGGCGCCGCGGCAATCTCGATAGAGTACCCGGCAATTGAGTCACAGCGGGATGTTGTCGTGCTTTTTCCAGGGGTTGGCGAGCGATTTGCCGCGCAGCATTGCCAGCGCGCGGCACAGCCGGCGCCGTGTGTCGCGCGGCAGGATCACGTCGTCGATAAAACCGCGGCTCGCCGCGACAAACGGATTGGCGAATTTCTCGCGGTATTCCTCGGTGCGCGCCTCGATTGCCGCGGCGTCGCCGATGTCGGCGCGGAAGATAATCTCGACGGCACCCTGCGGTCCCATCACCGCGATCTCGGCCGAGGGCCACGCGAAATTCACGTCGCCCCGCAGATGCTTGGAGCTCATCACGTCATAGGCACCGCCATAGGCCTTGCGGATGATCAAAGTCACCTTCGGCACGGTCGCCTCGGCAAAGGCAAACAGCAGCTTGGCGCCGTGCTTGATGATGCCGCCATGCTCCTGGGCGGTCCCCGGCAAAAATCCGGGCACATCGACAAAGGTCAAGATCGGGATGTTGAAGCAGTCGCAAAATCTGACAAAGCGTGCCGCCTTGCGCGAGCTGTCGATGTCGAGACAGCCGGCCAGCACCATCGGCTGGTTTGCGACGATGCCGATTGTCGATCCCTCCATTCGGGCGAACCCGATCAAGATGTTGCGAGCGAAGTCGGGCTGGATCTCGAAGAAATCGCCGTCGTCGACGACCTTCTCGATCAGTTCCTTCATGTCGTAGGGCCGGTTCGGGTTGCGCGGGACAAGCGTGTCTAGCGACGGCTCGGCCCGGTCGCGTGGGTCGGTGCTCGGCCGCAACGGCGGCTGCGCCCGGTTCGAGGCCGGCAGAAAGTCGATGAACCGGCGCAGCTCGATCAATGCCTCAACATCGTTGGCGAAGGCGAGATCCGCCACACCCGAGCGCGTCGTATGCGTGACGGCACCACCCAATTCTTCCTGCGTCACCGCTTCGTGGGTCACCGTCTTGACCACCTCGGGGCCCGTCACGAACAGGTAAGAGGTTTCGCGGACCATGAAGATGAAATCGGTCATCGCCGGCGAATAGACCGCACCCCCGGCGCACGGTCCCATGATCAGCGAGACCTGCGGCACGACACCCGAGGCCAGAACATTGCGCTCGAACACCTCGGCATAGCCGGCGAGCGAGGCCACCCCGTCCTGGATGCGTGCCCCGCCCGAGTCGTTGAGCCCGATCACCGGGGCGCCGACATTGATCGCCTGGTCCATGATCTTGCAGACCTTCTCGGCGTGCGCTTCGCTGAGCGAGCCGCCAAAGACCGTGAAATCCTGGCTAAAGACAAAGAC
>Ga0318521_10000657_pt1 | contig 10209 bp, 10 predicted proteins | sample GRESIP178b2f17_FD_203513 | JGI IMG/M metagenome (GOLD analysis project Ga0318521, IMG submission 203513) | Tropical soil microbial communities from Luquillo Experimental Forest, Puerto Rico - GRE.SIPMG.178b2f17 | ecosystem: Environmental > Terrestrial > Soil > Tropical forest > Bulk soil...
CAATATGCCTTTGGTGCGGACGATGACCGTCCGTCATGTCGACGTTGCGGCCCGCGAGCTCACGGTGGACATCGTGGTGCACGGTGAGCACGGAATCGCGGGCCCCTGGGCCGCGGAAGCCCAACCCGGACAGCCGATCTATCTGATGGGCCCCGGCGGCGCCTACACCCCCGACCCGGCCGCCGATTGGCATCTGCTTGCCGGTGACGAATCGGCGCTGCCGGCCATCGCCGCGGCGCTGGAGGCCTTGCCCGCCAACGCGGTCGGTCAGGCGTTCATCGAAGTGGCCGGCGCGGAAGACGAAATCCCTTTGGCCGCACCGGAGTCCGTCGAGGTGAGCTGGGTCTATCGCGGCGGCCGGGCCGATCTGGTCCCCGAGGACCGCGCCGGCGATTTTGCGCCGCTGATCCAGGCGGTAACCACCGCCCAGTGGTTGCCGGGGCAGGTCCACGTTTTCATCCACGGCGAAGCGCAAGCCGTCATGCACAACCTGCGGCCGTACATCCGCAAGGAGCGTGGCGTGGACGCCAAATGGGCGTCCTCGATCTCGGGTTACTGGCGCCGTGGCCGCACCGAAGAGACGTTCCGGCAGTGGAAGAAAGAACTGGCTGAGGCGGAGGCGGGGGCCTAGTGGCATTCGGGGACTACCAGAACGAGATTTATCTCCAGGGCCTGGCCGGAGTGGCGCCGTCGCTGCCGATGGTCTTCGCGGAGTGGGAGGCCAAGGCCGAGATGGCGCTGCCGCCCTCGATCTGGTCCTACGTCTGCGGGGGAGCCGGCGACGAGCGCACCCAGCGGGCGAACCGCGAGGCCTTCGACCGGTGGGGTCTCATCCCGCGCATGTTCGTCGGCGCCGCACAACGTGACCTATCCGTCGAGCTGTTCGGCCGCAGCGTGCCGTCCCCGGTGTTCATGGCACCTATCGGCGTCATCGGGTTGTGTGCCCAAGACAATCACGGCGACCTGGCCACCGCCCGCGCCGCGGCACGCACCGGTGTCCCCATGGTGGCCTCGACATTGTCGGTCGACCCGATGGAAGACGTCGCCGCCGCCTTGGGCGATACGCCCGGGTTCTTCCAGCTGTACACGCCGACCAACCGCGAGCTGGCCGCCAGCTTCGTTCATCGCGCCGAGGCGGCCGGCTTCAAGGGCATCGTCGTCACCCTCGACACCTGGGTCACCGGCTGGCGCCCCCGCGACCTGAGCACGTCGAACTTTCCCCAGTTGCGGGGGCACTGCCTGGCCAACTACACCAGCGATCCCGTCTTCCGGGCCAGCCTCCAACGCCCGCCCGAAGACGACCCCCAAGGCGCGGTGCTGCGCTGGATACAGGAATTCGGGAACCCGTTGACCTGGGACGACCTCGGCTGGCTGCGCTCGTTGACCGACCTGCCGCTGCTGGTCAAGGGCATCTGCCACCCCGAGGACGCCCGGCGCGCGAGGGAGGGCGGGGTCGACGGCATCTACTGCTCCAACCACGGTGGCCGCCAAGCCAACGGCGGCCTGCCCGCGCTGGATTGCCTGCCGGCGGTGGTGGAGGCCGCCGACGGGCTGCCGGTTTGGTTCGATTCGGGGATCCGCAGCGGCGCCGATGTCGTCAAGGCGCTGGCGCTGGGAGCGACCGCGGTGGGCGTCGGCCGCCCGTACGCCTACGGGCTGGCGATCGGGGGTGTCGACGGCGTCGTGCACGTGCTGCGCACGATGCTTGCCGAAGCGGACCTGATCATGGCCGTCGACGGGTATCCCACCCTGAAAGATCTCACCCCGGAAACGCTTCGGCGCGTCGACTGAGCCGAACTCCCGGCGCCTGCGAACGTTGAGCCATGCAGGCGATCCTCGACGAATTCGACGAGTACCTGGCGCTGCAGTGCGGTCGTTCGGCGCACACCCGTCGGGCGTATCTGGGCGACGTGCGTTCGCTGTTCGCGTTTCTCGAGGCCCAGAGAAACGGGGCGGGCATCGGCCTGGACGGATTGAGCGTGCCGGTCCTGCGGTCGTGGCTGGCCGCGGCGGCCGGCGCGGGCGCGGCGCGCACGACGCTGGCCCGACGCACCTCGGCGGTCAAGGCGTTCACCGCGTGGGCGGCGCGGCGCGGCCTGCTCACGCGGGATCCGGCCGCTCGGCTGCAAGTGCCCAAGGCCCACCGCACCCTGCCGGCGGTGCTGCGCCAAGACCAGGCGCTGCGTGCCATGGCGGCCGCGAAATCCGGTGCCCAGCAAGGCGATCCGCTGGCCCTGCGGGACCGCCTCATCGTCGAGATGCTGTATGCCACCGGCATCCGGGTCAGCGAGCTGTGCGGCCTGGACGTCGACGATGTCGACACCCGAAATCGCCTGGTGCGCGTCCTCGGCAAGGGCAACAAGCAGCGCACCGCGCCGTTCGGGTTGCCGGCCGCGGATGCGCTACGCGCCTGGCTGGCCGACGGGCGTCCCGCCCTCGTGACCGCGGAGTCCGGGCCCGCGCTACTGCTCGGGGCGCGGGGCCGGCGGCTCGACGTGCGCCAGGCGCGCACCGCCGTGCACCAGACCGTAGCCGCGGTGGACGGCGCGCCCGACATGGGACCCCACGGGCTACGCCACAGCGCGGCCACGCACCTGCTCGAAGGCGGGGCGGACCTGCGCGTCGTTCAGGAGCTGCTAGGGCATTCCAGTCTGGCGACAACGCAGCTGTACACCCATGTCGCGGTGTCGCGGTTGCGGGCTGTGCATGACCAGGCCCACCCGCGGGCCTGATAGGTAGCCGCACGTGTCACACGAGTCACAGCAGTCGCTGGGCGAGGGGATGCCCGATGTGTCCACCTCACAGCGACAATGCATCGAACCGGCGCACCGGCCCGGCTGCCGGAATGAGTTTGTCGCTCCTGTGAGGCGGACAAAAAGTGTGCCGTGCCCCGGGCGCGGCTCAGCGGTTGAGCGGCTTGAGCCGGATCGGTGTGGACTTCAGCAGGCCCAGCGGATCGACATAGTGGGCGCCCGACGCCGGACCCCACATCGCGCCCCAGTGCAAGCACGCGGCCGCCCGGCATCCGAGGTGCCCGGCCATCAACTCGCCGAGCACGGTCTCAGCCGTCACCAGTTGACCGACCCGGACGCCGGCCCGGACCGGCTCGTAGCTGGTGCGCAGTCCGCCCGGATGGGCAAGCGAGACCACCGGCCGCCCGGCCAGCAGCCCGGCGAACACGACGGTCGCGGTGCCGGCGGCGTATACCGGCTGGCCGGGGGTGCCGGGCAGGTCCACGCCGCGGTGCCCGGGATTCCAGTCCGGCGTCGGGGCGTCGAATCCCCGGGCGACGGCCGGCGGCGGACGCAACGGCCAATCGAGCCGGACGTCGTCGGCAACCGCCGGCGCGGCGCTGACCATGCTCACGCCCAGGATCAGCGCCACCCACCGCACTCGGCCAGTTCAGCGCGGCGGCGACGCCGGCGCCAATCAGGTGCATCGGCCCTGTGGAAAAACCACCTGCTGAGTCGGTGTAAACTCCTGGTCGCAGCTCGCTAGCGGGCTGACTTCGCGCGCCCGCAACCAACCGATTGCCGTGCGGTCCCGTTTCCGGGTTTCCGGGAGACGGGTGCGGCATTCCGCAGGCGCCAGGGCCCGGCCTCAACGGATGCCGGGCGACAACCGACAACAAAGGAATATGGCCGACAATGGCTGTTGTAACCATGAAGCAGCTGCTTGACAGCGGCACCCACTTCGGGCACCAGACCCGTCGCTGGAATCCCAAGATGAAGCGGTTCATTTTCACCGACCGCAACGGCATCTACATCATCGACCTGCAGCAGACGCTGACCTTCATCGACAAGGCGTACGAGTTCGTCAAGGAGACGGTCGCCCACGGGGGCACCGTGCTGTTCGTCGGCACCAAGAAGCAGGCGCAGGAGTCGGTCGCGGCCGAGGCAACCCGCGTCGGCATGCCGTACGTGAACCAGCGCTGGCTGGGCGGCATGCTCACCAACTTCTCCACCGTGCACAAGCGGCTGCAGCGCCTCAAGGAGCTCGAGGCGATGGAGCAGACCGGTGGCTTCGAGGGCCGCACCAAGAAGGAGATCCTGGGCCTGACCCGCGAGAAGAACAAGCTGGAGCGCAGCCTCGGCGGTATCCGCGACATGGCCAAGGTGCCGTCGGCGATCTGGGTCGTCGACACGAACAAGGAGCACATCGCCGTCGGCGAGGCCCGCAAACTGGGTATCCCGGTCATCGCGATCCTGGACACCAACTGTGACCCCGACGAGGTCGACTACCCGATCCCCGGCAACGACGACGCGATCCGCTCGGCGGCGCTGCTGACCAAGGTGATCGCTTCCGCGGTTGCCGAGGGCCTGCAGGCCCGCGCAGGGCTGGGCCGCGGCGACGGCAAGCCAGAGGCCGAATCCGCCGAGCCGCTCGCCGAATGGGAGCAGGAGCTGCTGGCCTCGGCCACCGCAAGTGCCGCCGGTTCCGCCGCCGCCCCCGCTGTTCCGGACGCCGCACCAGGCGCAACCGAATCAACCCCCACGGAAGGCTGAGATGGCGAACTTCACCGCTGCCGACGTCAAGCGGCTTCGGGAAATCACCGGTGCCGGCATGCTCGACTGCAAGAACGCGCTGGCCGGAACCGACGGCGACTTCGACAAGGCCGTCGAGGCGCTCCGCATCAAGGGCGCCAAGGACGTCGGCAAGCGCGCCGAGCGGGCCACCGCCGAGGGTCTGGTCGCGGCCAAGGGCGGCGCGCTCATCGAGCTGAACTGCGAGACCGACTTCGTCGCCAAGAACGCGGAATTCCAGAAATTGGCCGACGAGATCGTGGCGGCGGCTGCAGCGTCCAAGGCCGGCGACGTCGACGCGCTCAAAGCCGCCCAAGCGGGCGGCAACACGGTCGAGCAGGCAATCGCAGACCTCTCAGCCAAGATCGGCGAGAAGCTGGAGCTGCGCCGCGTCGCCAACTTCGACGGCACCGTCGAAACCTATCTGCACAAGCGCGCGGCCGACCTGCCGCCGGCGGTCGGTGTGCTGGTCGAGTTCCAGGGCGAGGACAAAGACGCCGCACATGCGGTGGCGCTGCAGATCGCCGCGCTCAAGGCGCGCTACCTGTCCCGCGAGGATGTGCCCGACGACGTCGTGGCCAGCGAACGCCGCATCGCCGAGGAGACCGCGAAGTCCGAGGGCAAGCCGGAGCAGGCGCTGCCCAAGATCGTCGAGGGCCGGTTGAACGGCTTCTTCAAGGACGCCGTGCTGCTCGAGCAGCCGTCGGTGTCCGACAACAAAAAGACCGTCAAGGCCCTGCTCGACGACGCCGGTGTGATGGTCACGCGGTTCGTTCGCTTCGAGGTGGGCCAGGCCTAGGCGCCCTCGCATGCCACGCGTGCACGCTTTCGGTGACGACGCCCTCGGTGAACTCGACGCGGTCGGTCTGGCCGACGCCATCCGCGCCGGCCTGGTCGGCAGGGCCGAGGTAATCGAGGCCGCCATCGCGCGCACCGAGGCCGTCAACCCGGCCCTCAACGGCTTGGCCTTCGAGGCGTTCCAGCAGGCCCGGGAAACCGCGGCGGACGGGGCGACCGGCGCGTTTTTTGCCGGTGTTCCGACCTTCATCAAGGACAACGTCGACGTCGCCGGGCAGCCGACGATGCGGGGCTCCGACGCATGGGTGCCGCGGGCGGCCGTCGCCGACGGCGAGTTCACCCGCTTGTATCTGGCCACCGGACCCGTGTCGCTGGGCAAGACGCAGCTCTCGGAATTCGGGTTCAGCGCCGTCGCCGAACATCCCCGGCTCGGGCCGGTCCGCAACCCATGGAACACCGACCACACCGCCGGCGCCTCGTCTTCGGGATCGGGTGCGTTCGTCGCCGCCGGCGCCGTGCCGATCGCGCACGCCAACGACGGCGGCGGTTCGATCCGAATTCCCGCCGCCTGCAACGGGCTTGTCGGGCTCAAACCGTCGCGCGGCCGGCTGCCGCTGGACCCGGACCTGCGCCGGATGCCGGTGGCCATCGTCACCAACGGTGTGGTCACCCGTTCCGTGCGCGACACCGCGGCCTTCTATCGCGAAGCCGAGCGCGGCTGGCGTAACCCCAAGCTGGCGCCGATCGGCGACGTCGTGCGGCCCGGCAGGCAGCGGCTCCGAATCGCGGTTCTGACCCGTTCGGTCCAGCGCGACTGCAGCCCCGAAGTCCGGGAGCTGACGCTGAAGTCGGCAAGCGTGCTCGAGGAACTGGGCCACCGCGTCGAACACATCGACCAGCCCCCGGTGCCGGAGACTTTCCCCGATGATTTCGTCCTGTATTGGGGCCTGCTGGCGCTGGCGATGGCACGCGGCGGGCGGCGCGCCTTCGGGGACACGTTCGACCGCACCCGGCTGGACGGCTTAACGCTCGGCCTGGCCCGCCACGCCACCCGCAACCTGCACCGGCTTCCGTTGGCGATCACGCGCTTGCGCAGGGTACATCGGCACAGCGCGAAGTTCTTTGCCACCTACGACGCGGTGCTCACGCCGACCCTCGCCGACGCGACGCCGCGGGTCGGATACCTGGCACCCACCGACTATCAACAGGTCATCGACCGGCTGATGGAATGGGTCGCTTACACCCCGCTGCAGAACGTCACCGGAGAGCCGGCGATTTCGCTGCCGCTGGCCCAATCCGCCGACGGCATGCCGGTGGGCATGATGCTTTCCGCCGATCTCGGGCAGGAGTCGCTACTGCTGGAACTGGCGTATGAACTGGAAGAGGCCCGGCCATGGACCCGGATCCAGGCCTCACACTGAGAGCCTCAGTCTGATCCGAGCCTGTCCAGCATGCGTTTGAACTCGCGCTGCTGCGCTCCGGTCAGCTTGCTCAGGATCCGGGCATCGGCGATGCGGACGGCGCCTTCCGCACGCTTCAGCAGCGCGCGGCCCGAAGCGGTCAACGTGGCCGGTAGCGCGCGGCCGGAGGGGACCGACGTCGGACGTTCCACCGCGCCGATGTCTTCCAGCTTGCGCAGGACCGTGTTCATGGCTTGCGGTGTGACGTTGCTGTGCCGGGACAATTCGGCGCTGGACCTTCCCGGGAACATCGAAAGGAGGCGCAGGCAAACGAATTCGGGGAGGGTCAGGCCGAGCGGACTCAACATGGCGGAAACCTCCGGTCGCAGAACGGCTCCCACCCGGTAGAGCAGGTAACCAAGCGGAGCGTCTTCGGCCTCAACCATGTCAACGATATTGACATACATTCGGCGTCCCCACATGGATCTTGGACGGTGCGGCCCACATGTGATTTCCGCGCGATTAAATGGGGTAACCCGCATGGCGCCCTGACGGCCGTTGTTGCCGCGGCCATCGAGGACCTGGTCACCGCCACCATCGGCACCCACAAGTTGTCGCGTGCCGGCTCGATGAGTTCGTCGACGCGATCGCGAAGCGGAACCGGCGGGTACGAGGCCGCTGAGTGGTTTAGGGCGCTTCGAGAGCGAATTAATCACCGCTCCTGCGCCGTTCGTGATTAGCGATACCGATGTTAATTCTGTGGCGCGAAAGATGCTGTGACACAAAACGGCATCGAGGTGTTCGCGCAGGTAAACCGGCGCGCATGTTGAATTCGGCGGAATTTGACCATGTTTAGCGCCGACGTCGAATGGTTATGCGAACCCGTGTGTGTTGTCGCCCGAAGGCGGAGCGACCGTTTGACATGAAAGGAATTAGCATGAACGTCACCAAAACCGCTGTAAAGACCGCCATTGCGGCTGGCGGGTTAGCGGCGGCAAGCGTTTTCGCCGCGGCGACCGCTTCCGCCGCGCCCAACATCCAGGGGTTTGGCACGAGCCAGAAGCTTGTTGACGGGCCGATGGTCACGGACTACACGGTGAGCAATCTGCAGCAAAGCAACACAGCGATTCCCGGCTACACCCCCAAGGGAACGCTCTACCAGGCAGACGTCACCGCCAGGTCGGACGGCGGGCTCGTTACCCCAATGGTTAACGACTTCATCGCCCGCGGGCCCAACGGTCAGAACTACCGGGTGATCGACAAGGTCGGGGCCCCGGGCAGCCTCAACCCGGCGCCGATCCCGCAGGGCAGCGAGTCGACCGGCACGCTGTACTTCGACGTGACCGGCGCACCGCCGAATGGCGTCGCCTACAACGACGGACTGCAGGACATCCTGATCTGGACGTCGAACGTGCCAGGGGGCGCGGCGCCTGCCGCACCGAACACTCCGCCACCGGGTTCACTTCCCGGACCGGCTGTACACAGCTAATCCGGTTGCAAATCTCTCCCCGCGCCACGACGGGCGCCGCGGGGAGATTTGCGTATGCGATTCAGGACGGCATGGATGCGCTGGCACGCAAGCGCGCTTTGCCGCTCTTCGCTTGACTACAGTCGTGAAAGCGCCCGATCCATAAGTGCTTTCGAGTTCACTGCGATTCGATCATCGCGTGACCGGATCCGTTCGCGGGCGGTGTCGTCGATGTCCAGACCGTAGTCAGCGTCGACTCACTGAGAATCCATTCCGGGTGCGGTGGCGTCGCCGCCATGTAACCGACACCGCGGACGGTGTCGATCATCGATTCGTGCTCGGCCCCGAGCTTGGCACGCAGTCGTCGCACATGAACGTCGATCGTCCGGAAACGACCGTTGCAGTCATAACCCCACACCTCGTGCATCAGCCGGGTGCGGCTGAATGCCCGACCGGCATGCTGCACAAGGAAATTCAACAACTTGAACTCGGTGAGGGTCAGGGCCAGGTCCTGGCCGTTGAGCGATCCCGTGAAACTGGCCGGCCGGAGCAAGAGATCGCCGAATTTCAATGTGCCGTCCATCTCGCTGCGCCGGCGTGTGATCGCCAGCCGCAGCCGTGCCTGCAACTCGTCGGTCCCGGCGGCGGGCAGCAGCACATCGTCGCAATGCCAGTCGACGTCTACCGCCGCGAAGTCCGTCGGTGCCACGACGGCCACCACCGCGATGGTCGGTGCGTCAGAGGCCAGCTGGCGGCAGACCGTCCGAGCTCTCGTGAGGTTGGTGCGTGCATCGATGATCGCGACGTCGGCGGTATCGCGATGGCCGTTGATGTCGTCGCTCAGGGGGCCGCGCCGCACGGCTTGGGTGAACGACTTCAGCGTCGGTAAAGCCGATTCGAAATCGGCTTCATCGGTAAGCAGTAGAACGTTCACGACATCTCCAAACCTTACGAGGCTGTGCGAATCGCCCCCCAACCGGTAGGCACCTCACCCGGAGATGTCTTTAGCGCAGCGCCGTATACCCGTTTGAAACCAATGCAAACTATATTCCCCGGATTTCCGGGGATAGGTACGGCTACGTTTGGCTCAGGCTCGGAAATGTCGATGGGTCCGGCCCGTTTTCACAAACCGGACCCATCCTTGAGACAAGCTACTGATTGGACCTCTGGCGCAGCTCAGCTACCTTGGCGCTACCGCGGGCCGCGTCTGCTTCGGCTTCCTTCTTTGCCGCGTTGCGCTGTGCTTCTGCCTTGTCTTGCTGAGCCTGGCCCTCGCGGGTGAGGTCGTCGCGACCGGCCACCGCACCGGCGGCTTCCTTGGCCTTGCCTTTGACGCCCTCGACGACGCCCTTCACGGCTTCTGCAGGTCCCGATTTGTTGTCCGCCATGGATTTCCTCCTCATTGGCGTACGTGGTTGCGCAATCTCGCTCAAACGCCGATCGAAAGAGCGATCGGCCCTCAGAAGGCGGGGCGGATCCTTATTCTCAAGACCCGTTGTTGCCCCGCCTCGATGCGGATTCCCCATGCCGCCACCGGCTCAAACGTCCTCAAACGTGCCCAAACGTGCAATGTCGGAAGGAATGCGGTGCCAACCCAATCCGCCAACTGTGCAGATAATGCACCCCGCTCACGCGGCGTTGTGCTGCGATGAGGCAGGATGTGAACTGCCGTTCCGGATGAGGTCGCCCGGGATGGCACTCTCGTGCGAGGAGTCTGATGACGGAGTCCGATATCGCCGGCGGGGCGGCCCCGAAGCCGGAGCCGGCGAAAAACACCAACGGCGTAGACCCTTCCGGTGGGCAGGCGAGTCGACCCAAGTATTCGAGAGTTTTACTCAAGCTTGGCGGCGAAATGTTCGGGGGCGGGCAGGTCGGCCTGGATCCCGATGTCGTCGCGCAGGTCGCTCGCCAGATCGCCGAAGTGGTCCGCGGCGGGGTGCAGGTCGCCGTGGTGATCGGCGGTGGCAACTTCTTCCGCGGCGCGCAGCTTCAGCAACGCGGCATGGAGCGCACGCGCTCG
>Ga0318521_10000674_pt1 | contig 10129 bp, 8 predicted proteins | sample GRESIP178b2f17_FD_203513 | JGI IMG/M metagenome (GOLD analysis project Ga0318521, IMG submission 203513) | Tropical soil microbial communities from Luquillo Experimental Forest, Puerto Rico - GRE.SIPMG.178b2f17 | ecosystem: Environmental > Terrestrial > Soil > Tropical forest > Bulk soil...
CACTACAACAGCATCACCAGCTGGGGCGTCGATAGTTCAGGAGGGATCAAGCATGTCTACGCGTAACGCGCTGTTTGCCCTCTCGCTTGCATTCGCGTTCGGCGCGGGCACGGCCGTCGCCGAGACGCCGGGCCTCGGCAAGCCGATCAGCGAGGCTGATATCACGGCCTGGAACATCGATATCCTACCCGACGGCACCGGCTTGCCGCCCGGCAGCGGTACGCCGACGCAGGGTGCTGCGATCTACTCGCAGAAATGCGCGATGTGCCACGGCGAGAACGGGGTCAATCCGCGGCCGGGCTATGTGCCGATGGTCAGCCCACCGAAGTTCGATCGCATCGATGCGCTCAAGACGGTCACCTACTACAAATATGCCACGACCCTGTTCGACGTCGTCCGCCGATCGATGCCGTATCAGATGCCGAAAACGTTGACCAACGACGAACTCTACGCGCTCAGCGCTTACATCCTCTCGCTCAACAAAATCATCGGCGAGAACGTCGTGATGGACGCCAAGACCTTGCCGCAAGTGAAGATGCCGAACCGGGACAATTTCATCATCTGGGCTCCGGACAAGATTTAGCACCTGACCGCAGCTCTAATTGTGTCGCCAGTTTGCGATGGCCGGGCTCGTCCCGGCCATCGCCGTCTTTGGGTCGGCCGGAGCCGAAGACCCGCGATGACCTGTGGCGCGCGGCGCCCCCTTCATCCCCTCCCTCGCCAATGCGATAAATTCACAGTCACAGCGGCGTCCGCGTTTCGGGCAAGCATGGGGAGTGGGTGAATGGAGCTTGGGTTGAAGGGAAAGGTCGCGCTCGTGACCGGATCGAGCCGCGGCATCGGCCGCGGCATCGCCCTCGCTTTCGCCGAGGAGGGCTGCGACCTCATGCTCACGGGCCGCGACGCGCGTGCGCTCGAAGAGGTTGCCCAGTCGATCCGCGGCAAAGGACGCAAGGCCGCGGTGAGCGTGCTCGACCTGCGCGGGCCGGCCGCAGCCGAAACGCTGGTCGAGGCGGTGCGGCGCGAATTCGGCGGCCTCGATATCCTGATCAACAATGCCGGTGCGACCAAGCGCGGGGATTTCTTGGCGCTGACCGATGCCGATTGGGAGGACGGCTACGCGCTGAAATTTTTCGCCCATGTGCGGCTCGCGCGCGCGGCCTGGCCGCTCCTGAAGGAGCGCCGCGGTTCGCTGGTCGCGATCGGCGGCACCAGCGGACGAAAACCGGAGAAGCGCTTCACCATCGGCAGCTCGGTCAACGCCGCCGTCGCCGCCTTCACCAAGTGCCTCGCCGACCTCGGCAAGGAGGACGGTGTACGCGTCAACTGCGTCCATCCATCGCTGGTCGAGACCGAGCGGCAATGGCGGCGTATCCGCGCCGAGGTCGAGCGGACGGGGGAGCCCGAGGCAAAAATCCGCGCGCAGTTCTGTCGCGAGACCGGAATCATTCGTTACGGCAAGGTCGAGGACGTGGCGGATTTCGTCACCTTCATCGTCTCCTCGCGCGCAACCTGGCTACATGGCGCGACCGTCGATCTCGACGGCGGCGAGATTCCCGTGCTGTGATGCCCAATGGCTGCATGCCCGCAGTCATGTCGCGTACCATGAACATCCTGCTCACCCCGGCGCGGATCGGCTCGCTCGAAGTTCCCAACCGCATCGTCATGCCGGCGATGACGACGCGCACGGCGGACGAGGAGGGTTACGTCACCGACGACACCATCGCCTACTATCTGGCGCGGGCGCAGGGCGGCGTGGGCCTCATCACCGTCGAGATGGCGTCACCGGAAAAGGTCGGCCGCCATCGCCGCCGCGAGGTCGGGCTCTACGACGATCGCTTTCTGCCCGGCCTCACACGCCTGGTCGATGAAATTCATCGCGCCGGATCGAAGGCATCGATTCAGCTCGGCCACGGCGGCGGACATACCCGACGCGACATTTGCGGGGAGACGCCCGTTGCGCCTTCGGCAATCCCGCATCCGGTCTACGAGATGACGTTCGAAACCATCGTGCCGGAGGAAATGACCAAGGCGCGCATCGACGTCACGGTGGCGGCGCACGCCAGCGCCGCCGTGCGGGCGCGCCAGGCCGGTTTCGACTGCGTCGAAATCCACGCCGCCCACGGCTACCTCATTTCGCAATTTCACGCGCCGTTCGAGAACCGCCGCACGGACGCCTATGGCGGCAGTCTCGAGAATCGCGCCCGTTTCGGGCTCGAGCTGCTGCGCGCGGTGAAGGCGGCGGTTCCCGGAATGCCGGTCGTCTACCGGCTGTCGGTCGAGGATTTCTTTCCCGGCGGATTGCCGTTTGGCGAAGGCCGCCAGATCGCGGTCTGGGCGGCGGACGCGGGGGCGGATGCGTTGCACGTCACCGCCGGCCACTACCGCTCCTTGCCGTCGGCGCAGGTCGTGCTCCCGCCGATGACCTTTCCGGACGCGACCTTTCTCGACTTCGCGGCCGCCGTCAAAACAATGGTCCGCGTTCCGGTGATCGCGGTGGGGCGCCTCGGCGATCCCGCGGTCGCAACCCAGGCCGTGGCAGCGGGAAAAACGGACTTCGTCGCGCTCGGCCGCACCCTCATCGCCGATCCGCAATGGGTCGCGAAGCTTCGCCGCGAGGAGCCGATCCGGCGCTGTCTCGCCTGCAACACCTGCATCAACGAAATGCGCGGCGGGGCGCGCGTCGGTTGCGTGGTCAACGCTGCCGCCGGCCGCGAGACGACGTTTGCCGATCGGCAGCCGCCGCGCGGGGAGCGCATTGCCGTCGTTGGCGCGGGACCCGCTGGCTTGACCTATGCGTCGCTGGTGGCCGCGGGCAACGAAGTGACGGTATTCGAAAAGGGGACGCGCCCGGGCGGCGCATTTCGCTACGCCGGCAAGGCGCCGCTGTTCCAAGAGGTCGCGGCGAGCGAGGCGAGCTTCGAGCGCTACATCGCCGACCTCTTCGCCGCGTGCACGCGCAACCGCGTCAAATTCCGCTTCGCGTGCGACGTCACCGAGCAGCCCGACGTGCTGGCGCCGTTCGACCGCCTCGTGATTGCGACCGGCGCGCGCTACAGGCTCGGCCTCGGGGCGATCGCAACCAAGATGCTCGATTGGGGCGCCGCCCGCTCGCCGCCCCTCTCCCGGCTTTTTTCCGCGCCGATGTTTCGCGATTGGTTCTACTACAAAGGACGGCGCGGCACGGCCGACCGCTTTCGGCCATTTGCCAAGCCCGGACAAATAGTCGTCGCCATCGGCGATGCCGTTCGGGCAGGCAAGAGCAAAGAGGCGATCGCGAGCGCGTTCGAGGCTGCGTTGCTTCCTCGGGCGGGCGTCCGACAGGAATGACGCACCGTCGTGCGCGCTATTGGAGCCGGTGACTTTGTGGCCGATCCCGCCCTTACCTCGCAACTCACCGCGTCCCGAGCAAGTCAGCGACCGCCATGGCGACGATCTTGGTCGCGGCGCGCAGGTCGTCGAGGCGCACGTTCTCGTTGGCGTCGTGCGCGTTCGCCTCGCGAATCGAGCGCGGCCCGGCGCCGTAGAGCGCGATGGGAATGCCCGCCGCCGCGTAATGGCGCGCGTCGGTATAAAGCGGCACGCCGGTCACGGGCGCGTCGACGCCCAGGATCTGCTTCGCGCGGCGTTGAATTGCGGCCACGATCCGATCCGTGCCCGGCTGCGGCCTCAGCGGCGCGGCCGACAGAAGTTGGCGCACCGCGACGTTGATTTGCGGATTTTTCCTGGCCGAAGTCGCGATCAGCTCGCGCAGCTCGGCTTCGACCTCGGCAGGGTTCTCTTCGGGAATCACGCGACGGTCGATGCGAAAGACGACCTGATCCGGCACCACATTGGTGTTGATGCCGCCCCTGATCAATCCGACGTTCAGCGTCGGCGAGACGATGCCCGCCGTGCCGGAGCGTATGCGCGCGAGCGTCGCCCGATGCGCGTAGAGGGCGGCGAGAATGGCGTTGGTCGCCTCGAGCGCGTCGACGCCGGCCTCCGGCATGGCGGCATGCGCCTGCTTGCCCGTGACCGTCACCTCGAGATGCAGACAGCCGTTATGCGCGGTGACCACCGAATAGGAAAAGCCAGCCCCGATCACCGCGTCGGGCCGCACCAGCCCCTGATCGAGCAGCCATTTCGGGCCGACGATACCGCCGGCTTCCTCGTCATAGGTAAAGTGAAGTTCGAGCGTTCCGCCGAGCTTGCCGCCCTGTGCGATGGCCGCTTTCAACGCGAGCAGCGCCCAGGTGTAGCTGGCAAAATCCGATTTCGACACCGCCACGCCGCGTCCATACATGACCGGACCATGCGCGCCGTCCTCGACGATCGCCCCGTAAGGATCGAGGCGCCATCCGAGACCGGGCGGAACTACGTCCCCGTGGGCATTGAGCGCGACGACCGGCCCATCGCCGAAGCGATGGCGGACGATGAGATTGGTCACGCTCTTCATGCCGGCGGCCTCAACCGCCGCGCGCGGCACGTCATGCGTCTCGATCGCAAGACCGAGCCGGTCCAGCAGTTGGCGCGCGCGTTTCGCGTGCGGCGCGCAATCGCCGGGCGGATTGTCGCTCGGCACCTTCACCAGCTCGGCGAGAAATTCGGTCTCGCGCGGGAAATCGCGATCGACAAACGCAGCGATGACGTCCGCCTGCGTCATGACGTTTCAGCCAGCCGAACCACGGCATCGAGCATGACGCGCGCTGCGATATCGGCATCCTCGGCGGTGACGATCTCGCGCGGCGAATGACTAACGCCGCCGTTTCCACAGCGCACGAACAGCATGGCGAGGTCGGTGAGGCCGTCGAACATCATGGCATCGTGGCCGGCGCCGCTCGGAAGATGGCGCGGCGTCATGCCCGCGCGCGTCACGGCATCGGCCAAAAGCGATTGCAGGCGCGGCGAGCACCGCACCACGGCCGTTCGCTGCACTTCCGTGCTCTCGATGATGACGCCGCGTCTTGCCGCGATACGGGCGATCTCCGCCCTGACGTCGGACACGGCGGCATCGCGCGTCGCGTCATCGCCCGCACGGATATCGAGCGTGAGCTCGCCGCGGCCCGGAATGATGTTGATCGCGCCGTTGGGAACGGCGAGCTGCCCCACCGTGCCGACGAGCGTGGGCGCCTGCGCGCAGCGCTTTTCGACATAAAGCACGAGCTCGGCCGCTGCCGCCGCCGCGTCATGCCGCCGCGCCATCGGCACCGTGCCGGCATGGCCGGCCGTTCCGGTAATCGTGACCGTCGAGCGAACGGAGCCGGCAATGGCGCTCACGATCCCGACCGGCAGCCCCTCCTCGAGCAGAACCGGGCCTTGCTCGATGTGGACTTCGAGATATCCCATCAGCTCCTCGCGGCGGCGCGCGAGCGCGGGGATCTTCGCAGGATCGAGGCCGGCATCCCGCATGACCGTCGCCAAGGTATGACCATCGGCGTCGCGCCGTTCGAGCAGTTTGTCGTCGAAACGTCCCGCTACCGGGCGGCTGCCGAGAAAGCTCGACGAGAAGCGCACGCCCTCCTCTTCCGAGAACGCGATGACGTCGAGATGAAACGGCAACTTGCGGCCAATCCGCTTAAGGTGCTCGACCAGCACGAGCGCGGTCAGGATGCCCAGCCGGCCGTCATATTTTCCGGCGTTGCGGACCGTGTCGTAGTGCGATGCCATGATCAGGGTCCGCGCCCTCGGATCCGCTGCGGCGTAGCGCCCGATGACGTTGGCGACCGCGTCGACCTCGGTGATCAGTCCCGCTTCGCGCATCCATTTGCGGATTTCCGCGGCGACGGAGCGGTGCGCGGGCGAAAGATAGGTGCAGGTCAATCCGTCGGAGCTCTCCGACCATTGCGCGAGCCGCTCGGCGAGCTCCATGATTCGCTTGCCGAACGCGCCTGGTTCGCTGCCCCCAACCCCACGCATCGCTTCCGTCACCATACCCATGCCTATTTCGTCGGCACAGCTCTTGCAACGTTCAACACGCGTCTGTCATCCTGCCGCCGCTTGACCGAGAGGGGAATTGACCGAGGGTAAAGAGGGGATTTGCCGTCGTGATTGCGGTGCTCACCGAGTGGTCGAGCCTCATCGTCCGGTGGCTGCACGTCGTCGCCGGCATCGCTTGGATCGGCAGCTCATTTTATTTCATCCATCTCGATCTCAGCCTCAAGCCGCGATCGGGCCTGCCGCAAGGCGTGCAGGGCGACGCCTGGCAGGTCCACGGCGGCGGCTTCTACCACATGGTGAAGTATCTCGTCGCTCCCGCCCGCATGCCGGATGAGCTCACCTGGTTCAAGTGGGAAGCCTACACCACCTGGCTCTCCGGCTTCGCGCTGCTCGTGATCGTCTACTATCTCGGCGCGGAACTCTATCTCATCGACACAGCCGTGCTCGATCTGACCGCGCCGACCGCGGCGGCCGTCGCGTTCGCAAGCCTCGCGCTCGCCTGGCTCATCTACGAGGCGCTGTGCCGGTCCGTGCTCGGCCAGCACGAGGTTGCGCTCGCGCTGGTCGGCTACGTTTTTCTCGTCGCGCTCACCTATGCGTTCACCCACGTGTTCAGCGGGCGCGGCGCCTTCACCCAGATCGGTGCGCTGATCGGCACCATCATGGTGGCGAACGTCTTCATCATCGTCATCCCGAACCAGAAGAAGACCGTCGCCGCGCTGCTCGCCGGAAAAGCCCTCAATCCGGCGTGGGGCGAAGAGGCCAAGCAGCGTTCGGTCCACAACAACTACCTCACGCTGCCGGTGGTCTTCCTGATGATCGCCAATCACTACCCATTGATGTTCGCGACCCGCTTCAACTGGCTGATCGTCGCGATCGTGCTGGCGATCGGTCCCGTCATCCGCCACTTCTTCAATTCCCGGCACGAGGGCAAAGGCAGCCCGTGGTGGACGTGGGGCGTGGCCGCCGCCGGGATGGTGGCCGTGGCATGGCTGTCAGGCGCCGGACCCGCGGACGTCGCTCCGCGCGCCGATCGGGTCGACATCAAGGCGGCGCACAATGCGATCCTCACCCGCTGCAGCATGTGCCACCGCCACGAGCCGGTGTGGCCCGGCGTGCACGCGCCACCGAAAGGGGTCGTGCTCGACGACCCCGACAACATCCGCCGTCATGCGCATCTGATCGAGATCAACGCGGTGCGCTCGAACGCCATGCCGCCGGGCAACGTTACCGCGATGACGGCGCAAGAGCGTCAAATCCTCGCGGCCTGGCTCGCCGCTGGCGCTCCGTCACAGTGACGAGCCATTGAGACGCGCCGCGTGGACCGCCTGCATCGGCTCGTCGGCTCCGCTACGCTACCCCGCTCTCGTCAAGCGGACTTCGGCAATCACTGTGCGGGCGCATGAAAATCGCGACCTTCAACGTTAACAATGTCAACAAGCGCCTCGCCAATCTGCTCGACTGGCTGCGCACCGCTAAGCCCGACGTCGTCTCGCTGCAGGAACTCAAGGCTGCGGATTCGGAGTTTCCGCAGGCCGCGCTCGCGAAAGAGGGTTATGGCGCGGCTTGGCGCGGCCAAAGGTCAAGGAATGGCGTCGCCATCCTCGCCCGCGATTTCGAACCCATTGTCACGCGCACGGAGCTGCCGGGCGACCCCATAGACACGGAGAGCCGCTACATCGAGGCGGCGGTGCACGGCGTGCTGATCACGTCGCTCTATGCCCCGAACGGCAACCCACAGCCCGGCCCCAAATTCGAGTACAAGCTTGCTTGGATGGAGCGCCTCGCGAGGCATACCGAGGAGCTCTATGGCGCAGGCGTCCCGGTCGTGCTCGCGGGCGACTACAACGTCGTGCCGACGGACCGCGATATCTATCCAACCAAATCCTATGCCACAGACGCTCTGCTTCAGCCGGAAAGCCGCGCGCTTTTTCAACGCATTCTGGACCAAGGTTGGGTTGACGCGATCGGGGCGCTGCACCCTGACGCGCCGATGTACACGTTCTGGGACTACATGCGTAACCGATGGCCTCGGGACGCTGGGCTTCGCATCGATCATTTGTTGCTGAGCGCCCAAGCGGCGGGGCGCCTTGTTGGCGCGGGCGTCGATCGTGAAATTCGTGCGAGACCAGGCGCCAGCGATCACGCGCCGGCGTGGGTCGTGCTGCGCGATGCGAAGGCACGGGGCAATTCTCCAAGGCCCAGAGCAAAGACCGCGCGCGGCGCGGCGCGAGGGAACGCGCCAACGCCTCCCCGTCGACCATTGTTGGTCATCGACGGGGACTCTTTCGCACATCGTGCCTATCATGCTCTACCCAAAACCATATTGAGACGCGGGGGCCGGCCTGCTGGTGCCATCCTTGGCTTTGCGAATTTTCTGCTGAAGTTTCACCGGACGGAGCAGCCGCGCACCGTGCTCGTCGGTTGGGACACGTTAGACGCGCCGACCTACCGTCACCAGCAATTCCCGGCCTATCAGAGCGGCCGCGAATTCGATGATGAATTGCTCGAGCAACTTGACGTGTTACCCGAATTCGTCGCCGCATGCGGTTTTGCGAATGCCAAGGCATCCGGGTACGAAGCCGACGACTTCCTGGCCGCCGCGGTCGCGGCCGAAGAGCGGCGGGGCGGCACCGTCCTCGTCGCGAGCGGCGACCGCGATACATTCCAGCTCGCCTCCGCCCACACGACGATTCTTTATCCAGTTCGCGCGGGCGAGATCGCCCGGATCGATCCGGCCGAGGTGCGCTTGCGCTACGGGGTCGATCCCCACCAGGTTCCGGATTTCATCGCGTTGCGTGGCGACCCGTCGGACAAGCTGCCGGGGGTTGCGAGACTGGGAGCGGCGGGAGCAGCCGAGGTGTTGCGGACATACGGCACGTTGCAGAATGCCCTTAAGGCAGGTCGCTTTCCTGCGCAGGCCAAGGATTTGCGGCTATTCCGATCGATCGCCACCATGGACCGCAAGGCGCCGTTGCCTCGCCTCGGCGGGCAAAAGCCGACCTGGCACAAGGCGGCTGCGCTGGCGCGGGCATGGGAGCTCAACCAACTGGCCAAACGGCTCGACGAGCTGGCGGCGCAAAGCAGCTCCGCTAGACCCTCGAGGTGACTGGCCGCACAGCCATACGATCAACCAGCGGCGCACTATGTTGGATGTTTCTGGCGGGCCTGCCGTGCGCGAAGCTCGCTCAAGGGTGAATGCAGTTTTGGGAACCGATAACCACGATGTCAGCCGGTGGTGCCAGCTGGGCGGTAAAAGCGCATTTTTGTGATCGCCATCACATCGTGAGCGCACTTTTGTGATCGCCGTCACATCGCGAGCGCAACGGCCCAGCTAGATTCGCATCTGTCGATCGTACCGCAGATGCGGTTCTCACGTTCGACGTTCCTCCGAAACACTCAGCCCCGCTCACGCGGGGCTCTTTTTTTGCGGCCGCCTCCTTCAACAGGTCCAACGTCGACGGTGCCAGCAATCTGCACGCCAGGCCCGCCGATTCCTGCCAGTCCGCCGACGTCGCTATTTCGCCCGAGTGTAACGGGGCTCACAAAGCCCTTCTGGTTCCCCCTCTAAACTCCGCCGCGGCGCACAACGATGTCATTTGGCATCAGGAGGAGGACATGGGACCCAGAGCAACGAGGTTCGCACTCGTCTTCTGGATGGCCCTTGCGGTGGTAGTGATCATTCTGGCGATCAAACCGTGGGCGGGCGCGCGCGACTCGCAGAGCAAGTCGGCGGCGCCAATTCCGGCGCGGGACATCATCTACCAGCCGCAACACTGGAAAGTGTTTTGAGGGCACGGCAGGCGGTCCGAGGAACAAACAACGCCTTTCTGACCCCGCATCGGGCGTGCCGCGACGGATGCCCGCTGCAGCGCCCTCTCCGCGCAAGACATGCTTCGGCCGAAGCTGTATATGATACCGCCCGCGGTTGATCGGCTCACGTCACTGTCGTCGGTTCGAAATATGGATCCCCGCAACCGGGATGCCCGCAGCGCGGGCGTCGCGGCTTGCGTTTTCGCGGGGACGACCCTGTGATGCCGAGCCAAGCAATCCGGATTGCGTACGATAGCCATGTCCCCGGCCGATTTCTCCAAATATCCCCGTGACCTCACCGGTTACGGCCGCGACCCGCCCGATCCGCGCTGGCCCGGCGGCGCGCGTATCGCCGTCCAGTTCGTGGTCAACTACGAGGAGGGCGGAGAGCGCAACA
>Ga0318521_10000689_pt1 | contig 10089 bp, 8 predicted proteins | sample GRESIP178b2f17_FD_203513 | JGI IMG/M metagenome (GOLD analysis project Ga0318521, IMG submission 203513) | Tropical soil microbial communities from Luquillo Experimental Forest, Puerto Rico - GRE.SIPMG.178b2f17 | ecosystem: Environmental > Terrestrial > Soil > Tropical forest > Bulk soil...
CAAAATCAACCTTGCTGAAGGTCCACAATTCGCGCGCTTGCTCGGTCTGCTTGCCGCCATAGACGCGATCGAAGCCGCGCTTCGATTGATTGCCGCCGGCATTGTTGTTGACCACCGTCACGGCATTGATGTTCCAGCGTGCCGCCGTCTCGACTTCTGCGATGTGATACCAGAAGCCAGCATCGCCCGTGAAAGTCACGACCGGCCGTTCGGGACAAGCGCATTTGGCGCCGAGACCGGCCGGAAAAGCCCAACCCAAATGCCCGGCACTGCGAATATAGCTTTGCCGCGCCGAAGTGAGATCGAACATCCCGCCCATCCACATCCCGGCATGGCCGGTATCGACGACGACGATCGCATCATCGGGAACATGCCGGGTGAGCTCGCTGCAAAGCCGCTCCGGCCGCATCGGCACTGCATCCGAGGCGAGCGAGGATTGATATTTGTCGCGCCACTCTCGGCAGATCGTCTGCGCTTCGCCGACCCAGTTTTTGCGTTTCGCGGCGCTGGCGCGGTCGGCATGGGCCAGCATGCGCGACAGCGTCGCCTTGGCGTCGCCATTGACGGCGGCTTGCAGCGGGTAATTACGGCCGAGTGCCTCCGGCTCGATATCGATCTGAATTGCCGGCGTGCCGATCTTGGGGACGGCCCAGAAGTGGGTGGTCATGCCGCCGGTTTCCGTGCCGATGAAGCAGACGAGATCGGCGGCATTGACCACCCGATTAGCGCTCTCGCGCGAATAGGTGCCGACGACACCGACCGACAGTGGATGATTGCCGGGAATTGCATCCTTTCCGTTGAGCGAGGTTGCGACCGGAATTTGCAGCGCATCCGCCAATGCGACAAGTTCATCCGCTGCGCCAGACGCGCGCACGCCGCCGCCGGCAATGATCACTGGCCGCGCCGCGTCTTGGAGAATGTTCAGCGCCGCGCGCAGGCTCGCCTCTTCCGGCTGTGGCCGAAACGGCGGCACGCGGGCAAATTGCGGCTCGACGAGCGGCTCCATCTCGGCTTCCTCGCCGTCGATCTGGCCTTCATTGCCGCGAAATTGCAGATGCACCGGGCCGGGGCAGCCAGTCACCGCGCTACGAAACGCCTGGCGCACCATGTCGGGAAAACGCGCGACGTCGTCGATTGTGGCGTTGAACTTGGTCACCGGCTCGAACGCCGGCATATCGTCGATTTCCTGATAGACCCTGCGGAACTTGGTTTTTGGCTCGCGGCCGCCGGTCATGGCGATGACCGGCGCATGAGCGAGCCAGGCGTCGCGCAATCCAGCCGCGAGATTGAGCGCGCCGATGACCTGCGCCATGCAGATGCCCGGCCGCCCCGAGGCGCGGGCGTAACCGTCGGCCATGTAGGCAGCGGCTTTTTCGCCGTGCACATGCAGGCGCTTGATCTCGGTGCGGCGCTCCATCTCAGCGAATGTGGTGCGCAACACCGCGGGCACGTGAAAGACATGCGTGACGCCGTAGCCCTTGAGCATGTCGGCGAGGCACTGCGCCCCAGTCATTCTACGATTATGTCCGAGCAGGATTGCCTCCCCCCTCACGCTTTATTGTTCAGCAGCCGCGACGAACGAAAGCTGTTGGGCGGCAGAGTCGGAATCATCGCCGCCGCGCCAAGATGCAAGATTAATCGTCGAACACCGCCACGGCACGGATCGGCGAGCCGGTACCCTCGCGCCATTTCAGCGGCAGGCCGATGAACTGGAATTCGCCCTGGCCCAGTAAGGCCTCGAGATTGCACAAGCTCTCCATATGCGTGATGTCGAGCTCCAGGCAGGCCTTGTGCACAAGCGCGTTGACCTTGCCTTCGGGCCCCGGCCGCATCGAGTCGATGCCGAAATGCACGATGCCTTGCCGCGCGAGCCATTTGGTCGCCGCAACATTGACCCCTGGATTGTCGGTCGAATAGGCCGTGGTCGGAAACGTGCGCGCGTGATGCCCGGTGCAAAGCAACACGGTGCCTTTTTTCGGGATCGGCACGCCGGCTTTCTTCACCGCCGCTTCGAGGTCCGCCGGCGTGATCTCGGCGCGCGGCGCGATATGGCGCAGATCGATACAAATGCCGCGGACGATGCAATTCTCGAGCGGATATTTGTCGATCGGCGTGCCGCTTTTGCCGAAATGGCGCGGCGCGTCGATATGGGTGCCGCCATGGTCCGGCATGGAGAAAAACATCACCATATTGCCGTGGACATTGCCGGAATCGATGAAAGACTCCTCGTGCGTCTTCCACACGCCATGGATGATCGGCGGCTGGCCCGGATAAGCAGGCGTGCGATGGTAAAGTTCGCGGCTTAAGTCGACGATGCGCATAGTCCCCCCAATGCTTTCGGCCGCGCGCCCTACTCCGGCTTGAAATTCATCGCCACGCCATTGATGCAGTAGCGCAGATGGGTCGGCGGCGGCCCGTCCTCGAAAACATGGCCGAGATGGCTGCCGCAACGGCTGCAATGCACCTCGGTGCGAACCATGCCGTAGCTCGAATCCGTCGAGGTCTCCACTGCTCCGGGCTCAGGATCGTTGAAGCTCGGCCAACCAGTGCCGCTCTCGAACTTGGTTTTGGAGACGAACAGCTTTTGCTCGCAGCCGGCGCAATAGAACGTGCCGGCGCGCTTTTCGTAATTGAGTGCGCAGCTCCCCGGCCGTTCGGTGCCCTGCTCGCGCATGATGTGGTACTGCTCCGGAGTGAGGATTTTGCGCCATTCCGCTTCGGTATGGGTGACCGGATATTTCTTGGTGTCCAGGATGGTGCTCATGAAGTCGTACTCGCTCTAGATACACACAAACGTAATCGATGTACGGTAATGCGCAATCCCATCCAGACGGGACATAGTGATGTCGAGCTTGAGGCAGTTGCCGGCAAGCTCGGAGTGATGTTCGTCGGCGCAACCCTGCCGACGCCGCTATATCCGCTTTATCGCGAGACCTTTGGATTTTCGGCCGTTACCCTGACGCTCATCTACGCGACTTACGTTCTCGGCAATCTCGCGGCATTGTTGTTCTTTGGTACGCTGTCCGACCAAATCGGCCGGCGCGCCACAAGCTTGCCCGCTATCGCGGTCGGCATTGCCAGCACCGCCGTTTTCGCCGCAGCGCAGGGCACGCCGTGGCTGTTCGCAGCGCGCGGCTTGAGCGGATTTTCGACCGGGCTCGCTTCCGGTGCGGCGACAGCCTGGATCGCGGAGCTTTATGCCACCGGCCGGAGCGGCGGCGCCGCGCGTATTGCTTCTGCAGCGAATATTCTCGGTTGCGCCGCCGGGCCCCTCATTGGCGGGTTGTTCGCGCAATTCGCGCCGGCGCCGCGCGAGACGATTGCGGCGCCGAGACCCTTTGCCGAAGTCAACCTGCGGCCGCGTATCGGCGTGCCGCACGGCATCCGGCTGCAATTCGTGTCGCCGGCCGTGACCGGCTTTGCCACGTTTTCTTTGATCGGCTTCTATTCGGCGCTGATCCCGAGTCTTCTTGGCGAGAGCCTGCATCTACACTCGCCGCTCCTTGCCGGCGCGATCGTGTGCGAGCTGTTTCTCGTCGCTGCGGTGGTCATCCTCACAAGCGGCCGCTTCGCCAGCCAGACCGCCACGCTGGGCGCTCTGCTGCTGTTGCCGCCGAGCGTGTGGATCCTGGTCGGAGCGGAGCTTGCTCATTCACTCACGATCCTGGTGTTCGCCGCGGCTTTGGGCGGATTAGCCGGCGGGCTTGGCTATCGCGGCAGCCTCGAAGTGATCAACCGCATCGCGCCCGCCGATCGGCGCAGCGAAGTGGTGTCGAGCTATATGATCGCGCTGTTTCGGTACCGGTGATCGGCGTCGGATTTCTTTCCGTCGCCGCTACGTCGCTCACCGCGCACGTGATCTTCGCCGCAGTGCTTACGGTTCTTGCGGCGATCGCGCTGTGGACAGGACTGAAATTTGCGCCAAAAGACCGCTGAGCGCCCAGTGTCCCAATTCCGAAGTTCGCAATCGTTTGCGGCACCCTCCTACTAACTTCGGAATCGATAAGGACACTGGCAACTTTTATGCCTTAGCGCCGCTTTTTGAACCCGAAGTTCGCATCGCGTAGTGCCGCAGGTTCCTGCGAACTTCGGGTTCGCGGCACCGGGCGTCACTTGATCGCCAGCGGATTCGTGGGCGAGCCGACGGCGCCGGTGATCGGGATCGCCGGCGCCACGAACATGAATTCGTAAACGCCGTCCCCTGCGCAGTCCTCGGCCAAATCCTTGACACAGAAAATCTCGCCCATGGTCATGCCCATGATCGGGATGGTGATCCAATGCCACGGCTGATTGATGCCGCCCTCGGTATTGTTCGGCCGTACCTCGCAGCCCCAAGTGTCGCTGGCGAGCGCAGCGAGTTTGGTGCGCGCCACGAATTCCAGCGTCTCGAAGGCAAACCCCGGAGCATCACCGCCGGGGTAGCCGTCCCAGCTGCCGGCTTTCAGGCAGCGCTCCATCTGCCCGGTGCGCACGATGATGTAATCGCCGCGCCTGAATTCGACGTTCTGCTTCTTCGCTGTGAGATCGAGATCGGCGCAGGTGATGCCGTAGCCGTCATCGAGGTAGTCCTTGCCGAGCGCTCGCGCGACGTCGAGAAACACGCCGCGGCCGACCATCTTGTTCTTGGTTTTCTCGATGCCGCATTTTTGCGCGCCGAAGGACGACACTTCGCGGCAGTCGTAGCCGTTCCACATGTGATTTTCATAAAACACATGGCCGAGCCCGTCCCATTGCGTGCCGCATTGCAGCGGGATCACCACCATGTCGTCGGCGGCGCGGATGCCGCGTTTGTCGAGGACGCCGGCATAGGCGTCGGTGCCGGTGCGCAGCATGGTGTGCAGCGGATTGATGCGGCCTAGCGCGGGATAGCTGGTCTTGCCGCCCTGCGGTCCGTTATTGTCGAAGTTGAGCGCCAGTGAAATCACCTTGCCCTTTTTGACGAGCCGCGCCGCGGCAATGACGTCTTCGGCCTGTGTGTAATTGAGCGTGCCGATCTCGTCGTCCGGGCCCCATTTGCCCCAGTTCTTGTATTTCTCCGCGGCTTCCTTGAGATCCTCTCGCGTCACTTTGCGCCCGGCCATTGGCTTGCCTGCCTTTGTTTGCTGGAGGGTGGACGGCATGCCACTCGCGCATGCTCGCCCGAACGAAGGGGCGATGATAGCATCTCGGCTCGACATTGGAGGAAGATACTATGCGCGCGATTGGGCTGTGGGCTCGGCTTTGCGCATTTTGCGCAATCCTGGTCGTCGCCGCATTGTCTGCGGGACCGAGCCAGGCCGCCGACAGCTATCCAGTTCGCAAGGTCCGCGTCATCGTGCCGTTCGCCGCTGGCGGGCCTACCGACGTGATTGCGCGCATGGTGGCGGAGCGGCTGTCCGAAGCTTGGGGGCAGCAACTCTACGTCGAGAATATGCCCGGCGCCGGCGGCAATCTTGGCGTTGAGATCGCAGGACGCGCCGCGCCGGACGGCTATACGATCCTGGTCGTCTCGACCGGCTTCATCATCAATCCGAGCATGTACTCAAAGATCGGCTATGACCCGGTCAAGGATTTCGCGCCGATCTCGCTGGTCGCCGCGTCGCCCAACGTTGTCACCGCGCATCCTTCACTGCTGGCGAAAAATCTCAAAGAGCTGATCGAGCTGATCAAAGCCAATCCGGGCAAATACAGCTTCGCCCAGCCGGCCACCGGCTCCACGCCGCATCTCGCCGGCGAATTATTCAAGCAGACCTACAATCTCGATCTCGTCACGGTGCCATTCAACGGCGCGCCGCTGGCGATCAATTCGACCATGGGCAATCACACGCCGATCTCGTTCACCGCCTTGCCGCCGGCAATGGGGAACATAAGAGACGGCAGCCTGCGCGGCATCGCGATCTTGGCCAAGGAGCGGGTTGCTGCCTTGCCCGATCTGCCAACGAATATCGAACAAGGCGTGCCGGGGCTCGAAAGCGACACGCTCACCGGTATCGTGGCGCCGGCCGGCACCTCGAAAGCGATCATCGACAAATGGAATGCGGCCATCGTCAAAATGGTGGCCGATCCCGAAACCAAAAAGAAGCTCGACACGCTTGGCTTCGTGCCGGTGGCCAATAGTCCCGACCAGTTCGGCGAACGGATCAAGTCGGAAATGGCGCGCTGGGACAAAGTGGTGAAGGCCGCGGGCATTCACGCCGATTAGACCGGGCCAAGCATGCGCATCGTCGACATCCGCGAGACCGGCGTTCCGTTAAACTCGTCACTCGCCAATTCGAGCATCGATTTTTCCGAGATGACGACCTCGGTGGTTGCCGTCATCACCGACGTCAAGCGCGACGGCGAGACGGTCTGCGGCTTCGCCTTCAATTCAACCGGCCGCTACGCATGCGGCGCGCAGATGCGCGCCCGTTTCATTCCGCGCATCCTTAAAGCCGATCCGCAGACGCTGCTCAACGAAGCGGAGGATAATTTCGCACCGGAAAAAATCCTTGCGGTGATGATGCGCAACGAGAAGTCGGGCGGCCACAGCGAGCGCTCGATCGCCATCGGCACGATCGAAGTGGCGGTCTGGGACGCTGTCGCCAAGATCGCCGGCAAGCCGCTGCACCGCCTGCTGGCCGAACGGTATAACGGCGGCAAGGCCGCCGATAAGGTGTTCTGCTATGTCGGCGCCGGCTGGTATGCGCCCAGAAAAACAACAAAGGATCTGCAAGACGAGATGCGCGGCCATCTCGACGCCGGCTATACGATGCTGAAGATGAAAGTCGGCGGCATGCCGCTTGCCGACGATCTCAAGCGGGTCGAGGCTGTCAAATCGATTCTGCCGCGCGGCGGCAGGCTCGCCGTCGACGCCAATTCCAAATTCACCCGCGACGAAGCGCTCGCCTATGCGCGCGGTCTGGCGCAATTTGGTTTGCGCTGGTTCGAGGAGCCTTGCGATCCACTCAATTTCGCACTGCTCGCCGAAATCGCCGCGGTTTATGACGCGCCGCTGTCGACCGGCGAGAACCTGTTTTCGACCCAGGACGTCGAAAACCTCGTGCGCTTTGGCGGACTTAAGCCGCAACGCGAGGACGTCATCCAGGTCGACCCGCCGCAAGCCTATGGCATCGTGCAATATGCACGCACGCTCGACATGCTGGCGCGCCATCAATGGCCGCGCAGCCTCTTGTTCCCGCATGGCGGCAACCAGATGTCGCTCGCCATCGCCGCCGGCTTCGGATTGGGCGGCGCCGAATCCTATCCCGGAGTGTTCGGCGATTTCGGCGGCTTTGGCGACGATGCCCAGCTAAACGACGGTTACCTCGGCCTGTCCGATCGGCCGGGCATCGGTTTCGAAGGCCAATCGCGGCTCTACCGCATCATGCGCGAGCTTGCGGCCTAAAGGACGCGGTCTATTCACCAGTGAGGCCCTTGTCGCGGATGACGGCGCGCCAGCGCGCGAACTCTTCGCGCAAATAGGCGTCGAATTGCTCTGGCGAACTCGGCGCCGGGGTTGTTCCGGATTCGCGCAGCTGCGCGCGCAGGCCCGGTTGGTCGAGTGCCGCGACCATCGCCGTATTGAATTTGGCAATGGCTGCCGCCGGCGTGCCGGCGGGCGCCAATACGCCCGCCCAATTGTCGCAAATCACGCCGGAAAAACCCTGCTCAACAAAAGTCGCGACATCGGGGAAAATATCGGAGCGCTGCTCCGACGCGGTGGCTAGTGCCTTGAGTTTTCCGGCGCGCACCTGTCCCATCACTGTCGGGATATCGCCGACCAGACCGTCGAGCCGGCCGCCAAGGACGTCGGTAATGGCCTGGGCGGCGCCGCGATAGGGCACTGATTGCAATTGCACGCCGGCATCGGCCTCGAACAATTGCAAAGCAAGATCGGACATTGCGCCGTGTCCGGTGATGCCGATCGTGATCGTTCGGGGCTTCTTGCGAGCGAGCTCGGCGAGCTCGCGCACCGAACCGACCTTCATGCCGGCATTGACCACCAGCACCGGCGAGTTGATGGCCGCTTTGCCGACCGCGGCAAAATCCTTGATCGGGTTGTAGTTCAGATCGGGGTGAAAGGCCGGACTGATGGCGACCGCGCCGGCGGTGGTGAAAAACAGCGTATAGCCGTCGGGCTCCGACTGCGCGACATATTGCGCGGCCACCGCGCCATTGGCGCCGGGCTTGTTCTCGACAGCGACAGATTGGTGAAGCGTGCGCTCCATCTTGGCGGCGATCACCCGCGCGGTGCGATCGGCGGTGCCGCCCGCGGTAAAAGCGACGATCAAGCGCACAGGTCGGGTGGGATAATCCTGAGCGTTCGCAAGCGTGCTGGCGATAAGGACAAGCGCGATAACAAGCGCACGTAAAACGAGGATCACCTTGATGTCTCCGGAGCAACTCAACCGTCTTGGCCGGGCTCGTCCCGGCCCTCCACGTCTTTGATGCAATATGGATACAGACGTGGATGCCCGCGACAAGCGCGGGCATGACGATGCTCTGCCTACCCCGCCAGCCGCTCGATGGCCGCCCCGCAGCGTCCGAGTTTTTCCTCGAGCCGCTCGAACCCACGGTCGAGATGATAGACGCGGTTGACGAGGGTCTCGCCCTCGGCGGCGAGCGCGGCAATCACCAGCGAAACCGACGCGCGCAGATCGGTCGCCATGACCGGCGCGCCCTTGAGCTGCGGCACGCCCTCGATGGTGGCGCGTTCGCCGTCGAGCCCAATCCGCGCACCGAGGCGGGTGAGTTCGCCGACATGCATAAAACGGTTCTCGAAAATCGTCTCGGTAATATGCGAGGTGCCGTCGGCACAAGTCATCAGCGCCATGAGCTGCGCTTGCAGATCGGTCGGGAATTCGGGAAACGGCGCCGTGGTCACATCGACGGGCACCAAGCCGTTCGCGGCGCCGTTGCGGGTGATGCGGATCCCCTGATTGGTCGGCGTCACCGTCACGCCGCTGCGCGTGAGCACGTCGAGAGCGGCTTGCAGAAGTTCCGGCCGCCCGTTCTGTAAAAGCACGTCGCCGCCCGCCATTGCCGCCGCCATGGCGTAGGTGCCGGTCTCGATCCGATCGGGCAGAACCGCATGCCGGGCGCCGTTCAATTTGGCGACCCCTTCGATGACGATCTGCGTGGTGCCTGCGCCGAAAATCCGCGCCCCCATTTTGTTCAGGCAGTCGGCGACGTCGGCGATCTCAGGCTCGCGCGCCGCGTTTTGGATCACCGTCGTGCCTTGCGCCAGCGTTGCGGCCATCATCGCAGTATGCGTGCCGCCGACCGTGACTTTCGGGAAGACGACTTCCGCACCGCGCAAGCCTCGCGGCGCGCGCGCCACCACGTAGCCGGATTCGATCTCGATCTCGGCGCCGAGCCGCTCGATCGCCATGATGAGCAAGTCGACCGGCCGCGTGCCGATCGCGCAGCCGCCCGGCATCGATACCCGCGCCTCGCCCATGCGCGCAATCAGCGGCGCCAGCACCCAGAAACTCGCGCGCATCTTCGACACCAGTTCATAAGGCGCGGTGGTATCGACGATACGGGATGCGGAGATATGCAGCGTCTGGCCGTGATCGGCGGTTTCGCCGGCGCGCTTGCCGCTGACCATGATATCGACGCCGTGATTGCTGAGAATGCGTTCGAGCAAAGCAACGTCGGCAAGGCGGGGCACGTTATCGAGAATCAACGTCTGATCGGTAAGGAGGCTGGCAATCATCAGCGGCAGAGCGGCATTTTTCGCGCCGGAAATCGGGATCGTGCCACTGAGCGTGCGGCCGCCGATGATGCGAATACGATCCATGGTCGTCCCCTTAGAAGGCGCCGAGCTAGACGAGATGCAACGTCACATCACGCCATACAGCGCTTGATTTAATGCACACCGGCAACCGCGGCACAAAAGCACTATACAAGACAAACAACACTCGGGGACCAACAAGCTGCCCCGCCCCTACTCGCCGCCCTGATTGCGGCGGAAGTCGGGAACTTCCACATTGGCTTATTGCGGCTCGGAAGTTCTTTCCAGCCGGACGTAATCAGTTACGGTCGGGCTCCTTCCGCGGCTCCGAGATGGCGACCTCGGGCGCCTGCGCGCGCGCTCGCGCTTGCTGCTTGCGGCGCTTAAGGTTTTCC
>Ga0318521_10000695_pt1 | contig 10072 bp, 10 predicted proteins | sample GRESIP178b2f17_FD_203513 | JGI IMG/M metagenome (GOLD analysis project Ga0318521, IMG submission 203513) | Tropical soil microbial communities from Luquillo Experimental Forest, Puerto Rico - GRE.SIPMG.178b2f17 | ecosystem: Environmental > Terrestrial > Soil > Tropical forest > Bulk soil...
GCCGGTCACGTCGCCGCAGGCGTAGACGCCGGGGACGTCGGTGGCGTGATCGGCGCGGACGGCGACGGCGAATCCCCCGGCCGCCTCGTCGAAGGCGACGCGCGCGCCGTGCTGGCGCGGCAGCTCCGAGGCCGGCGCCGGCGTGGCGGCCACGGCCACCAGGTCGGCGGCGACCGCTCGGGTCTTTCCGCGCGCGCCGGCCAGCTCGAGGCCGCGGACGCCGCTCGCGCCGCGCGCGCCGACGACCCGCTCGCGGCGCAGATCGATCCGCTCGACGGTCACGCCGGCCGCCTCGAGCCCCGCCGCGAGCGGGCCTGCCGTCGCCGCCGCGTCGAGCACGGCCACGCGGCGCTGGGGCCCGACCGGCCGCAGCCCCCAGCGGAACGCCAGCCGCCCACAGGCCCGCGCGGCGACGATCCCGGGGCGATCGTTGTCGGGGAAGGGGAGGTTCTGATCGTAGCTCCCGGTCGCGTACAGCGTCCGGCGGGCGCGCACGCGCACCAGCCCGGAGGGCGACGTCACCGCCAGCAGGCCGGCCGGCGCGCCGGCGATCGCGTCCTCGGGGTAGTAGGCGATCGCGGCGGCGCCGCTCACCAGACGGACCCCGGCGGCGCGGGCCGCGTCGGCGAGGGCGCGCGCGCGGGCCGCGCCGCCGGCCTCCGCGAAGAGCGACCCGCCGGGCGCCGACTGCTCGTCGAAGAGCACGACTGTCGCCCCCGGCGCCGCCTCGGCCGCGGCGTGCGCGGCCGCGAGGCCCGCCGGGCCGCCGCCGACGACGCAGACGTCGACGGAGAGGTCCTGCGCGGGAGCGGGCTCGGCCGGCGGCGCGTCGGGGAGGGTGCCGGACCCGCCCATCTCGCGCACCAGCTTGAGGAACACCGCGTTCGCCGCCCGGTTGCCGGTCATGAGCGTGTGGTGATCCATGCCCTCCGGGAACAGCCAGTCCGCGGCGCCCAGCACGTCGACGTCGACGCTGGGAAACGCGTTCTGGCGCGCGCAGGCGAGCCCGTCGCGCGCCGGGACCATGCAGGCGCGCACGTTGGGACGCCCGTCGACGCGCAGCACGCAGGAGGCGCAGTGCCCGTCGAAGCAGAACGCCCCGCGCGGCCGGTGGTACTTCGACGACCGCGCCAGGATCTTCACGCCCGCCGCGTAGAGCGCGACGGCGACCGGCTCGCCCGCGAACGCCGGAACGCGATCGCCCTCGAAGTCGATGGTCACCTCTTCGCCGCGCGCCTCGCCCGGCGGCAGATCCCGTAGCCCGGTTTTCACGCTGTGAATCTAACCCACGCCGCGGCCTCGGGTCTTCCCGGTAGAGCCCGTGATCTCCGAGGGGGATCTGATATGAAGGCCGCATGAGGGTTTCCCCCGTCGGGCCGGCCGCGCTGTCGCTGGCGGCCGCCCTCGCGACGGCTCCTCGGACACGCGCCGCCGATGCGCCCGCGCCCGCCGCCGAGGCGGTCGCGCCCGTCGCGACCGCGGTCAAGCTCACGCTCTCGGACGCGCTCCAGCGGGCGCTGGCGGCCAATCCGACCGTCGCGGTCGCGGTGGCGGAGATCGATCGCGCCTCCGCCCTCATCAAGCAGGCGCGCGCCGGCTACTGGCCGACGTTGACGGCCAACGGCGCCATCACGCGGCTCGACTCGGACCGCCTCTCGGGGCCGCCGGGCGGCCCCTTCACCATCGTGCAGCCCATCACCCAGGCGACGGCCAACCTCACGCTCGCCGTTCCCCTCGTCGCCGCGCAGGGCTGGGCGAACACCCGCCGCGCCGAGAGCAACCGCCGGATCGCCGACGCCAGCGCCGCGGACATCCGGCGCCAGGTGGCGCAGGCGACGGCGCGCGCCTACCTGACGGTCGTGGCCGAGCACCGTTTCGTCGCCGCCGTCGAGACGGCGCGCGGCAACTCGAAGGAGCACTACGACTATGCCCACACCCGCTTCGCGGGCGGCATCGGACGCGCCATCGACGAGGTACGCGCCGCGCAGGATCTGGCCAGCGTCGAGCGCCAGGTGCAGTCGACGTACGTCGCGCTCGCCGCCGCGCGCGAGGCGCTCGGGATCCTCGTCGCTGCCGACGGCCCGGTCGACACCGTCGACGAGGTCGACCTCGGCGTCGTGCCGACGCTCGCCCAGGCCCTCGACGAGGCGCGCGGCCGGCGGACCGACATCAAGCTCTCCGAGCAGCGCCTGCATGGCGCCGAGCAGGCGAAGAACGACGTGTGGGCCTACTACGCGCCGTACCTCTCGGCGGCGATCGTCCCGGCGGTGGCCGACCCGCCAACCGCGCTCCTCCCCAAGTTCGGCTGGAACGCGCAGCTGCTCCTGAGCCTGCCGCTCTACGACGGCGGGCTGCGGACCGGCGTCTCGCACGAGCGGAGCGCCCTCGTCGCCGAGGCCGAGCTGAACCTCTCCGCCCAGATGCGCCAGGCGGCGTCCGACGTGCGCATCACGTTCGAGGCGATGCTGCGCGCCGACCAGGCGCTCGTCTCCGCGCGCGAGGCGGCGCGGCTCGCGCACAAGGCCTACGAGCTCGCCACGCTCGCCTACCGCGCCGGCTTCAACACCAACATCGAGGTGCTCGACGCCGCCAGGCAGGCGCGCGACGCGGACACGGGCGTCGCCCAGGCCGAAGATTCCTCCCGTCAGGCACGGCTCGACCTGCTGGTCGCATCGGGGCGCTTCCCGTGAGCGCGAGCGGAAGCTAACGGCGACCGAAGATCGCGGTGCCGACGCGCACGAGCGTCGCCCCCTCGGCGATGGCGACCTCGAAGTCGTCGCTCATCCCCATCGACAGCTCGGCGAGGTCGACGTTGGGGCGCGCCCCCGCCCGCTCCGCGTCGCGGAGCGCGCGCAGGGCGGCGAAGTGAGGGCGCGCCGCCTCGGGGCTCGGGCCGAGCGGCGGGATCAGCATGAGGCCGGCGCAGCGGAGGTGGGCGAACGCCGCGAAGCGGTCGAGCAGCGCGCCGAGCGCGGCGGGAGCGACGCCGTGCTTGCTCGCCTCGCCGGCGACGTTGACCTGGACCAGACAGGCCTGCGGCACGCCGCGGGCCTCGATCACCTCGGCGAGGGCCACGGAGTCGACGCTGTGGACCAGCGACACCTGGCCGGCGACGTACTTGACCTTGTTCCCCTGCAGCGGGCCGATGAAGTGCCACTCCGGCGCCGGCGCGTCGGCGGCGAGGGCGGCACGCTTGTCGCGCAGCTCCTGGCCGTAGCTCTCGCCGAACAGGCGCTGGCCGGCGGCGAGCGCGGCGCGGACGTCGTCGGCGGTCATCTTCTTGCTGACGGCGACGAGTCGGACCGACCCGGGCGGCCGGCCTGCGGCGCGCTCGGCGGCGGCGACGCGGTCCCGCACCGCGGCGAGGCCGTCGGCGATCGCCTCGGCCCGGGTCATCGCGCCCCGAAGCTGGGCGGCGGGTAGCCGGGGAGGGCGTCCAGCGCCTGGAGATCGGCGAGCAGCTCGGCGACCGGTAGGCCGATGACGTTCGTCACCGAGCCGCGCAGCTCGCTGGCGAACGCGGCCGCGATCCCCTGGATCGCGTAGGCGCCGGCCTTGCCGCGCCATTCGCCGGACGCGAGGTAGGCGTCGAGCTCGGCCGGCCGGAGGGCGCGGAACCCGACCGCGGTGGTGACGGTCCGCTCGACCACGCGTTCGCGGGCCCGCACCCGGTAGGCGGTGAGCACCTCGTGGCGGCGGCCGGCGAGGGCGGTGAGCATGGCGCGGGCCCCGTCCTCGTCGCCGGGCTTGCCCAGGATCTTGTCGTCGACGACGACGATGGTGTCGGCGCCGACGATCGGGAGCGGGGACGCCGGGTCGCGGGTCGCGGCGACCGCGTCGCACTTCGCGCCGGCGATCCGCTTGGCGTAGTCACCGGCCCGCTCGCCGGGCTGGGGGGTCTCGTCGACGTCCGCGGGGAGCACGAGCAACGCCAGCCCCATCCGCTCGAGCAGCTCGCGGCGGCGCGGGGACGCCGACGCCAGCACGATGTCCGGTGCGCGATCCATCGGCGCGTGCTTCTACCACGGCGCAACTTCCCTGGCTGGCGGCCGACAAGGGAGCGTCATGCGGCGGCACACGGCGATCCGGATCGGTATTCTCGCGATGACGGCGGCTTCGGGCTGCGCGCCCGACACCGACCTGACGAACATCCCCGGCGGCGGCGGGGCGACGGCCGCGGGCGGCGGCCCCACGGGCGTCTCGGGCGAGCTCGTCGACCCGGCCGCCGGCTCGATGGGCGTGCCGACCAACCTCGCCGCCGTGACCGTCCGGTTCCCCGGACCGATCGCGTTCGGCGACGACGGTCTCCGCGTCTGCGACGGCACGCCGATCCCCGTGGCGGCTCCCGCCCCCGTCCCGTGCGATGGCGGCAGCTGCTACCGCGCTGCGCTCGCGGGCACTCTTCCCGCGGGCTTCACCTGCCCGGTGGGGATCGGGAGCGGCAACACCGACGCCTCGGGCGCCGCGGTCCCCGGGGGCGTGATCGGCGTGTTCGAGACCGCGGCCGCCGCGGACACGACGCCGCCCGTCCTCGCCGACGTCGCCATCGCCGGCGCGGGGCCGTGCCTGGTGGTCGCGTTCTCGACGGACGAGGCGGCCTCGGGCACGGTGACGATCGTCGCCGGCGGCGTGGAGGTCGACAGCCCGGCGGGCGTGGGCCAGACGAAGTTCTCGGTGGCGATTCCGCTCGGCGCGCTCCCGCCGGCGACGATGGCCACGGTCACCGTCAGCGCCGTGGATCGGGCGGGGAACACCGCGTCGGGTTCACCCCTCGCCTTCGAGACGCCCGACGCCTTGCCGCCCGTCGCCATCACCGAGGTGCTCGCCAACCCCAAGGGGCCGGAGCCGGCACAGGAGTACGTGGAGTTGCGGAACCTCGGCGACGCCGACGTCGCCCTCTCCGGGCTGCGCATCGAGGACAGCAAGGGCGGTGACGACCTGCCCGCCGAGACGCTGGCCGCCGGCGCCTACGCGCTCGTCGTGGCGTCCGGTTACGATCCGGCGCAAGGCGACGACCCGGCGCCGCGGGCCGGGACGGTGCTCCTGCGCGTCGACAGCCGGATCGGCGGGGACGGACTGTCGAACGGCGGCGAGGCGGTCAAGCTCGTGCTCGGCGACGCGGTGGTGTCGAGCTACGGCGGCTGGGTCGACGTCTCGGCCGGGACCTGGAACGGCCGCGCGGTGCATCGGCTGATCCAGACGGCCTGCGATGCCGCCGACGCGTGGAACCACACGCCGCTCGTGCCGACGCCGGGCGCCGAACCGCCGTGAACTATGGTAGAAAAACCTCATGTCCGGGCACAATCGGTGGTCGAAGATCAAGCACAAGAAAGAGGCGTCCGACTCCAAGAAGTCGAAGCTCTGGACGAAGATCATCAAGGAGCTGACCATCTCGGCCCGGCTCGGCGGCGGAGACATCAACGGCAACCCGCGGCTGCGTGCCGCGGCGGACAAGGCCCGCGGCGTCAACATGCCCAATGACACCATCGACCGGGCGATCAAGAAGGGGACCGGGGATCTCGAGGGGGTCACCTACGAGGAGTTCAACTACGAGGTGTTCGGCCCGGGGGGGACGGCGGTGCTGGTCGAGATCATGACCGACAACCGCAACCGGACCGCGAGCGAGATCCGGAGCGTCATCACGCGCCATGGCGGCAACCTCGGCGCCTCGGGGTCGGTCGGCTGGATGTTCAAGAAGCAGGGGCTCGTCGTCTACGAGAAGGCTGCGGTGGACGAGGAGAAGCTCACCGACCAGGCGATCGAGCTCGGCGCCGACGACATCCGCACCGAGGGCGAATCGCTGGTCGTGGTGACCGATCCCAAGGAGTTCGAGCGGATCCGCGAGGGGCTCAAGAAGGCCGGCCTCCCCGAGCCGCTGCACGGGGAGGTCACGATGGTTCCCCAGAACGTCGTCCACCTCACCGGGAAGGATGCCGAGGGGGCGGTCAAGCTCGTCAACGCGCTCGAGGACAACGACGACGTGCAGAACGTGTACTCGAACATGGACGTCGACGACGCCGTCATGGAAAGCATCGGCTGACGGAGCGCGCCGGTTGCGCATATTGGGCATCGATCCCGGCTCGCTGCGGCTCGGCTACGGCGTGATCGAGTCCGGCGGGCCCGGCGGGTCGCGGGTGGCCTACGTCGAGTGCGGGGTGATCTCGGCCTCCGCGCGCAAGCCGCGGCCGGACCGTCTGGCGGAGATCGGGCGCGGCCTGCGCGAGCTGTGCGCCGAGGTCCGCCCCGACGCGGTGGCGATGGAAGAGGCGTTCTTCGGCGTCAACGTGCAGTCGACGATCGCGCTCGGCGAGGCGCGCGGGGTGGCGCTGTTCGTGGCCGCCGAGTGCGGGCTCCGCGTGACCGGCTACCCGCCCGCGACCGTCAAGCAGACCGTCGTGGGTCACGGGCGCGCCAGCAAGCGGCAGGTCGGCTACCTGGTGCGCGCGCTGCTCGCCCTGCGCCGGACGCCGGAGCCCGACGCGTCAGACGCGCTCGCCATCGCCATCTGCCACGCCCGCCGGCAAGGGCTCGAGCGCCGAGCTACCGCGAGGGGGGCCCGCGCGTGATCGCGTTCCTCGAGGGGCGGCTGTTCGAGAGCGACGGCGACGCCGCCGTCGTCGAGGTGGCGGGCGTCGGTTATCAGGTGCTCGTGAGCGCGGCCACCGCCGCCGCGCTGCCGGCCGCGGGCGGCGCGGTTCGCCTCCACGTGCACAGCCACTTCGTGAAGGACGAGCCGCTGCGGCTCTACGGGTTCGCCGAAGCCGGCGAGCGCCGGCTGTTCCAGACGCTGATCGGCGTCCAGGGGGTCGGGCCGCGCGTGGCGCTGGCCATCCTCGCCGGGCTGGACGCCGCCGCGCTCGTGCGCGCCATCGCCACCGGCGACATCGCGCGGCTGACGCAGGTCAAGGGGGTGGGGCGGAAGATCGCCGAGCGGCTGGCGCTCGAGCTGCGCGAGAAGATCCTGACCGTCCCCAGCGGTCACGCGGCCGCGGCCGCCCTCGCCCCGCCCGCGGCCGGGCGGGTGCCGAAGGGGCCGCTCGGCGACGTGCACGGCGCGCTCGTGCAGCTCGGCTACAAGCCCGGGGAGATCGAGCCCCTGCTCGAGACGATGGATTCGGCGCGCCCTGTCGAGGCGCTGATCCGCGAGGCCCTTTCGGCGCTGCGGAGGGTGTAGATGGCACGCAACCGGCACGACGACGAAGCTCCGGCGCGGCTGGTCTCCGGAGAGGCCCCGGGCGGCGCCGAGACGCGCGACGAGGACGCCGCGCTCCGCCCGCGCAGCTTCGCGGAGTTCGTCGGCCAGAAGAAGATCGCCGATAACATGGCCGTCTACGTGGCCGCCGCGCGCAAGCGCGGCGACGCGCTCGACCACGTCCTCCTGACCGGGCCGCCCGGCCTCGGCAAGACGACGCTCGCCTATCTGCTGGCGCGCGAGATGGGGACCGAGGTGCGCGTCACGTCCGGCCCGGCCCTCGAGCGCAAGGGGGACCTGGCGGGGATCCTCACCTCGCTCGGGCGCGGCGACGTGCTGTTCATCGACGAGATCCACCGCCTGCAGCCGGTCATCGAGGAGAGCCTCTACCCCGCGATGGAGGATTTCCGGATCGAGCTCGTGACCGGCACGGGGGCGGGCGCGGGTGCGATTTCGCTCCCCATCGAACGGTTCACCCTCGTGGGCGCCACCACCCGCACCGGCCAGCTCGGCTCGCCGCTCCGCTCGCGCTTCGGCATCGTCGAGACCTTCGACTTCTACACCGCCGAGGAGCTGACCACGATCGTGCGGCGCTCGGCCCGGCTGCTCGGCATCCCCATCGACGACGCCGGCGCGGAGGAGGTTGGCCGCCGCGCGCGCGGCACGCCGCGCATCGCCAACCGCCTGTTGCGCCGGATCCGTGACTTCGCCGACGTCCGTGGGGACGGGCGGGTCACGCGCGAGCTCGCCGAATACGCGCTCGCCCGCCTGGAGGTCGACGCGCTCGGCCTCGACGCCGGGGATCGCCGCCTGCTGTCGACGATGATCAAGCGCTTCGACGGCGGGCCGGTGGGGATCGATTCCTTGGCCGCTTCACTGGCCGAGGATCGCGACACGCTCGAGTTCGTCTACGAGCCGTATTTGATCCAGGAGGGGTTCCTGGTTCGCACGCCCCGCGGACGGCAGGTCACGCGCCGGAGCTATGAGCACCTCGGCGTGCCGCCGCCGGCGCGGGGGCAGGGGACGCTGTTCTGATGTCGGCCGGCGCCGTCGATCCGCCCGCCCCCGACTGGCGCACCATCGAGCTCCCCGACGCCTGGCCCGATCGGGTCAGCGTGCGGCGGCCGGCGGTGATCTGGCGCTGGCTCCGGTGCCTGGTGGGCGGGCGCCAGCGCGTCGAGCTGCCGGAGAGGATGCCCGGTCGGGAGCACGTGCCGAGCTACGCGCTGCAAGCCTTCCACAACCTCCCCAACGGCAACTTCTCCAAGCGCGCGACCCGCGGTTACATCGTCGGCTTCGATCGCGCGATGCTGGGTCGGATGAAGGCGGCGCGGGCGCGCCTCGCCGCCTTCCTCGCCGGGAGCCGCTCCGTTCTCGACGTCGGGACTGGAGGCGGGCGGACGGCGGCGGCGCTGCGCGCGAGCGGCGTCCCCGAGGTCTGGGGGTGGATCCGTCGCCCTACATGCTCAAGCACGCTGCCACCGAGCACGCGGAGATCCGCTTCGTGCAGGGGTCGGCGGAGAGCACCGGCTTCCCCGACGGGCGCTTCGACGCGATCGCGGTCTGCTTCGTGCTGCACGAGATTCCGATCCGCTACCTCGCGCGGTGCCTCACCGAGCTCCACCGCATCCTCGTCCCGGGAGGCCGGATCGCCATCTGCGAGCCGTCGAGCGCCCAGTTCGAGGGGGGCTTCTGGCGACAGCTCTGCCGGCATGGCCTCCGGCATGCCTACTTCAACCTGCTGGCGCGCTTCGTCTACGAACCGTTCGTGCGCGCGTGGCACCGCATCGACGTGCGTGCGCGCCTCGGCGAGGCGGGCTTCGAGGTGCTCGGCGACGAACAGGATCCGCCGGTCCGCTTCGTGCTCGCGCGCAAACCGGCCTAGCTCGTTCCTCGGGCCCGGGTCGGCGTCACAGGCTCGAGTAGTGGATGCCGCGCTCCATGTTCGCCGGCGAGAACGCGCTCTTGACGTCGACGAAGCAGCCGCCGTCGCGGATCATCCCCATCAGCTTGCGGGAAACCTCCGGGCGAAGGCCAGGGCCACGGGCAGCCCCACGTAGCCGAGTCCGATCACCGCGATCCGCTCCTGCATCGTCGTGCTCCTCGGCGGGCGAGAGTATCGCGTTTCGCGCGGCGGGGCCGATGCCGGCAGAGCCGAAGACTCGGCCCGCGGGCGCACCTACGAGGCGTGCGCGAGACGGCCGAGGTCGAGCTCGCCAGCGAAGACGGTGCGGGCCGGGCCGCGCATCCGGACACCGGACAGATCCGGCGCGACGGCGATCGCGAGCGTGCCGCCCGGGAGGTGAACGAGCGTCTCCATGCCGAGCGGGAGGCGGTCCTCGAGCCCCGCGGCCACGGCGGTCGCGCAGGCGCCAGTGCCGCAGGCGAGCGTGATGCCGCAGCCGCGCTCCCAGACCACGACGTCGATCTGCTTGTCGCGGACGCGCGCGAACTCGATGTTGGCGCGCTTCGGAAAGCGGTCAGCACGTTCCAGAGTCGGGCCGAAGCGCTCGGCGAGGGCGCGCAGGTCGCCGGCGTCCGCGTCGACGAAGATCACGGCGTGCGGGTTCCCCATCGAGACGCCGGTGAACGCGAACGACCGGCCGTCGGCGGTGATCGCCTCGCGCAGGGCCCGGCCCGCGCCGGCGGGGGAGAGTGGGATCTCGTCGCGCGTCAGGCGCGGGCGTCCCATCTCCACGGCGACGGTCCGTACCTGGTGGTTCTCGACGTCGACCGCGCAGGTGAGCAGGCCGGCCCCGGTCTCGATCCGGAGCTCCGGCCGGCGGAGGTCGGGGTCGGACTCGTAGAGCACCTTGGCAACGCAGCGGATGCCGTTGCCGCACATCTCCGCCTCGCTGCCGTCGGCGTTGAGCACGCGCA
>Ga0318521_10000700_pt1 | contig 10064 bp, 8 predicted proteins | sample GRESIP178b2f17_FD_203513 | JGI IMG/M metagenome (GOLD analysis project Ga0318521, IMG submission 203513) | Tropical soil microbial communities from Luquillo Experimental Forest, Puerto Rico - GRE.SIPMG.178b2f17 | ecosystem: Environmental > Terrestrial > Soil > Tropical forest > Bulk soil...
GCTGGCCGATCCCTGCGGATCAGCGTCCACCACCCGCACCGGCACACCCCGCCTCACCGCCGCCGCCGCCAAGAACATGCAGGTGGTCGTCTTCGCGACGCCGCCCTTCGTATGCACAAGTGACCAAATCACGATGCAAAACCATACATCCATACATGCATCCATATGCGTACGCGGCATCGTCGCGTGGCGCCGCCGTTGGAGCCGTTTTTCTGTCAAAATGGTGTTATGACACGAAAGAAGACCACCGTCTATATCGACGAGGCGTTGCTCCGTGCAGCGAAGGTAGCCGCTGCACGGTCGGGCAAGCGCGAATATGAGGTCTTCGAGGATGCGTTGAGGCGGCATCTAGGATTCGCCGGGACCCTCGAGCGGATCTGGGCCGGCATCAGCCCCGAGGATGCACCCAGCGAGGAGGAAGCTGCGCAGCTCGCTGCCGAAGAGCTGGCTGAGGTACGGGCAGAGCGTAAGCCACGCCGGGCGGGCTGAGCCCTGGACGAACCACTGCGGGTTGTCATCGACCCCAACGTGTGGGTGTCGGCTGTGATCAACCCGTACGGCACCCCGGCCCGGGTCGTGGAGGCCGTAGCAGACGGCGCGATCACCGCCGTGGTGACCCAGCACCTGCTCGACGAACTCGTCGCCGTCCTGATCCGGCCGAAGTTCCGCCGCTGGATCAGCGTCGCCGACGCGATCGCCTTCGTCGAGAGCCTCGGCGGTCATGCCGATCTGCGCGACGATCCCGGACCACCCAAGACAAAAGTGCGCGACCCAAACGACGACTACCTGGTCGCACTCGCCGAAACAGCTGACGCAGTGATCGTCACCGGCGATGACGACCTACTAGCCGCTGGAATCCAGCCACCGGCGATCACACCCGCTCAGCTTCTCGCGCGCCTCTGAACGCGTCCATATGCGCGTCTATAAGTACTTACATATGCCCATACATATATGTCATCGATCGCATTCACGAGGCGAGTGGCTAGCCGCTGAGGCTGTCGTCCTCCGAGGTGTACCGGCAGCTCCTCCGCGACGACGCCATTCGCGTGCTGGCCCCGACCGTCGGGCGCCTCGAGCGCTACGCCCAGGCCTACGGCCTGCCCATCACCAATGCCGCCGCCACCGCTTACGGCGACATCCTCGCCGAACTGCTCACCCTTACTGAAGTACTGACATCCTGATCTACTGAAATGGGCCGCCACACATGACCACAGCCGCCGACCGGATCAAAGCCAACGCCGCACGATTCCGGACACCGCCGGGCGCCACCACAGCGCCGACCGAACCCACCCCAACCGCGCCGCCCCGGGCGGTCCGTGAAAAAGACGTCCGCCGAACCGTCGACCTTTCCCCAACCCAGCACCGCAGACTCGATCTCTGGCAGCGGGAAGCCGCCGACAGCCTCGGATACGCGCGCGTCACCGGGCAGGAGGTGCTCTCCGCGCTGGTGGATCTTTTGCTTGACGATCATGACGTTTCTGCGCGGGTAACCCGCATGCTGCCAGGCAGGCGATGAGCGCCCGGCACCTCTACATCGACGAAACCACATGCCGGGTGACCCGATCAGTTTGAAATCCCTTGTGCGGTTGGCTGAGGCACGCGCTGCATACGCCGGTCAGCGCCGAGGCAACCGCAGCAACGACAACATACCGGTTACGATATATCCCGCACCAGGTATACTCCAGGTGTGGGTGATCGATGGCACGTGATCCTCAGCGCCGAAGTCACCCGCTGGTATGAAGCACTGCCAATCCGTGAACTCGCCCAAGCCGACCAAGCCCTCCAACGGCTCGCGACCGAGGGAATCGAATTAGCAATGCCGCACAATCGCTACCTGTCAGACAAGCTGTGGGAGCTGCGATTTCGCTGTGGTCAGGTCAACCAGCGCATCACCTACACCGCCGACCCCGAACGCAAAATCGTCACCCTCACCACCTTCCGCAAACAACGCGACAACGAACGCGCCGAAATCCGCAGAGCCCGCAACGCATTACGCAAGCACCAACAGAAGAAGGGCCAATCATCATGACCAAGCACCCAACGGCCAGCGCCGGCGCGGACTACGACACCCTGCGTGCCCAGCGGCAGGCCGCCATGACCGACGCCGAACGCCAGATCTATGACACCGCCTACGCCGAAGCCGGCTGGGCAATGGAGCTCGCCGAGCTCGTCTACACCACCCGCACCCAAGCCGGACTCACCCAAGTCGAACTCGCCGCCGCCATGGGCACCAGCCAGTCAGCCATCGCCGCATGGGAAAACGGCTCCCGCACACCAGGAATCGAAGCCCTCGAACGCCTCGCCCGCGCCTGCGGCCGCAAACTCCACATCACCATCGGCGCCGCCTGAAGCCTTCAGCGAATCTGGCTGGAACCTCACACGAAAGGACACCACAACCAGCCGAACTCGCCGCCGCCGCGAGCCCGTTCCGGCGCTGGCAACACGTGAGCCAGCGCCATCGACTCGGGGCCTACCGACCATCACACGGCAGCTCCCGCAGAAATCACGAAAACATCACAGGGCGGCGGCGTGTCGCCTAGCGCCTATCAGATAGCCGTGTGAGGGTTTAACGCATGGCACAGCCGCATAAGGGTCAACGGAAACTGATCATGTGCCGGCCCGCCGAGCCGGTCTACGACGAGGCGAAGGCCGAAGCGGCTAAGCGCGGCATCAGCCTGTCGCAGCTCGTCGCCGACGTTCTTGCGCATCGCTATGGCCGCGATGACCTCATCCGCGAACTGCACCAGGAGGTACTACCCACCAGCGCATAAACCACGCCCTCCGGGTGAATCACGCCGGACCGCTTGACATCTCAATAGCCGCGCGGAAGTAGCCGCCCCTAGATAGACGAAAACCCCCGACCGAAAGCCGAGGGTTCGCCTGAGTCGAGGGCCAACTCGACTCGGCGGTACTTGCGCACCTTCCCCGAAGGGACTGCTTTGACAGGCAGGTCTCACGGTAGCGCACACCCGAATCTGATTCCAGACGACGCGCGCCGTGATTTAACAGATAGACCACTCAGCCCGACTTATCGCGGGTGTACGAGTACCCGACCGCGGCGTGGTGTGGCCCGCACACGCCCGGTGTGGCCTGCGCGTCTGGCGAAAGCCGATCACCGCCGGCGGCGAGGAGCTGCGCGACCTAAGTCTGCGCCGCCGATCGTGCTGGACCTGGGCGAGTTGGCGTGGGCGGGGGTGCCATGCTGGAGCGGTCGTGCCGAACGCTGGGCGACGTTCACGGTTCCGGTGGCGTATGCGGCGCGCTACGACACCGATGTGCGCCCGGTGATGCCGGGCAACCCGATCAGCCTCAAGGCGCTTGTGCGGGTGGCGGAGGCCCGCGCCGCCTACGCCGATCACGCCACCGGCCGCGGTAGCCGGCCCACCAATGAGCGGCTGGCCGCCGACACCGGCTTGTCGGTGCGCACCGTGCAGCGCGCAGACACCGCGCTGCGGCTGTTGGGGGTGGCCACCGAGGTGCTGCGGGGCCGCCAACGCACCCGAAACGAGCGCATGGCCTCCTGGCGGGTGGGGGATCGCGGCCGTGGCTGGGCGTCGGTGTGGGCGTTGCACGATAACCCGTTCATTAACAGGCTGATTCGGGCGCTGTCACCCCACCCCGAAGGGTCTCCCTTTAGGGAGACCTTCTCCTGTAGGGACATGGTTACTACCGCAGTCCGCCGCCGTCCCGGCGCCGGAAACCGCGGCGCACCGCGCCGCTCAAGCCCTGAGCCCGCGGCCCTGGCGTTGGCGCGAGCATGGCGGGCCGACACGCACTCCCCGCCGTGGGCCCGCCGCTACACCGTGACAGCCTGGGTGCGGGTGCTGGCCGGCCCGGCACGGCACGACTGGACCGCGCGTGACGTCAACCAGCTGATCCGTGATTGGGTCGGGGTGGGGCACTGGTTGCCGGCCGCGCCGCACAAACCGATCGGGCTGCTGCGCGCGATCTTGGCCTGGCACGCCAGCCTTGACGAGCGCCCCGCCGCACTGGAGGAGGCGCGCGAGGCGGCCGAGCGCGCCTCGCACCGCGCACACCTGGACGCACAAGCCGCCGCGCACACCGCGCATGTGCGCGCCCGCGAGCGCGCACGGCGTGCGCTGGACACCCCCGGACATGCCGCCGCACGTGCGGTCGTCGCAGAGGCCGCGCGCCGCGCCGCACACAAACGCAGCCTGGATGCTGCGGCCGACGCCGCACGCGCCGCCGACGCAATGCGCGCCGCTGGTGAGGGCCGCGGCCCTCAGGGTTACGGGTTCAGTCCCCGTTAGCACCACCCGGTCAGCCACCAGCCCCCGAATAATCTCTCTGGCTTCCAACCTGTTTTCCTCACCCCCTTCATGCGGGCATCCTCTTACCCGACCGCTTGCCCCCAAGTGACCACCGGGACAGCAACTTTTTTGCCCACCACCGCGTGTTGCTACGGCACATTTGCACAAGGGTGTGCGAGGTTGGCGGTGGCACACACCAGGTGTGCCACCGCTGTGGTTGTGCGGCGGACGGTTTCGGCGCCGGGGTGGTGGTTGGGTGTTGACGATCGCGAAGCTGTCGCGCTGGAGCATCAACTACTACAACGACACCGCCCGCGCGGCCGGGCAGGCGGCCAAGGATGCGCAGCGTGCCAACGGCGGGCTCGGCGAGTACTACTCCGAACACGACACGCGAACACCGGTGTGGTTGTGCGCCGGTGACGCGGTAAAGGCCGCCGAATTGGTCGGGCTGAGTGATACGCAGCGTGCCGGCCGGCAGGCCGATCCGGAGGTGGTGGCGCGCTGGCTCGACGACGGAATCGCCCCGAACGGGGTGTGCGGGCGCGCGTTCGGTACGCGCGCGGTGCACGGGTTCGATCTGACGTTTTGCGCGCCGAAAAGTGTGTCGCTGATTCGTGCGCTGCGCGGTGATGACGTGGCCGACAAAGCGGTCATCGACGCGCACGCCACCGCGCTAGCGGAGGCCATGGAGTACCTCGCACAGCACGCTGGATACACGCGTGTGCACAACGCGACCACGGGTGAAAAAGACCTCGTGCGGTTGCCGGGGTTGGTGGCGATCGCCTACCAACACGAAACGAGCCGGGCGGGGGATCCGCACCTGCACACGCACGTGATCGTGCCCAACCGGCAGGCGCGCGGCGGCGGGAAACTGGTGGCGATCGACGGCACGTCGCTGTATCACGAGGCCCGCGCGGCGGGGGTGATTTATCAGGCGACGCTGCGCCGCGAATTGAACCGCTCGATCGGCGTGGAATGGGCCCTGGTCGACGGCGCGACGGGCATGGCTGAGGTCGCCGGCGTCGATCCGAAATGCATCGCGGCGTGGTCGCGGCGGGCCAGCCAGCTGCGCGAGTGGGCGGCCAACAACCTCGTGCTCGTCGACGGGCAGCAGCCGTCGGCGGCGCAGTTGGCGGCCGCGCAAAAGGCCACCCGCCCGGCCAAACCCGAGCAGCTGGCGTGGGCGCAGCTGCGCCAGATGTGGGCCCAGGATCCGCGCGGACTCAATGTCGATCGCGCCGCGCACACCGCCGCCCGGCAGGCCCGGCGGGCCGCGTCGCGCACCCCGTTTAACCGCCGGCGCCTGGCGGCGATGGCCGAGCGCATCGAGAAGGCGGCGTTCACCCGCGCCGATCTGGTGGAGCTGCTCGCCGCGCAGCTGCCCATCGACACCGACCGCTCACCGCGGCAGGTGGTGGAGGTCGCCGTCGACGAGGTGGCGATGCGGCTGACCGGGCCGCGCGCGACGCATCAACGCGAGGGGCATGAGCGGTACACGATCGATCGCATCCTGGCCGAAGAAGTGACCGTGCTGGACATGGTGGATGCCCGGGAGGTGCGGGCGCAGCTGTGGGTGCGCGACGGTGACACCGCGGGGTTGTCGGCCGACCAAGCCCGCGCCGTCGAGGCGATCGCTGCCTCCCCGCAATTGGTGTGCCCGTTGTCGGCGCCGGCGGGGGCCGGTAAGACTACCTCGATGCGGGTGCTGGCCGGCATCGGGCGCCGCTGCCGGCGGCGGGTGTTGGTGGTGGCGCCGACCGGCAAGGCCGTCGACGTCGCCGTCCGGGAAGGCGCCGGCGATGAGGGCATGACCGTCGCCAAGGCGGTGGCGTCGTTACGTGACGAAACGCTGAAGCTGGATCACCTGACCGTGGTGGTCCTCGATGAAGCCGGGATGGTCGGCACCGACGATCTGCGCCACCTGCTGACCGCCACCACCCAAGCGGGAGCCAAAACCGTGCTGGTTGGCGACGCGCACCAACTCGCCCCCGTCCGTGCGCGGGGCGGCATGTTCGCCCAACTCTGCTCCGATCTGCCATGGACGCAACGGCTCTCGGAGGTGTGGCGGATGCGCGACCCGCAGGAGCGCACCGCATCGCTAGCGCTGCGGGACGGCGGCCCGGCGCCCGTCCGCCGCGCCGTGCACTGGTATGCCACCCATCACCGGCTGCACACCGGCGACCCGATCGCCATGGCCTACGACGCTCTGACCGCCTACCGCGCCGATGTGGCCGCCGGCAGGGACGCGCTGCTGGTGTGTGACACCAAGGAGATGGCCGACGCTCTCAACCGGCGCATCCACGACGAGACCATCGACGCCGACGCGCCGGCCGTCACCGGCGCGCGCGGGCATCGCATCGCGGTGGGGGATCTGATCATCAGCCGCCGCAACGACCCCACCCTCGGCGTCTTCGACGCCACCGACATCACCAAGCCAGCGGCCGATCCGGTGCGCAACGGCAACCGCTGGCGCGTGTTCGCCGTCGACACCGAACACCATCGCATCGCCGCCCGCCGCATCGAGGACGGCGCCCGCGCCGTCTTCAGCGGCGACTACCTTCGTGAGCACATCACCCACGGCTATGCGGTCACTGTGCACTCCGCCCAAGGAGTCACCGCCGAGCGCACGCATGCCGTGCTCGGCGAAACCACCACCCGCGCACTGCTGTACGTCGCTTTGACCCGCGGGCGTGACACCAACACCGCCTACCTGTACGAACGGTTGGCTGGGGAGGGCGAGCACGAACACGCCGAGCCGCCAGGCGTGCACGTCATGCGTCGCGGCAGCGGCCGCGGCGCCGCCCAACTCGTGCGCGGCATCATCGCCAACCACGACGAAAAGGCCCGCAGCGCCCACGACATCGCCGCCAACACCGACGACCGCGACCAGCTACCCGAGCGGGTGCGTCGGCTGCTCGACCGGCGCACCCATGCCGTACACGCCCGGCGCGCGGCCTACCAGCGCTGGTGCGACGAAACCGCACAGCTGGCCGCCGAGCGCGAGCGCTGGATCGACCAGCACGTCAGCAGACAGCAGGACCGCGGCCTGGACTACGGCATCGACGTCTAACCGCGCCGCTAACGTCGACATGTCTCACGCGGTGTTGGGGGGCCAGAATTGGTTCGTGGCCGCAGCTTCGCTGATCCGCCGCCGCGTGGTGCGGGATTACCTGCAGGGCGCAGTCTGGGTTTTGCCGGGACTGGGAATCGTGCTCGGCCTGGGGGCCGGAGCGTTGCTGTCGGGGATCCAGGTCAGGCCCGGTTCGCTGCTGGAGAGGCTGGCGTTCCAGGGTTCGGCCAACGACGCCCAGCTGATCCTGACGACGGTATCGGCGACGATGATCACCCTCACCGGCATCGTGTTCGCGCTGACGGTGGTGGCTTTGCAGATCGCGTCCAGCCAGTTCTCTGTCCGGCTGCTGCGCACGTTCCTGCGGGACGTCGCCAACCAGGTCGTGCTGGCGATCTTCGTGTGCACCTTCGCCTACTCCGCGGGCGGGCTCTACACCGTCGGGCAGCGGTCGGGCGGGGGCAGCTACGTTCCCCAGGTCGCCGTCTCGGGGGCATTGGGTCTGGCGCTTGCGAGCACTGGCGCGTTGGTGTTCTTCCTGCACCATCTGATGCATTCGATTCAGATCGACACGATCGTCGAAAGTACCCAGTTGCGGACGCTGGCGGTGGTCGACGAGCTCTTCCCCGATGCGGATAGCCCGGGTCCGGCGCCCCCGCAGCGGCCCGCTCCGCCGCAGCAGGCTGCACCGCTGCTGGCGCCGCAATCGGGTTACCTGCAGGCGGTGGACGTCGAGGACCTCGCAAACCTTGCCGGCAGAAGTGGCCACACGGTCGTGCTGGTGGTGGCGGTCGGTGACTATGTGACCGCTGGCGACCTGGTGGGCTGGTGCTGGCTTCGGGGGGCAGGGCAGGTGGCGCGCCCGCCCGATTCGGATTGGCTGCGGCGGTTCCTCGACCACGTCCACATAGGTTTCGAACGCACGCTTCACCAGGACATCCGGTTCGGGCTGCGTCAGATGGTCGACGTCGCCCTTCGGGCGCTGTCCCCGGCGGTCAACGACCCCTACACCGGCGTGCAGGTGGTCCATCACCTGTCCGCTGTGGAGTCGATCCTGGCGTCGCGCGCATTGGGCGATGACGTCCGCCGCGACGGGTCGGGGGCCGTTCTCGTCTGGCTGCCCTATCCCGGGTTCGCGACCTACCTGCAACTGGGGTGCGGGCAGATCCGACGTTACGGTGCCCACGACCCGCTGGTCCTCATGGCCTTGCTGCAGATGCTCAGCTCGGCGGCGGCGCGTTGTGTCGACCCGTCGCGACGGGCCGACGTGCAGGCGCAGATCGACCACGTGGTGCGGGTGGCGGAGCGTGAGCTGTCCGAGCCCTCCGACCGCGCGATGGTGGCCGCCGCTGGCGTCGGCGCGACCGCGGTCGTCAGCCAGCCCGGCACGCTCGCGCCACCGCCGTCCACGTTCGGGCAGGTGGCCGCCGCAGCAGCTATCCGGGGTGCGGCCGACCCGGATAGCGCTGCGCGCCGCGGGGCCAGCCAATAGGGTGCAATTCGTGCTGAGCAGGACGGACTGGCCGGGACCGCCGCGAGCCAGCTGATGCCTTCGCCGTTGCCATCGTGGCGAGATGCCACTGATCACGCCATGTCGCCGCACAGACACGCACGCTCGCGCTCGCGCTAGAAGTCATCCGCGCGCGAAGTACCGCAGCCACAGGTAGGCGGCGGACAGCACAATCGACATCGCCGTGACGATTGCGCCCTTGCGGGTGAAGTCCCAGAACGAGATGGGACTGTCGGCGCGACGGGCGATTCCGAGCATTACGACGTTGGCGCTGGCCCCGACGGCGGTCAGGTTGCCGCCGAAGTCGCCGCCCAGCACGAGCGCCCACCACAGCGCGTGCGACTGGGCGGGATCAGGCACGTCCGCCGCAAGTTTGACGACGATCGGCGAGATCGCCGCGACATAGGGGATGGTGTTGACGATGCCGGACACCGGGGCGGACACGGCGAGGATCAGCATCACCGTCACCAGCGCATTGCCGCCCGTCGCGTCGGCGGCCATGTGGGCCAGGTGGTCGATGACACCGGTCTTGACCAGCGCGCCGACCATGATGAACAGTCCGGCGAAGAACAGCAGCGTGTCCCACTCGACACTGGCCAGATACTCGGAACGGTCCAGCCGGGAAATCAGGATCAGCGCGCCGGCGCCGAGCAGGGCGACGACCGACGGCGCGATGTGCAGCGTGGTGTGGGTGAGAAACGCGGCAAACACGAACACCAGCACCACGCCGCACTTGATGAGCAGCCGTGCGTCGCTGATGGCATCCCGCTCATTCAGCGACATGATGCCGGCGACCCGATCCGGATCGGCGTCGAATGAACCACGGAACAGTCGGGGCAGCATGGCGACGAACACCACCATCACAAGGACGACGATCGGCGTCACGTGGATCAGGAAGTCGTTGAACGACAACCCGCCCCGGCTGGCGATGATGATGTTGGGCGGATCGCCGACAAGCGTCGCTGCCCCGCCGATGTTGGACGCGAACACCTCGGCCATCAGGTATGGTGCGGCGTTGATCGCCAGCCGGTCGCACATCAACAGCGTGACCGGAGCGATCAACAAGACGGTGGTGACGTTGTCCAGCAGGGCCGACGCCAACCCGGTGACCGCCACCAACAGGATCATGATCCGCAGCGGGTTGCCGCCCGCACGTTTGGCGGCCCAGAGCGCGGTGAACTCGAAGACACCGGTCTGCCGCATGACGCCGACG
>Ga0318521_10000704_pt1 | contig 10058 bp, 7 predicted proteins | sample GRESIP178b2f17_FD_203513 | JGI IMG/M metagenome (GOLD analysis project Ga0318521, IMG submission 203513) | Tropical soil microbial communities from Luquillo Experimental Forest, Puerto Rico - GRE.SIPMG.178b2f17 | ecosystem: Environmental > Terrestrial > Soil > Tropical forest > Bulk soil...
CTCGCTGCAGCTGTCCGCCAAGAAGCTGCAGTCCGCCGCCTCCGGCTTCGGCCTGGACAAGCCCTGGCAGCTGCCGGTCAGCGCCTTCGCCGGAGCGATGCAATCCCCCACCGGCCAGGCCGAGCTGGCCGAGGATTCCATCGGGGAGGGCAGCGTCCAGGTCAGCCCGCTGGCCATGGCCATCGCCGCCGGGGTGGTGCAGTCCGGGACCTGGCGCCCGCCCATGCTCGTGACCAGCCCGCCCGACCCGGGGCTGACCCCAACCGTTCCGTTCGGGACGCAGGTCGTGTCCAGCCTGCGGTCCCTGATGCGCTCGACGGTGACCGACGGCCTCGGGCGTGGCGCGGACGTCGACGGCGCCGCGGTGTACGGGCAGGTGGGCAGCGCCCCGTTCGGATCGGGCGGCCTGCGGGCGGCCTGGTTCGTCGGATTCCAGGGGAACGTGGCCTTCGCCGTGCTCGAGCTGACCAGGTCCGCCCGGGTCTCGGCGGCGCCAGTGGCCGGCGAATTCCTCCGCGACCTGCGCGTGCAGTGACCCAGGGCATACCCGGGCCCTGATCGTTGTTCACCGTCGCGGTACCTGGAGTACCGTGGCAGTACAACTCAAGAGGGGGTGACTGGTTTCGACTTCGGTGGTTGATCCAGGGGAAGCGGGCCGAGGGTTGCGACTACGACCTCGTAAATCCTGTGGCCGCAACTTCATAAGTGCCAAGTCAACGCGCACTAGCTTCCGCCTCGCGGCCTAACACCGCGAGTTAGAGGCTGTCAGCCCGGGAGAGCCTCCGGCCCGGTGCCTGGCATCAGCTAGGAGGATCCACCGTCTAGCCCGGCCGCGGGACTAGGCGGGACACCAAACAGCGGCTGAGCCCGCTCGGCGGCTGGCCTGCATGACCGCCGGGGCTGAGAAATAAGCAGGGCAGGCTGCGCCCGGAGAAGCCCTGGTGAGGCACTGAAGGACGCGGGTTCGATTCCCGCCACCTCCAAGAGTGCTCAGAGGAGACCCTGAGCATTGTTGGAGGTGCAGTCCAGCCCCCCGTACCGTTCCATGACCTGCCGGGCCCAGGCGACGGCGTCGCTAACGCGTGTCCCCGTGCGTGCCCGGGGTCAGGTTCGGGCCGGTGCGGAGCGGTCGATGCTGAGGTACCAGTAGCCACCCGCGAGATTCAGCGCGCCAACAACCAGGAAGAACGCTGCCCATCCGTAGACGCCGTACGCCAGGCATATGACGCCCGCGGCGGCCGCGACACTGCCACCGGCGACGCGCGTGACCCCGTAGGCGCGGAGGCGGCGGTACTCCCATGGGTTGATCAGACGTTGCAGGCCGGGTCGCGGGGGATATGCCCACCACGCGCGCAGGCCTTTCGCAGCGGTGTTGTCGTTGGGTCCGTTCATCGGGATGCCCCCTGCGGTGTGGTGTCGGCCGCCCGATCACCTGTCAATGTGCTATCATATTGATAGCTGACTTGTCAAGGGTGGGCCGTCCCGGTGTAGGCCCGAGGTCCGCTCGGCCGTCAGCTCCCGCCGACGTCAAGCGCGGTCAGGATGACCAGGACCACGGTGACCATCGCGAGGACGCCGTGCGCGATGACGACCGGGACCGGGAGGTTCCGCTCCGGCGGGACGGGCGCGGGGATCTCGGGGCCTGCGCCGCGGGCCCCGGCCGGCACCATGACGGCGGACGGAGCCCGGCTGGCCCGGTACACCCCGAGCCAGCGCACCGCCATGGTGAGGCCGAGCAGGATGACGACGGCCAGGATCACGACCGCGGTCCAGGCCAGTCGGGACGCGTCGCTGGTCAGGTACGCCGACCACACCACCAGACCGCCGAGGGCCAGCAGGGCGTGCGCGCTGACCACCGTCCGGGGCAGGCGGGTGGCGGCATCCTTGTGGTCGTACTCGACGAGCCAGATGGCCAGCAGGCAGATGCCGCCCGCGGCGGTGGCAAACCAGGTGATGAGTGCGGCAGACGTCATGGGCGGATCCCATCCTCAGCAGGAAACTGCAGCCGTACGCTCCTGCCGCATTCCGCGGCAGCGCGCCACCAAGCGCTGGATCCCTATGAGGGCGGGGTCCCGGATCCACCCTTGATCACGGATGAGACCGCGCGGCAGTTCATCCCCCCGGGGCGAGCGCGGTGATCAGCACCATAACGATCGTGGCGGCGGCGAGGACGCCGTGCGCGATGACGACCGGCACCGGGAATTTCCGTTCCGGCGGGACGGCGGCCCGCCCGGTCGCGCCGTGGGCCACGGTCGGCACCATCACGGCCGGCGGGGCTTTGTACATCCGGTACACCCCGATCCAGCGGCCGGCCATGGTGAGGCCGAGCACGGCCACCGCGGCCAGGATCAGGACCGCGGTCCAGGCCAGCCCGGAGGTACCGCCGTCCACGTACGCCGACCACACCACCAGGCCGCCGACCGCGAGCATGGCGTGCGCGCTGACCATCGTCCGGGGCAGGTGGCTGTCCACGTCCGACTTGTCGTACTCGATGAGCCAGATGGCCAGCAGGCAGAGGCCGGCCACGACCGCGGCAAACCACGTAATGAGGGCAAGGAGCGTCATCGGCAGATCCCATCCTCTCAGCAGCATCGAGCCGCTACCGGCCAGCCGAGTACTGCGGCAGCGCCGGGCGGCGCTGGATCCATGTGAGGGCGGGGTCCGGATCCGCAGCTCAACCTACTAGGGTTCGATGGCTTTTTCGCGTTGCTGGCCTAAAATGTCCCGGAGTGACCATGCACACGCCGAGCACCGCCCGGGAACTTCTGGAGCGGCTGCGGGCCGTGCTCGGGCCCGCGGTGGACGCCTCGGCGCGGCGGCGGGCCGAGTACTCGTCCGACGCCTCCAACTACCGGGTCGTCCCGCGGGCCGTGGTGTTCCCGCGGTCCGCCGACGACGTCCTGGCCGCCGCGGCCGTCTGCCGCGAGCTGGCCGTGCCGCTGACCGTCCGGGGCGGGGGCACCTCGATCGCCGGCAACTCCGTCGGCCCGGGCGTCGTGCTCGACCTGAGCCGTCACCTGAACCAGGTGGTCAGCATCGACCCGGACACCCGGACCGCCGTCGTCCAGCCGGGAGTGGTCCTGGACCAGCTGCAGCGGGCCGCGGGACGGCACGGGCTCCGCTTCGGCCCCGACCCCTCCACGCACTCCCGGTGCACCGTGGGCGGGATGATCGGCAACAACTCGTGTGGCGCGCACGCGATGGCGTACGGCACCACCGCCGCCAACGTTGTGGCCCTGGACGCGCTCGATGGCGCGGGCCGGCGCCTGCAGATCGGGACCGGCCACGAAGCGGTGCCGGGGCTCGCCGCGTTCGCCGCCGAGCGGGTCGCGCCGATCAGCCACGAGTTCGGCCGGTTCCGGCGCCAGGTCTCCGGTTACTCGCTCGAGCACCTCCTGCCGTCGGGTAACGGGAACCTGGCGCGGGCGCTGGCCGGGACCGAGGGCACCTGCTGCATCGTTCTGGCCGCGACCGTGTCGCTGGTGCCCGTGCCGGCCGCGACCGCGCTGTGCGTCCTCGGCTACCCGGACATGCCCGCCGCCGCCGACGACGCCCCGTGCCTGGACGGGCAGGCGGTCCTGGCCCTGGAAGGCATCGACGCCCGCCTGGTCGACGTGGTCCGGGCGCACCGCGCGAACGCCGCGGTCCCGGAGCTGCCCGCGGGCGCGGCCTGGCTGCTCGCGGAGGTCGGCGGGGCCAGCGAGGCCGAGGCGGTGGCGGCGGCGCGGTCCCTGGCTGCGGCGGCCGGGGCCGCCAGTTCGCTCGTGGTCCCGGCCGGCCCGCAGGCGGCGGCGCTGTGGCGGATCCGCGAGGACGGCGCCGGGCTGGGCAGCCGGACCGCGGCGGGCGCCCCGGCCTGGCCGGGCTGGGAGGACGCCGCCGTCCCGCCCGGGCAGCTCGGCCCGTACCTGCGCGAGTTCCTGGCCCTGCTGGACGGCCATCGCCTCGACGGGCTGCTCTACGGCCACTTCGGCGACGGCTGCGTGCACGTGCGGATCGATTTCCCGCTCGCCGACCATCCAGAACGGCTGCGGCCGTTCCTGACCGAAGCCGCCCAGCTCGTCGCGGGGTACGGCGGCTCGATCTCCGGGGAGCACGGCGACGGGCGGGCCCGCAGCGAGCTGCTGCCGATCATGTACTCCCGCCAGGCGATCGACGCCTTCGCCGCGTTCAAGGGCCTGTTCGACCCCGACGGGCTGCTCAACCCCGGGGTCATCGTCGGCGCCCGGCCGGTGGCCGCCGACCTGCGCGTGCCCGCCGCCCGCCCGCTGCGGGCGGCCGGCGGGTTCGCGCTCTCCGCCGACGGCGGAGACATGTCCCGCGCCGCGCACCGCTGCGTCGGGATGGGCAAGTGCCGGGCGGACAACGGTCCGGCCGGCGGGTTCATGTGCCCCTCCTACCTGGCCACCCGGGACGAGAAGGACTCCACCCGGGGCCGGGCCCGGGTGCTGCAGGAGCTGGCGAACGGCACGCTGGTCACCGGCGGCTGGCGGGCGCCCGAGGTGCACGAGGCGCTCGACCTGTGCCTGTCGTGCAAGGCCTGCTCCCGGGATTGCCCGGTGTCGGTCGACATGGCCACCTACAAGTCCGAGGTCTTGCACCAGGCCTACCGCGGCCGGGTCCGGCCCCGGAGCCACTACGCGCTGGGCTGGCTGCCCCGGTGGACCCGGCTGGCCGCGGCCGCGCCCGGCCTCGCCAACGCGGCCCTGCGCCTGAGGCCGGTCACCGGGATCGTGCGGCGCGTGGCCGGGATCGACCCCCGGCGGCCGCTGCCCGGGCTCGCCCGGCACCCGGCCACGCCCTCGCGCCTGCGCCAGCTCTCGGCCAGCACGGTGTCGGCCAGCACGGTGTCGGCCAGCACGGGGCCGGCCACCGCAGGGCCGGCCGCCGCGCGCCCGTCCGGTGACCGGGCGGTCATCTGGGCCGACACCTTCACCCGGGCGTTCTCACCTCAGGTCGCCGAGGCGGCCGTCGCCGTGCTCGCGGAGGCGGGATTCGAGGTGATCGTGCCCGACCGCTCCTGGTGCTGCGGCCTGACCTGGATCTCCACTGGCCAGCTGCGAGGGGCGCGGGCGCGGCTGCGGGCCGCGGTGGCCGGCCTGGCCCCCTACGCCGAGCAGGGCATGACGATCGTCGGGCTGGAGCCGTCGTGCACCGCGGTGCTGCGCGGCGACCTCACCGACCTGCTCGACGGTGACCCCCGGGCCCGGGCCGTCGCCGCGGCCACCAGGACCCTGGCCGAGACGCTGCTGGGCGCGGGCCGTGACGCCCGGCCCGGCGCCGGCCCGCCGGCTCGCCCGGGCCCCGAGGACCTGCCCTGGCTGCGCGGCCGGCTCGCGGGGAAGCGGATCATCGCCCAGCCGCACTGCCACCACCACGCCGTCCTGGGCTACCACGCCGACCTGGCCGTCCTGCGGGCGGCCGGCGCCGACGCCCAGGTCCTGGCCGGATGCTGCGGCCTGGCGGGCAACTTCGGCATGGAGCGCGGCCACTACGAGGTGTCGGCGGCCGTCGCGGAACAGGCGCTGCTGCCGGCGCTGCGCGCGGCCCCGGCGGGGACGCTGCTGCTGGCCGACGGGTTCTCCTGCCGCGTCCAGGCCAGCCAGCTCGCGGGCTGGCCCGCGAGCCACCTCGCCCAACTGCTCGACCCGCGATGAGCTAGCGGCTCGCCGGCTTCAGCCGCCAGGCGAGCACCTGACCGCTGCGGAAGCCGGGCTGACCCAGGACGTCGATCAGGACGCGCCCGAGCGGCGAGCGCGGGCTGCTGACCGCGACCACGGCGGCCGGCCGCCAGGCGGCCAGGCCGGCGCGGAGCCGTGCGGGGGTCGTGCCGTAGACAAGCCGGCTTCCGTCCCAGATATGGTCCAGGTACTTGGCGGTCGACCGGGCCGGCTCGGGATCGAACATGGGCTGCCCGGTGCCCGGCGTGGGCCCGAGGAAGTAGCCGCCGACCATCGAGCCGGGTTCCCCGGTGTCCGCCTGCCAGCGCATCGCCTGAGTGTGTCCCACGTTCGCGATGGGCAGGACCAGCACGCGGGCGCCGGGGGCGAGGTGCAGGCTGGCGAAGGCCGCGTGCCAGCCGGCCGGGACCGCCGGGAGCCGGGCGGTCTGGTACGGCAGCGGGATCAGCGGCAAGACCGCCAGCACCGCGACCGCGAGCGGGACCCCGTTTCGCCACCCGCCGCCCCGGGCCTGCGCCCGTGAGCGCGCCAGGTCCAGCGAGAAGGCGAGCACGGCGGCGGCCGCGCCGTCCGCGAGGATGGCGAACCGGTCCGGCAGCACGTTGGCCAGAGCCGGCAGGGTCTGCAGCCAGTGCCACGGCAGGAACGTCCGGGCCAGGAACGGCTGGTTGCCGCCGCCGAGGCTGCACAGTTCCAGCACCAGGAAGGTCAGCGCCGCGGTGCGGACCCGCAGGTCCCGCCAGAAGCGGATCGTGCAGAAGGCGAGCACGGCCAGCAGCGGCCAGCCCAGATAGGCCAGGACCTCCGGCAGCCCCAGAACGAAGCCGCCGGTGGCGGCCGCGCTGGCCGGCGTGTGGAACAGCAGCGTGCCGGGCGGTTCCACGAAGTACGCGATGTTGGTTGACCAGCCCAGCGGCCCGCTGTGCTCCCGGAACGGCCCGAGGAACTGCACCATCAGCGCGTGCCCGCAGATCACCAGCGCGACCGCGGCCGACGTCACCAGGCCGAGCGCGGCCACGGGGAGCCGGCGCAGCGCCGTCCGCGGCCGCTGGGCCGCGAGCACGACCGCCAGCACCAGGCAGGCCAGGGCCGTGTCGGCCAGCAGTTCTTCCCCGATGAACAGCTGCGCCCCGGCCAGCAAGCCGAGCCAGGCGCCGGCCACGACCGGGTGCCCGCGGCCGGTGAGGATCCGCAGCAGCGCGTCGATCATCAGCGGCGGCAGCACGGCGAACACCAGGTGGTAGTGGCCGATGCCGGAGTTGACCAGGGCCGGGGAGAACCCGTAGACCGCCCCGCCCAGGGCCGCCGCGCCGGTGCTGGCCCCCCAGCGGCGCAGCACCCAGAACAGGCTGGCGGCCGAGCCGGCGAAGCCCAGCGTGAGCACGATCGTGAGGCTGACCTGCGGGCCGGCCAGCAGCGTCACCGGGGTCAGCACTATCCCGGGGAGCAGGAAGGCCGTCTGCCACATCAGGTTGACCCCGCGCGGCGCACCCATCGCGGTCGTGACCAGGGCCGGCAGGTGCCCGTGCGCGATCGCCGTCGCGGCGTAGCGCATGTACCAGGCGAACAGGTCGACGTCGTGCGGGTCGCCGGCCTGCGCGCGTCCCGCCGGGTCCATCCACAGCCGCAAGGTCAGCACCATCGCGCCCAGCAGGTAACAGCCCAGGACCAGCCACTGCGCCCCGGGCCTGGCGCGATCAGGCTGACGTTCGGCGACCGGCGGCCTGGCCGTCGAGGGCACGGCGCTCACCGGCTCGCCTCCGGTCGCCGGCGGCCGTCGAGCGAAATACAGCAGTTACCGTACGTCAGATCCTCGCGGTCGAACGCCAGGTCGAGGTACCTGGCTTGAAGTGAACTCTTCTTCCTCCTCGTGGCTAACCACTTGCTCTGAGCCGCCAGGCGAGCACGCCGCCGCCCCCGAAGCCCGGCGGGCCCAACACCCCGGTCAGGAACCGCCCGAGCCGCGAGCCCGCGGCGGTGACCGCGATGACCGCGGCCGGCCGCCAGTAGGCCAGCGCCGAGCGCACCAGCGCGGCGGATGAGTGACCGACACGCGCCTTTCCTGACCACAGCTGGTTGAGGTACTCGGCGGCGGGCTCGGGCGGCCCGATGGCGCTGAAGATCGCCTCTCCGGTCGGGCTCGGGCCGAGGAAGTAGCCGCCGATCATCGAGCCGGGCTCGCCGGTATCCGCCTGCCACCGCATGACCTCGGTGTGCCATATCAGCGTGAGGGGGACGACGAGCACGGGCGCGTCCGGCGCGAGCCGCAGCCGGGCGAAGGCCGCCTGCCAGCCGGCCGGGACCGGCGGGACCGCTGCGGCCTGGTATGGCAGCGGAATGAGCGGTACCAGAGCCAGCACTACGACCGCGACGGGGAGGCCTCGGAGCCAGGGCCGGTCCCGCGGTACGGCGGCGCGCGCGCGGTCCACCGAGAACGCGAGCACGGCCCCGGCCGCGCCCGCGCCGAGCAGGCAGAACCGGCCCGGTATCACCTGGGTCAGGCCGGGCAGGCCCTGAATCCAGTGGTACGGCAGGAACGACCCCGACAAGCGGAAGCCGCGGATCAGCTGGGGACCGCCGCCAAGGCTGCACAGCTCGAGCACGGCGCAGGTCACCGCCGCCGCGCGGACCTTCGGATCCCGCCAGAAGCAGGCCGCGGCGGCCACGAGGACGACGATCAGCGGCCAGCCCAGGTAGGAGAGGACTTCCGGGAGGCCGAGGATGAAGCTCGCGACGAAGGCCGCGCTGGACTTGGTGTGGAAAAGCAGGTTGCCGGAGGGGTCCACGAAATAGGCGAGCTTGTTCGACCAGGAGCCGCGCAGCGTGCCGTGCTCGTGCATCGGGCCGCGGAACTGCACCCACAGCGCGTAGCCGCTGATCAGCAGCGTGACGGCGGCTCCGGTCAGCAAGCCGAGCGCGGTGTCCCGGACCCGGCCGGGCACCGCGCGCGGATGGCCGAGCGCGAGCGCCGCCACCAGCGCCGCCGCGGCCACGGCCGTGTAGACCAGCAACTCCTCCCCGGTGAAGATCTGCGCGGCGGCCAGCAGGCCGAGCCAGGCGCCGTCGCGCACGGCGTGGCCCCGGCCGGTGACGATCCGCAGCACCATGTGGATGATCAGCGGTGGCAGCACCGCCACGATCAGCTGGTAGTGACCGGTACCCGAGTTGATCATGGCCGGGGAGAACCCGTAGACCGCGCCGCCCAGCGCGGCGCCGGTGATGCTGGCCCCCCACCGGCGCAGCACCCAGAACAGGCTCGCCGCCGAGCCGGCCATGCTCAGCGTCAGCACGATCGTGAGGCTGACCTGCGGGCCGGCCAGCAGCGTCACCGGGGCCAGCAGAATCCCCGGCAGCAGGACGGACGTCTGCCACATCATGTTGACGCCGTGCGGGGCGTTCAAGGCGGTCGTGACCAGGGCCGGCAGGTGCCCGTGCGCGACCGCCGTCGCCGAGTAACGCAGGAACCAGGCGAACAGGTTGACGTCCTGGAGGTCGCCGGCCTGCACGCGTCCCGCGGGGTCGGCCCATAGCCGCCAGGTCACCGCCACCGCGCCGAGCAGGTAGCAGCACAGGACCAGCCACCGCGCCCCGGGCCAGGAACGGGGCGGCGGCGGGCGCTCAGCGACCGGCCGCGGCGCGACCGCCGTGGGAATGGCGCTCACTTGTCTCCGTTCGCGAACTTTGGGACAGTAGCTAAGGTCATACCAGATTTGCCGGATCTTGTGGCCGGGATCCCCGCCGTGAAACCGGCTCCCGCCGGGCCCGGCATGATGAGGGCATGACCATGCCCGAATCCGCTCCCCCGTCCGCGGCCGACCTGCTGGCCATGATTCCCTACGCGGCCACCCTCGGCATCGCCCTGGATGAGGTCACGCCGCAGCGGACCCGCGGCCGCCTGCGCTGGTCACCGGGGCTCTGCACCACGGGCGGGGTAATGAACGGAGGAGCAATCATATCGCTGGCCGATAACATCGGCGCCCTCTGCGCGTTCCTCAACCTGCCGGCCGGCGCGAACACCGCCACCGTGGATTCCGCGACGAACTTCTTCCGCGGCGTCCGGGAGGGCACGCTGCACGCCACCGCCCGGCCGCTGCACGTGGGCCGCTCGTTCATCGTGGTGCGGACCGACCTGACCGACGACCAGGACCGGCAGGTCGGGCAGACCACGCAGACCCAGGCGGTCATCGCCCCCCGGCCCGCCGGCTGACCGGGTCGGGCGAGCGATCCCGGCCCAACCCGGTCTGGACACCCGGCCCACCCGCACCTACCCTTGACTGTATGGTCAGTCAAACCGGTTTCCCTGCCGCCCCCGTCGACCGGGCCGCGCTGGCGCGATCGCTGCAGCCCTTCGGCGAGTCCGTGATGCTCCCCCCGGCC
>Ga0318521_10000722_pt1 | contig 9986 bp, 9 predicted proteins | sample GRESIP178b2f17_FD_203513 | JGI IMG/M metagenome (GOLD analysis project Ga0318521, IMG submission 203513) | Tropical soil microbial communities from Luquillo Experimental Forest, Puerto Rico - GRE.SIPMG.178b2f17 | ecosystem: Environmental > Terrestrial > Soil > Tropical forest > Bulk soil | place...
TCCTGTAATAGGGCTCGTGATAGCTCCGCGGAAAGAGGTCGAGCATGCCGTCATAGTCGGGCTCGTCGCCGATTTGCAGCGAGTCCACCACGACGACGCGGCCGCCGCGCCTCAACACGCGGGCGAACTCGTGAAATACGACGCGGCGCACCTTTGGCGGCAATTCATGGAACATGAAGATGCTCGTCACCGCATCCTGGCTTGCGTCCTTGACGGGAAGCGCTTCCCCTTTCGCGACCATGAGGTTGAGCCAGCACCACCGCTGCAAGTGACGCTTGGCCTCCGCGAGGTAAGCTTCCGACAGATCGATGCCGAGGGCCGGCAGGCGCGGCCATGTCTGCTTGAACGCATCGAGAAAGCGCCCGGTGCCGCAGCCCACGTCGAGCAGCCGCAGCCGCCGCTGATCGCGTCCGGCGAAGACCTCGTGCAGCGGTAGCAGCGCTTGTCGACGCGTCGCATTCGCCGAGCCGTTGAAAAGCACCTCGACCTGCGTGTCGTATCGCTGCGCCGAATCCTCCGTCAGCCAGCCGCCCGATTGGAAGTGGAAATTCTGCAGATAGTAATCGGGCCGCTTGCCGCGCGTGTCCTCGGTCATCACCTGCCGGTACTGTCGTCTCTCACGGCGGCGATGCACATCCGGCAAATCCTCGAAGAAGAGACGCGAACGGTTGAGCACGAGCGGCAACGTGCCGTCATGATCGGCGGGCAAGGGATAGATGCCGGCCTCGACGTTGGCGAGGTCTTGCCGGAACAGCACCGCCATGTCGGCGTAAAGGCGTCGCCGGTCGGGCACGGGCGCACGGGTGTGAGCGCGCGGCCGCGTGCTTGCACCGGCACGCTCACGCACCGCTTGGGACAGGCGCCGCATGACCATGCCGTGGCCGACATACCAGGCAACCCGCGGCAGCTGCCTTACGCCGTAGGCGATGCGAGTGGCGAACTGGGAGACGGGATCGGCCATACCGTCGCTCCTCAGCACGGTAGAACGCTATTCCCCAACAGCGGCAAAGAGCAACTGTTCCGCCAACGCCGCTTCGCGCTTTGGCATCCGGCGACGCGCGTCGACCTCACGCGCCGAGCTTGACGGCGAGATCCTCGAGATTCGCCGCCGCGACGTCGACCGGCGCCTGGGGAGCGGCTTCCCCGATGCCCGGCCCGTGCTCGTTCGGCCGTGCGATGTGAGCCGTGCGCAGCCCGCATTTGGCCGCTTCGAGAAGATCGTTGGTATGCGCCGCGACCATCATGCAGTCGCCGGGCGGCAGATCGAAGGCCTCGCAGGCCGCGAGGTAGACGCGCGGCTTGGGCTTGTAGTCGCCCGCGATTTCCGCGCCCAGGATCGCGTCCCAGGGAAGATTGTTGCGGCGCGCGAGGTCGACCATCAGCGAGATGTTGCCGTTCGAGACCGGCGCCAGCAGGAAACGAGGCTTGAGCCGAGCCAAACCTCCCGGCACGTCGGGCCAGGCGGGAAGGCGATGCCAGGCGAGATTGAGACTGCGCGCCGCGTCCTCCGCCAGCCCGGAAATCCCGAACCGCGGCAGGATGCGATCGAGATTTTCCCGGTGCAGGAGGTCGAGCTTGCGGAACGCCATGCGGTCGGCGCGCACCTCTTCCAAGGCGGGCTGATACTGCTTGCGCCAAGCATCGGCGAACGCGGGCCAGTCGAGCTTGTGTCCGGCAGCCCCTAGAATGGCCTCGGCCTCGCGCGCGACGCCGGTGCGAAAATCGACCAACGTCCCGAACACATCGAAGAACAGCGCCTTGACGTTCATCGCCGACTGACCGTCAGGAAGATCCCGCCGGCTCCATGCCCTTCGACTTGAGCACCTCCGCGGCGGCCGGGCTGGTGAGCGTCTTGAGCAAGGCCTTGGCGGCGTCGCCCGCCTTGGCCTGGGCGCCGAGCCCGGCGGCATAGACGGTATAGTTCTGGATCTCCGCCGGCAGCGGACCCACAAGCGTGACGCCTTTCACTGGTAGGATTTCGCTGATCTGGTGAATGCCGAGCTCCGCCTCGCCCTTGGCCACGTGCTCCGCCACCGCGCCGCCCGGGATCAACTTGGCCTTGGGCTTCACCTCGCCGGCGATACCGAGCTTGTCGAGGAGACCGGCGACATAGATGCCGCTCGAGCCGCCGGCGGCGGGATCGATATAGGCCACCGACTTGGCCGCGAGCAGCGCCTGCTTGAACGCGGCAACCGAGCCGATATCCGGCTTCGGCGTGCCGTCCTTGACCACGACGCCGACGCCGACGCGCGCGAGGTTTGCCCGGCTGCCGGCGACGAACTTGCCCTCCTTCGCGAGGTCGTCGACTGCCTTGGGCGTGAGCACGGCGAGGTCGAACGCCTCGCCGCCCGCGATGCGCTTGGTTAGGGCGCCGACCGTGTCGTTTTGGACCGTCACTTTGTGGCCGGTCGCGCGCTCGAAGTCGGGGACGAGCGCCAGCAGCACCTGCTTGAAGGCGCCGGCTGTGAGCACCTTGATCTCCGCCCCTGCGGCTGCGCGCGGCGCGCCGGCGGCCATGAGCACCATCGCAAGCCCCAGCAACACTGTTCTCATCACGTCCTCCATTGCTTGCCACATCTTAGCGTAAGTGTCGCGCGGATTACCGTAAGTGCTGCGCGGACAATGACTTCTCGTTCCAGCATCCGCTGCTTTCGCGCTTGGTTCCCGGCGCAATGGTGCAATGCAATATTTCGGGATATATTCTAGCCTCATTTAGGTTTATACTTCCAAATCAAGGGGTTGATTCGCCGATGGGGTCGAAGACCCGCCCCCACGGTTGAGTTATCCACAAAGCCGCGTGCGGAGTTGATGTCTGCAACCGGCGCTATCCGGGAACCAAGGAGAGTGTGCGTGATTTGATCGGCTGCCGGGCCGGGACAACGAAAGGAACATAACCCATATGTTCGGAAGCCTTGCACGGTGCGCGCTCGTCTTTGCCGGCCTCGTCCTCGTCATTCCCGATACCTTAGCCCACGACAGCTGGATCTCGCGCGGCGGCCACCGCAACGCCGCTGGCGAATGGTGCTGCGGCGAAGGTGATTGCTTCGTCGTCCCGAAGGAGCGCATCATGATGACCGGCGAAGGCTATGTGATCATCCATGGTCCGCTCGCCGGCATCGGGCCGTCGATGTACGAGGCGATTCCGTTCGCCGAAGCCCAGCCCTCACCCGACGGCGAATTCTGGCGCTGCAAGCGGCCCGACGGCAGCCGGCGGTGCTTCTTCGCGCCCCCGCCGTCGACCTGAGGCGCTAGCGACGCCGTCCAGGATTTCGGTTCTGCGAGGGACGCGGCGCGGCCGACGATCGCACGCTCTGCTTGAGCGCGGCCTTCAAATCGGTCGGCCGGTCGTATTTGCGCAACAGGTCGCGAAAGGCCTCGTCGGCGAGCTCCTGCAACGTCTTCATCGAATCGCGCCCGAGCAGATCCAACGCCTGCCAGGTCTCCTCGTCGAACTCCACCAGCTTGCGCCGGGCATCGGTCGGCTTCTTGGCCATGACGACCTCCTCCGCTGGAACGACCGCTGCGCCGGAGCGTTGATCGCACGAGGGTGCGATGGTCCGAGAGAAACAGCCTACACCCTATCCGGCCGAGAAGGCGCGCGGCGGTGAAATCATCTTGCGACGGCCCTGGCAGCGCGTCGTGTTCATTCTTGGCCTCGCCGCACCGGTCCTCCTGCTGATCGGGCTCCTGATCCTGCGCTGACGACACATCCCCGGCGGACCCGGACGGTTACGCGCATCGCCCTCGCATTGGCCGCGGGGCGGGACGCGTGTTACCCATAATCGATGCCGGCACTGATCCTCCCCCTGGCCGAGGCGGCGGTGCATCTGCCCGCCCGCGGCGCGTTGATCGGCCTCGACCTCGGCACCAAGACGATCGGCGTCGCCGTGAGCGATCCCGACCGGCGGCTCGCGACCGCGGTCGAAACCATCGCTCGCAAGACGTTCTCCGCCGATGCCGCGCGCCTCCTCGCCCTTGCCGCCGAGCGGCAAGCCGCCGCCTTCGTGCTCGGGCTTCCCATCAATATGGACGGCAGCGAGGGTCCGCGCGTGCAATCGACGCGCGCCTTTGCGCGCAATCTCGCGCGCTTGACCGAGCTTCCGATCGCGCTCTGGGACGAGCGGCTGTCCACCGCGGCGGTCGAGCGCGAGCTGATCGCGGCCAATGTCACCCGCGCCCGCCGCGCCAAGGTGATCGATCAGCACGCCGCCGCGTTCATCTTGCAAGGCGCGCTCGATCGGCTCGCCCGCGGCGCGCTGGCCCCGTCACGACATTGAGGCTGTCGAAACGTCCGAGCCCGCTGCGGTTACGCCGCCGGCAAGGCGCGATCGATGAGACCGCGCGCCTCGTCGGGAGCGATGCGGCTCGTTCCATACATGGCGCCGTAGCGATCATGGAGCCGCGTGCGCGCGAACAGGTCTGCGACCTCGGGAGCGCTCCGCCGTAACGCCGCCGCCGCCGCCAGTAACGCAAGGCAATCGATGGCGGCACGCGCCTCGCCCTCGGCATCCTCCGCCGCAGCCGCGCGCGCGATGACATCGACCGCCGCGCGCGCGTCCGCCAGATCGCCCGCTTCCTCGGCAAGCACCGCCAGCACTGCGCGCGCAGCTTCGCCGTCGCGGCCGAGCACCCGCAGCACGTCGAGGCACATCACGTTGCCCGAACCTTCCCAGATCGCGTTGACCGGCGCCTCGCGGTAGAGTCGCGGCAAGATGCTCTCCTCCACATAGCCGTTGCCGCCGAGGCACTCCATCGCTTCGTAGATCAAGCCGGGCGCGCGCTTGCACACCCAATATTTCACCGCCGGTGTGAGCAGGCGCGCGCGCGCGGCCTCGCGCGCATCGCCCTCGGCGAGATCGAAGGAGCGTGCGAGCCGCAGCGTGAGCGCGGTCGCGGCCTCCACCTCGAGCGCCATGTCGGCGAGCACCGCCCGCATCATCGGCTGATCGGCGAGGTGCTTTTGGAACACGGTGCGATAGCGCGCGTGGTGGATCGCCTGCGCCAGTGCCATACGCATGAGGCCGGCGGACGCGATGGCGCAATCGAGCCGCGTGAGCTGCACCATATTGATGATGGTGCGCACGCCCCTGCCCTCCTCGCCCACGCGCCAGGCGAACGCGTCCGCGAACTCGACCTCCGAGGAGGCATTGGAGCGGTTGCCGAGCTTGTCCTTGAGGCGCTGGAAATAGAGCCCATTGACCGACCCATCGGGACGAAAGCGCGGCATGAGAAAGCAGGTGAGGCCCCCTTGCGCCTGCGCCAGCACCAGAAAGGCGTCGCACATGGGCGCCGACATGAACCATTTATGGCCGCTGATCGCGTAGGCCTCGCCCGCGGGTTCGGCGCGCGTGGTGTTGGTGCGCACGTCGGTGCCGCCCTGCTTTTCGGTCATGCCCATGCCGAGCGTGATGCCGCCCTTTTCCCACCACGGCCGGAACCGCGGGTCGTAACGGCGCGACATGATCTTGGGCATGAACTTGGCCACCAGCGGCCGCTCGACCGCGAACGCCGCGACCGCGGCATGGGTCATGGTGATGGGACAGAGGTGGCCGGTCTCGACCTGCGCCGCCATGTAGAAGCGCGCGGCGCGGGTCACCTGCGCGGGTGCGCGCGCCGGCGTTGCATCCTCGCGCCAGGTCGAGGCCGCCAAGCCGGCGGCGACGCTCTCCGCCATGAAATGCTGGTAGGCCGGGTGAAACTCGACGACGTCGCGCCGATTGCCCCTGGCGTCGAACGCCTTCAACTCGGGCGGGTTCTCGTTGGCGGCACGGGCGAGGTCGAACATCTCGGCCGTGCCCCAGTGCTTGCCGAACGCCGATAGCGCCGCCGCGTCGCGCGCCCCGCCATTGGCCGCGACGGCGCTCTGCAGCGGCCGATCGCTGGCGTAGAGATCGACGTCCACGTAGGGCGGCGACTGGTTGAGCACCTCCTCGGCGCGCATCGTCCGCTCCATCCGCCGCGTACCCGCCAGCGCGAGCGTCCATTGATAGCCCGATTTCGCCGCCGTTTCAGCCTGCCGCCCGCTTGCGAAACATCCACAGCCGCCTTGACCAACTCGGCCCCCACTCCCTTGCGGCCGGCCACGGTCGGGCCTATAGAAGCGGCTTTAATGAACATCGCTCAAAAGTCCACCTTCGTCCTCAACCAGCGCGATCTGTTGGGGATCGAAGGGCTTTCGCGCGAGGAGATTTTGGGGCTGCTCGACCTCGCCGAGCACTTCGTCGACCTCAACCGCCAGATCGACAAGAAGCAGGTTTCGCTGCGCGGGCGAACGCTCATCAACTTGTTCTTCGAGGTCTCGACCCGCACCCAGGCCTCCTTCGAGCTCGCGGGCAAACGGCTCGGCGCCGACGTCATGAACATGTCGGTCGGCTCCTCCTCCATGCGCAAGGGCGAGACGCTGATCGACACCGCGATCACGCTCAACGCCATGCATCCGGACATCATCGTGGTGCGCCATCACGCCTCGGGCGCGGTCGAGCTGCTGGCCAAGAAGGTCGACTGCTCGGTGATCAATGCCGGCGACGGGTCGCACGAGCATCCCACCCAGGCGCTGCTCGATGCGCTCACCATCCGCCGCAACAAGGGCCGCATCGAGCGGCTGGTCGTGGCCATCTGCGGCGACATTCTGCACTCGCGCGTCGCGCGCTCGAACATCATTCTGCTCAATGCGCTGGGCGCGCGGGTGCGCGTGGTCGCGCCGTCGACGCTGCTGCCGCCCGCCATCGAGCGCTTCGGGGTCGAGGCCACGCGCGACATGCGTGAGGGCCTGCGTGACGCCGACATCGTGATGATGCTGCGCCTGCAGCGCGAGCGCATGAACGGCTCGTTCGTGCCCTCGACGCAGGAATACTTCCATTATTTCGGGCTCGATCAAAAGAAGCTCGCCTATGCCAAGCCGGACGCGCTGGTTATGCATCCGGGGCCGATGAACCGCGGCGTCGAGATCGACACCGCGGTAGCCGACGGCGCCCAGTCGCTCATCCGCGAACAGGTGGAGATGGGGGTCGCCGTGCGCATGGCCGTGCTCGAGGCGCTGTCGCGGAACCTGCCGAATGCCTGACGCCGCCGTTGTCGTCTTCGCTGGCCCTGAGGCCGCTCCATGATGATGCTCACCGAGCGCCGCCCGATCCTGCTCGCCAACGCGCGCATCCTCGACCCCTCGCGCGATCTCGATATCGACGGCGATCTCCTGATCGCCGACGGCGTGATCCGCGAAGCCAAGCGCGGCATCGGCGCCGCCGGCGTGCCGGAGGCGACCGAGGTCATCGACTGCAAAGGCAAGCTGGTCGCGCCCGGCCTCGTCGACATGCGCGCCTTCGTCGGCGAGCCCGGCGCGGAATATCGCGAAACCATCGCGTCGGCGAGCCAGGCCGCCGCCGCCGGCGGCGTCACCACCATCGTGTCCCAGCCCGACACCTCGCCCGCGATCGACGATCCCGCGATCGTCGATTTCGTGCTGCGGCGGGCGCGCGACACCTCGATCGTGCACGTGCAGCCCATGGCGGCGCTGACCAAGGGCCTGCGCGGGGAGGAAATGGCCGAGATCGGCCTGCTCAAGGCGGCGGGCGCCGTTGCCTTCACCGACGGCGCCAAGAGCGTGACCAACGCGCAGGTCATGCGCCGCGCGCTGACCTATGCGCGCGATTTCGACGCGCTCGTCGTGCATCACACCGAAGATCCCGACATCGTCGGCGAAGGCGTGATGAACGAAGGCGAATTCGCCGCGCGGCTCGGGCTTGCCGGCGTGCCCACCGCGGCCGAGACCATCATGCTCGAGCGCGACATGCGGCTCGTCGCGTTGACCGAGAGCCGCTATCACGCGGCCTCGCTCACCTGCGGCGAGGCGCTCGACGTGCTGCGCCGCGCCAAGGACCAAGGCCTCCACGTCACCGCCTCCGCGTCCATCAACCACCTCACCCTCAACGAGATCGACGTCGGGCCCTACCGCACCTTCCTCAAGCTCAAGCCCCCGCTGCGCGCGGAAGAGGACCGCGCGGCGCTGGTCGCCGCGCTCGCCTCGGGCCTGATCGACGTCGTCATGTCCGACCACAATCCGCAGGACGTGGAAACCAAGCGCCTGCCGTTTGCCGAGGCATCGCCCGGTGCGATCGGGCTCGAGACCATGTTCACCGCGGGGTTGCGCCTCGTGCATGCGGGCGAGCTTGCGCTCATGACCCTGCTCAAGGCGATGTCGAGCGCGCCGGCGAAGATCCTAGGGCTTGCGGCCGGAACGCTGCGGCAAGGCAGCCCCGCGGACGTGATCGTGCTCGATCCCGACGTGCCCTGGGTGCTCGACCCCGCCGAGCTCAAATCGAAGTGCAAGAACACCCCCTTCGACGAGGCCAAGCTCGAAGGCCGCGTGCTGCGCACCATCGTCGCCGGCCGCACCGTCTATGAATATGTGTGAGGCACTACACGCAGTGCGTGTAAGCCTGGTCCGTGTGCTGCTGGATCAGCGCTTCTACGATCCGAGGTAGGAGAACGCGTTGTCCGGTACGCCGCCCTGTAGATTCCTGTAAATTAGCAAAACAGAAAGCAGGAAGAGGTAGTATGACACCTCTACCTCAGGCCTCCGAAGCGCATGGAGCGTGGCTTTGGCCTACAACTCCTGCGTGTTGATACCATGGCGGACTGCCGCGACGGCGCGACTCCCTTCCAGCAAAAATTTGGACGATAGCGAATCCTGGAAGATTCTCGTTACACGAGACAAACGAATTCGCTTGTCGGAAAACATCCATGCCGCCATGGCTCGACCCGTCGCTGTTGCCGGCCTACGCCGCAGCGTTGGCCTTCGGCTATCTCTGCGGCTCGATCCCGTTCGGGTTGATCCTGACGCGGCTCGCCGGCACCGCCGACATCCGCGCCATCGGCTCCGGCAATATCGGTGCGACCAATGTGCTGCGCACCGGCCACAAGGCGCTCGCCGCCGCCACGCTCATCGCCGATGCGCTCAAGGGTACATTCGCGGTGCTGCTCGTCTATTCCTACTACGGCAGCGAATACCGCTATTTCGCCCACGAGCTCGCGCTCCCGGCCGCGGCCGGCGCCTTCCTCGGCCACCTGTTCCCGGTTTGGCTCGGTTTCAAGGGCGGCAAGGGCGTCGCCACCTATATCGGCCTCCTGCTGGCGCTGGCGTGGCCGGCGGCGATCGCCTTCTGCCTCATCTGGCTCGCGGTCGCCGCGCTCACCCGTTACTCCTCGCTCGCCGCGCTCGTTGCCAGCGCGGCGACGCCGTTCGCGCTCTGGCTCACCGGCGATCGGCCGGAGACGGTGCTGTTCGTGCTGCTGACGCTGCTGCTGTGGATCATGCACCGCGCCAACATCGCGCGGCTCCTCAACGGCACCGAGGGCAAGATCGGCGCATCCTCGGGCGCGTGACGTTTCGCACGTCCGACGGCGTAGACCGGGGCGCCGTTCATATGGATCAATGCCCGCGTTCTCGAAATTGACCCGTTCACACCGCGAGCGTCCGCGCTATGCTCGGACCTTCTCATTCCGGTCGCGGGCAACGACAGGTCGCACGCTCATGATCAAGCGCCGTAACAAGCGGACATCTGCGGCTGCGCCGCGGCGGTCTTCGTCGCCTCGCTCGCGCCAGACGCGAGGCTCGCAACCCGAACACAAACCCGCTTCGCCCCTGGGGAATCCTTCCGTCGTCGTGGTGATGGGAGTGTCGGGCTGCGGCAAGAGCACGATTGCGTCGATGCTCGCCCACCGGCTGAATTGGATCTTCGAGGAGGGCGACTGGTTCCACCCGCCGTCCAACGTGGAGAAGATGCATAACGGCGTGCCGCTCACCGATGAGGACCGCTGGCCCTGGCTGCACGGCATCGCCGCCTGGATCGACGCGACGCGGCGCGTCGGCAATCACGGCACCGTCGCGTGCTCGGCGCTCAAACGCGCCTATCGCGATATCCTGGTCGGCGAGCGCCCCGACGTGCGTATCGTCTATCTCAAGGGCGGGCGCGACCTGATCGCGCGTC
>Ga0318521_10000727_pt1 | contig 9976 bp, 13 predicted proteins | sample GRESIP178b2f17_FD_203513 | JGI IMG/M metagenome (GOLD analysis project Ga0318521, IMG submission 203513) | Tropical soil microbial communities from Luquillo Experimental Forest, Puerto Rico - GRE.SIPMG.178b2f17 | ecosystem: Environmental > Terrestrial > Soil > Tropical forest > Bulk soil...
CTGCAAGGTTTGGTGTCTCGCCGACGATGCCGCGTTCCTGAGCTTCGCCCGATCCAATCAGATCGCCCACAACGACCAGCCCAGTGGCGATGCCGACACGGGTTTGCAACGAAGCCGGCGTCTTAAGTGCGATCACCGTCGCGATCAACTCGAGCCCGGCACGCACCGCCCGCTCGGCGTCATCCTCATGGGCCTCGGGGTAGCCAAAGTAGACAAGCACGCCGTCCCCCATATAGCGCGCCACGAAACCGCCGAAGCGGCGCACGGCTTCAGCGGCGCATTTCTGATAGGCCGAGATGAGCTCTCGCAGGTCTTCCGGATCCATCCGAGCGGAGAGTGCGGTCGAACCAACGAGGTCCGAGAACATCACCGTGACTTGCCGGCGCTCGGCGGAGTCTTGAGTCTTCGGCTGTGTTTCGACAGCGGCGGCTTCACTTGTTACCGGGATGGGGCCGGTCAGCTCACTGATGGCCGCGAGCATTTTGCGCCGATGCCCAAGCAGCACACCGATGTCCTTGAGATCTTGATCGGTCAGATAACGCAGTACCGAGATATCGATCCCGTTTTCTGCAAAGCGCGCGGTGTACTCGGACAGGCCGAGCTTTTCGAGCCAGTCCGCGATCTGCTGCATCGTGATCCCTCCCCACGGCGGTCTATTCGTGTTTCTGGGCGAGAGAGACTTTATCGGAGAATTCACCTGCGTTACACCACGAGGCCAATCACACCGAAAACCTTGCAGGGGATGATGGGTCGCGCAGCGAGAGCCGGCCATGCCTGCGCATGAACAATTGTAACCGCCGGCGCGGGCTCTTATGTCCATGCCGAGTCAAAACCCGAACTCACCTTCTGGAACCTTATGCCTCCTTCCGCCGACTACGGACATTCCGTCGCAACGGGCTATGTGCGAGAAGTGCCATGAGCCGACATTTTCGCCTAGCGGGCGTTACGGAATATTGGATCGGGACTGCCGCGTCACTCCGGCTTGATGTTGGCCGCCCGGATCACCTTGCCCCACTTTTCGGTTTCCTCGGCGATCATCTTGCCGAAGTCAGCGGGCGAGAGCGCGAGCACGTCGCCGCCCAGGTCGGCAAGGCGCGCCTTGATCTTGGGATCGGCAAGGCCAGCGTTGATCTCCTTGTTGAGCTTCTCGACTATCTCGGCCGGCGTGGCCTTCGGTGCGCCGAATCAGGCGCGCGGGGATGTCGTACCCGCCGCCAGCGGTGGCCGGAACGATCACGCGCACCGGCCGCGACGGATAGGCTTGCGCGCAAGCAATCCGAGACATGGCCGGCAGCGCGGCCGCGCCCGCGGCCAGATGCAGAAATTGGCGGCGGCGAAGTTTCACGTCGAACCTCCCTTCACGTCATTCGATCACCTCGTCGGCGCGGGCGAGCAGCGTCGGCGGCACCTCAAGGCCGAGCGCCTTGGCGGCTTTCAGGTTGATCACGAACTCGAATTTGGTTGCCTGATCGACCGGTAGGTCGGCGGGCTTTTCGCCCTTGAGTATCCGTCCGACGTAGAGTCCGGCCCGGCGATACCCGTCGGAAGTGTCGTTGCCATAGCTCATCAGCCCGCCCTCCGCGACAAATTCGCGGTTGAAGTACATGCCAGGGATGGCGTCACGCACCGCCAGCGCGACAATTTGCTGAGACCGGCTGCCAATGAACGGATCGGCACCTACAAGTAGCGCGCCAGCGCGTCGTTGCCGCAGGGTGGCGAAGGCGGTGTGGATCTCGCTCGGGGTGGTGGCATTGAGAACAAGCAGTTGCAGGCCGAGTGTGCGCGCGGCCTCTTGCGCCTCGCTTACCGTGCGCGCGAATTCGGGAAGGCTCGGGTTCACCATCAGGGCGATGACAGCAGCATTGGGAACAAGCTCGTGCAGCAGCCCCAGCGCCTTACCGCTGAGCACGGCATTGAACCAGCTGACCCCCGTGACGTTGCCGCCCGGCCGGTTGAGGCTGGCGACGTAGCCCTCCTGGACCGGGTCGCCGCCGGTCGTGAACACGATCGGAATCGCGGTGGTCGACGCCTTGGCAGCCAGCACCGAAGCGCCGCCTCCGGTCGCGGCGATCACCGCTACCTTGCGGCCGACCAGATCGGCCGCAAGCGCCGGCAATCGATCATATTGGCTTTCCGCAAAGTAGAATTCGATCGCCACGTTGCGGCCTTCCACGTAGCCGGCCTCACTCAAGCCACGGCGAAACGCGTCGATAAGGTTGCGTCGGTCATATTGTCCCAGGCTGCTCAGGAAGCCAACCACCGGCATCGCCGCCTGCTGCGCGCGCGCCGCGAGCGGCCACGCCGCCGCCGCGCCGCCGAGAAGGGTGATGAACGCGCGGCGCTTCATTCAATCACCTCGTCGGCGAGCGCGAGCAACTGGTCCGGCACCTCAAGACCAAGCGCTTTCGCTGTCTTAAGGTTGATCACCAGCTCAAACTTGGTCGGCTGCCACACCGGCAGATCGGCGGGTTTGGCGCCTTTCAGGATTTTGCCGGTATAGATGCCGCCTTGACGAGTAGCGTCAATTAGGCTGGCGCCGTAGCTCAGCAGGCCACCTGCCGCTGTAAATTCACGCGAGAAGTACATTGTCGGGATTGTATGGCGGGCTGCAAGCGCCACAATCTGATCCCGACGACTAACGAAGAACGGATCGTTCGCAACCATCAGCGCACCGGCGCCTTGTTGAACAAGGGACACAACTGCCGTGTCGATGTCGTGCTCCGTAGCGGCCCACACGACATTGATCTTTTGCCCGAGCGCAGCTCCCGCTTCCTGAAGCTCGCGTGCCTGGAAGTCGTGATCTGGATAACTGGGGTTCACCAGCGCGCCGATCACGGCAGGGTTGCGAGCCAATCGGCGCAGTAATTCGAGTTGCTTGGGAACCAGTACAGTTGCAATCCAGCTCACCCCAGTGACGTTTCCACCCGGCCGGTTCAAGCTCGCGATCAGCCCCGCTGAAACCGGATCGCCGCCGCTGACGAAGACGATCGGGATGCTGGTGGTCGCGGCCTTGGCGGCCTGCGCCGGAGCATTACCAGCGATCGCAGCGATCACCGTCACTTGGCGGCGAACCAGATCAGCTGCCAGCGCCGGCAGTCGATCGTATTGCCCTTCTGCCCAGCGATATTCGATCGCCACATTCTGGCCCTCGGTGAAGCCGGTTTCGCTCAGGCCCTGACGAAAGGCAACAACGGCGCTCGCGAACGGTCCGGGCGACGCACTGTGGAGGAAACCAACTACCGGCATCGCCGTCTGCTGCGCGCGCACCACGAACGGCCACACGGCCGCCGCGCCGCCGAGCAGCGCGATGAACGCGCGGCGTTTCATCATTCGATCACCTCGTCGGCGCGGCCTGACACGGGCAGCGGGACAGTAACCCCGAGCGCCTTGGCGGTCTTGAGGTTGAGGACCAGTTCAACTTTGGTGGACTGCTGAACGGGCAGATTGGCCGGCTTGTCGCCCTTGAGAACTCTCCCGGCATAAGTGCCGACCAGACGGTAGTATTCCGTTTCACTACTGCCATAACTCATCAGACCACCAGCGGCGGCGAACTTGCGAAATTCGTAGACCGCGGGCAGCGCGTGCCGTACCGTCAACATAGCGAGTTGTTCGCTGTGAGCAGTGAAGAGGTTGTCTGGGCCGATTACGAGCGCGCCTGCGTGTATTTGGATCAGCTTTTCGAAGACCGCATCGAAATCACGATCGCTGCTCGCATGCACAACATGCAGATGCAGCCCGAGTGAGTGAGCTGCCGCCTGCGAGATACGGGAAACGGGCGCGGCGAGAGCAGGCACCGCCGGGTTGACCAGAAGACCCATGGTGGTAACCGAGGGCAGCAGTTCGTGCAGCAGCTCCAGCCTCTTCGGCGCTACCTCTATGTTCAGACTTGTCACGCCGGTCACGTTGCCACCGGGTCGGTTAAGGCTGGCGACAAGTCCAACGTCAACTGGGTCGGCCGCTATCCCGAAGACGATTGGAATGCTCGCCGTCGCCGCCTTCGCCGCCAGTGCCGCAGACGTGCCGCCGGCAGTTACAAGTACGGCCACTTGCTCCTCGACGAAACGTGCCGCAAGCTCCGGCAGCCGACCCGTGTACGCCTCCGCCCATCGATATTCTATGTTGATGTTCTGGCCCTCTACATAGCCTGCCGTACTTAGCCCCTCGCGAAACGCACGTAGACGGATCGCATTCGCTTCGGGCGAAGCGACCGCAAGAATGCCGACCACGGGCACGCCTAGCTGCTGCGCGCGCGCCGCGAGCGGCCACGCGACCGCCGCACCGCCGATGAGCGTGATGAAGTCGCGCCGCTTCATCTTCGCCGTCATTCGATCACCTCGTCGGCAACAGCGAGCAGCGCTGGGGAAAATGTTAAGCCGAGGGCCTTGGCGGCTTTTAGATTTAGGACGAGTTCGAATTTGTCTAGCCGCATCACGGGCAGATCAGCTGGTTTGGCTCCTCTAAGGACTTTCCCGGTGTAGACGCCAACGGTTCGATATGCATCGGACAGAATTGTTCCGTAGCTCATCAAGCCGCCAGCGACAACGTACTCTCGAAAGTGATACATCGCTGGCACGGCGTAGCGCGCTGCCAGGGCGGCGAGCTTCTCCCGTCGTGTGCCGAAGAACCCGTCACCGGTCACTGTAAGCGCAGAAATGCGCTGCTGCGCGACAGCCTCGAATGCCGCGTCGATTTCAACATCTGTGCTGGCGCGTATGACGTAAATCTGCAGACCCAAGGGGCGTGCAGCGGCCTGTGCGTCTCGCACTTGCTGCTCCGCCGGTGGAAAATTGGGGTTCATCAGGACTCCGATCACATTTGCCTGCGGCACCAGTTCATGTAGGAGTCCAAGCCGCTTTTCCTGAAGCACGTCTGCGTATTGGCTCACACCGGTGGCGTTGCCGCCGGGTCGGTTCAGGCTTGCAACAAGGCCTGACTTGACTGGATCGCCGCCGGTGGAGAACACGATGGGAATAGTCGATGTCGCATTCTTGGCCGCCAGGGCGGTAGGTTCGCCGCCACCCGTGGCGATGACGTTCACGGGCCGACGCACCAGCTCTGTAGCCAACGCAGGTAACTGTTTGTAGTCGCCATGTGCCCAGCGGTATTGGATCGCGACGTTCTGACCTTCGCGATAACCTGTTTCAGCAAGACCTTGGCGGAATGCCGCTACCTGCGCGGTGTCTTTGGCCGACTGCGTATTGAGGAACCCAATTACCGGCATCGCCGGCTGCTGCGCGCGCGCCGCGAGCGGCCACGCGGCCGCTGTGCCGAGCAGCGTGATGAACTCGCGCCTTCCAATGTGACCTGTCATGCTCCTCTCCCTCGGAGGCATGCCCAGTCAAACAATATTACATCGTTATTCGATCATTCGCGTCAGTTGCGCGCTGGCCGCGATACATCCGCTGAGCCTTCGACATCCGGCCGATCTCGCGCGTCGTCAAACAGGTTCGTCGGCGCTATAGGCAGACGTGACGCCGCTCAAGCTCGCTCCGCTAAATCGTACTGATGCCGTGCAAGATACTCGGCGATTTCGTCCGCAGCCGTTCGCGGGGGTCCCCCGATCACCGTATCGATGATCTCATGCCAGATTGATCGGCTGCGCCCTACAATGGCCGGTGTCACCACAAATTGCGTGACCGACATATTCATGGCACATCTCCGTATTGCCCAATCAAACCGGGGATCGCCTGCAACCTTGATCTGCTTCCTTCGATTCGAAAGAGGCATCACAAGATGCCTACCGCCCTTGTGGTCGACTGTGCCGCCCATCGCGGACTAAGTCCTTGGGACAGATCTGAATTGTTCTGAATCGCGCTGAAGCCACTGGCCATTGGCAGGGCGATCCATCTCTTTGAAATCACATACGATTAAAGCCCGCCTCGTGTCCTCCCCTTAGGCCGAGCATCATGCGCTACCACATCATCGAAAAAGAGCCTGTTGTGCATCACAGCAAAATTGGCCTGCTAAACTCGATCTGAGCATTAGAGGTCCGCTTTGCCCCCGAAAGCGGACTTCCCGATCTTAGAACTACTCCCTCCGCCAGCTCTTAGCGAACGCCGCCATCGCGGCCTCGCGCGTCGCCGTGCGTCAAACTGCTCGCGCGAGACCCGACGCCCAACGTGGTCCACCGCGGCGCACCGGCCGCCGACACGCGTATAGTGGGCCTGAGGGAAGTATGATCGGCGCGCCCAGCTGCGACGGCTGGCGGGCGCGCTGTCGGGCCTTGCGGGCTCGGGCGCTGGCAACGCGCCGTGGTGGCCGGTCGATGCGCTCGGCCACATCCTTGAGCCAGCCCCGACGTCGGCGTTCCTCGACCGCGGTGGCGGCGATCGCGAGATGTGCGAGCTGGGCGTCGGTGAGCGCGAGCATGGTGGTGTTATCCACAGCCGCGAAGCCGTGAAGGGACAGCGCCGCACTTGCCCCTATATCCTTGCGCCGTGCAAGCCCGAAGGCATCCGGTGCGTAACGTTTCGCGGCGGCTCGGCGTGCCATCACGGTTGCGCCGCGCCTAGCAGACTGGATGCGGACGGTGACGCGCCATGATAGCTCCTAGAACAGCAAGGGATCACACAATGGACATCTGTACGGTGAAACCTTGGTTCGAGGTACTAGTTGCCGTCTTTGCACTCATCTCCGCTGTTTTCTGGTTTGCCGCTCCCCGATACAACGCCATCGCTGCTTCGTGTGCAGGTTTAGCGGCCCTCCTACAGATTGCTGTCCTCTTCATGCCGGTGTGCCGTGCGTTTGCGCAGATTAACAATCCGACACACTACGCCAGCATCGCGCTGGCGCCGCGCCTGGCGCTGGATGCGAGCGACGGGTGAAGATCGCTTCGAATCGATAGGCGGATCATGTCTGACCAAAATAGAGGCGGGTTAACTGATCAGGAAAAAATAGATCGCGCAGCGCGGCACGAAGAAGTGCGGTTCCTGAAAAGGCAGCAATGGGCTGTCGCAACTGCAGGGGCCGTTCTTTCGGGCGCGTTCCTTGCGACCATCAACAATTATCACATGACGCCATTGGACAGATTTCTCGCCGTGCTGCTTTTAGCTGCAGGAGTTTGGGCCGGCTGGTTCTTCCTCGACGACCTTCAATGTGGTCTCGCTAGAGTTCGACGCGCGTTGGACCCCGCTGACCACGAGGCCGCAACTCGAGGCAGCCCGATTGTAAATCTACACAAGGCGATTTTGGTAGCGAGCGCCCTAGTTGTCGCTTGGGCTGTCTTGTTCAAGGTCCGTTGATAGCCCCGGAAGCAGACTGAACCTACGTCGGCGACGGTTACCGCCCACGATGTGCGGGCAGCTCTTTTATCCCGGCCAACCGCCATGACGACGAATAACAGCGAACTTTCAAAGCTTCCCCAGGCACGAATGTATTTGAAGGCAGCGCAGTGGGGCTTCGACGAACTGCTTGTGAAGAGGTACCTCGGCGATCCTTTCGTCTTTCACCTGGTAGGGGTCTTGGCTAACCTCCGGGCGGTGCAGCACGCCTTGAAGGGCTATGATCGCACTCTATCGGAGGAGCACAAGCGGGTCATCGACGAATGGTGGAATGCGACGCCGCTTACCGTCCCAGAACTGCACTTCATCGTCACATCCCGCAATCTCCTTTTGAAAGCCGGCGACTTCCGAGGGTACGCGATCCTATCCGAGTCCTCCACGGGCGAAGAACCCAACATCGTAGTAACCGGCACGAACTACGAACTGGTCTACTACGACGAAAACAGGGACCGTCAAAACCTTGAGGAAGCGATCCGCAAGGCCATTCACTGGTGCGACCGAGAGTTGACTGCACTGGAGGCAAAATTGCCGCCGGTATGGAGCGGACGACCATAAGCTAAGCCATCGAGCGCGGATCAGTCCGCAAGCATCTTGCGCGCACGTTCGTTTACGCCTGCAGCCAGGGTGACGCCTTGCGGATCTGCGCCTGGGCCTCCGCGACCGCGCCGTCGCCGAGCTCGACCCCGTGCAGCCGCCGGGCCACCTCCAGCAAGAACGCCGCGCGCTGCGAAGGTGCCAATGGCGTCGCGAGTACGCGCAAGAGCTCGAGCTGGTAGTCAGTGAAGGGAAGTGCCTTCATGGGCGCGGTTCTTTGGGCGTGTGCTCCTTGCCGCGTGCGATCGCGCGCTCGAGGCGTTCGCAGAAGCGCGCGTCCATCCGCATGAGCTGATCGCGCGGCCAGGTCCCTTGCTGCTCGTCGCCGGGCTCGCATGGCGCGGTGGCGAGTTGGCGTGGTGCGCTGCTAATCGCGAGACTCGATCGGATGTGCCGCGCTGATGTGGCCGTCGCGGAAACGGCACGGGCGGCGACGACTCCGAGCTGCTCCCTGCGTGGAGCGCTCCATCATTGACGCGCGTCCACGCAGGTAGGAATGAACGCGCTGACCTGCCGCTTGGCCCCACGGCATGGCCAACACCGTCACGATCCCCAAGGCATGGTTCTAAGCCCTTGCGTTAGCTGACGATTAACGGGATGGCGCGCCGGCGCCGTCAAAATCTCCAGGAAATCTCCAAAGAAATTCAAGACGGACTGCAGGTGGGCTTCAAGCCTGACACCTCGTCTGCGTTTAGGCACTCCCCAACCCCGGTTCGCGACCAGCGAGGAAAGGAATGATGAATTATCGTCAGCCCGAACCAACACTCGAAGACATCCTGTCTGATTCGATCATCGAGGCAGTGATGAAGGCCGACGGTGTCGATCCACACCAGCTTGCAGCAATGCTGAAGGAGTTGGGACGAAGGTGGGCTGGGGAACGCCCGAATGTTGCTCAAGGACGGCACAATCCAACACCCGGCAGATGCGAACACGCGACCCCCGGTGCCCCTTCTCCATCTAGAAATTCATTTCGACGGAGATATTCGATGGCCGACGATCGATTTGATTGGCTCATTCTTCTCGTTGCCGGGGCCATTGCCAGCGTCTTGTTACTGGCTATGACCGCATATAACGCGATTGCAGGCTAGGGTAGTTCAACATCCATAACGCCACCCTCTTCGGGACAATGCCCCTGGACCCCCTGAACGCACATACCTGGTCCTCTGACACCGCGCGACGCGGGTTCCATGATTATATTATGGCCATGCCCCGAGCGCGCTGACTGGGCCGCCTACGTGCTACCTTTGGCCCATGAGCGCCCGTGAGGGTCAGCTCGGTAACCTGACCCAGCAAGGCCACTTGCTCCGAGCGGCGCAAGTGGCCTCAGTCTACGGGACCAAGGCACCAGGGTATCTCAACAGGCGGCCAACGAGCCACCAGGCTTACCGTCATACCCGGCTCGAAGGTGCCATGCGAACCTTCTCAGGGGCCGTCCAGCGTGATGATCTCAACGCGATTGGCCGCCCCTCTTGGGGTACGGTTTCCTTACCGTCGAGGCACAGTGGTACGCCGCCCGCTGGAGCCTCGGCGTTATCGGTCTGATCATGGACGGTGTCCGGCCGGCGCGCGTCGCTGATCACATCATCGATGACCTACGCAAGCGCGAGCGCGACGAGCTGATCAAGCTGCCCAAGCGGCCAGCGCTACAGCCGGGTGATCAGGTGCGGATCCTGCAAGGCCCGTTCGCGGGGCAGCTTGGCCTCTATGCTGGAATGCGCCCCCACGAGCGCGTCCTGGTGCTGCTGCAGCTGCTCGGCGGTCAGCAGGAGTGGAGCTCGCGAAGGGCAGCATCGAGGCAACGGGCGGGAGGTCCCGCTTCCTAGGTGCTTCCTAGGTCGATTTTTAGGAAGCAAGACAAACTCACAAGCGTCCGTTTTTTCAGCGGTTTCTCGGCGCGTATTGGGCCCTCTCTGCGTTGACGAAGCGTGCGCGAGGGTCTGCCGCGAAGTGGCGGCGGCCGCATGCGGGGAAATACGCGCGCTAGGCGCCTCAAACGCTCACCGGGACACTAACGGGACACTCACGCGGCCTCGCTTTTTCAAGCCATTGGTAGCTTTGCGATTTCTGCAACCGATCTCGGGTTAGCCGAAGCTCTTGTAGGG
>Ga0318521_10000733_pt1 | contig 9951 bp, 10 predicted proteins | sample GRESIP178b2f17_FD_203513 | JGI IMG/M metagenome (GOLD analysis project Ga0318521, IMG submission 203513) | Tropical soil microbial communities from Luquillo Experimental Forest, Puerto Rico - GRE.SIPMG.178b2f17 | ecosystem: Environmental > Terrestrial > Soil > Tropical forest > Bulk soil...
GTATAAGTGCGTCCGCCGCGCCTTACTGTGCAGGAGCCCTCTGCGGCGTCGGGCGCAGGTGTAGCATCTTACGCGCTTCTTCCGGTGTCGCGATTTCTCGTCCCAGCTCGCCCGCGATGCGCACCGCACGCTCCACCAGTTGCGCATTGCTCACGGCAAGTACTCCGTGACTGTAATAGACGTTGTCTTCCATGCCGACGCGGATATTGCCGCCCATGGCGAGTGCCATCGTACTCAATGGAAGCTGATATTTGCCGATGCTGACGATTTGCCACGTGGAACCCTCGGGAATCGCGTCGAGCATCGCTAGCAAGTTGGCTGGCGAGGCGGGAATCCCGCCGCGGATGCCGAGCACGAAGCTGAAATGAAGTGGCGGCTTGAGCTCGCCCCGCTCCACCAGGTCGAGTGCGTTTTGGATGTGGCTGAGATCGTAGACCTCGAGTTCGTTGTCAATATTTCGCGTGCGGCAATCCTTTACGAACTCGGTATTCCACCGCTTTGAGTTTGGGAACAGGAATTCGCTGTTCTTGTGCTCGAAATGGAAGGTTCCAAGGTTGAGCGTGAGCTGGTCAGGTGTCGGCTGGATTTCCAGCAGACGCATGCGCTCCTCAAGCGTGAACGGTTGGCCCTCCTTCTTCGGATCGTGGTAGGCCAGGCCGATCCCGTTTCCCACCTGCGTTATCATACCGGGGCAATTACTCATAATTCCGTCGACGACCTCGCTGTAGACCGAGAGGTCGGACGTGGTTACCCCGCGCTTGTCGCGCACGTGAATATGGGCCACCGAAGCCCCAGCGTCGTAGCAGTCGCGGAAGGCCGCAATGATATCACGCGGCTGTTCGGGGAGGTTGGGATTGGCTTCTTTGCCATGAAGTCCGCCAGTGGTCGCTACGGTGATGATGACCTTGCCCGAGTCGGTCAAGTTAGGTTTCACGCGTTCCCTCCATTGACAACGTTGCGTCACATCGCGTTGGCCACTCAATTGAAAAGTCGCACGCGAGATTCGAGCCGCCGGCTACCGAGCGGCATTGTGAGAGCCAACGGCGTTGACCTCTTAGGCGAGCGGTTCGATAACGAACAAAGTTTGTCCGTATTCGACGAGCTCGCCGTTATTCGCGCCGATTTGCACGATGCGCCCATCTTGCTCGGCGTGGATTGTGGTGAACAACTTCATGACTTCGATCAGGCATAGGGGCTGGCCTTTGCGCACCACGCTGTCGATTTCGACGAAAGGAGGCGCGTCGGGCGAGGGCTGACGGTAGAACGTTCCAACCATCGGCGCGGTGACTACAAACTGGCCGCCGGTGACGGCGATCTTCGCGCCGGCCGATGGCGGCGCTGCAGGTTCGAGCTGAGAGAGCGAGTCCGTCGCGGCGGCCAGTGGCGCAGTCGGCCTTTCGGGCGGCGCCAAGTCCGCTGGGCCGGCTGTGCTATTGCGGCGAACGACGAGTTTGACCTCTGCGGTCTCGATAACGACCTCGTCACAACTGCTGCTATCGATGATCCTGAGGATCTCGGCGATTTCTTCATAGCGCAACGTCATGCGACATTACCGCGTGACTTGCGCCGCCGACCGGCAGGGGTCCCTTCGGCCCCGACGATGGTCTCGGCTAGGCGGTCGGCCGCCGCTCGCAGCGATGGAAGGTACTCCAGAGCCTGCTGCAAGGACATGCGCGCCGTTGGCGCCGACACCGCCAGAGCGGCCGCCGGCTGCCGACTTGCGGTCGAGACGGGGACGGCAACGCAAACGACCCCGGCGAGAAATTCTTGGTTGTCCGTAGAGACGCCGGCTGCTCGGATCCTATCCAACTCGGCGTCGAGCGCCTCCAGGTTGGTGATCGTATTTTCGGTATAGCGGTAGAGCGGCGTCGCACGCAGCAGCGCCGCTCGCTTCTGCTTGGGAAGCAGGCTTAAGAACAGCTTGCCCATCGACGTGCAATGGAGCGGCACGCGCGATCCAGGCTCGAATCGCAGCCCGAATGGCCACGCCGACTCAACGCGATCGAGATAAGCAACATGGCTACCGGCGAGCACGCCGAAATTACACGTCTCGCCGATCTCGGCTGACAGTGCCGCCAGAATGGCGTGGCGCGGTGCTGTTTGCATGGATGCGGCGACGATGTCGAGCCCGAGGCTGACGAGACGGGAGCCAGGGATGAAACGGCGCTCGCCCGGTTCCCGCTGCAGCAGCCGTTCCTCCTCCAGCATCCTAATGATGCGGTGTGCAGTGGGCTTGGGGATACCGAGCGACACGCTGAGCTCAGAGATGCTTAGCGGGCGGCGAGCGCTCGTCATCGCCTCGAGGATCGTCACTGCTTTGATGGTCGGATAGGCACGCGAGGCGCCCTTGGAGCGCCCCAGCCGTCCCCTCGCCTTAGGACTAGGCGGCCAATTGCTGGGGAGCTGGATTGGTGTAGCGCGGGCACGGCTCATAGGTTGTATCAAAAACCGGAACAAAACATCTTGCAATATGAATTTTTGTATCCGAAAGTGGCAGATGGAAGCAACCGCAAGAGGGTCCTAGCGACAGCCAGAGGAGAGGCCGGTGCGGCGGGTTCTCATCGCCAATCGCGGCGAGATTGCTTTGCGTGCCGTTCGCGCGTGCCGGCGACTTGGACTTCAATCGGTTGCGGTTCATTCCTCCAGTGACGGAAATTCACCGCACGTCTGCGCCGCCGATCACGCAGTCTGCATCGGCCCGCCCCCACCCCCTGCCAGTTATTTGAATGCTGCCGCCCTGATCGAGACGGCGATCGCGCTCAAATGCGACGCCATATATCCCGGCTACGGCTTCCTGTCGGAAAGGAGTGACTTCGCCGCCAAGTGCAGCGAAGCCGGCCTGACATTCGTGGGACCGAATGAAGAGACGATCGCCTGCATGGGTGACAAAGTCGCGGCGCGCCGAACCGCAGCCTCGCAAGGTGTGCCGATCGTGCCGGGTTCGGAACGCGGCTTCACAGACGCAGCCGAGGCAGTATCGGCCGGGCAAGAGATCGGCTTTCCGCTATTGCTGAAGGCCAACGGCGGCGGCGGCCGTGGCATTCGCATTGCCGAACGGCCGCAGGATTTTGCCTTCGAACAGGCGTCGGCCGAAGCGTGGGGGGCGTTCGGCCGTCGAGACATTTATTTGGAACGCTTCTTTCCGGAAGTTCACCACGTGGAGATCCAAGTTTTCGGCGATATCCACGGCAACTACGTGCATCTATGGGAGCGCGATTGTAGCGTGCAGCGCCGACACCAAAAGCTCGTCGAGGAGGCGCCGTCGCCTGTCCTCGATCACGCGACGCGACGCGACATGGCGGACGCCGCGGTCGCACTCATTCGCGCCCTCAAATACGTCAACGCCGGAACCGTCGAGTTCATCTACGACCGCGCAAGCGGCAAATTCTATTTTATCGAGATGAACACACGCACCCAGGTCGAGCACCCCGTCACCGAGATGTTGACCGGTACGGCTCTCGTAGCAGAACAGCTCAGGATCGCCGCGGGTGAGCCGCTGTCGGTCAAGCAGTCACCAGCCAACTGCCGATCCGCCATCGAGTTTCGCATCAACGCCGAGGATGTTGATCAGGGATTTCGGCCTTCGCCCGGAACATTGAGTCGTTGGCGGCCGCCAAAAGAGCGTGACATCCGCATCGACACTCATGTCTACGAAGGCTACGCGATACCGCCCTACTACGATTCCTATTCCGTTTCACGAACGTCTTCTCCAACGAGCGGGATTTGAGCGCGGGGAGGTGCACACCCGCTGGGTCGAGCAGAAATTGCAGACGGTACAGTGATGGCCAAGGACCGGACGATTCAACTCGTCGACGTCACGCTGCGCGATGCGCATCAGTGCCTCTGGGCGACGCGGATGACTACAGCGATGATGGCAGAGTTAGCGCCGCGGCTGGATTTGGCTGGTTTCGAGGCGATCGACCTAGTCGGAGGCGCTGTGTTCGATGTCTGCGTCCGTTATTTGCGGGAAGACCCCTGGGAGCGCATGCGCATTGTCAGCGGTTGGGTCAAGAACACGCCGTTGATCGTCATGACGCGTGGCCAGAGCCTGTTCACGTTCGAGTTCTTCCCTGACGATATCGTCGAGCTCACGGCCGAGCGGATTTTTGCCAACGGGATTCGCTATCACACGCCGTATGACGCGCTGAACGACATGCGCAACATGGAAGTGCCGGTACGTGCGGCAAAAAGGGTCGGCCTCTATACCGCCGGCGGGATCGTCTATACCGTGAGTCCCGTTCATACCGACAAATACTATGCGCACAAGGCGCGCGAGCTCATCGCGCTCGGCGTCGATGCCGTCTACATAAAAGATCCGAGCGGCCTATTGACGCCTGAGCGTGCGGTGACGCTTGTCTCCGCGATCAAGACGGCGTGCGGCAAACTGCCGTTGCATCTACATTCGCATTGCCTTACGGGGCTCGCGCCATATACGGCGCTACGCTCGATCGAGCTCGGCGTCGATGTGGTTCACACCGCCACATCGACGCTCGCCAACGGCGCCTCGCATCCCGCAACTGAGAATTTTGTCCAGAACGCACGCCGCAACGGCTTTACCGTCCCAGTGGATCTCGCGCCGGTGGCCGAGGTAGCAGAGCGACTGCGCTATATCGCCACGCGCGAGAACAAACCTATCGGCGAAATCGCCGAACACGACGCCTTCCATTACGAGCATCAAATTCCCGGCGGCATGGTGTCGAACCTGAAATCGCAACTTGTGCCGCTCGGCATCGCTCACCGGTTGCCAGAAGTTCTGGAGGAAGCCAGCCGTGTGCGTCATGAACTCGGATATCCGATCATTGTCAGCCCGTTTGCTCAGTTCGTAATGACGCAGGCGGTACTCAACGTGGTGGGAAAGGAACGCTACGGCACGGTGCCGGACGAAGTTCGAAAATATGTTCTTGGCTATTACGGCGAAATCGCTGGCCCCATCGACCCCAATCTTTACGACCGGATCACGAATGGCGCGGAACCCGTAAAGAGCAGGCCCGGTGACCTGCTCGGCTCCGGCATTCCGAAATTACGGCGCGAGCGCGGTCCGTTTGCTTCGAACGACGACCTGCTGCTCGCCGCGTTCTATTCCCGTTCCGAGTTCGATGCGCTCAAAGCCGCCGGTCCGATCAAGACGACCTACCAGCTCGGTGCCACGCCGTTGATCACCCTGATCAAAGAAGTTGCGCAGCGCCGCGATATTCGCACGTTCCACTTCTTGCAACGCACCCAAGCGAGTTGAGATGCCGCAGCCAGCGATCATCACCGTGGCCATTACTGGCGCCATCCCACGCAAAGTCGACACGCCGGCGGTTCCAGTCACACCGTCCGAGCAAATCGAGTCAACGCACGAGGCTTTCGAGGCCGGCGCTTCCGTGGTTCACATCCATGTGCGCGATCCCGATGAAAGTCCGAGCTCGGACCCGACGCTATTCGCCCAAGTGCAAGAGGGCGTGTCGAAGCATTGCCCGGGCATGATCATCCAGTTTTCGACTGGAGGGCGCGGGCGAGAGCAAAGCGAGCGCGGCAAGATGCTTTATCTCGCGCCGGATATGGCTTCACTCGCGACCGGATCGGTTAACTTCCCCAACCAGATTTACGAGAACCCGCCGCAGCTCGTGGAAGAACTCGCGCGCACGATGCTCACCTACAACGTGAAGCCGGAAATCGAGGTGTTTGACCTCGCCATGCTCTATAATGCCAAAGTTCTCGCGGACCGCGGATTGCTCGCACGGCCGTGTCATGTGCAATTCGTGATGGGAATACCAAATGCGCTCCCCGCACGGCGCAACCTTCTCGAATTTCTCGTCAGCGAGCTGAAGGAGCTTATGTCCGACGCGACCTGGGCCGCCACCGGGATCGGTCGGCACCAATTGGAAGTCAATGAATGGTGCCTCGCGCTTGGCGGTCACGTCCGCACCGGACTGGAGGACAACATCAAGTTTGACCGTACCCGTCTTGCCCGCAGCAACGCGGAGCTTGTGTCACGCTTGGCCGGCATGTGCGCGGCATATGCGCGATACCCGGCAACTTCAGTGGAAGCTCGACGGATATTGCAACTGCCGCCCGCATAGGAGCGCGACGGCAAAACACAGTGGGAGGAAAAATGCAGTCGGCAAGAACACAAGATGATGGCTCTGGTACATCCATCGGTAAGGTCGCATTTGCAAGCGCCATCGGTACAACGATCGAGTGGTACGACTTCTTTCTTTACGGCGTCGTGACCCCGATCGTCCTCAACAAGTTGTTTTTTCCGAACTTCGATCCGGTAGTCGGCACGTTGCTGGCGTACACGACATTTTTCGTTGGCTTCCTGTCCCGTCCCATTGGCGGAATCATATTTGGTCACTATGGCGACCGAATCGGCCGCAAGACCGTGCTGGTGCTAACGCTCCTAATCATGGGGCTCGCCACCTTTCTGATTGGATTGCTGCCGACCTACGCGAGTGCCGGCATTTGGGCTCCGATCATGCTGCTGGTGCTTCGAATATTTCAGGGTATCGGCATCGGCGGCGAATGGGGCGGCGCCGTGCTGATGGCGGTGGAACATTCGCCCCAGGGCAAGCGCGGATTCTATGGAAGCTGGCCTCAGGTTGGCGTGCCTGCAGGGCTGTTGCTAAGCTCAGCGTTCGTCTATCTGCTGTCATTTTTGCCGGAGAACGACTTCTACTCCTGGGGTTGGCGTATTTCGTTCCTAATCAGCGTCGTGCTTGTCGCAATCGGGCTCTACATCCGACTCAAGATCATGGAGACGCCCGCATTCACACGCCTGCAGCAGACGCAAGAAGTTGCTCACGTCCCGTTCTTCGAACTGCTACGGACTCACGGCTGGAACACGCTGCTGGGGATGGGCGCCCGTTACATCGAAGGGGTGACGTTCAACATCTTCGGCGTCTTCATTATCGCCTATGTCACTGGAGCGTTGCAGTTGCCGAGACAAACGGCGCTCGCCGGCGTGATGATCTCGTCGGCGATCATGCTCGTCATGCTGCCGATTTATGGCAATCTGTCGGACCGCATCGGGCGACGCCGTCTCTTCGCATTCGCGGGATTGCTGATTGGCATCCTGTCGTTTCCTTCCTTCTGGTTGATGGAGACCAAATCGTCGCTGCTGATCTGGATCGCGATTACGGTGCCATTCGCGCTGGTCTACCCGGCGGTCTACGGGCCTCAGGCCGCGCTGTTCTCTGAACTGTTCGACACCCGCGTGCGGTACACGGGGATCTCGTTCGTCTATCAGTTCTCGGCAATCTTCGCGAGCGGACTGACGCCGATCATTGCCACTTCACTTCTGCCGCTTGGCGGAAACAAGCCTTGGCTGATCTGCCTCTATATCCTTGCGGTGAGCATAATCAGTGCCTTGTCGGTGTTTGCGATGAGCGACATGCACAAGCGCGATATCGTCGCCGACGGCGTCATCCAGGGCTTGCAGACGACCGAGGCAAAGATGACGCGTTCCGCGCTCTAGATCGACCCGACGATGCGGTCTGACCATGGACCTCGACCTGAAAGGCCGTGTTGCGCTGGTGACCGGCGCAGCCGCCGGCATCGGTGAGGCGATTGCGCGCGCACTGGCCGGCGAGGCCTGTTCGGTGTGGCTTCTCGATCGGGACCGCGGGGGTGCCGAGAATGTGGCAGGCGCGCTAACGTCCACTGGTCACCGGGCCACCGCTCTCGTTGTGGACGTCGCCAATCACGACGCGGTGTCAGCTGTGTTTGCTGAAATTGTGCAACGCACAGGACGGCTTGACATTCTCGTCAATGCGGCGGGGCTGCTCTCGACCGGCCTAGTTGCCGATTTGCCGCCCTCCGAGTGGGATCGCGTGTCGCGAGTCAACGTCTCCGGCATCATCAACTGCGTCAAAGCGGCTCTGCCCTCCATGGCTGCCCAGCGCCGCGGGCGCATCATCAACATCGCTTCCATATCGGCGATGCGGGGCGGCGGCTCGATCGGCAACACGATTTACGGTGCCACCAAGGCAAGTGTCGTTGCGCTGACGAAAGGGCTCGCGCGCGAACTCGGCCCGCAGGGCATCACGGTCAATGCCGTGGCACCCGCCATCGCCGATACCGCGATGACTCATGCGGCGCTGACTGCGGAAGCGCGCCAGCGGATTCTGTTACGGATTCCGCTCGGCCGCCTCGCCGCTCCATCCGACATCGCCGACATGGTGGCCTTCTTGGCCTCCGACCGAGCGGCATTCATCACCGGGACCACAATCCCGGTCGATGGCGGCATTTTGACCACCTGATTCCCAGAATGGAGAACCAGGATCTCGTTGTCGTCGCCGTCGTCACGCTTGCAGGAGTCATGCGTGGAATTACGGGATTTGGGGGCGCCATGCTGATGGCGCCGCCGTTGAGTACTACGCTCGGTCCGGTTCCCGCGGTTGTGACCGCGTTGACGTTGGAAGCGGCGGCAGCTCTCGTTATGTTTCCGGACGCATGGCCGCGCATAAATAGGCGCATACTAGTTTATCTGACAGCGCCCGCAGTCCTGACTGTTCCGATAGGGGGCTACTTTCTCGTGAACGTCGACGCGTTTGTTGCGCGAAAAGTGATTGCCGCCGTGGTTGTCATCTTCGCGCTGGCGCTACTGTGCGGCTGGCGCTACTCCAAACCTCCAAGGCCTGCGACCTCTATCGCGCTGGGAAGCATCGTCGGCCTTTTACTTGGCGCAACGAGCGTCGGGGCGCCGCCGGTGATCCTGTACTTGCTGGCTAGTTCCGATAGCCAGGCCGTCACCCGCGCAAATTTGACGGTCTTTGTCACCGCTATTTCGGGGATTGGACTCGTCATGTTGCTCGCGATCGGTGCGGTCACGGCACCGCTCGCCGCCTATGCCGGGATCATGATAATCCCGTTTCTGCTGGCAACATGGCTGGGCGGCAAGCTGTTCGGCAGAATGAACGGCTCCAGCGTGCGTGCGGCTGCGCTTGGTCTCATGCTGTTTGTGGGCACTGTCGGCTTGTTGGTGTAAGCACGTGATTCACTAAGCTATAGTCACGGCGAACCTGCCACGCAGGGCACACCGCAGCAGTGCTGCGACGCAGAACCGGAATGGGACGGCTTCACGCTGTGATTAGCATGCAGCGGCCACGACACGGCGAAGGCAAGTACCTTAACGCCCGCCACCTGCGCCTTCGAACTGACCGCAAATTAGATCAAACGGAAGGTATGCAAGGGTATTGGGACGCTCACCGCGATCATCACGTGCTTGACCGTTAGCATTCGCGGGCCGAATACCGGGACCGGGAGAGCTGCCTGCCCCCGGACCTGGCTGAATCCGACTCTGAACTATCGAAAGGTCACGGTTCTGTAGGGCTCGACCATCGTCCGTATAAAAATACGTCCATGCCAGAGCCGCGGCTTCAAAGATCCCCATGCGTGCGTCCTGGCCGCTCCATAGCTTCCATGCGGTGACATCAACCAACTCATTGCAGGAATCTGTTGCGCAATGATCTCGGCCATCCGCTGTTTCGTTATTGCTCGTCCTTTCCCAAGCACTGAAGAAGCTGTGCGCGTGCCTATGTGTAGACGGGGATGCCGCGCTGATGCGCTAACTCCACCTCGACTGCATGCTGGTTAAGCGGTTGTATGGCGGCGCACGAGGAGTGCCCCGTTCGGACATGTCTTGAAATCGATCGGAGATACGCCTCTGTTTACAATGAGCTAAAAAAGGGCCAAAACAGTTTTGCCAGCATAGGGATGCGTGATTTTGCGGGCGTAGTTCAGTGGTAGAACGACAGCTTCCCAAGCTGTATGTCGAGGGTTCGATTCCCTTCGCCCGCTCCAGTTTTTTCAAATAAATCGGAGCATTTAGCGCCGCGCTCCTCAAAGGACAGAGGGAACAGAACGGGAAATCTCGGGAGCAAAACGGACGGGTCACGACGAAAAGTCCCGAGAAAGTCCCGAGCTGCGTTCCACTGACGTTCGCGGGAAGCGTACGCGGAGCGTCAC
>Ga0318521_10000738_pt1 | contig 9925 bp, 10 predicted proteins | sample GRESIP178b2f17_FD_203513 | JGI IMG/M metagenome (GOLD analysis project Ga0318521, IMG submission 203513) | Tropical soil microbial communities from Luquillo Experimental Forest, Puerto Rico - GRE.SIPMG.178b2f17 | ecosystem: Environmental > Terrestrial > Soil > Tropical forest > Bulk soil...
GAAAAGCACCTGGAGCGGGTCCTCGGGCCGGCGCTGATGCCGGACCGCCGAAGCGAGCAAAAGAATACGATCGCTTCGGTAACACCGGCGGACTCGCTCTGGGCAAGCGAGGTGCGTCTTTCGAGACGACTGCGGAGCCTGTCCTCGGGCCGCGCAGAGCGCGGACCCGGGGCCGGCCACCTCGGGATGACGAGCTTTCTTAATCCCATCCAAGGTTTCCCTCATGCCGAGGAGCGCCCGACCGGCGCGTCTCAAAGCACGCACGATCGCGATGCGGCCCTTCGCAGCGACGGAAGTGATGCACGGCAGTTGCCGGAGAAACCAGAGCGGGCGCCGACCGCCGATGACCCCAAGGGGTGGTGGGTGCGGTTGCGCGGGCCGATCGGTTCGCTCGTGCTGCACCTGCTGCCGCTGCTGCTGCTGATCGATTGGCCGATGTCACCGCCGGCCGAGGTCACGCCGATCCCGGTGCAGCTCGTCCTCGAGCCGCCGCCACCGCCGAAAACGGAACCGCCCAAGCTGCAGTCAAAGCCCAAGGCGCAGCCTCCGCACGGGAGGCTCGCATCGGAGGATCTCGGCAACCCCGAGGCCAAAGACACGGACCGCCCGAAGGGCGACGCGCCGACGGCAACCGATAACCCGGCCAAGGCAGATAACCCGCCAACCGAAACAAAAGAGAAACCGCAGCAGACTGCAGCCGCCGTTCCGCCACCGCTTCCGCCGGCCAAACCGGACGCACCCAAACCCGAGCCGATGCCCAAACCGGTCCCGAAACCGAGCCCGGCGGCACACCAACCGCCGCGGCGGATTGAGGAGCCGGGGGAATTGGCGCCGCGGCGGGCGAAGTTCCCGGGGCCGGCTGCAACGCGCGACGAGTATCTTGCCTACATGCATTCGCTGATCCGGCAGCACTACAATCTGCTGGCGCCATCGACGCTCGGCGATCGCCGCGGCATGGTGGTCGTCGAGTTCGTCGTTCTCGACGACGGTAAAGTCGCACTGATCAAGATCCGTCGCAGTTCCGGGTATCCCGACATCGACAACCGGGTCGCCGAAATGGTCGCCGCCGTCGGCCGCTTCCCGCCCTTGCCGCAATGGTTCCAGGGCATCGCGATGCCGTTCGAGTTCGGGTTCCCATTCCCCGAGGCCTTGCGGGAGTAAGGCGTTCGGCGGCTTGGTGACAATAGCGGCGGAAACGGTAATTCTGAGCCGAGAACCTTTCTGTAACGAAATTGCATGACCGCTCGCTGGTTGTTTGGCGCGGCTCTGCTGGTCGGCTTCGGCGCGGCGATCGCCGCGCGCTCAAGCACCGATGAGCCGCCGGCCCGCATCTTCCATATCGGCATCGCTTCCGGGACCCCCCGGCTCGCACCCTGCGCATGTCGCCTTTGAGGATCGGCTGCGCGAACTGGGTTATGTCGAAGGCCGCAACCTGACGATCGATTTCGTCCGAGACAATGATTTGGACCGCTTGGCGGCGGCGGTGGGCCAGTTTGCTCGCCGCGGCGTCGATGTGATCGTAACCGGCGGCCAGGATCCCGTCTTGAGGGCTGCAATTACGGCGGCCCGCTCAATTCCGGTGGTTTTCAGGGCGGTCGATGAGGACCCGCTGGCGAAAGGCTACATCGCCAGTCTTGCCCATCCGGGCGGCAACCTGACCGGGGTGGCTTTTGAACAACCGGAGCTGGCAGCGAAGCGGCTGGATCTGCTGAGACAGGCGGTTTCTCACGTCGCGCGGATCGTTCTGCTGTACGACGTGGCTGGAGCCGAGCAGCGAGAGGCTGTATCGAAGGCCGCATCTGTGCTCGGCGTTCCGCTCGATGCGATCGAGCTGCGCGGCGCTCCGTATGATTACGAGCATGCCCTGGCAGAGACAGACGGCGCCCGCGGCGACGTGCTGATGATTGCGAGCTCGCCGTTCGTCCGGGCCGCACCTGGCACCGAGGCCGCGTTGCGGCACCGTCTGCCCTCGATCTGCCACCGCGCGCGAACGCCGAAGAGGGTTGTCTGATGTCGTATGGCCCGATCCTCGCCGACATGTTTCGGCTCTCGGCCGACTATGTCGACAAGATCCTGAAGGGCGCCAAACCGGCAGATCTCCCCGTCCAGCAACCGACCAAATTCGAGCTGATCGTCAATCTGAAGACTGCAAACGCATTGGGCCTGACCATTCCGCTATCGGTCCTCGGCCGCGCTGACGAGGTCATCGAGTGAAGCGTCGTGACTTGGTCCTCCTCCTGGGCGGCGCGATGGCGATGCCGCAAGCCCTGCGGGCGCAGCAGAAGGCGATGCCGGTGATCGGCTACCTCAGCCAGAGGAGCCCAACCGATTCCGCCAGCATTGTGGCGGCATTTCGAAAGGGGCTGGAGGAAAAAGGCTGGGTCGAGGGACAGAACGTCGCCATAGAGTCTCGCTTTGCGGAGGGACAAATCGATCGCCTGCCGGTGTTGGCGAGTGATCTGGTTCAGCATGGCGTGGACCTGTTCGTCGCGACCGGTGGTACCGGATCGGTAGTCAATGCTAGGCCGGTCGTGCCCCACACCATTCCAATGGTTTTCGCGATGGGGGGCGATCCGATCAAACTTGGCATCGTCGAGAGTCTCGCGCGGCCGGGCGACAACATCACCGGGGTGGCATTTCTGCTCAGCGAGTTGGCACCAAAGCAAGTCGAACTGCTTCACCAGCTCGTCCCTAAGGCGGCCGTGATAGGCTTCTTGGTCGACCCTAAGGATCCAGTTACCGAGTCAGACACCAAGAATGCTCAGGCTGCGGCGAATCTCCTGGGGCATGAACTCGTCGTCGTCAAAGCAAGCGGCGCGAGCGAAATCGCGCCGGCCTTTGATGCTTTAGCACAGCAAAACATCAAGGCTGTGTTCGTCAATGCCGACCCCTTGTTTAATGTGAACTTTCCACGAATTCGCGAACTCGCCGTCGCTATGGGATGGCGACAATCTCCTCGTGGGAAGGATTCGCCTCCGAGGGCGGCCTGATAAGCTATGGAACAAGCATTGACGAGGCGAATCGGCTACTCGGGGTGTACGCCGGACGGGTGTTAAAGGGCGAGAAGCCGGCGGACCTGCCGGTCCAGCAATCAGTGAGATTTCAGCTGGTCATCAATCTGAAGACCGCAAGAGCGCTCGGCTTGACGATCCCGCTATCAGTCCTTGCGCGCGCCGACGAGGTCATCGAATGAGCCAAGGCATGACATTCCCGGTCGATCCGATCGTCACCTCGGTGATCCAGCATCGCCTGCTGGCGATCGTCGAAGGGATGGGCGAGGCGATGCTGCGCACCTCTTATTCGCAGATCCTCAATTCGAGCCGCGACTTCTCAACCGCGATCTGCGATCTCGACGGCAGGCTGATCGCTCAGGCCGAGCACGTGCCGATCCATGTCGGCGCCCTGCCCTTTGCGGCAAAATCGATGACGGAGTTCTTCGCCGGCAACATCCACCAGGGCGATGTCTTTCTGCTCAACGATCCCTATCACGGCGGCAATCACCTGCCCGACCTGACCGCCTTCGTGCCGGTGTTCGAGGGCGGCAATGGAGATGGGCGGCTGCGCTTCTGGTCGATCAACCGCGCGCATCAGAGCGATATCGGCGGTGCGACCCACGGCGCTTACAACGCCGCGGCGACCGATATCTGGCAGGAGGGCATCCGCATCACGCCGCTGCGGCTCTACGACCGCGGCGAAGTGCGCCGCGACCTCCTCGAAATGATCGTGACCAATGTGCGCCACCCGCGCGACTTCCGCGGCGATCTCGCGGCGATGATCGGCTCGACGCATGTCGGCGAGCGCCGGATGCTGGCGCTTGCCGCGGAATTCGGCTGGCCGACGACAAATGCCGCGATCGAGGCGGTGCTCGACGGCGCCGAGCGGCAGACAGGAGCGGAGATCGCGCGCTGGAAAGACGGCGTCTACCACGGTGAGGCGATGCTCGACGACGACGGCCGCGGCAACGACGACATCCATATCCGCGCGACGGTCACCAAGCGCGGCAGCGATCTCGTCATCGACCTGTCGGATTCGCACGAGCAGCTCGCGAGCTTTGTCAATTCCTCGTACCCGAACATGTACTCGGCGGTGGTCGTTGCGCTGTCCTATCTGATCGACCCCAACACGCCGAAGAACGACGGCACCTTCCGCCCCCTGACGATCATCGCGAAGCCAGGAACCGTGGTCTGGGCCAATCCCGGCGCGCCGGTCACCTTGGCAACCAATCATTGCGCGCAGGAAATCCTCGAAGCGATCATCAAGGCGCTGGCCCCGGCCTGTCCCGATCGCGCGATGGCGGGCTGGGGCCGCCGTTTCCGCATCGCGATCCAAGGCAAGGATCCCCGCTCGGATAAGCCGTTCATCTGGCACTTTTTCCAGGCGCGGCCCGGCGGCGGCGCCTCACCGGCGGGCGACGGCTGGCCCGGTGCCGGCGAATGGCAGGCGGCAGGCGGGATCAAGTTCGGCAGCCTCGAAGTCACCGAAGTGCGCTTCCCGCTGTTTTTCCGCCGCCACGAGTTCCGCCCCGACTCCGGTGGCGAGGGCAAATTTCGCGGTGGGCCGGGCGGGATCGCCGAGGTGGTCGTCGAGACCGCCGAGCCGGCGGTCGGCAACACCGCCGGCGACGGCGTGCGTTATGGCGCCTGCGGCATTCTCGGCGGCACAGACGGCGCGCCGCATCGTTACACGCTTTATTCCGAAGGACAGCCGCGGCGCCCGATCAAAACCAAGGAGGTCGGCCTCACGATCCGCCCCAACGACGTGCTGGTCCTGGAATCGGGTGGCGGCGGGGGCTGGGGCAACCCGGCCAAACGCGACCCAGAAGCAGTCGAGCACGATGTCGAGAACGAGTTTGTCACCGCAGCCAAAGTGGCCCCTCCCCCTCCCGCTTCGCGGGTCCCTCCCTCTCCCCGCAATGCGGGGAGAGGGCCGGGGTGAGGGGCAGTTGCGATGTACCGCATCGGCATCGATGTCGGCGGAACGTTCACCGATCTCGTGGCGGTCGACGATTTCGGCCGATCGACCTTGGCGAAGGCCGCCTCGACCCCTGCCGATCCGTCGGTTGGAGCACTTGACGGGCTAAGGCTGCTCGCCGAGACGCTAGGACTCGAACTCGCCCGGTTGCTGGCGCAAACCGAGCGGATCGTTCACGGCACGACGGTGGCGACCAACGCGCTCATCGAGTACAAGGGCGCGAAGGTCGGGCTGCTGACGACCGAAGGCCATCGCGACGTCATCGAGATGCGCGAAGGGCTCAAGGACGACCGTTACAATCTGCGGCTGCCGCCGCCCGAGCAGCTGGTTCCGCGCAAGTTGCGGCTCGGGATTCGCGAGCGGTTGCGCGCCGACGGCAGGGTCGAGACGCCGCTCGATCCGCAATCGCTCGAGCCAGCGCTCGCGGTGCTCGAACGGGAGGGGGTCGAGGCGGTGGCGGTATGCTACCTGCACGGCTACCGCGATCCGCGGCATGAGCGCGCGACCAAGGCCGCGATCGAGGCCAGATTGCCGGGGCTCTACGTCTCGCTCTCGTCAGACGTGCTGCCGCAGATCAAGGAGTACGAACGGGTCTCGACGACCGTCGTCAATGCCTATGTCGGCCCGGCCTTGGCGGGCTATCTGGCGCGCCTCGAGCGGCGCCTGGCGGAGGCCGGCTACGACGGTCCGACCTTGATCATCCAGTCGCATGGCGGCGTCGCGCCGATCGCCGAGTCGGGCCGACTGGCGGCCGGGGCCGTGCTGTCCGGCCCGGCCGGCGGCGTTGCCGGCAGTGTGCATGCCGCGCGCCTCCTCGAAGAAGGCAATCTAATCCCGTTCGATATGGGCGGGACCAGCACCGACATCTCGCTGATTATCACCGGCCAGCCGAGCCTGGTCTCAGGGCGGCGGGTGGCCGGCCACACCATCGCACTGAACAGCCTCGATATCGCCAGCATCGGCGCTGGCGGTGGCTCGATCGCCCGCGTCGATGCCGGGGGAATCCTGCATGTCGGCCCGCAGAGCGCCGGCGCCGTGCCGGGCCCCGCCTGCTATGGGACGGGCGGTACGGCGGCAACGGTTACCGACGCCAACCTGGTGCTCGGTTATCTCGCGTCGAAGAGCCGCTTCACCGCTGCGCCGTCGAGCACGCTTGCGTCACCGATATGCGTGCGCACGACCTCGAAGCGCAGATCGGTCGTGAGCATGCCCCAGGCCGACAGCACGGCAGCGACGCGCGGCACGACAACGCGCGACAGGCCGAGCTGGCGGGCGATATCGGTCGCGTGCAGGCCCGCGGCGCCGCCAAAGGCGAGGAGCGCGAACTGCCGCGGATCGACGCCGCGGCGCACCGAAACAAGCCTCACCCCTTCGGCCATCGTCGTATTGACGACGCGGTGAATGCCGCGGGCCGCAGCCAGCCGATCGATCCTAAGCGCAGCCGCGATGTGGTCGACCGCCGTCTCGGCGGCGGATCGATCGAGCTTGCGGCTGCCGCCGAGAAAGCACGCCGGATCGAGATGGAAGCGGAGGGGCTGGCGCGACTGCGCGCTTCCCCCGGATCGGGGTCCGGGGCAGGGTTCGATGGCGCGGTGCGCACCGAGCGCTCCGTCGACATGCGCTATGGCGAACAGGTCTTCGAGATCACGGTCTCGCTCGGCGGCGTCGATTGGCGCGTTCCCGACCCGCTACCGCAGATCGTCGAGCGCTTTCATGCCCGGCACGACGAGCTCTACACTTATTCGATGCCCGACCAGGAAACGGTGCTCGTCAACGCGCGTGTTGCGGTCGCCGGCATTCTCTCGGCATTGCCGCAGGAGCCGACCCTGCCTGAGGGGCCGGCGACCGGTCCACGTTCCGAGCGGCGGATCTATCTCGACGACTGGGTCACCGCCCCGGTCTGGGATTTCGACGCGCTGGCGCCGGCGCAAAGGATTGCAGGCCCGGCGATCGTCGTATCGGCAATGACAACGATATTGCTCCGCCGCGGCGAGCACGCCATCGTCACCCGGCTCGGCTGGCTCGACATCGCGATCGGGAATAGCCCGTGCTCGTCCACAGAACGGCGGGGAGGCAGATGCCGGATACCGATGATGTGGCGCTCTGGTACGCGCTCTATCGCCACGCAATGAACTACTGGCACGAAGTAGATTTCAACGGTGGCGCCAGGGCACACGAATTTTACGTCAGAGACGGCCTTTTTGCTGTCGGCGACAATCGGTTCGAGGGGCACGACAAAATTCGCGCCTATTACGATTGGCGGCGACGCCGCGGCCATATCACCTCGCGGCACCTTCTCAACAATCTGCAAGTCCTCCCAGAGGACGAGCATCATGTGCGCCAGATCGGCGTACTCAGCCTCTACCGCGCCGACGGCCGCCCGCCGTTTCAGGGCGAAAGGCCGCCGATGCTGATCGCCGACATCATCGCGGATTGCGTGCGGGGTGAGGACGAGGTGTGGCGCTACCGGTCACACATCCTGCGGCCGCTGTTTGTCGGCAGGGACATCCCGCACTCGATCTCGATCGACCCGCAATTCTTGTCCAGGTCCAGGACGTAGGCATCGCAGAGGTCAGCCGCGCGGCCAGTCGCGCCGGATCGGGTCGCTGCCATCCCAGTCGACCGCCGCCTCACGCACCGCGTCGAAGATGCGGCGGCGTGTCGGGGTCAGCTCCGCCATCTCGATAACCGTGCCGGGGTGACCCTCGTTGCGGAAATACACAAAAGGTCCGCGCGGGGTCTCGCCGCGCTGGCCGATGGTCCAGCCATTCCTTACCGCCCGGTCGAGCAGCTCATGGTAATTCTCGGGCCAGCTCGACCAGTGTTGCAGGCCCTCGTGACCGGCGGCGAGAAATTCGCGGTACATCGTCGGCTTGTCGTCGCGCTGCTGGATCAGCTCGAGCTGCACGTCGCCGGAATTGGCCAGCGCGATCGTCAAGTGAATGTCGTCGTGGCGCTGGTCCTTGAACCAGAACGCGTCGAGCGGCAGCTTCTCCGCGATGAACCACGGGCCGATCCCGCAGACCGCGACCCAATGGCGCATCGCCTTGTCGATGTCGCGCACGACAAACCCCATCTGCCGCAGCGGCCCAAACAACCGGCTCATCGGCGTTCCTCCCTCTTTTGCTGAATGCGTGGGTCAAGCCGGCACTGTGGCCATCTCCGCGCCCCAGTGTGAAAGAAAGCCGGCACCCGAGAGGGTGCCGGCTGCGACTTCCGCGTGCTGAGGCGGTTTAGAAATCGTCCATGCCGTCCATGCCGCCGCCGTGCGGCATAGAGGGCATTGGCTTCTTCTCGGGCTTCTCGGCAACCATCGCCTCGGTGGTGACGAGCAGGCCAGCGACGGAGGCCGCGTTTTCGAGCGCCATCCGCACGACTTTGGTCGGGTCGATGATGCCCGCCTTCAGCATGTCGACATATTCGCCCGATTGGGCGTCGAAGCCCCAGTTGGGATCGTCGCGATCGAGCAGCTTGCCGACGACGATCGACCCGTCGGCGCCTGAGTTCTCGACAACTTGCCGGACCGGGGATTGCAACGCGCGCTTGACGATGTCGATGCCGACCTTCTGGTCGTTGTTCTCGGGTGTCAGCCCCTCGAGAGCCCGGGCGGCATAGAGGAGAGCCACGCCGCCACCGGCGACGATCCCCTCCTCGACCGCGGCGCGCGTCGCGTGCGTTGCGTCGTCGACGCGGTCCTTCCTTTCCTTCACCTCGATTTCGGTGGCGCCGCCGACCCGGATCACCGCGACACCGCCGGCGAGCTTCGCCAGCCGCTCTTGCAGTTTCTCGCGGTCATAGTCCGAGGTGGTCTCCTCGATCTGCTGCCGGATCTGCGTGCAGCGGCCTTGGATGTCGTCCTTCTTGCCGCCACCGTCGATGAGCGTCGTGTTTTCCTTCTCGACCCGGATCCGCTTGGACTTGCCCAGCATGTCGAGCGTGACGTTTTCGAGCTTGATGCCGAGATCCTCGCTGATCACCTGACCGCCGGTCAGGATCGCCATGTCCTCGAGCATCGCCTTGCGGCGGTCGCCGAAGCCGGGCGCCTTGACCGCCACCACTTTGAGGCCGCCGCGCAGCTTGTTGACGACCAGCGTCGCCAGAGCCTCGCCCTCGACGTCTTCGGCGACGATCAGCAGCGGCCGGCCGCTCTGCACAACCGCCTCGAGCACCGGCAGCATTGCCTGCAGGCCGGACAGCTTTTTCTCGAAGAGCAGGATGTAGGGGTCGTCCAGCTCGGCGATCATCTTCTCGGCGTTGGTGACGAAATAAGGCGAGAGATAACCGCGGTCGAACTGCATGCCTTCGACGACGTCGAGCTCGGTCTCGAGGCTCTTGGCCTCCTCGACGGTGATCACGCCCTCATTGCCGACTTTCTGCATCGCCTGGGCGATCATCTCGCCGACTTCGCGCTCGCCGTTGGCGGAGATCGTCCCGACCTGCGCGATTTCTTCGTTGGTCGAGATCTTTTTCGAGCGCTTCTTGATGTCCTCGACGACGCTCTCGACAGCCATATCGACCCCGCGCTTCAGGTCCATCGGGTTCATCCCGGCCGCGACCGCCTTAGCGCCCTCGCGCACGATCGCCTGCGCCAGAAGCGTCGCGGTGGTGGTGCCGTCGCCAGCCTGATCGCTGGTCTTCGAAGCCACCTCGCGCACCATCTGCGCGCCCATATTTTCGAATTTGTCGGGAAGCTCGATTTCCTTGGCGACGGTGACACCGTCCTTGGTGATACGCGGTGCGCCGAAGGATTTGTCGAGGACGACATTGCGGCCCTTCGGGCCCAACGTCACCTTCACCGCGTTGGCAAGAATATCGACGCCGCGCAGCATGCGCTCGCGAGCGTCGCCGTGAAACTTGACTTCTTTGGCTGCCATTTAAGTTTACTCCTCAAGCAACTTTCTAAGCGGCGCCGGCGTCGAGGACGCCCATGATGTCGGATTCTTTCATGATGATC
>Ga0318521_10000752_pt1 | contig 9880 bp, 7 predicted proteins | sample GRESIP178b2f17_FD_203513 | JGI IMG/M metagenome (GOLD analysis project Ga0318521, IMG submission 203513) | Tropical soil microbial communities from Luquillo Experimental Forest, Puerto Rico - GRE.SIPMG.178b2f17 | ecosystem: Environmental > Terrestrial > Soil > Tropical forest > Bulk soil | place...
GTAGGACAGCACGACGGGGATGGTCCGCAGTGCCATCGCGCAGCCGCCCGGGCCGATGGTCTCCTGCCCGACCAGGCCGCGCCGCAGCGCGACCTCCTCGTCGATGAGCCGGCCCCGGTCCCCGCCGACCCGGATCGCGGAGAACACGAAGTCGGCACCGGTAAATGCGTCCTCGACGTCGGCGGTCACCCGGACGACGTCACGGTGCCCCAGGGCGGCGGCCACCTCCACGGACAGCCGGCCGATCGTCTCCCGCCGCGCCTGGTCCGGCTCGAACAGGCAGATCTCGCTGAACGAGGCGCCGGGGCGGGACAGCACACCGCGGACGAACATGGGTATCCGCACCCCGCCACCGCCCAGGATGGCCAGTTTCATGGGATGGGGACCTCCCCGCTCAGGCCCGCTACCTCGATCTCGCCCACGCCGCCGAGCTTGCTAACGGTGTCCGAGCCGGCCGCGTTGCCCGCGGCGGCGGCCTCGGTGAGCGACGCCCCGTGGCACAGCGCGCCGATCAGCGCCCCGGCGAAGGCGTCGCCGGCGCCGGTGCGGTCGCGAACCTCGACCGGCAGCAGGCCCTCGGTCACCTCGGTCAGGCCGTCCTGGCGGGCGACGACGGCCCCGTGTTCGCCGCGCTTGACCACGACCTGGGGAGACCACGACGCGGCGTCGCGCAGCGCGGCCGTCAGCGAGCGGGTGCCGGCCAGCCGCAGCAGTTCCTCGGTGTTCGGCAGGAAGACGTCCGCCGCCGCGGCGCAACGGAGCACCGCCTCGGGGGCGCTGTCGATCGTGCCCAGGTCCACATCCAGGGCCACCCGGGTGCCGAGCGCCTTGGCCTCGGCGATGAGGTCGATCGCCGCCGGGCGCGCGTGCAGGTAGCACCAGTCAGGGCGCTGTTCCCGGAGAACCTGCAGCCAGCGCGTGGCGTCGCGGCGCTCGGCTGCGTGGTGGGGCGGCAGGTAGGAGATGAACGCCCGTTCGCCGGCGAAGTTCACCACGACGCTGATGCCCGCGGTGCGCCCGGCCACCCGGTGCGCCGGCGCCAGGTCGATGCCCACGCGGCGGCAGTATTCCTCGGCCACCCGGGAGCCCAGATCCTCGCCGAGCAGCGTGCACAGACCGGCCTGCACGCCGGACCGCCGGGCTGCGCTGGCCACGATGACCGCGCCGCCACAGGACATGGCGAACTCGTCGGAGTAGATCTCCTCGCCGGGGGCGGGCAGCGCCGGCACGTGGCCGAACACCAACTCCAGGAATACCGTGCCGAAGACGATCAGATCCATGATCGCGTCACCGGAAGGCTTGGGTCTCGGCGTCCGCCCGGGCGACGTGGCAGGCGACGCTGTGCTCGGGCAGAAGTTCCCGCAGCGGCGGGGTGACCTGGTGGCACTCGTCGATGGCCAGCGGGCAGCGCCAGCGGAACCGGCAGCCGGGGGCGGGGTCGATGACCTTGGGCGGCTCGCCCCGGTCGGTCTCCGCCCCCACACCGAGCGGGGCGCGCGGGTCGGGGACCGCGGACAGCAGCAGCTGCGTGTACGGGTGCTTGGGCCGGCTCAGTACCTCTTCGGTGGGGCCGGTCTCGGCGATGTGCCCCGCGTACATGACGATCAGCCGGTCGGCCACGTAGCGGGCGCTGGCGATGTCGTGGGTGATGTAGAGGATGGAGACGCCCTGGTCGTCGCGCAGGCCAGCCATCACGTTGAGCAGCCCGATCCGGATCGAGACGTCCAGCATGGACACGGGCTCGTCGGCGAGGATCAGCCTCGGCCGCATCGCCAGGGCCTGGGCGAAGCCGACCCGCTGCCGCTGGCCGCCGCTCAGCTCGTGCGGGAACCGTTGCAGCACATCGGCGGCGGGCGTCAGGCCGACGGCGGTGAATACGCGCTCCGCCTCCTCGCGCCGCTGCTGCGCGGACAGTTCGGGCCGGTGCAGCTTGAGGCAGCGCATGATGCCGTGGAACACCCGGAACACCGGGTTGAAGGAGGCGAACGGATCCTGGAACACCATCGGCACGTCGCCCCGGTAGCGCAGCACGGCCCGCCGGCCGCGGACGGCCGACAGCGGCTTGCCCTGGAAGTAGATCTCGCCGCTGGTGGGCTTGTACAGCTTGGCGAGCAGCCGGGCCACGGTCGACTTGCCGCTGCCGCTCTCGCCGACGAGCGCCACGATCTCCTGTTCGCCGATGTCCAGGCTGACGTCGTCGACGGCGTGCAGGGTGCGCCGCGACATCGTCCTGCCGATCTTGAAATGCCTGGTCAGGCCCTCGGTCCGCAGCAGCGGCCCGGCGCCGTTGCTGGCGGCGGAACCCGTGGCCGGGGCCGGCTGGCCGTCGTGGAGGGCGGGATCAGTCATGGCTGCGCGCTTGCCCCTCGTGCAGGAAGCACCGGACGAGCGTGCCGTTCACCTGGTACAGCTCGGGCGGCTCCACCTCGCAGCGGGCAAACGCCTTGGGACAGCGCGGGGCGAACCGGCAGCCTGGGGGGATCTTGGCCAGGTTCGGAGGGCTGCCGGGGATGCCGGTCAGCGGCACCCGCGGGCCCCGGATCGACGGGAACGCCTCCATGAGGCCGATGCTGTAGGGATGCTGCGGCGAGTCGAAGACCTGCCCGGTCGCCCCGAACTCGGCTATCACGCCGGCGTACATGACCATCAGCCGGTTGGAGAAATGCCTGACCAGCGACATGTCGTGGGTGACGAAGATGATCGCGAAGCCCAGCTGCTCCTGCAGTTCCTTGATCTGCACCATCAGCGACCGCTGTGCCACCACATCGAGCGCGGACGTCGGCTCGTCCATGATCACCAGGTCGGGCGTGAACAGCAACGCCATCGCGATCATCGATCGCTGCCGCATGCCGCCGGAAAGCTGGTGCGGGTAGCTCTTCAGGTGGATCGGGTCGATGCCGACCATCCGGAGCACCTCGGCCGACCGGTCGGCGATCTCCGTCTTAGACCGGACGCCGTGCGCCTGCATGGCGTCGGCGAACTGGGATCCGATCGACTTGACCGGGTTAAGCGCGTTCATCGCGCTCTGCATGACCACCGACAGGTTCTTCCACCTGATCGAGGCCATGTCCCTGTCGGTGAGCCCCACCATGTTGCGGCCCTTGAAGGTCACGCTGCCCCCGGTGACCTCGGCGGGCGGAACCAGTAGCTGGGCGATCGCGAACAGCAGGGTGGACTTGCCGCAGCCGGACTCGCCGACGATGCCGAGGAACTCCCCGGCGGCGAGGTCGAAGCTGACCGCGTCCACCGCCAAGATCGTGCCGCGTTCCATGATGTATTCGACCGACAGGTCGCGGACCTCCAGCACGCTCCCGGTGGTGTCCCCCGGGCCGCCGTCCTCGAAGCCCTCACCCGGTGCGCTAGACACTGGGCCTCCCGCGCGCAACGGGGGTGGTAACCGTGCGAGCCCGGGTCCGCCTGCGGCGGACCGGCCGCAAGGCCGGGTTACCGATCTCGTCGAATGCGTAGTTGAGCAGCGCGAACGCCCCCCCCAAGGCGATGATGCACAAGCCGGGCGCGATGATCCACAATGGCGCGACCTGGAACGCCTCGTTGTTCTCGGCCCAGTACAGCATCGTGCCCCAGCTGGTCACGTTCGGGTCGCCGAGCCCGATGAACTGCAAGCTGGAGGAGAACAGCACCGCGTACAGCGCGTTAGTGAGGAAGGCGGCCACGAGCAGCGACGTCATCGTTGGGATGATCTCCACGCAGATGACGTACAGCGGGCGCTCGCCGCGGACCTTCGCCGCGTTGAGGAAGTCCCGGTCGCGCAGCGACAGCGCCTGAGCGCGGAGCTGGCGTGCGGTGTACGACCAGCCGGTCAAAGCGATGACCGCGATCATCACCGAGGTGCCGGCCCCGTGCAGGTAGCTGCCGATGATGATGAGCAGCGGGAATAGCGGGATGACCAGGAGCACGTCGGTGAGCACGTTGAGCGTCCCGTCCCAGGCCCCGCCGAGATAGGCGGCGGCCACGCCGATCAGCATCGCGACGACCGTGGCCAGCAGCCCCACCCCGATCGCGATCAGGAGCACAGGCCGGGTGCCGTACACGAGCTGTGCGAACATGTCCTGGCCGAGCGCGGTGGTGCCGAGCAGGTGCCGGGAGGAGACAGGGAGCAGCCGCGTATAGATCTGGGCGTTCGGGTCATCGTGCGCGATGACCCCGGGGAACGCCGCGACCAGGGTGAAGAGCAGCAGCAGCGCCGCGCCGACGGTTGCCTTGCGGTTGGCGGTGATCGCCCGCGCCATACGCCGTACCGACCGGGCACCCGCTATCGAGCCACCGCCTGCCAGCGGCAGTCCAGCCGCCGCGGGACCAGCCGGGCGGCCGGGTGCGGCGCTGGAGTCGGTACCGGTGCCGGCCTCGCTGGCCCCCGGGGGGGTTCGGAGAGTGGCCATGGCTAACCTGTCCCTCTGGTCCGCGGGTCGAGTATGGCGGTCGCGAGGTCCGAGAGCAGGATCGCGACCAGCACGGCCACCGTGATCAGCAGGAACAGCGCCTGCATCAGCGGATAGTCGGTGTTCTCGACGGCCTGCAGCAGCAGCCAGCCGACGCCCTGGTAGTTGAAGACATACTCGACCAGGATCGCGCCGCCGAGGACGAACCCCAGCGACATCGCAAACCCGGTGAGGTTCGGCAAGATCGCATTGCGCGCCGCGTAATCCAGCATGATCCGCCGGCCGGGCAGGCCCTTGGCCCGGGCCATGCGGACGTAGTCCTCGGCCAGCGTAGTCATCATGGTGTTGCGCATGGTGAGAATCCAGGTGCCGATCGTCGTGAGCAACAGGGCGAACGCCGGCAGGACGGCGTGCTCGGCCACGTTGCCGATGAACGACGGCGTGAAGGAGGGGGTCAGCGTGTACGTGTAGCTGAAAAAGTAGGGAAGCAGCCGCAGCTTCACGCCGAAGATCAGGATCAGGATCAGGCCGAGCCAGAAGAACGGGACGACGGTCATGATCACGAAGAACGGCGGCATGACGGTGTCGGCCCAGCTTCCGCGTCCCCAGGCGGCGACGATGCCGATGCCGGTGCCTAGCACGAAGGCGAGCACCGTGGTGATGCCCACCAGGCCGAGCGTCCATGGGATCGCGTCCAGGATGATCCGGCCCACCGATGCGCCGGGCTGGGTGGTCAGCGAGGTCCCAAACTTGAGCGTCGCGACGTTGCCCAGGTAGCCGAAGTACTGCGCGACCACGTTCTGGTGCGTTCCTATACCGAACTGTTGCTCCACTATATGGAGGGTCTGCGGGCTCGCTCCGGCCTTCAGCTTCCCGAGGATCGCCAGCGCCGGGTTGCCCGGCATCAGCCGCGGGAGCACGAAGTTCAGCGTCAGCGCCGCCCACAGGGTCAGCAGGAAGAAGCCCAGGCGCCGCACCGCAAACCTCATGGCCTCCTCCTCAGCGTCATCGGCGCTACCTCCTTAACGGTCGGGCACCGGCGGCGCCTCCGCAAGGGCCAATGGTCGGGGCCATTGGGCCGATTCCGGGCGGCGCCCGGCGCTCGCGGTCTCGGCCCGTCGGCTGGCCTGGCGCCGTGGGGCGCCCGCTCTCGGTACGCGCGCCCCACGCCGTCCAGGTTCGTTCGTTACTTCTTGGGCGTCAGGTGCAGCATCACCTGGGCCCAGTCGGGGTAGATGTAGATGGCCGGCCGTGCGTACGGGTTGGACGGGCCCGGCCAGCCACTGAAGCTGCCGGTGTCGTACTGGAACCAGTCCACCCCTTCGGTGACCGGGATCACCGGCACCTGCGAGAGCATCACCTTCTGCAGCTCGTTCACGATCTGGTGCTGCTTCGTCGGGTCCGTCGTGGTGGAGTACGAGTTGATCAGCTGGTCGGTGGCCGGGTTGCTGTATCGCTCGAAGTTGGACCCGGCGGCGGTGCCGATCGGCGCGGTGTTGCCTGAGTAGAGATCCTGCCGGAGCTCGTAATACGGCGACGGCCCACCGGTCTGTCCGTAGTACCCGAGGTCGAACTTGCCCGTGTAAATGTCCGTCTGCCAGGTGGAGTAGGCGACGTTATTCGGTGTTAGCTGGATGCCCACCGCCTTGAGGTCGGCGATGATGACCTGCATCGACGCCACCCAGTCGGAGAACCCGCCGTTGTTGACGACGGTGAACGCCAGCGGCTTGCCGGAGGGGGTCTGGAAGATCCCGTTCGAGCCACGCTTAAAGCCCGCATGCTCCAGGGTCGAGATCGCCTTGGCCGGGTTGTAGGCGTAGCCGTTGTCGTACGCTGCCATCTGCGAGTGGTCCAGCCAGCTCGTGTACGTCGGGGTGACGATGCCGGCCTGGTTCGACGCCGGCTCGTACCCGTACTCGCCGATTTGGGACACCTTCTGCTTGTTGATCGCATAGGCCATCGCCTGCCGCACCGCGACGTTCTTAAGGATCGGGTTCGTCAGGTTGATGAACAAGGTGACGTTCGCGATCGGCGGGAACCAGTAGTGGTAGCCCGGGTTCTTCGACGTGTAGAACTGCTGGATGCTGGGGATGAACTGGCTTCCCCACTGCGCCTGGCCGTTGGCCAGGAAGGTATTGGCCGTGTCGTTGGTCAGGAACGCGGGGTAGTTCACGGTCTCGACCTTCGGCAGGCCCGGCTGCCAGTAGTGCTTGTTGGCGGTATAGGTGATGTTCTGCGGCGTGCACTTGCTCATCGTGAACGCGCCGGTGCCGACGGGGTTCTTGTCCGGGTAGGTCACCGGGTTCGCGATCTTCGACCAGATGGCCTTCGAGACGATCGGGGTCTGGTCGGCGATGTAGTAGAAGTAGGGCACCGCCGCGGTCTTGAACGTCATGACCACCTTGTTGGAGCCCTGCTGAGTGACGCTGGACAGCACCGACCAGACGGAGTTTATGTCCATGGTCTTGTGCGCTTTGATCAGGTTGAACGTGTAGGCGACGTCGGCGGCCGTCAACGGCGTGCCGTTGGTGAACTTGACTCCGTTGCGGATTGTGAAGGTGAGCTGTTTGTCGCCGTTGCCCCACGCCCAGCTGGTGGCCAGCCATGGGGTGGTCTTGGAGTTTTGGAGCGCGTTCACGAAGACGAGCGGCTCATAGATGTTGCCAACCGAGAAGCTGACGTAGGCCAGGTTGAACGGATTGAAATCGCAGGCCCAGGTCCCGCCGCTCTCGTTGTCGAGGGTGAGTACGCCGCTGGGGCCTGAGGCTGAGGTGTTGCTGTTGTTGTTGCCCGACGATGAACTGCTGCTGCAGGCGGCACCCAGCAGCGCGGCGACGGTAAGGACCGCGATAATCGTGAAGCGTCTCATAGTGGTAGCCCTTCACTGAGCGTTACAGCAGGGAGAGTGACTTCGGCGCCGTGGATGCCCTCCTCGCGGGCGGCGTCCACGGCGAGCCCGACCGCGCCGATCAACGGAGCATCGGACGGGAATCGGGCTACGACGAGTTCCGGCGGATAGGGCACCCCCGCGGTGAGGGCGTCCTGCAGGCCCGGCCGCAGCCGGTCCCACGACTGGACCATCCCGCCACCGACCGCTATCCGCACGGGGTTGATGCAGATCGCGAGGTTCACCACGTGGAAGGCGAGTTCGCCGACGAACTCGGTCACCAGGCGGTCCAGGCCCGGTACGTCCGGGCCCGCCTCGAAGACCTCGGCCGCCTCCATCGGCCCGCCATGTGTGGTGTGGCCGGCCGCGCGCCGGGCCAGGCCTTGCCCGCTGATCATGTCTTCCAGCATCGTGCGGGCCGCCAGTGGGACGCCCACGTCCGAGGTGACGCGCAGGTTGTACCCGATCTCGCCAGCGGCCCCGTTTTTGCCGTGCAATACCTTTCCGCCCACCACGATCGCCGCGGAGAGCCCGGTCCCGAGGTTGAGGTAAATGGCCGGATCGAAGCCGGCCAGCGCGCCCCAGCGCGCTTCCGCCTGGGCCGCCGCCTTCGCATCGGTTGCCATGCGGACGGCTGCCCCGGGAAAGGCGGCCCGCACCTCACGGCCGAGCGGCAGGTCCCCCCAGCCGTCGATCGTGGGCGCAAGCTCGACCCGGTCGTCGAACGGGATCCCGAAGGTGGACACGCCGACGGCCACCACCTCACGACCGGGAGCGGCGGCCGCGAGCACCTCACGCGCGGCGTGGACGCCCCGCTCGAAGCTGGCGCGGGCGCCGAACTCGCCGCCGCTGGACACCGTGGTGGATGCGCGCACTTCACCGTCCGGCTCGCACACGGCCATGGCGATCTTGGTGCCGCCGAAGTCGAGTCCGAGGATGACAGGCGAGTCTGCCACGGAGTACCTTTCCAGGGGCGATGCCCCTCTTGCCCCGGGCGGGCTTTGGGCCCGGGACATTTACCCTCTTGCTCAATTTTGTTAGGACAGTATCCTAACTATCAGATGGCTACAAGGCCTCAGTGCAACAGGTTGGCAACGGTCGTCCGCCCGGACAACGCCGCTGGTAGGCGCGTCCGCCGGCCGGCCAGCCGGTCCCCGGTCCGCCGGTGACCGGGGTGGTCCGGGTCCAGGGGTCGGCTGGTCCCGGCCCGGAGGCCAGCCGGTCCCGCCCGCCGGGCGGCACTCGGTGCGCTGCGGTCCGGCCCGCCAGCCGGCGTTCGTGGTCGTTGTGGCAACGCCGACGTTCTTTTGTCGGTGCCCATGCAACGATGGCAAACGTTTGGCCGGCCGGGTGCTCCGGCCGTAATAGTTAGGGCAGGACCGATGGCGGAGGTGGCGGTGACGGTCATGTCGGCTGGCATGCCAGCGGCCATGTCGGCCGCCCGTCCGCAGCTCATCCGGGCGCTCAACGAACAGCTGCTGCTCGGGCACATTCGCGACCGCGGCCCGTGTTCCCGTGCCGACCTGGCCCGGCTGTCCGGGCTGTCCAAGCCCACCGTCTCCCTCGCCCTCGCCACGGTCGAGCAGGCGGGCCTGATCCGGGAGGCGGGCCAGCGCATTGGCCGGCCGGGCCGGTCCGCGTTGCTGTATGAGATCAGGCCGGAAGCGGGTTTCGTGCTCGGCCTCGACGTGGGGGCGCAGTACGTGCGCGGCGCGCTCGCCGACCTCGCGGGCGAGGTCCGGGTCCGGTCGTCGGCCCGGTCGCACGCCTCCGGCGGGCGCAGCCGGGTCGAGGAGCTGGCCAGCCTGGCCGGCGAGTTGTGCGCCAAGGCGGGGCTGGCCCTGCCGGATGTGACCCAGACGGTCATCGGCAGCCCGGGGATCTACGACGCCCGGCGCAACGCGATGGCGCTCACCGGCGGCCTGCCCGGCTGGGACCGCCCGGCCGTGCTGTCCCGGCTGCGCCGGGTGTTCGGGCAGGCCCTCGTGGTGGAGAACGACGTGGACGCGGCGGCGCTGGCCGAGCGGGCGCACGGCCACGGCCGGGAGGTGGACAGCTTCGCGTTCGTCTCGGTCGGCACCGGTATCGGCATGGGCCTGGTGATCGGCGGCCAGCTTTTCCGCGGTGCCCACGGGGTGGCCGGCGAGATCGCCTACATGCCGATGACGGGCGGTCACGGCACCGACCCGGCGGACGCCCGTAAGCGCGGCGCGCTCGAAGCGTCGGCCTCCGCGCCCGCCGTGGTGCGGGCCGCGCGCCGGGCCGGCATGCGCGGTCAGGTCTCGGCCCGCCGCGTGTTCAGCGCCGCGGCCCGCGGCGACGAGCGCGCGGCCGCGGTGGTGGCGGAGGAGGCGGCGCTGGTGGCGCGGGTGCTCTGCGCCGTGGTCACGGTGGTGGACCCGGAACTGATCGTGCTCGGCGGCGGCGTGGGCCAGGCGCCGGGCTTCGCGACCGCGGTGACCGCGGAGTTGCGGTCGATCGCGCCGGTCATGCCCGAGGTCCGGGTCAGCGCGCTGGGCACCGACGCGGTCGTCGACGGCTGCCTGGCCTCCGGGGCGGAGCTTGCCTGGGCACAACTCACCGGGGGCCCGGG